>SMTZ1_10000168_pt1 | contig 80126 bp, 77 predicted proteins | sample DeeMarSWOR136_30_FD_25667 | JGI IMG/M metagenome (IMG submission 25667) | reverse complement strand
GGCAGCACAAAAGTTTTTTATAGGATAAGAGGGGGCAAATAAAATGAAGATCTTAGTAAGCGACAATATATCTGAGAAGGGACTAAAGATATTGCGAAGTGAGAAAGACCTGAATATTGTTGTCAAGACAGATCTGAGCCACGACGATCTGTTAAAGGAGATCAAAGATTATGATGGCTTGATAATCAGAAGCGCTACAGAGGTTAAAGAGGATGTTATCGAATCAGCCGAAAAACTCAGGATAATTGGAAGGGCTGGAATAGGTGTGGATAACGTAGATCTAGAGGCAGCGAGTAAAAAGGGGATCATTGTCATGAATACCCCTGGAGGAAATACAATAACCACTGCCGAACACGCCATCGCAATGATGTTAGCTATCTCTCGCAACATCCCTCAGGCAAACGCATCGATGAAAGAGGGAAAATGGGAAAAAAAGAAGTTTACAGGTGTTGAGGTTTTCCGAAAGACCCTTGGCATCATTGGATTAGGAAGGATAGGGACTATTGTTGCTCAGAAAGCACAGGGTTTGGGGATGAATGTTCTTGGAAATGACCCCTATATTTCAGAAGAAAGGGCTAAAGAGATAGGTGTGAAGAAGGTGGAGTTGAAAGAGCTCTTAAAGAACTCTGATTATATAACATTACATTGCTCAAAGTCAGATGATACAGTAAATCTGATTGGAAAGGAAGAGTTCTCTCTTATGAAAGATGGTGTAAGGATCATCAACTGTGCAAGAGGTGGACTTATTGATGAAAATGCCCTTTATGAGGTGATCAAAGATGGTAAGGTTGCCGGTGCTGCTCTGGATGTCTTTGAGGAAGAGCCTCCCAAAGAAAATCCTTTATTATCCCTCGATGCTGTTATCACTACCCCCCATTTAGGAGCGTCAACAGGAGAGGCACAGGAAAATGTGGCTATTGATATTGCCAACCAAATCGTTGATTTTTTCAAAAGGGGTCAAGTTAAGAATGCCGTGAATGTTCCCTCTCTGGACTACGAACTATTAATAAAGATAGAGCCCTATCTCAACCTAGCAGAAAAATTAGGTTCCTTTCAGGCCCAAATGGTTGAGGGCGGTATTAAAGAAGTTGTCATTAAATACCATGGTGAAATCGTCAATCTTGGAGTCAAGCCGATCACGAATAGCGTTCTCAAAGGTCTCCTTCAGGTCTTTTTACAAAACAGGGTCAATGTCGTAAATGCCCCTTATTTGGCTAAAGAGAGGGGAATAGAGGTTGTAGAGAGTACCAGCACCGAGACAGAAGATTATGCAAATCTAATCATTCTGGAAGTAAAGACAGATAAGACAAAGGGTACGGTTGGAGGTACGATATACGGCAAGAGAGATCCAAGAATCGTAAAGATAGATGATTACAGGTTAGAAGCTGTTCCATCAGGACACATGATGGTCTTTTCTAATAAGGATGTTCCAGGAATGATCGGGAAAATAGGGACTGTTTTAGGGGAAAATAATATCAATATTGCTGGGATGCAACTGGGAAGGGTTGCTCCAAAAGGAGATGCTGTTTCAGTGGTCAATGTGGATTCTCCCGTACCTGAAGAGGTGCTCAATGAGATAAGAAGCCTGCCTTATATTTTCTATGCTAAGATGATCCGGTTATAATTTTATTTCAATTTGATCTTTTTAATTAATTACTTGATTTGGGAAGATTTTTTTGTTTTAATGATTTGCTTTTTTATAGATAAACAAAAATTGGAGATGGTGAAATGACAGTTATGGCTGTAATTGGAACTCAATGGGGAGACGAAGGGAAGGGAAAGATTATTGATTTATTATCTGAAGACGCTGACCTCATCGCTCGTTATCAAGGGGGCAATAATGCAGGTCATACTGTTGTGATAGGCAATGATCAATTTATTTTACATCTCATTCCTTCTGGGATTCTCCACAAGGGTAAGAAATGTATTATAGGGAGTGGTGTGGTTGTCGATCCTGAGGCATTAATATCAGAGATTGAAGATTTAAAAAAGAAGGGCATACAGATTGATAATAATTTATATATTAGTAAAAGAGCCAACTTAATAATGCCTTATCATAGAGTGATTGATCAGGCCAGTGAGAAATGGAAAGGACAACATAAAATTGGAACGACAGGTAAAGGGATAGGGCAAGCTTATAGTGATCAAATGGCAAGAGCAGGGATACGAATGATTGACCTCATGAATAAAGAGATATTTGAAGAAAGATTGCGATTAAATCTCAATGAGAAAAATATCATACTTAAGGAGATCTATGGACTCGATCCCTTGGATTTTAATGAAATATTTGATGAATATCAGAGGTTTTCTTTAGTATTGAAAAAGTATATTGCTGATGTAGAGGTCATGTTAAGAGAAGCAATCATTCAGGGTAAAAGTATTCTATTAGAAGGTGCTCAGGGCTCCATGCTTGATGTCAATCATGGGACCTACCCATATGTAACATCATCTCATCCTATATCAGGCGGAGCATGCGCAGGTTTAGGTATTCCACCATCAAAGATTGAAAAGGTTTTGGGTGTAGTTAAAGCCTATACAACAAGAGTAGGAGAGGGTCCTTTTCCTACGGAACTGCGAGATAAAACTGGGACTTTACTCAGAGAAAAAGGGGGAGAATATGGAGCAACAACCGGCAGACCGAGGCGTTGTGGATGGTTCGATGCTGTTGTCGTAAAACATGCTGTTTGGATTAATGGTTGTGATACCTTGGCATTGACGAAATTGGATATACTCGATGAATTTAAAAAGATTTATATCTGTGTTGGTTATAAGTATAAAGGAAAAGTCTACCATGAAATGCCCTCAGAAATTGATATATTAGCTAACTGTGAGCCTTTATATAAAGAGTTGGACGGTTGGAGGGAACCAACAGGCGGTATTACTTCTTATAATAAACTCCCCAAAAAAGCAAAAGAATATATTAAAGAACTTTCAAAAATTTTAAGGTCAGATTTTTCAATCATATCAACTGGATCCAAGAGAGAACATACCATTTTTTTAAACTAATTTTTTTGATTTTGGATAATAAAAGGAGTTGAGAATGCATATAGACCAGTTTTTGAAATCCATGGTAAAAGAGAATGTTTCCGATCTTCATTTTAAGGTCGGCAGCCCCCCAAAAGTAAGATTGGACGGGGAATTGATACCTGTTAAATATAAGAACCTTACACCTGAGGATACGCAATCCCTTGCTTTCAGTATGATGGATGAAAGGCAAAAAGAGTTTTTCAATAAGAAACATGAGTTAGATTTTTCCTATAGTTTATCAGGAGTGGCAAGGTTTCGAGTTAATGTGTTTAAACAAAGGGGTGCATATGCTATCGTTATGAGAATCATTCCTACAGAGATACCTACAATAGAGCAATTGAAGCTACCTGGAATTATCAAAAAGATAGCCTTAGAACCGAGAGGAATGATATTGGTTACAGGGGTAACAGGAAGTGGAAAATCAACGACCCTTGCCGCTATGATTAATTTTATCAATTCTATCAAGAAGGCCCATATCATAACAATTGAAGATCCTATTGAGTTTGTCTATTCAGATAATTTAAGCTCTGTCAATCAGAGAGAAATCGGATCTGATACCGATTCTTTTGCTGATGCCCTAAGAGCAGCGTTGAGGCAAGATCCTGATGTTATTCTTGTGGGAGAGATGAGGGATACAGAGACGATAAGTGTGGCTATTAAGGCTGCGGAAACAGGTCATTTAGTTTTTAGTACATTGCATACCACTGATGCCAAAGGAACCGTGACAAGAATTATTGATACCTTTCCACCCCATCAGCAACAGCAAATCAGATATCAATTATCCGATAACATTAAAGGAGTCATTTCACAAAGGCTTCTTCCCTTAAAGGATGGCAAAGGCAGAATCGTTGCTGCAGAGATTATGGTTTCCACACCTACGATTAGAAATTGTATTGAAGAGCCAGAAAAGACAGGGCAGATCAAAGATATCATTGAGGCTGGAAGGTCGCAATACAAAAGCCAATCTTTTGATCAGCATCTCACAGAGTTATACAAAAATGGATTGATAACGATGGAAGTTGCAGTTGAAAATTCCACTAACCCCAGTGATTTTCAAAGATCCCTGCAATTTGATTGATTCCAATCATTCGATATAGGCAATAAGATCTACTTCAATAGCTGCCCCCTTTGGCAAATCAGAGACCTCAACACAGGAACGAGCCGGTTTACTCTTTTTAAAATACTTCTTAAATATCGTATTCATATCATCAAAATCCTTAAGATTTTTCAGAAATACCGTTACCTTAATAACCTTTTCTAATGAAGAACCACAGGATTCCAAAATACCTTTGAGATTTTCTAAGACTCGCTGAGATTGGATTTTGATATCCCCCTTTATTGTTTCATTGGTTACAGGATCAAGGGGGATCTGGCCTGAGGTAAAGATAAAATTATCAATTCTGATTGCCTGTTCATAAGGTCCAATAGCTAAAGGGGCTTTGTCGGTTTTTATAACATCTTTTTTCATTCCACCCCTCTTATTTTTTCCAGAATTCAGGGATAAAAAAGATCAGGACTGTGTAGATTTCTAATCGGCCTATGAGCATGCATAAGGAAAGAAGCCATTTTCCTAAGAATGGAATATGGGCATAGTTATCTGTTGGCCCAACCATACCGAGACCAGGACCCACATTTCCTATGGTCGCTGCTACAGAGGATATAGCAGTAATCATATCCAAACCAAGCAGTGCCATAAAGAGAGACGAAACCACAAAGACAGCCATATATAATAAAAAGAATCCCAAAACTCCCTGCAATATATCCTCGGAGACCATTTTATCTCTTATTTTTATACTTATAATGGCCCTTGGATGAATGAGTTTGTAGAGTTCATAATAGGCATATTTAATGAGCAAAAGGATTCTAATATTTTTAATAGATCCACCAGTTGAACCAGCGCACCCACCTATAAACATTAAGAGGAGAAGGGTATATTGAGAAAATTGAGGCCAAAGCTCAAAATCGGCTGTACCATATCCAGTAGTGGTAACAATAGATACAACCTGAAAAGAGCCATAGCGAATGGCATCAGTCAGTGGTTTCTGGGCAAAGAATTTAAGATTAATTACTACCAGCGTAATAAAAAAGCCAACAACTCCTAAGTAAAAAAGAAATTCTGTATCCTTAAAAAAGGATTTCAGATTTCCTTTTAGCATTTGATAGTGTAAGGCAAAGTTAATGCCCGCCATAAACATAAATAGGGTGATAACGGCATCAAAGTAAGGGCTATTAAAGGCTCCGATACTTGCATCTTTTGTAGAGAAACCTCCAGTGGCCATGGTTGTAAAGGTATGGTTCAAAGCATCAAATAAAGACATACCACCGAGAAATAATAAGAGGGTTTCTGTTGCAGATATAATAACATACACCATCCATAAAAGCCTTGCTGTATCCTTAATCCTTGGTGTAAGCCTGTCTTGTGAAGGCCCTGGCACCTCGGCTTTAAAGAGCTGCATTCCTCCAACACGCAATGCAGGAAGAATAGCAATAGAGAGAACAATGATACCCATCCCACCTAACCATTGAGTTAAACTCCTCCAGACGAGGATGCCATGGGGTTGTTTTCCTATATTGGTAAGAACAGTAGCACCAGTAGTGGTAAAGCCAGACATAGCCTCAAAAAAGGCATCTGTGAAGTTATTAAAAGTACCAAAAAAGAGAAAAGGGAGGCTCCCAAAGAGAGCTGCTGAGACCCAACCAAAAGTTACAATAGCAAATCCATCTTTTATTCCTATATCACCCTCTTCCTTGCTTGAATAAGATACAATCAGACCCAAAAAAATACATATCATTGAGGAATAGACGAGTGAGAGGAGGTCTCCATCTTGGTAGTAGAGGGAAATAGCGATAGGTAGCAGCATGGATAGTCCAACACCTACGATAATGATTCCGAGAACATAAATGACCAGTCGTATATTCATATTGAATCTTTAACCTTCGAATAGTTTTTCGATACTTGATATCGCTGAGGGGATTGCAAAGATAATGACCCTGTCATCTGGTTGAATAATATCGTCGCCAATAGGGATAAATACATCTTTTCCATGAACAATGGCTCCAATGAGTGCACCGGATGGTAGTTTTAATTTCTTTAAAGGGGTATTGATAATCTTAGAAAAAGGAGGTGCCACCATTTCTAGGGTTTCTGCCTGAGTCTCAGAGATAGTAGCTAAAGAGAGAATTCTTCCTCTTCTTACATATTTTAATATCGCATCGGCGGTAAATTGTTTTGGACTTATAGGCGCATCGATACCTACGGATGGGAGTAAAGGAAAATATTCCTTCTTATTGATGAGGGCCATTGTGGTTTTGACCTTATGGTGTTTTGCTAACAGAGATGTTAAAAGATTTGTTTCTTCGTCGTTTGTGGCCGCAATGAATATATCTGTATCTTTTATCCCTTCTTGCACTAATAGGTCTTCGTCTCGTCCATCTCCATTCAAAACAAGAATATCTTCTGATTGAGATACAAGAAGCTGACATTTGTCTTTATCTTTTTCAATGAGGGTGATGGAAAGATCTTCTTTTTCTAGGGTAAGGGCAATCGTTCGGCCTAATCTTCCACCACCAACGATGATGATCCTTTTGTTAATTTGATTGGGTGTTTTTCCCAAGAGGCGAAGAATAGATTCAGTTGATTCTGATTTCGCAATAACAAACAATTGATCGTCAACGTTAATCTTTTCGTTTCCTTTTGGAATAATCAATGACTCATTTCTTATGATCGCCACAACTAAAAAAGAGATATCAGGAGAAAAGTCTCTAAGCTCTTTTAAGGTCTTGTTTGTTATAGGGGCATCCTGATTAACTTTAAATCCGATGAGTTTTACCAGACCATCGGCAAAATCAAAAAGATTTGTAGCCCCTGGCATTTTTATCAGAGACTTAATCTCTTGAGCGATGATTTGATCAGGGTTGATGAGGAGATCAATTCCGAATTTATCATGAGGAATGAAAAAGTTTTTGGCAGATAATTCCGGATTTCTTATTCGAGCAATCTTTAGGGGAACATCATATTCCTTGGCCAATAGACAGGCTACGATATTCGTTTCATCAACATCTGTTACAGCGATGAGCATTTTTGTCTCTTTAATACCCGCTTCTTCCAAAACATTAGGACTGATAGCATCTGAGCGAATTATCTGAGCATCTACAGAGCTGCTCATAAATGCTTTTACAATTTCTTCATTCTTTTCGATGATTATGACGTCATTGTTTTCTTTTGATAAAATATCCGCTATGCTCGATCCAACCTCTCCAGCACCTATTATGATTACTCTCAAAATATATCCTCTCTTTTTATTTGATTATTGAGTTATACATTCTTTTTGTTGCGCTGCCCTTAGTTGCTTCATATATATTTTGCGAATTTCATTAAAAATTTCAATAGATTCAGGAGATTTATAATCTGGATATGTCCATTCGAAAGTTCGAAAGCTCCCCTTATAAAATCTGTAGGTGAGTTCAGCATAGATTCCGTTATTAAGATAGGGTCTATGGTCGTAATTCTTTGTTGTGGCGAGGATTAATTTTTCTGGGGCAACATATCCTGGATCGATATTCACCATTCTGTTGGGGGTATTTGGGAAATTAAACTCCTTTTCTACCTCATTTGTTTCTATTTTTATCTTTGGGAGATTTTCTATCTTCATTAAAGGCTCAAAACTTAGGAATTGTCTTTTAAGACCTTTCCCCATCTCTTTTTCATAATAAGTGGTGAAATTAAAGGAGATTAATTGACTTTCAAAGTCCATCTTTCCAAATCTTTTGATAAGTTTCTCTTTCGTCATTCTGAAGACTTCTTCATCTTTGAATATCAAACCAACAATCAATTTTACTGGAAAAGGATATTTTATCTTGCCCATTTTTTAAAAGTTTATAGAAAAATCTTTGAAGTCTCCTACATAATCCAACCAATTATAATCCACACTTTTCACCACAGCACCCGATGGACCTTTATGGCACCACTTAACCAATTCTTCAACATCTTCTCGTCTTCCCTCAGCCATAATTTCAACGGAGCCATTCCTGTTATTTCTTACCCATCCTTTGATATCTAATTGAGAAGCCTTGCTAACAGTATTATATCTGAAACCCACCATTTGTACTATACCAGTGACGATAATATTGACTCTGGCCTTTTCCAAATTTAAAGAGCTCCCAAAAGCATTTACTTATAATCTTTGTTCAAGCGCTTCAATTTCTTCGTAAATCTTTAGAGTAGCTTCAATTGGATCTTTTGCCGCTGTTATTGGTCGTCCAATAACTATATAATCAGCTCCCTCTTCAAAAGCCTTTGCAGGTGTAGAGAGTCTTTGATGATCGTCTTTAAGAGCCCATGAAGGTCTTATTCCTGGGACCACTGTTAAAAAATCTTTTCCGCAGAGCTGTTTTATATCCCTCACTTCATTCGGGGAAGCAACAACTCCGTCTAAACCTGCCTCTTTTGCTGAAGAGGCCAAATTTAAAACCTGGTCTTTCATTTTACGATTAAATCCCAAATTAAACAAGTCTTTTTGGTCAATACTTGTTAGGATGGTTACTCCAATTATATAGGGACATTGTAGGTCCTCTGTTTCAGCTAATCTCTTGCATGAAGCAACGCATTCCTTCATCATGGAAGATCCGCCCAATGTATGGATATTGAACATAAAAACCCCTAATTTCATTACTTCCTCTCCTGCCCTTGCAACGGTATTCGGGATATCATGAAATTTAAGATCGAGAAAAATAGAGCAATCATTATTTTTTAAGATTTTAATAATTTCTTGACCAAATCGTGTAAAAAGTTGATTACCAACTTTAAAAATCTTTATATAATCCTTAAGCATTAACACAAGTTTTTTTGCCTGATCTAGGTTATCTGTGTCCAATGCAAGGATAATTCTATCTTTTGGTTTAAACCTCATCATCACCTTTCTTCTTATAAACTAATTTTGATAATAGGATGCTTACCTCATAAAGAACTATCAAAGGTAGTGCCATGAGAATCTGTGTAAAGACATCGGGAGGAGTAAGGAACGCCGCTATTATAAATACAAGTAAAATGGCATATTTTCTATTTCTTGTTAAAAACTTTGGTGTAATTATACCTATCTTGGTAAGGAATAATAAAACCAAAGGTAATTCAAACACGATTCCAAAGGCCAAGATTAGCTTTGTTGTAAATGAGATATAGTTGCCTAAAGACAACATAGGTTTGATTCCATTCGTTCCATAGGCTAAGAGAAATTTTATACCAAAAGGAAGGATTAAATAGTAGGCAAATACTCCTCCGATTACAAACATAATGGTAGAAGATACTACAAAAGGCAAAGTATACTTCTTTTCCTTTTCTAATAGGCCAGGTGAAACGAACTTCCATAGTTGATAAAGGGTTATTGGAATGGTTAAGAAAAGACTGGCGAAAAGAGCTACCTTAAGATTTACAAAAAATGCCTCTGTAGGTGAAATAAATATGAGATCCTGACCCAATGGTATTTTTAATATTAGGATGATTTTATGTGAAAGGAAATAAGTGAGGATAAAACCAAAGCCAATTGAGATAAATATAATAATAAGCCTCTTCCTTAGTTCCTCGAGATGTTGGGTGAAGGGCATCTTTTCATTTTCTATGTTCTTGGTTGTCTTTGTCATTATCTTCTGTATCTTTCTTTACTTCATCAGGAAGGGCTTTATTATTAGTTTCATAGCTATTTACTTCTTCATCAATATCGACTTTCAATGTATCTTGGAATTCGTCTGTTGCCCTTTTAAATTCTGCAAATCCTCTCCCTAGTGCCCTAGCAATATCAGGTAATTTGCTAGGACCGAGAATAATTAAAGCAATGATCAGTATAACGATTAACTCTGGCATCCCAAGACCGAACATCTGACCCCCCTTTATTTGAACGTAAAAAAACAACGTTCTTTAATTAAAAAATCCTATCAAAAGACATTCTATTCTGCAAGGATTTTATCAATTTCTAAATCATTAAATTTAATATAAAAACAGGTTTTTATTCTGCGTTGGATTGACTTAACAGTTAAGAAAAGAGTTGACAAATTTTAAATATTGAGTATAGAGGAATTGAAATATGATTAATATGAATTTATACAGATGATTTAAAAGATTAAGTAATAGGATTTAGTAATGAATATGCCTAACAGGAATGGTTTTGCCAAGTTATTGGTTGTTGATGATGATGATTTAGTATTACAGGGTTTTAAGAGTGTATTGAGTGGAGAGGGATATGAAGTGGATGAGGTTAATAGTGGAAGAGCGGCTCTTAAGTTGATAAGGAGGGGTCGGTTTGACCTGGTTTTGGTTGATCTCATGATGGAGGGTATTGATGGTTTAGGAGTATTGCGAGAGGTGAAGAAGAAAAGTCCGGATACGGTGGTAGTTATAGTCACGGGATATGAGTCGATTGAAAGTATTCTGGAGGCGATGCGTTGGGGTGCATATGATTATCTTATCAAGCCTTGTTCTGAGATAGATTTAAAGATGACGATAAGAAGGGGTTTAGAGAAGCAAAGGATAGAGAGGAAGTTGGTAGGGGCGGAGAGGTTAGCTGCGATAACGAAGACGGCTTTAGCGACAAATCATAAGATAAGCAGCCCTTTAGAAACGATAGTTCTGGAGACAGAGTTATTATTAAGGAAAGGTGATGAATTTAATGAGAAGGGAAAAGAGAGATTAGAGGCTATATTGCAGGAAGCATTTAGGATAAAGGATATAATGAAGAAGATGTCTCATATAACCGAGCCTGTTATTAGCGAATATATGGATAGTATAAAAATGGTGGATATGGGGAGGTCTAAAACAACTTTTCATTCCCTTAAGGAGGGCGGTAAAAAGAAGTAATCTTTAAATATAAGTCAACCAGTGTTCATGGTGTTTGTCTTTACCTTGAACGACATCAAAAAAGGCCTGCTGAAGCTTTTTAGTTGTAGGACCAGGTTTGCCGGCCCCGATATCCCGATTATCTACTTGCCTTATAGGAGTCAATTCTGCTGCAGTCCCTGTAAAAAATGCTTCATCAGCAATATATAACTCATCCCTCGAGAAGGGTTCCTCTTTAAGAGGGATATTTAAAAACTTTGATAATTCTATTATAGAATCTCTGGTAATACCTTCTAAAACAGAGGTGAGAGGGGGCGTCTTAATCATTCCTTTTCTCACGAGAAAGATATTTTCTCCACTACCTTCTGAAACATTTCCATTTGTATCCAACATAAGGGCCTCGTCATAACCATTCAATATTGCCTCTATCTTTGCCAATTGGGAATTCACATAGTTTCCGCATATCTTTGCCTTTGTCATTGTTATGTTGACGTGATGCCTTGTAAAAGAAGATGTCTTTACTCGAATCCCATTTGATAAACCTTCTTCTCCAAGATATGCACCCCAGGGCCAGACTGCAATAGCAACTTTAATGGGAATGCCAAGAAAGTTGATGCCCATATTCCCATAGCCAATATATATGATGGGTCTGATATAACATTCTTCTAATTGATTAATATTTATGGTTTCTCTAATTGCTTTTATGACATCGTTTTTAGAGAATGGGCTTTCAATGCCTACTATATGGGCAGAATTGAACAGTCTATCAATATGTTCCGTTAGTCTGAATATCGCCGGGCCTTTTTTTGTTTTATAGCATCTGATTCCTTCAAATACACCAAGACCATAGTGAAGGGTATGAGTCAATATATGAATCTTTGCGTCGGCCCAATCAACAAATTTACCATCCATCCATATCTTTTTGACTTCTTGCAAGGCGACTCTCCTTTTCATTTATTTTTTAAATAAAAAAGAATTAAAAAACTACCACATGGCTTTTTTTAATGCAAGAAAATTATTTATAGATATATTATTTATCTAGTCATAAAACAAGGCAATAAAGATATTATTGCCTCTCTTTATTCATTATTTTTATTGACTTTGGAGTTTTGATGTTATAATGTTTTAAATTTTATGGGCCGCTAGCTCAGGTGGTAGAGCAACGCCCTTTTAAGGCGTGGGTCGAAGGTTCGAATCCTTCGCGGCTCACCAGCGTCCCCATCGTCTAGCCCGGCCAAGGACACCGCCCTTTCACGGCGGTAACGGGGGTTCAAATCCCCCTGGGGACGCCATTTACATTTATAAACTCTTCTAAATTAGTCCCCCCAAAAACAGTCATTATTAAATAACATACTTTCCTAGGCTTTTTTCGAAGGAGACTTTTCGTTGATAATCAAAGCCATTGTATAATGACTGAAGAAGTGTTATTATTTTTTTAATATAAAAATTTTAATATTTTCTCAAATTCATATGAATTTTATGAATAGAAAAAGTGGAAGATTATATTTAATCCTTTTAATAACTTTTTTGACGACCATTTCCTGTGCTGGTACTACAGGACCAAAGGTATCAGAGGAGGAGTTTCTTCGTGAAAAGGAAATATTGCAGAAGAAGGCAGAAGAATTCAAAAAGGCCCAGCAGGAAAAAGTAGGGAGGGTAGGTGAGAAGCTCCTTTTATATATTCAGAACCACCCACAAATAAGTTTCCATATGGTTGATGACCAGAGTGTTAATGCAGCGGCAACATTTGATAAGGTCTTTGTAACTTATGGCATGATGCGTTTTATAAAGACTGAGGATGAACTCGCCGTAGTTTTGGGACATGAACTAGCTCATATAACAAGGGGTCATCTCAAAAAGAGTATTGCAAAAAATATTTTACTGGACATCCCCGTTTTGATTTTAGGGACCCTTGCTGAATCTCAGGTTGGTGGAACAGGACAGGTAGTTTCTATGCTGGGGGGTGCTTTTTCTCAGAAGTTCAACAGGGATTATGAAAGAGAAGCAGATGTTTATGGTCTTAAATATGCCTATGAGGCAGGTTATGACATAAAGGCAGGAACAACGATATGGGAGAGATTTGCCATTGAGGTTCCAAAGAGTCTGTCAAGAGACTTTTTTAGCAGTCATCCATCCTCTCCAGAGAGATTGTTAAGGATAAAAAAGGTTTGCAGCGCTTTGCTATCGGGTCAAGGAATTGAGGGATTGGAAGAGAATCCTAAATAATATCGGCTTACTGAAATTTATAAGCGGGACCACCCCCACCTTCAGGGGGGACCCAATCTATTATTCCATAGGGGTCCATGATATCACATGTTTTACAATGGACACAGTTAGCAGGGTTAAGCTTTAATTCTTTTTCTCCACTGTCTTCATTTTCAACAATCTCGTAAACATTTGAAGGGCAAAAATACTGACACGGATTGCCGAATTCTATCCTACATTCATTTTTGCATACATCAGGTTTACTTATCTTTAAATGACAGGGTTGATCCTCATCATGATTTGTACCAGAATAGAATACATCCGTTTCTTTATCAAACGTAAGTTTATTATCAAATTTTATAATATGAGACTTATATTTTGACAGATTATCCCCATAATAATCTTTGAGTTTCTTCATTCTCTTGTGGCCCTCTTCAATTTTTATTGGCTTTCCCCATCTTCCCTTTGTCAACAGCTGAAAGGCTCCTTTCAAAAGACCTTGAAAGAATCCCTTTTGAAAGCCTTGATGAAAATTTCTTGACATGTGTAGCTCTTTTTCTATAACACTCTCTCTAATCTTTTCTTGGTACCTCTTTAATGTATTTTCTGAATAGTCCTTTTCTTTTAGAGCATGAAATATTGTTTCTGCTGCGAGGATTCCTGATTTTATTGCCAGATGAACGCCCTTTAGCCTCCTAGAGTCAAGAAAACCAGCAGAATCCCCCGCAATTAATAATCCATTCCCGTAAATTTTTGGGATCGAATAATAACCCCCTTCTGGAAGGGTTTTAGCACCATAGCTTATTATCTCTCCTCCTGCTAAGAGGTGAGAGATGAAAGAGTGTTTCTTGAATCTTTGAAATTCATGGTGAGGGTCAAGCATAGGATTTTGATAATTGAGACCCACAACAAGCCCTATGGCGAGGAGATTATCTTCCATTCCATACAAAAAACCCCCTCCATATGTTGAGTTGTCTAGGGGGTATCCAAAGGTATGTATAACCTTTCCACCGAGCTTATTTGACGATGGAACCTTCCAAATCTCTTTAATCCCAACTGAATAAACCTGAGGGTTAATCTGTGTTGTATCTGAAAATTTATTTAAAAAAGCTTTCGTGAGACTCCCCCTACTTCCCTCGCCTAAAACAGTAATAGATGCTAAGATATCGGCACCAGGTTCATAGTTATTCTTTTGGTTTCCACTTTTATCCAGACCTTTATCTCCCGTCCTGATTCCAATGGTGCGATCATCTTTGAAAAGAAGCTCAGCCCCAGGAAATTCACAGAAAATGTCAACACCTCTTGCTTCTACACTCTTAGCCAGCCACTGAACAAATTTCCCTAATGAAATGATATAACAACCATGATTGTTCAGAAGCTTGGGAATAAAAGGGATTTCTATCTTTCCTTTTTCAGTAAAAAAGAATAGGGAATCCTTCTCTACTTTTTGTCCTAAAGGAGGATTTTCCCCCTGGTAGTCTGGAATGAGTTCCTCTAACGTAGAAGTATCTAAAATACAGCCAGATATTATATGAGACCCAACTTCCTTTCCTTTTTCTAAGATGGCTATACTGATTTCACCCAAGCCTTGCTTTTTAATGAGGTTTGAAAGGTGGAGTGCTCCTGCGAGGTTTGCTGGGCCAGCTCCTACAAATAGAACATCAACTTCAAGAATATCTCTTTTTTGTTCCATGATTATTTTAAATTTAATGAAAGAATTCTCACTTGATATTTTCGAGGAGGATTCATTTTAAATTGAAGGCTAAGTTAAAACCTTTTTTATCTCATCGGTCAGTTTGGGGATGACTTCAAAAAGGTCTCCTATTATTCCATAATCAGCAACCTTAAATATTGGTGCATCAGGGTCTTTATTTATAGCCACGATATATTTTGAAGAGGACATCCCAGCAAGATGCTGAATAGACCCTGATATGCCACAAGCGATATATAGAGTAGGAGAAACTGTTTTTCCTGTTTGACCAACCTGATCCTCATGGCCTCGCCATCCAGAATCAACAACCGACCTTGAAGCTCCAATTGCTCCCCCAAGAAGAGTAGCCAACTCTTCTAGAATAGAAAAGTGTTCTGGTCCCTTCACCCCTCTTCCACCAGAAACGATAATTTCTGCTTCTTCTATATCTTTTTTCACCTTTGAGGATTTTATAATCTCTTTTATAACTATCTTTGTTTGAGATAAATCTTTATTCAACTCTTTTGTTACCGTTTCTCCCTTTCCTTCCTTTTTTATAATGGGAAACACATTCGTCCGAAGAGTCAGGATTGCTGGTTCCTTTTCAAATTTTACCTTTCCTATTGCCTTACCAACATAGATCGAACGAAAGGCGATTATCTGGCCATCTTCTAGTTCAATATTTATACAATCTGTAGCAACCGAGGCTTCTAATTTTGCTCCGATGCGAGAGGCAAGATCAAGCCCTATTGATGTTGATCCTAAAATGACTATTTTAGCGCCGGACTCTTTTATTTGTTCAACAAGGATATCTGTGTATAACTCCGGTAAATAGTTTTTTAAGGACGGATCATCAACAATATTTATTATGTCAGCGCCATAATCTTTTAATTTTTGTACGATATTGCTTATATTATTGCCAACTGCTGATACAGTAACCTCCATTCCAAGCTTATCTCCAAAGCCTCTGCCAAGGCTTATTGCTTCGTAAACAAACTTTTTGAATTCTTCATCTTTTTGTTCAGCAAATACAAATATTGACATCTATGAGTCCTTTCAGTTTATGAGCTAAAAGACCTTTGCCTCATTATGCAAAAAATCTACAAGCTTTGATGCTGCTTCTGGGTTATCTTCAATAATCTTACCTTCCGGTCTTTTAGGAGGATATTCCATTTTGACTAAATTTATTCTCGAGTCAGTCTTTTGAGCTTCTACTACTTGAATCTCTTTTTTCTTTGCTTGCATCTTTAATTTTAAGGAGGGGTATCGAGGTTCGTTGAGGCCTTTTTCAGCAGTAAAGGCAGCCGGAAGGGGCACTTCAAGTTTCTCAACGTTTCCTTCAGCTTCTCTATGGCACAGGACTTTACTCTTTCCAATTTCTAGCTTGGTTATTGCAGAAACAGATGGTATCCCCAATATTTCTGCGGTCATAACTCCTACTTGGCCATAATTAAGGTCAACTCCTTTTTTACCAAACAAAAGGATGTCAAAGGATATGTTCTTTAGATAAGACGCAATGGCGGAGGCAGTAAGAAAGGGGTCGTTTGTAAAGTTATCATCTCTAATTAAAATGCCATTATCAACACCTAACCCAAAGCATGCCCTTAGGACCCTTTCAGCGGATTGCAGGCCCAGGGTGAGCGCCATTACCTCTCCACCAATTGATTCTTTTATCCTCAAAGCCTCTTCAACAGCAAATTCGTCATAAGGATTGAGGATAAATGTTACGCTTTCTTGTTCTATCCCTTTACCATCATGAGTAATCCTTATATTGGATTCAGTATCAGGGACATCTTTCACGCAAACGATAATTTTCATTTGTTACCCCTGCTATTTCTTCTTTTTACTGGCTGCCTCTTTAATTAATGCTTGGGCTATGATGTTCCTCTGTATTTGATTTGTTCCCTCGTAGATCTGAGTAATCTTGGCATCCCTCATCATCTTTTCAATAGGATATTCTTTCATATATCCATAACCACCGAATATCTGAACCGCATCAGTCGTTACCTTCATAGCCACGTCTGAGGCAAATAGCTTTGCCATGGCTGATTCCTTTGCAAACCCTTTTTGGCCGCTGTCAATGGCTTTAGCCACAGAATAAACAAGGGCTCTGGCAGCTTCGATCTGAGTGGCCATATCTGCGAGCATGAATTGTATTCCTTGGAAGGATGATATGGGGCTTCCAAACTGTTCCCTTTCCTTGGCATATTGAACAGCTTTTTCTAATGCCCCTTGAGCAATTCCAATAGCTTGAGCTCCTACCCCTGGCCGAGAATGGTCAAAGTTTTTTATTGCTATTATAAAACCTTTACCTTCACCACCAAGGAGATTTTCCTTTGGGACCTTGCAGTCATCAAAAATGACCTCCCTTGTTGCAGAGGATCTAATTCCCATCTTATTTTCCTTTTTACCAAAGGATATTCCAGGAAATCCTTTTTCTACAATAAAGGCACTTGCTCCCCTTGGTCCCTTGCTCTTATCTGTCACAGCAATGACTACATAGATTTCTGCTTCTCCTGCATTTGTTATCCACTGTTTGGTACCGTTTACTATATAAAAATCCCCCTCCCTACGAGCCGTGGTCTGCATGGCACCGATATCGCTTCCAGCATCAGCCTCAGTTATAGCAAAGGCTGCAAGTTTTTTCCCTTTTGCTATATCAGGAAGATATCTTTCCTTCTGATCTTCAGAACCACTAAGGATGATTGGAAATGCTCCCAGTGCAGTTGCGGCGATGGAAAGAGCGATTCCGCCGCATGCCCTACTTAACTCTTCTGTAACAAGACAGAGTTCAAAGACTCCTCCACCTAATCCTCCATATTTTTCATCGATGTATAGACCGCAGAGATCAGATTTTGCCAAGATTTCAACTATTTCCCATGCGAACTCTCCCTTTTCATCGTATTCAATGGCAACAGGTGCAATCTTTTCATCGGCAATCTGGCGGGCCAGATTTCTAATCTCTTTTTGTTCATCGGTCAGGAAATAGTCCATTAAAATCCTCCCCTTAAAGATAAAATTTTTTTGTTTTTAGCATAAATAAAAAGAAGAGGCAATAACTTTTTAAAAGTTTTATCTTAGATCCTTCAAGTTATAAAAAGGCTTGACAGAAATCATCAATTCAAATAAGTATAAAACAATAAATTTTCAGAGTAAATTAATATTAATATATTCAATATCATCAATAAAAAGTAGAGAGAATACATGACTCTGGCTATATCTGATACATTTTTTAATAAAATAAGGACAGCGGAAAAGAGGAGAGAAATATCATGGTTATTAGATATGACCTTATCTAACAGTTGGTGGTCCACGCAGGTTGGTGTAAAACATTTAGCAAAATATTGTCCTGTATTCTTAAGGCTCATAGGGCTTATTCTCAACAACATTCCTATAGCTATTGTTTTAATGGCTATTTATTTATTTTTCATGAAGCAGATCGCTTTAGGAATTTTCACCCTATTCCTCATTGTTCCCGTTATCTACGGGGTTCCAAAATTAGCATGTAAAACGATGAGGTTTATGGCGAGGAGAAACAAGATGTTTTTTGTTGATCTCTATGTTTCTGGAATTTTGCATATATTTGTTCGTAGAAAAAAAGAGGTGATTAGTTATCCCACTCCTTTAGAAGATATTTTTGATTAATATTTCAGTTCAGAACCTTATCTTCCATCTTTTAAAAAATTTTCATGGAACCATTATATCCTTTGACGGTCATGTCTTAGCTATCTCAGGAGAAAGAAAAGGGGATATAGGAAAAAAGGTTGATGGTTATCTTACGAGGTAGAGATTTTATGGAAGATTTCATAGGATAATCCATCTACCAATTACAGTAGAATCTAAGGGATTAAAAGCGAAATATAACAGGGGAGTTCTTGAGATCTTGATACCAAAGAAAAAATTAAGTAAGAAGAAAACCATTAAGGTAGATGTGAAGAGTTAGACTTGTTGAGGATTTCAATCGATAAGGTCCAAGACAGCGGTAGACAAAAATAACTCTATCGATGTTAATTTTATTTTATCGTTGCAGATGCTTCTGCCATGTCAAGAATAGGAAGTGTTGGAGCATCCTTTCCTAAAAGGGAATTTATAAGCGATTGTGGAGCGCTTCTGTATTGTAGAACAGCATTTACTGTTAAAGGAGGTCGATCTCCTTTTCTTAACGTAAAAGAGTAAGATTCTCTTTTATAGCCCAGAGGAGGGATTCGATAGTCTGAGATGATGATTTTCGCTCCTGGTAAAAAATATGTGGGCTTACCATCTTTATCTCCTAGAACGGATCTATAAATTACTGCTTCAGGATCAATGTTACCTTTTTTATCAACTTTGCCAGATTCAAATAGAATATTACCCTTTTCATCTTTGACGATTACATGAAGCCACATCTGTCTGACAAAGGTAAGTCCTGTGGGGAGATAATGACCAGCTCCTGCATTGGTTACTTTAACTTTAAATCTAATAAGCCCATCAGAACCAGGTTTTTCTTCTGGTTCAACTGTAAGAAGTGCAGCATGTCTTATTCTGTCTCTTGCCATCTGGGCGTGATTATTAAAACCAAGAAGCGATGTAGATGCTGCATTTCCTCCAACAAAAACATGCTGCCATATATGGTTTCTCTTTTTTCCTCCTAATGACTCGGGACACGCATATCCTGGACTGTTAGGCCTTTTTGTTAATCCTGTAGAGGCTATCTTTGTTGTCTGTTTCATATGACAGTCTTGACATGTTGTGGTGGTTTTAGGATCACCGGTAAAATAGGGTCCTTGTCGCCATTCTGTATATGTGGATTCAATTGCCATAACACTTGTTGCATGGGAGACGTCATGGCACATACCACAGAATTCAGAGCGAGTATGTAGTTCAGAGAACTCGGTTTTGTGGAAGGGTGAAACGGAATCTTTACGAGGGCCCCTCTTTGTTCCGGGTTCATTCTTGGATGCATCACCTGGTTCCAAAATAAAAGGGGCATTTCCCACGCCGGCGCTTGCTTTTACTGAATGACAGAAATCACAAAAAACACCTCTCTTTGCTATCTCTGAAAGTTTTCCTTTGAAATAGCGTCCGCTCTCATCTGCAAGATAACCTACAGGAGTGTGACATCTGCTACACAAAGCTGTTTCTTCTTTTTCGTGTTTTGTCTTCGCATTCTTTAGATAGAGCTGATATACAGGAATGAAGATTGGGTCATTCCATGCATTAGCATGCATAGCTCCTTTCCATTGATTGTATATCTCCATATGGCATGATGAGCAGACTTCAGGATCAAAAAATCGTTTCGATTCTATATCTCCTGGCATATTAGGAATCGTCCATTCCATATTTGATGGTGCAAGGGCCTTAGGTAATACCCAGATAGGGGATGCCTTTATGTGGTCTTTATGCCAATCTTTATAATTTTCTGCAAGAAAGGATGGAGCAGGGGGAGTTAATATAATAAATAGTGTTAAAAAAAATATGAAACTGATGTGTAAAAGAGCTATTTTTTTCATCCAGTTAATCCTCCTTTAAAAATTCTGTTCTAAACTATAGCATTTTTGATTATAAAGCAAGTCCGTTTTCTTTTTTCTTTTTTTCTGAAAAATATAATTTATATCTTAGATAGGATTAGTCCTTGTTTTTCTTACTTTAGAATTTGGTATTTCAGAAATAGAGTATTGCAAAACACATTTCTTTCTAATCCCTGTATAAATTTAGGTTTTTTCTTTACATGTAAATAATTATTTGATAAGTATTTTTAAAAGATATTAATTTAAAAATCATGGATTTACTGATAGATCGTTCTAAAAGGATACTCAATTGCAGATAGAGTGTCAGAGGTGTAAAACAGCATACCGTTTTAAAGAGGCAAAGCTTCCTAAAGATCTTGTAAAAGTAAAATGTCCCAAATGTTCTCATTTTATGATTATAGAGTCACAAAAAATCGCTACAGATACAAAAAAAACTATGCTTAAAGATGAAATTTTTTTAACGACTCTTCAAGAAAAGATTAACGAGCTATTATTAAGGATTAGAGAAAAAGATGGGGAAATAAAGAGACTTAGAGATACTATAAAAGTGAAGGATGAAGAGATAAAGAAAAAGCAGAAGCAATTGATTTATAAAAATGAACAATTAACCAATTTACAATTCAGAAAAAAAGGGGTTTTATCAAATATTTTTTCTAAAAAAAAGAAGAGCACGGTCCAAAGTGAACATACTGAATTTAAAGAGTCAGAAATAGAAAGGATTGATTGATTATAAGATAGTGAGTTTACCAAAAAGGATTTTGTATATATTTAAGCTTAAGATTTTATTTAATACGAGGAGGATATTTTTTTCATGAAAGGTTTCAATGTGAGCTTCTTTAAAAGAAGCTTTATATCATCTTTGGTAATATTGATTTTTTCTATAAATTTGTCTTTTACAAAAGAGGCTTTGCCCTCTGATATCCAAGGATCATCTATAGTAAAGGAGGATAAGAGTACTTCTGAAATGTTCATTGTTGTTATTGACCCAGGTCATGGAGGAGATAATGATGGTGCTGTTGGGCCTACAGGATTAAAGGAAAAGGATATAACTCTAAAGATCAGTGAAATGCTCAAGGAATTTATTAAAGAAAGATCAGGGGCAAAGGTCATTCTTACTAGAGAGAAAGATGAATTTCCTTCTATTGATGAGAGGACGTATGTTGCGAATAATAATGAATCAGATATATTTATTAGTATTCATACAGATGCTGACTTTGATCCGAAAAAAAAGGGTTTTGCAGTATTCTATTTTGATCCAGATTACAGAAATATAAATCCGCGTTTATTAAAAAAGAAAGATAAAGATATAATTTTATGGGACAATGTACAATTAAAATTTGTTAATAAAAGTAGAATTTTAGCAGAGGCCATTAAAAAAAGTATAGATGAGCAGGATTTTTCTGAAAATACATGGATAAAGAAAGCTCCTCTATCAATTTTAAAAGGGGCGAGGATGCCTGCTATCATGATAACCGTTGGTTATATATCTAATCCTGAAGAAGAGATGCGGTTGAAAGATGTGGTCTATTTAACCAGAATTGCTGAGGCTATCTATAAGGGATTAGAAAGATATAGGGAAAGAGATAAAGAAGATGAGACACCGAAGGGCTAAAAAGAAAGAAGTTAACAAAAGATTATGGGGCATTGTTTTTATTTTATCTTTTTTGTTCATAGTTACATTTTTTTATTATTATCCAATTAAAGAAGGCATTAAAAAAGAAAAAGAGGTTTTATCTCAAAGAGTTATAACCTCTAAGGGAGACGTTAAAAGAGTCAAGTTATTTTTTTCTTCCATAGATGGTGAAACCCTCATTACCGAATCGAGACAAATCATTGATGAATCATACGGTGTCGAAAGGGCAAAAAAGGCTATTATAGAGCTAATAAAAGGCCCTTTTGAAAAAGGAATGCAGACTATACCTAAAGAGACAAAATTAAGGGAGTTGTATATAGATAACAATGGCTTAGCTTATGTAGATTTTAGCAAAGAGATAACCCAGAATTACCCAAAAGGGGTTTGGACAGAGGTTTTAGGTGTATATTCAATTGTGAATACATTAGTATTTAATTTTTCTGAGATAAAGCAAGTGAAAATCCTTATCGAAGGAAAGGAAGCAGAAACTTTAGCCGGACATATTGATATTGAAGAGCCTTTTAAAGACAATATTTCCATCGTTAATTTTAATTGAGTAAAGGACAAAAAATGGTAAGCAGACCAATTGGGATATTTGATTCAGGAGTAGGTGGTCTGACTGTACTGAGAGAAATAATGAGATTATTGCCTAAAGAGGACATTATATATATAGGGGATACAGCTAGAGTTCCCTATGGCACAAAATCAGCAGAAACAGTTTCCCGATATGCATTACAAAATACAAATTTATTAATAAAGAAGAATATTAAATTATTAGTTGTTGCCTGTAATACTGCCTCGTCTCTTAGTCTACCTTTTCTTGAAGAACGTTTTCATATCCCTATTGTAGGAGTGATTAAGCCAGGGGTTAAGAGAGCAATTGAAATAACCAAAAATGGCAAGATTGGCGTTATTGGGACAGAGGCTACTATAAAAAGTAGGGCGTATGAAAAAATGCTCAAAGAATTGGATTCAAGTATAGAAGTTTACTCTCAGGCATGTCCTATGTTCGTCCCTTTGGTTGAGGAGGGATGGATAGATAATGATGTTGCTTATATCATAGCTAAAAAGTATCTTAAGGAATTAGATAAAAGAGGAATTGATACATTAATATTGGGTTGTACGCATTATCCATTATTAAAAGCGACTATTGGAGATATTATGGGTAAAAGGGTTCGATTAATCGATTCAGCAGTGGAGACCGCTAAATTCGTAAAGATGGAGTTGCTTAAAAATGGTATATTGGCTGATAAGAGTAAAGCTGTTATAGAGTTTCTTGTGACAGATTTACCAGAAAAATTTGCTTCTATCGGTATGAGTTTTTTAGAATACAAGTTAGAAAATGTAACTCATGTAGATCTTGATTCAAATATTTAAATATGAAGAAGGATAATTATGGAAAGATTGGACGGCAGGAGAAATGATGAGTTACGCAGGATTAATATCACCCGCAGTTTCATTAAACATGCTGAAGGTTCGGTATTAATAGAGATAGGGGATACAAAGGTAATCTGTACTGCGACGATTGAGGATAAGGTTCCTCCTTTTTTAAAGGACACTGGTAAGGGTTGGATTACCGCAGAATATTCTATGTTACCTCGTTCTACTCAAACAAGGATAGTCAGAGAATCCCTAAAGGGTCGAATAGGTGGAAGAACCCATGAGATTCAACGACTCATAGGAAGGGCATTGAGGATAGTAGCAGATCTGGAAAAGTTAGGAGAGAGAACTGTCCTCATTGATTGCGACGTGATCCAGGCTGATGGAGGTACGAGAACGGCATCAATAACAGGTGCCTATATTGCCCTATGGGATGCCTTAAAGCTTATTGAAAAGGGAGAGAATAGTAACAAATTATTAAAGGATTATATAGCAGCTACAAGTGTTGGCATGATCGATGAAGAACTTTTACTTGATCTAAATTATATGGAAGATTCTGCGGCTCAAGTAGATATGAATGTTGTCATGACAGGACAGGGAGATTTGGTTGAGGTACAGGGAACGGCAGAGGGCTGTCCTTTTTCTCGAACTGTTATGGATAAGCTTTTAGATCTTGCAGAAAAGGGTATCAGGGAACTTATAGGTATTCAGAGAAAGATAATTGGGGGTCTTTAAAAAATTTATGGAAGTTGTATTAGCAACGAAAAATAAGGGTAAAATTAAAGAGATAAGAAATTTACTGAGAGATATGGATATAACTGTTCAAACCCTTCTGGACTTCCCCAGCATACCTGAGATCGATGAAAAGGGAAGAGATTATAAAGAAAATGCACGCATAAAGGCTGAGATGGTAGCATCTTTTACTGGGAAAATAGCTCTTTCAGACGATTCAGGTTTAGAGGTCTATGCCTTAAATGGAAAGCCTGGTAAAGATTCTGCTCGATTTATCAGTAAAGATACAGGGGATGATGAAAGAAATAGAGCTCTTCTTAAATTATTAGAGGATGTTCCTCAAAATGAAAGGGGAGCAAGATTTTGTTGTGTTCTTGCTATTGTTAAGCCAAAAGGAGATATATATTTTTACGAGGGTTATTGTGAAGGGTTGATATCAGAGGATTTAAGGGGTAAAAGAGGATTTGGCTATGACCCTATATTTATGGTTCCTAAATATAATCAAACTTTTGCAGAAATGGATACTTCTTTAAAGAATAAAATCAGCCATAGAGGTATTGCACTAAAGAAAGCGAAAGAGATACTTGCTCTCTTAAAAGAGAGATAGATGAGGAACTATTTTTTAAAGGTTAAAGTTGAATTTATAAAAAAAGAGATAAAATCATTGCAAACAAAGAATGGCTATGATAAATTAAAAGATTATCTTAATAGACGGGGCGTAGCGCAGCCTGGTTAGCGCACCTGCCTTGGGAGCAGGGGGTCGGAGGTTCAAATCCTCTCGCCCCGACCATAAAGATGAGGGGCGCCTGTAGCTCAGCTGGATAGAGCAACGGACTTCTAATCCGTAGGTCGGAGGTTCGAATCCTCTCAGGCGTGCCATAAAAATATGATTGGTGGTGAGTGTAGCTCAGGCGGTTAGAGCACCAGGTTGTGGCCCTGGGGGTCGAGGGTTCGAGTCCCTTCACTCACCCCATTTAAAAAGTTTATATTTATGCGCCCGTAGCTCAGCTGGATAGAGCGTCGGACTTCGAATCCGCAGGTCGTAGGTTCAAATCCTACCGGGCGTGCCAGTGATAAAATTTTAATGTGGTGGGGCCGCTAGCTCAATTGGCAGAGCAACGGACTCTTAATCCGTAGGTTGAAGGTTCGATTCCTTCGCGGCTCACCATAAAATTTCTAGAAGCGAGGGTGGCGGAATTGGCAGACGCGCTGGATTTAGGATCCAGTGGGCAACCGTGGGGGTTCGAGTCCCCCCCTTCGCACCAGTTTATTAAGATCAAGGATAAAGAGATGAAGGTTGAGATTAAAGAAATAAATGCTTGCAAGAAAGAGTTAGAGATAGAAGTACCTTTAGAAGTAGTCAATAGAGAATACGAAAATGCTTACAATACATTGAATAAAAGGGTAAAGATCAGCGGTTTTAGAAAAGGAAAGACACCTCGGAAGATACTTGAGAGATATTATAAGAGCAATATTGAAAGTGATGTTTTGCAAAAATTGGTTTCTGATTCATATTTAAAGATTGTGGAAGAAAATAAGATTAAAGCCTTGGGGCAACCAAAAATTGACAATGTTGAACTAGAAATAGATAAACCCCTTCGTTATACAGCAACTGTTGAGATATTGCCTAAAATTGAAGTTTCTGAATATAAGGGATTAGAATTTACAAAAAAAATCATAAAGGTTTCTGAAAAGGATGTCGATGAAGAACTAGAGCGATTAAGAGAACAATCGGCTAAATTTGAGGTTAGCGAACAGAAATCTATTGAAAAATATGACTATGTTGTAATCAGTTTTGAAAGATTTATCAATAATACCTTAGATGAGGAGGGAAAGAAAGAAAACCTTTCTCTTTCAATAGGTTATAATATGACATACCCTGAGTTAGAACGAGAATTAATTGGAATGAAAAAGGGAGAAGAAAAGGAGATAGAGATTAATTTTCCTCAGGATTTCAAAGAAAAAAAGATAGCTGGAAAGGAAGTAAAATTCAAAGTAAGAATAAATGAGGTCAAAAAAAGAATTTTACCAGATTTAGATGACGATTTTGCAAAAGAAGTTGGCGATTGTAACAATTTAGGTGAACTTAGAAATAAACTAAAGGAAGAGATAATCAAATCAGAACAGCATAGAGCAGAAACATTATTAAAAAAAGAATCTATAGATAAACTTGTTGAGTTAAATAATATAGAGGTTCCTCAAATACTTGTTGATGAACGAGTACGGCTCATGTTTTTTGACACCCAGCAGAGACTTAAATATCAGGGTATAAAACTGGAAGATGCAGCCATAGAGTTGGATAAAGTAAAAGAACCATTTATAGGCCCAGCCACCACAGAGGTCAAAGGCGATTTAATCTTGGACAGGATAGCCGAAATAGAAAATATAAGTGTTTCTGATGAAGAGGTTGAAAAGAGGGTTAAAGAAATATCAAAATCTGTGAATCAGAATTATCTAGTCTTTAAACAGCAGTTGATTAAGAATAAAGGTATTGATAGGTTAAAGGATAATTTAAAAAAAGAGAAAACTCTTGATTTTTTAATAAATCATTCTAAGATTAATGAAGAAATAGTCGAAAGACAGGAAATTTTAAATAAAAGCGATAAAGGAAAGGGGAAATAGATGAATTTAATTCCAATGGTAATAGAACAGACCAACAGGGGTGAGAGGGCATATGATATATATTCCCGTCTGTTAAAAGATAGGATTGTGTTTCTTGGTTCCCCTATAGATGATAATGTATCGAATGTGATGATTGCTCAGCTGCTGTTTTTGGAAGCTGAAGAACCAGAACAGGATATCTATCTCTATATAAATTGCCCTGGAGGAATTGTTACAGCAGGTTTAGCTTTATATGATACCATGCAATATATAAAACCTGATGTACAGACGATATGTATTGGACAAGCTACCAGTATGGGTGCTCTTCTTTTAGCAGCAGGGACAAAGGGCAAGAGATTTTCGTTACCTAATGCAAGAATTATGATTCACCAACCTTTAGGCGGTTTCCAAGGACAGGCTACTGATATTGATATTCATGCAAAAGAGATTTTAAGAATGAGAGAGAGCTTGGATAGGATTTTGGCAAATCATACAGGGCAATCCTATGAAACCGTTCGAAAAGATACGGAAAGAGACTTTTTTATGGCCGGTGAACAGGCAAAAGAGTATGGTATTATAGACGAGGTAATAGTCTCAAGAGATGAAAAGAAGGTAAAGAAATAAGCCAAAATTCCGATAAAAATAGATATTTATAGAGTTCAGTTTTTCAAGAAAGGGGTATTTGATGGCTAAAAAGGAGCAGGGCAATAAACTATTGAAATGTTCATTTTGTGGTAAGAGTCAGGAGGAAGTGAAAAAGTTGATTGCTGGGCCGACTGTTTATATATGTGATGAATGTATAGATCTTTGTAATGATATTATTGTTGAGGAATGGTCAAAAGAAAAGAGTAAAGAGTTTCAGAAACTCCAAAAACCTAAGGAGATAAAGTCGATTCTGGATGAATATGTCATTGGACAGGAACAGGCAAAAAAAATCCTTTCTGTAGCTGTTCATAACCATTATAAAAGGATTGATGCTAATGTTGATTTAAGCGGGGTTGAGCTCCAAAAGAGTAACATACTACTGATAGGACCCACAGGTTCAGGAAAAACCCTATTAGCACAAACCTTGGCAAGAATATTAGATGTTCCTTTTACTATTGTTGATGCTACTACTCTTACAGAAGCAGGGTATGTTGGAGAAGATGTTGAGAACATAATCCTCAAGTTATTACAGGCAGCAGATTACGATGTTGAAAGGACCGAGAGAGGAATTATTTATATAGATGAGATTGACAAGATAAGCAGGAAATCAGAAAATCCCTCTATTACGAGAGATGTTTCTGGTGAAGGTGTTCAACAGGCTTTATTAAAAATAATAGAAGGAACCATTGCTAATGTACCGCCCCAAGGAGGCCGTAAGCATCCCCATCAGGAATTTTTGCAGATCGATACTTCAGACATTTTATTTTTATGTGGCGGTGCCTTTGTAGGTCTTGATAAGATTATTAAAAATAGAATAGGCAAAAAGACATTAGGTTTTGGAGCTGACTTAACCGGAGCAGAAAAAGACAACAATAACGATAAGTTCTTGTGCAAGGTTCAACCTGAAGATTTACTAAGATATGGTTTGATCCCAGAGTTTATCGGTCGATTACCAGTAGTGGCTATCTTAGATGATCTTGACGAAGATGCACTCGTTAAGGTATTAACCAAGCCCAAAAATGCCTTAATAAAACAGTACAAAAAGATATTTGAATTTGAAAAAGTTAACCTTAAATTTACAGATAATGCCTTAAGGTCTATTGCAAGAGAAGCGAGTAAAAGGAAGACAGGAGCTCGAGGCCTCAGGTCAATTTTAGAAGAAATCATGATGGAAACCATGTATGAATTACCTTCCCAATCCAATATTCAAGAATGTGTGATCAGTGAAGAGGTCGTTACGGATAGAAAAAAACCAATCTTTCTTTACGAAAAACAAGCCAGTTAATCTTATTCATCTTTCCAAACATCTTGAAATTATGATAAAAGTATACTATTATTGTATATGTATTACTCTTATTTAAATGAGGAGAGAGATGGCAATAAAAAATAATAAAATAGAAGTTGTTAAAAAAAGAATTCCCTTATTATCCCTGAGGGATATAGTCGTATTTCCTCATATGATCGTTCCTTTATTCGTTGGAAGGGATAAGTCTATCAAAGCTTTAGAGCATGCTATGTTGAAAGAAAAAAATATTTTATTGTCAACTCAAAAAGATGCCAAGGTAGAAGACCCAGAACCTGAAGATATTTATAGCGTGGGTACCGTTGCGGAGATTCTTCAGATTTTAAAGTTGACAGATGGGACAGTTAAGGTGTTGGTTGAGGGTTTATCAAGGGCAGAAATCTTGAGTTTTGATGAAGAAAAAGATTTTTTTCAAGTCAAAATAATTCAGAGGAAAGAATCAATAGAAGCTACTCCTGAGATTAAGGCTATGATGAGGAGTTTGAATTCTCTTTTTGAGAATTATGTAAAACTCAATCAAAAGATAGCTCCTGAAGTAGTAGTATCAGTAGCAAATATAAGTGAGCCAGGTAGGTTTGCAGATACAATAGCTGCCAATTTAACACTAAAGATTTCAGAGAAACAGGGAATATTAGAGACTTTAGATCTTAAACAGAGATTAGAAAAACTCTGTAAGATATTAAATTCTGAGATAGAAATTCTCCAAATTGAAAAAAAGGTTAGAGGAAGGGTTAAGAGCCAGTTAGAAAAGAGCCAGAAGGAATATTACCTGACTGAACAGATGAAGGCAATACAGAAAGAATTAGGAAAGGGTGACGAGTTTACCTCTGAGATAGAAGAGCTTAAGAATAAGATAAAGATGGCAAAGATGCCAACAGAGGTGAATAAAAAGGCTTTAAAGGAATTAAAGAGATTAGAAATGATGACTCCAATGTCTGCTGAAGCCACAGTTGTAAGAAATTATATTGATTGGTTGGTGGATCTTCCTTGGGGGAAAAGGACAAAAGAAAAGTTAGATATTTCAGAGGCAGAGATAATACTTAATGAGGATCATTATGGTCTAGATAAGATTAAAGAGAGAATATTAGAATATTTATCCGTTAGAAAGTTAGTAAAAAAAATGAAGGGACCTATACTCTGTTTTGTAGGTCCTCCTGGTGTTGGCAAGACGTCTCTTGGTAGATCAATAGCCAGAGCTACAGGTCGGAATTTTGTTCGCCTTTCATTAGGTGGGGTGAGGGATGAAGCGGAAATTAGAGGACACAGAAGAACTTATATAGGAGCATTACCTGGACGCATCATCCAATATATGGCAAAGGCTAAATCAAAAAATCCTGTTTTTCTCCTGGATGAAGTTGATAAGATGAGCACAGATTTTAGAGGAGATCCAGCTTCGGCCTTATTAGAGGTTCTAGATCCAGAACAAAATAATTCCTTTAATGACCACTATTTAGAGGTGGATTTTGATCTTTCAGAAGTTCTATTTATAACTACAGCTAATATTCTTTATTCTATTCCACCCGCTTTGCAAGATCGTATGGAAGTATTGAGATTACCAGGTTATACAGAGGATGAGAAAATAAAGATTGCGGAGTTGTTTTTGATTCCAAAAGTGTTAAAGGCCCATGGTCTTTCTGGTAAAAATATAAAATTTTCCAAAAAAGTTATTCGAGATGCTATCCAAAAATATACAAGAGAGGCAGGGGTTAGAAATCTTGAGAGAGAGATTGCGAATATCTGTAGAAAGGTTGCAAAAAGGATAGCAAGAGAGGGAAAAAAGACGAAGGTTTTGATTTCTTCAAAAGGTTTGAATAAATATTTAGGGGTTCCCAAATATAAACATGGAAAGGCAGAAGAGAAGAGTGAAATAGGAATTGCCACTGGTTTGGCATGGACTGAGGAAGGAGGCGAACTCCTTGTAACTGAGGTTATTCTGATGGATGGGAAGGGAAATCTCACTCTGACAGGGAAATTGGGAGATATTATGCAAGAATCAGCCCAGGCAGCCCTGAGTTATGTAAGGTCTAAAGCAAATGAATTCAGGTTAGATAAGAATTTCTATAAGAAGAAAGATATCCATATTCATTTCCCTGAGGGGGCCATACCTAAGGATGGACCTTCAGCAGGAATTACTATGGCAACGGCGCTAATCTCTGCGCTTACAAGGACTCCGGTAAGGAATGATGTAGCCATGACTGGAGAAATCACATTAAGAGGGAAAGTACTTTCTATCGGTGGGATAAAAGAAAAGATACTAGCGGCTCATAGAGGAGGGATTGATACTGTTATACTACCAAAGGATAATGAAAAAGATTTAAGTGATATTCCTGCTGAGATAAAGAATGCCCTTAAAATAATATTAGTGGAGAAGATGGAAGATGTGGTAAAACATGCGCTGTCAATAAAGAAAAGAGCTAAAAGGGTGCAGAAAAAGGGTAATGGTGATAAATATAAAGATTTACCACAGGAAGAGACAGTGCAGAGAATCATCGCGCATTAATTTTCAAGCTTGATTTTCTCTATAAGGTTTCTGGATAAATTCTCTAAGATAGCTAAATCATCAAAAATAAACCTTTTTCCCTTGACAAGTTCCTTAAAAGACTGTAATTTTTTAAAGGCTTAGTTAGGCACGTAGCTCAGGGGGAGAGCGCTTGCTTGACGCGCAAGAGGTCGGCGGTTCGAAACCGCCCGTGCCTACCAGAGGTAAAATTATTAAATAATATTGAAAGGTTTAGCTTGTTTTAATAAGAAATTCAAAGGCATCTGGAGTTATTTTTAAAATTCCTGATGCCTTTTCTTGTTTTCGGAGCATAAATATATGGAGAAAATTAAAATAAGATTTCCTGAAGGTAAGGAAATTCAATGCCCTCAAGGCACTACGATAAAAGAAATGATAACAGACATTCAAGGAGATACCAGAAAGATAATTGCAGCAAAAATTAATGGGAATCCTGTAGATCTGAGCTTATCCTTGAATTCCGATGCAGATATAGAGTGGATTACTTTAGATTCAGAGGAAGGAAAGGAGATATACAGACATAGCACTTCGCACATACTAGCCCAAGCTGTAAAAGAACTCTTTCAAGGTGTCCAGATTACTATTGGACCTGCTATTAAGGATGGATTTTACTATGATTTTGATTACAAAGAGAGTTTTACTGATGACGATTTAAAAAAAATAGAAGGCAAAATGTTAGAGATTATCAAGAGGAATCAGCCGTTTATTAGAGAAGAGGTTTCTAAGGAAAAGGCGATTGAGGAATTTAAAAAACTTGGAGAGAATTATAAGGTTGAATTGATTAAGGAAATAGAGGATGATGCTGTAACTCTCTATAAAAGCAATGGTTTTTTAGATCTTTGCAGAGGTCCTCATGTTCCTTCCACAGGGGTTGTCTCTCACTTCAAACTTCTCAATGTAGCAGGAGCTTATTGGCGGGGAGACGAGAACAATAAAATGCTCCAGAGAATTTATGGAACATCTTTTCCCACTGAAAAAGAACTTAAAGATTATTTGACGAAATTAGAGGAAGCAAAAAAGAGAGATCACAGGGTTCTGGGAAAGAAACTAGATCTTTTTAGTATTCATGATGAGGCAGGTACCGGATTAATCTACTGGCATCCAAAAGGAACGATAATAAAGAAAATAATAGAGAGATTCTGGGAAGATGAGCATATCAAAAGGGGATATCAATTAGTAAGCATTCCTCATATCGTTAGAGATCAACTCTTCAAGACATCAGGTCATTATGAATTTTATAGAGAAAATATGTTTGTCTTTAAGATTGACGAGAACGAATATGTGGTAAAACCAATGAACTGTCCTGGACACATAATGATTTATAGGGAAAGTATAAAGAGCTATAGAGATCTTCCTTTGAAATTTGCTGAACTGGGGACCGTTTATCGATACGAAAGGTCAGGGGTTCTCCATGGGATGTTGAGAGTAAGAGGATTTACTCAGGATGATGCCCATATATTTTGTACTCCTGAACAACTCCCTAATGAGATATTCAAGGTAATTGATTTAGCAAGATATATGTTAGAGACCTTTGGTTATAAGGAATTTGATGTAAGTTTGAGTGTAAGAGATGAAAGTAAAAAGGAGAGATATGCGGGAGAAGATAGAGAATGGAAGATGGCAGAAGAGGCCTTGATGAAAACCTTGGAAAAGAGGAACATGAGTTTTGAAAGGGTAGAAGGAGAAGCGGTTTTTTATGGTCCAAAGATAGATATCAAGATGTTAGATGCTCTTGGAAGGGGTTGGCAGGGGCCTACGATACAGTTTGATTTTAATCTTCCGAAAAGATTCGATGTTACCTATGTGGGTGAGGACGGTGCTAAACATCATGTAGTAATGGTTCATAGAACGGTTTTGGGTTCGATGGAGAGATTTATTGGAGGGCTCATTGAACACTATGCAGGTGCATTTCCCGTTTGGCTTTCACCAGTTCAGGTAAAGATATTAAGTATTACTGATAGGCAGAAAGAATATTCTGAACATTTAGAAGAAATGTTGCGAGAAAATGGTATAAGGACAGAGACAGATTTACGTAATGAGAAGATAGGATATAAGGTTAGAGAGTCAGAAATGGAAAAAGTTCCTTATATGTTAATTTTAGGTGATAGAGAAATGGAATCAGAAATGGTTTCTGTTAGGGAAAGAGGAAAAGGAGATTTAGGTTCTATAAAAATAGAAGATTTTATAAAAAAGATTATGAAAGAAATTTTAGATAAAAGATAGACTTTTCGAGGAGGTGGTCTAATATAATAAAAGAATTGCGCGTTAATGAGATGATAAGGGTTAAAGAGGTAAGAGTTATTGGTTCTGATGGAACACAGTTAGGGATTCTACCCATAAAAAAGGCATTGGATATTGGAGCTCAAGAGGGTTTGGATCTCGTAGAGGTATCACCTCATGTAGACCCACCTGTTTGTAAGATAATGGATTATGGTAAATATAGATATAAACAAAGCAAAAAGCTTCATGAGGCTAAAAAGAAACAGAAACTTATTCATGTTAAAGAAGTTAAAATGACACCGAAAACAGAGGAGCACGATTATCAATTTAAACTGAGGCACATAAAAAGATTTCTTGTATCAGGGGACAAGGCGAAGGTTATTATCGTCTTCAAAGGAAGACAAATGGTTCATTCTCATCTTGGAAGAAAAATGTTAGATAGAGTTATAGAAGATTTAAAGGATATCAGCACTGTTGAACAAGAGCCTAAGTCAGAAGGACAGAATATGACAATGGTTCTCATGCCAAAGAATTAACGATAGTAACTCTTTAAACGTTTAGAAGGAGATGGGTTGATATGCCAAAGATAAAGACAAATAGAGGGGCTGCTAAAAGATTTAAGGTAACCTCATCAGGGAAAGTCAAGAGAAAAAAGGCTTACACAAGACATATATTGACAAAGAAGACTACAAAAAGAAAAAGGGGTTTAAGAAAAGCAGGTTTAGTCTCTAAAGAAGATTTAAGCAGGATTAAGAAAATGATTCCATATGTTTAAAAAAAGTATAGATTGGAGGGATTGACATGCCAAGAGCAAGAAGTGGTCCATCAACAAGACAAAGGAGAAAAAAGATCCTAAAGATGGCAGAGGGCTACAGAGGGGCGAAGAGCAAACTCTATAAAACAGCTAGAGAGGCAGTAGATAGGGCATTAAAAAGTGCTTATCGAGATAGAAGAAGGAGAAAGAGGGATTTTAGAAGTCTATGGATTATAAGGATAAATGCTGCTGCTAGACTTCATGGCCTATCTTATAGCCAGTTTATTTTAGGTCTAAAGAGATCAGATATATCACTAAATAGAAAGATACTGGCTGATATTGCTGTCAAGGATCAGCAAGGTTTTAAGAAATTGGCTGAAAAGGCAAAACAAGGTTTAAAAAAAGCGTCTTAAATTATATAATTTTACTTATGTCATCTCAGAAAATGCGAATAAGGAAGTTTACGTAATTAGAGGCGTAAACTTTTTTTATTGGAGATGTTTTCATGAGAAAACGATTAGAGAAATTAAAGAAAATTGCGGTTCAAGATATTAAAGCTGCTTGTGATGAAAAAGCCTTAAATAAGATTAAAATTCGATATCTTGGTAGAAAAGGTTCTCTGACTCATTTTCTTAAAGAAATAGGAAAACTTTCTCAAAAAGAAAGACCAATTATCGGTAAATTAACAAATGAGATTAAAAGATATCTTGAGGAAGAGATAGAAAGAAGGTCTGAAATTATTAAAGAAAAGAGTCTCAAAGAGAGGTTAAAGAGCGATTGGATTGATACTACCCTTGGTGGCAAAAAGCCTCTGATAGGTAAGAGTCATCCAATAACTCAAGTACTAGAAGAGATAACAAATATCTTTGTCGCTCTAGGTTTTAGCGTTGTCGAAGGACCTGAAATAGAATTAGATTACTATAATTTTGAGGCATTAAATTTACCTAAAGATCACCCTGCAAGAGATATGCAAGATACATTTTATGTAACGGATGATATAGTGTTGAGAACTCATACTTCTTCTGTTCAAATAAGAGTTATGGAAAACCAGAAACCCCCTGTTCAGATTATCGCACCTGGCAAGGTTTATAGATGTGATGCGGATGTTACCCACAGCCCAATGTTTTATCAAATTGAAGGATTGATGGTGGATAAAGGGATTACCTTTGGGGATTTAAAAGGGATATTAGAGATATTTGTCCATAGTTTTTTTGGGCAAGATACTCCTCTTAGATTCAGACCGAGTTTTTTCCCTTATACTGAACCGAGTGCTGAAGTAGATATAGGATGTGTTATATGCCAGGGAAAAGGATGTAGAGTTTGTTCCTATACTGGTTGGTTAGAGGTTTTGGGGTCTGGTATGGTAGACCCCGAGGTTTTTCTTGCTGTCAGTTATGACTCAGAAGAGCTGACTGGATTTGCCTTTGGAATGGGAATTGAGAGACTGGCTATGCTGAAATATAAGATAGATGATATTCGTCTCTTTTTCGAGAATGATATAAGATTCTTAAAACAGTTTTAACGGGGATATTCATGAAAGTCAGTTATCGTTGGCTTAAAGAACTAGTTGATTTTGGTTTAGAACCTGATGACTTGGCTGAGAATCTGACAATGATTGGCCTAGAAGCAGAAGGTCTTTATTATCAAAAGGAGATGTATAATAAGATTGTTGTTGGTCAAATATTATCTATAAAAAGCCATCCAAAGGCTGACAATCTAATAATTTGTAAAGTTGATATTGGTAAGGAAAGACTAAATATATTATCTGCAGCGAAAAATTTATCTGTGGGGGAAAAGATCCCTGTTGCTACTGTTCAGGCCAAGCTTCCAACAGGTAAAAAGATTGAAAAGGTAGATATTAAAGGAATCAGTTCTGATGGAATGATATGTTCTGCCATGGATTTAGATCTTGAGGAGATTTCTGAAGGGATAATGGTCCTAGATAAAAAGGCACCAATAGGAGAAGAGATAGCAAAGGTACTGAAACTTGATGATATAACCATTGATATAAGCGTAGCCCCTAATCGTCCTGATTGCCTAAGTATGATCGGTGTTGCTAGAGAAATTGCTTCTATATTAGATAAAAAGGTTAAATTAACAGAATACTCCGTCGTTGAAGAGGAAAAAGATATAAAAAGTTTGACATCAGTCGTTATAGAAGATACTGATTTATGCCCGAGATACACAGCAAGGGTCGTTAAAGATGTAAATATTTCATCTTCCCCTCAATGGATTCAGCAAAAACTGAGAGCAGTAGGTCTCAGACCTATCAATAATATTGTTGATATAACAAATTATGTACTAATGGAGTTAGGCCAACCCCTTCATGCCTTTGACTATGATTTATTAAAAGAAAATAGAATTGTTGTTCGGAGAGCACGGGATAAAGAGGAAATAACCACTCTCGATGGTATGCAGAGAATACTCGATAATGAGGCACTCATTATTGCCGATTCTGAGAAGCCAGTAGCTATTGCTGGAGTAATGGGTGGATTAAATACTCTTGTTAACGAAAAAACCAAAAATATCCTTTTAGAGAGTGCCTATTTTCATCCTATAAGTATCAGAAGAACCTCTAAGCGTCTGAAATTACATACTGAGTCATCCCATAGATTTGAGCGAGGCGCAGACATAGAATGTGTTATAAAGGCTTCGGATAGGGCTGCGTATTTGTTCCGGGAGATAGCAGGTGGAAAGATTGGTCGGGGAAGAATTGATAACTATCCAAATCCAATGAGATCTTGTGAAGTAATTTTAAAGACAAAAAGGCTTAATCAAGTTTTAGGAACGGGATTAAAGGAAAAAACTGTTGAAAATTATCTAAACAGACTGGATTTAAAAATAAAAAAAGTAAAAAAAGATGTATTTAAGGTTAAGATACCTTCTTTTAGAAAAGATCTTACAAGAGAAATAGATCTTATTGAGGAGATTGCACGCCTCTATGGTTATAATAACATACCGACTACGCTGCCCCAAACAAAGTTGAGTCTTAAGAAGATAGATAAATTTCAGCTTATTGAAAAAAAGGTTAGAGAGATCTTAATCAATTGCGGATTTTTTGAGGTTATCAATTATAGCTTTATAAATGAGACTGATTTGGATCACCTGAAATTAGAAAAAGAGGATGTATTAAGAAGATTTATAAGGTTAAAAAACCCCTTGACCACAGAGGCAGGTATTATGCGGACCACATTAATCCCTGGTCTGTTACGCAATATTACATTCAATAATAATTATAGTATATATGATATGAAAATATTTGAGTTGGGCAAGGTTTTTATAGCCAACGATGGCGGTGAATTACCACAGGAGAGAAGAAAAGTCAGCGGTGTTATAAGCGGTTCTCGAGAAGAAAAATTCTGGTATAGCAAAAAAGAGAATTACGATTTTTTTGATATTAAAGGGGTTGTTGAATTATTGTTAGAGGAGTTCAATATAAAAGATAAACAAATATCACCTATAGATGTGGAATACCTTTATCCCTCTCGAGCAATGGAAATCAAGATAAAAGAAGAAAGAATTGGTATATTTGGACAGATTTCTCCTGGAGTATTAGAGTTATTCGATATACTTCAAGACACATATGTCTTCGAAATGGAATTGGAAAAATTATTTTTATCCTCAAGTGAAGATAAAGGGTTTAAATCACTACCAAAATATCCTGCCCTATTAAGAGACATTGCTATTATTGTAGACGCTCACATCTCATCTGAAGAAATTATAAAGATTATAAAGGAAACAGACAATGATATCTTGGAAGAAATTAGGTTGTTTGATATATATAAAGGTAAACCCATCCCCCCTGGAAAAAAAAGCCTTGCATATTCTTTAACTTACAGGGCTAAGGATAGAACTTTAACAGATGAAGAGATAGAGATTGTACATTCTGATATCATTGAAAGATTAAGGAATAAAATTAAAGCCCAATTGAGATAAGGCTCTTTAAAAAGAAGATTTCCTTGACAGAAGTGGAAGTTTATGTTAAAGATTTTATAATAAGATAGAGAGAATATAATTATTATAATTAGCCTTAGTGGAGATGATTTATGAGTTTAGAGAAGATGGAGGCATTAGAATCTAAGATACGAAAAGCTGTTGAACTCATTTCAAATTTAAAGGAAAAGAACTCTAATTTGGAGACAAAGATTGATGAATTACAAAGAGAACTCTCTTCTCAAAAAGAGAATATGAATAGCTTGAAAGAAGAAAAAGAAAAAGTGGATAAGGTTCTTAATGAAAACAGGCAATTATTAGAAGAAAGGGATACAATAAAGACAAAAATTGAGACCATGATATCAAGTCTCAATGAAATTGATATCGGATAAAATTTTTTAAAGTGGAGCATTAATGGATACAACGAAGGTTGAGATTTTTGGACAGACTTATACAATTAAGGGTGAGGCTGATGCAAACTATATAGTAAAATTAGCTAACTACTTAGATGATCATATGAGGGAGGTAGCTAAAAAGCATCCAACCAGCTCTCCTCATAAGATATCTATTTTAGCAGCATTAAATATAGCAAATGAGGTTTTTAAGTTAAAAGAAAAGGAGAAAGATAATAACTTATTAATAGAGGAGAAAACCAAGGTCTTAGTTGAAATATTAGATAAAGGAGTAGGTATATCTGAGAGATAAATAAGGTTTCCCCTTCATGCTTTTTTAAAGAGGAGTATTGAATAACCCATAAAAAATCAATTAAGGCAATAAGCTTTTAAAAGAATTGGGTATACTTGAGGAAGGGGAATATGTTAGAGGCTAAGTATAAGATCTAATAAAAAATTTTAGACTTATATGGATAGATAAAGAAGATGAAGCCCTTAGTTAAAAAGCTTTTTGAAGGATATCTTTTCTTAGAAAATAATCTTTTGAAGATATCTCTTTATCTTCCAAAAGAAATTAAGGCAATTTCAGCCCTTTTGAAATGGCTAGATAGAAAAAAAAGAGGCACCATCTTTTATTACCACTCAAAAAAGAGAGGACCAAATATAAAGAAGGGGGTCGAAGATATTTTTGTTAGTTGGTTTTTATTTAGAAGGCTTTTTCTAAAAAGCTTGATGTCGACCCTTTCAACTTTATCTATCTAAAAAGCAAGCCTGAATTTTCTTATACTTAACTTCTAATCAAATAGAGTTTAAAACCTTTCTTTATCTTTCGATCCTATTCTCTCAATTCTTTATCTAAAAAATTCAAGTATAACCGAGAAATAGAATGCTGGGAAAAAGCAGGATAAGAGAAAGAATCTTATTGAAAAGGCGTTCTTTAAAAAAAGCAGAGATAATCAAGATGAGCAGAAAGATTCAAAACAGGTTATTTTCTCTTCCAGAATTTAAAGAAAGCACGACTATATCAATTTATGTAGATTTTGATAATGAGGTAGGAACAAAAGATATCATTAGAGATTCTATTTATATGGGGAAAAGAGTGTCTATTCCCTATACAAAAGGTAAAAAAAACTCCCTTCTCTTATCAGAAATAAGGGATATAGATAAGGAGTTAGAGACTAGCACCTTTGGTATCTTGGAGCCCAAAAAGGAATATTTTAGATACATTCCTGATAACGAGATAGATGTTGTTATTGTTCCTGGGATTGCCTTTGACGAAAAGGGGAGGCGTTTAGGTTATGGAGGAGGGTATTATGATAGATTGTTGATAAAACTAAATAGGGATATCGTTACTATTGGATTGGCATTTGAATTTCAAATTCTTAGTGAGATTCCATGGTGGTTTTACGATATTTTTATAGACAAGATCATTACTGAGAGAAGACTTATTAATTGTTATCCAGATCAATATTCAAAAGAGAATTTGTAAACTAAATATGTTAGTTGGAAAATAAAGGGAGGTGAATGATAGATTGGAAATAGATATCACTATATTGATTACAATTTTAGGATTTATTTTTGTTGGGATTCTTGTTGGATATTTAGCACGAAGGTATTTTTCCGAAGGTAAAGTAAAGAAGGCTAAAGAGTTGGCCAGAAAGATTATTCAAGAAGCTGAAAAGGATGCTGAGACAAAGAAAAAAGAAGCAGTATTAGAAGCCAAAGAATATCTGTATAAAGCAAAGACTGAGTTTGAGAAGGAAAACAAAGATAAGAGAATTGAACTTCAAAAATTAGAGAACAGAGTCATACAGAGAGAGGAGAATCTTGATAGAAAAGTTGACCTTTTAGAAGCAAAAGAAAAGGAGCTTTCAGTAAAAGAAAGGGAGATAGAGGAAAAAGATCGAGTTACAGAAAAACTTAAAAAGAGATATGAAGGTCTTTTAGAAGAAGAGATAAGGAAACTGGAGAGGATTTCTACCATGTCCTCTGAAGAAGCAAAGCGTCAATTGATGCTGCAAATGAAAAATGAGGCAAGGCTCGAAGCAGCAGAAACGATCAAGAAGATTGAGGATGAGACAAGAGAGACAGCTAATAAAAAGGCAAATAAGATAATAGGTTCTGCGATTCAAAGGCTAGCAGCGGATCAAGTCGTAGAGTCGACGGTTTCTGTAGTCGACCTCCCCAACGATGAAATGAAAGGAAGGATTATTGGTCGAGAAGGCAGGAATATTAGAGCCTTAGAAATCGCCACAGGGGTTGATTTGATTATTGATGATACACCTGAGGCTGTTATTCTTTCTAGCTTTGATCCTCTAAAAAGAGAAATAACTAAAATTGTCTTAGAAAGATTAATCGCTGATGGAAGGATTCATCCAGGTCGAATAGAGGAAATGGTAGAAAAAGTTAAAAAGGAGATGGAGAATACGATGAAAGAAGAGGGGGAGAAGGCAGCCTTTGAATTAGGTGTTGAGGGAATCCATCCAGAACTTATAAAATTACTGGGAAAATTAAAATACAGGACAAGCTATTCTCAGAATATTCTTCAGCATTCCAAAGAGGTTGCTTATTTTAGCGGGATTATAGCGGGAGAGCTGGGGTTAGATATAAAAATGGCAAAGAGAGCAGGGTTACTCCATGATGTCGGTAAGGCTGTTGACCATCAGACAGAAGGCACCCATACACAGATAGGTGTAGATTTGGCGAAAAAATATCATGAGCCATCTGTTGTAGTAAATGCTATAGCAGCCCATCATGAGGATGTAGATCCACTTTCTGTTGAAGCCGTTATTGTAGGTGCTGCTGATTCTTTATCCGCAGCCAGACCTGGTGCCAGAAGAGAAATGCTGGAAGCTTATATAAAACGCCTTGAGAAATTAGAAGAAATTGGTTCTTCGTTTGAAGGAGTAGATAAAACATATGCTATTCAGGCAGGGAGAGAAATCAGGGTTATTGTTCAACCCGAAAAGGTTGATGATCAATCAACAGTTTTTTTGGCAAAAGATATAGCTAAGAAGATAGAAGAGGAACTCTCTTATCCTGGCGAGGTAAAAGTTACTGTTATTAGAGAGACAAGAGCAGTTGATCATGCTAAATAGATAAATTCTTTAAGGTTGGTTATTTCTTATGAATATTTTATTTATTGGAGATATTGTTGGGAAAGCAGGTAGAAGAGTTATTTCTAACCTGCTTTATAGAATTATTGATAAATACAAAATAGATTTTTGTATTGCAAATTGCGAGAATGCTGCAGGAGGATTTGGAATAACTTATGATATAGTAAAACAACTTTTAAAAGAAGGAATTGATGTCCTCACCTCAGGAAATCATATCTGGGATAAAAAAGAGATATATGATTTTATTGATCAGGGAGAACCACTTGTTAGGCCAGCTAATTATCCTGATGGTACACCAGGCTTTGGAAGGATTATTAGAGAGACGGCTTCTGGTCAAAGTATAGGGGTAATTAATCTCTCTGGAAGGGTATTTATTGGTGATTTTGACTGCCCTTTTAGAACCGCAGACAGAGAGATAGAGTTTATCAAGTCAAAGACAGATATTATTATTGTTGATTTTCACGCTGAGGCAACCTCAGAAAAGATGGCACTGGGTTGGTATTTAGATGGACGAGTGAGTGCTGTTATTGGGACTCATACCCATGTTCAGACTGCTGATGAAAGGATATTATTTAAAGGCACAGCCTATATAACAGATGTTGGGATGACAGGGCCTACTAATTCTGTAATAGGTGTTAAAAAAGAGATTGCTATTGAGAGGTTTTTAACTCAGTTGCCGAAAAAATTTGAGACTGCAAAAGGAGAGTCCCAATTGAGCGCAGTTATATTAGATATCAATGAAAAAACAGGTCAATGTAAAGATATTTCCAGATTACTAATTTCTTCTTCAGATTAGTTAATCAGTCAATATGTGAGGATTCCCTATCGTTATTCTTTTTAATCCCGCTTTTTTTGCCTCCTGATAACATTCATAAGCCAATTTTTTTGGGGTGCGAGGCAGATCATCCATAAAAAAATGGGGAGCGAAACCTAAGAGACTGTAAGGTATTTCTGGGTTAACAGAAGCGATAAAAGAAGCGATTTGGGATACCTCTCTTGTATCTATATATCCAGGTATCAAAAGAGTACTTGCGATGAGAAAAGGTGGATCTGGTCTTTCTGAAACGAACTTTCCAAGAGATTTAAAATTTTTCAATGTCTGATGATTTGAAATGCCGCATATGGCTTTATGGAGGCTATCGTTGTAAGCTTTGAGGTCGAATTTTATAGAGCCGCCAGATCGAAAGGATATACAGGCCATTTCTCTTAACAGATTGTCATTCATTGTTCCATTGGTTTCCCAGCATATCCTGATTATTTTTCCTTTTTTTTGTTTTATGATCTTTTTCGATAGTTCTATGGCATGAGGTAATTGAGGAGTGGGATCTCCTCCAAAAAAACAGATACAGCTGGTTTTTTCATCAATGGAATCTATAAGTTCCTGGGAATCTTTTATTTTATCTTGAGAATATTTTTTAAACTGCCAGTTTTGGCAAAAGAGGCAATTGAAAGAGCAAGCTCTGTAAAAGATAGAGAGATTTCTAAATCCATACTCTGGACCTTTCTTGTAAGAATATCTTGGATAACCTGAATCGCTTCCACCCGGGCACATGGGACTAGCAACACAATTTGTAGGAAGTTGATCAAAATACCAATCAAACAGTCCTTTATTTTTTGATTCCCAAAGCTCTTTTAATTTACCCCCCGAATTTTTTCTTATCCCGCAGTAACCTTTTCCATTGTTTGGTATGACACATCTGTTTATACAAAGATCACATAAAAGACCGTCTTTATCTTTTGGTGGCTTTGGAGGAAGCGAGAATTTCTTCCTGGTTTCTGCATGGATTTTGTTGATATGTTCTTTGAAAAGATGATAGTGAGAACGGATGCAATCAATACAGAGATTGAGAGGAGAAGAGATAAACAATGAGGTTTTATGACAATGAATACATTCTTTTGTCATGGTTAGGAAGTTGGATAGAATAAATCTTAAGCCTAAACCGTTTTGTCATATGATTATCCTACTACATTGTAGAATCTTTTTCTTAGGGGAACCCCTAGTTCTTTTTTTGCCACCTTTTCACATTCTTTGATATTGATTTCAGAGGGAATATCGACTACTGTGACGTTTACCTTTGGAATATATTTTTTTGATTCAATAACGAACTTTTTAATCTCTTCGTAGGTTCCATCTCGAAACTGGGGATGACATAATTTAAAATATTTTTGTGAGTTTTCAGCATTAAGACTTATGGATATGGAATCAATAAGGCCTTTTAGCTCAGGGAGTATATTTCTTTTATGGATGAGATTGCCCTGTCCATTTGTGTTTAATCTTAATCTTGCCTGGACCCCTTTTTCTTTAAGCCTCTTTGCAACTGCTTTTATAACATCCAGCCTTAATGTAGGTTCACCATATCCACAAAATACGATTTCTTTATAAGGGGTTGGATTTCCGATAGACCTCCAGATTTCATCAATAGTAGGATCCTTGGTTAATCTTAAATTGTGACCTTTTACATAGGGATTAGTATTTCTTGTACAGAAGATACATTCATTAGTACACTTGTTTGTAACATTGATGTATAAAGAATTCCTGATATTATAAGTGATTTTTCCCTTTTGGTCTTTTTGTCCTATACCAAACAGATTATAAATATTTAATGTGGTAATTCTGGAAATATCATCTAGACTTAATCCTTTGAGCTCAGCGATTTTTTGGGCTGTATAATTAACAAAACTGGGTTCATTTCTCTTTCCCCTCATAGGTTCAGGGGTAAGAAAGGGACAGTCAGTCTCTACAAGAAGTCTTTCAGTTGCTATTTCTTTCACCACTTCTTGTAATTTATTTGAGTTTTTGTATGTGATGGGACCGGCAATTGATATATAGAATCCAAGATTTAAGAATTCTGAAGCCAATTTTTTGTCTCCTGAAAAGCAATGGATGACCCCACCTTTCTCAGAGCGATACTCTTTTTTCAGGATACTAAGAATATCTGTTTCTGCTTCCCTGTTATGGACAACGAGAGGAAGATTAAGATCTTTAGCAATATTTAATTGTCTCTTAAATTCCCTTTGCTGGGTTTTCTTGGGAGAATAATTTCTATAGTAGTCTAAACCTATTTCGCCCCAAGCAACGACCTTTTCCTGATTAGCAAGAGCTATTAATTCATTATATATTTTGTTATTAACATCTTTAGTGTCATGAGGATGAATCCCAACAGTTGTATACAGAGCATTAAATTTCTTGCTCAACTCTATCCCTCTAAAATTGCTTTGATAGTCTGAAGAAACAGTGATGATATATTTAACCCCCTTTTTTTCTGCTCGGTTGATTACCTCATCTATGTCTTTATTAAATTGAGGCATATCGAGATGAGCATGAGAATCAATTAACATATTTTTAACCCTTTTTTATTTTATCTTTGAACCAGGTTTTATCTTTTTATCGAACATGGCTAGTATGATATTTCTGTCCACCTCTCCGGCTAGAATCATTCCATTAGATTCAATACCCATTATTTTGGCTGGTTTTAAATTTGTTAGAATAATAACGTCTTTTCCTATGAGAGAATCGGGGCTGTAACATTCTGCAATACCAGCAACTACGGTTCTCTTCTCTTTGCCAATATCTAATTGGATTTTCAACAACTTTTTTGATTTTTTAATTCTTTCAGCCTTGATGATTCTTGCCGACCTTAAATCTAACTTGCTGAAATCTTCTATATCTAATAAAGAGAACTTTTTTTCTTTGGTTTCACCTTCAATTTCTCTTTGAATTTTAATTTCTGTCTCTTTTATTTTATCTGGTTCAATCCTAGGAAATAATTGTTTTCCGAGATTTGTTTTCGTTCCTGGTTTAAGAATCCCCCACTTAAGGTCTTCAAGCTTTTTTGAATGAAGATCATCTTCGATCCCAAGCTGGTCCCAGATTTGAGAAGAGGTTGATGGTAGGAATGATTTTAGAATGATGGCCAAAATTCTTATAGATTCAGCAGTGTTATATATAACAGTCGACAATCTCTTAATATTTTTATTCTTTGCTAGATTCCATGGTGTAGAGTCATCAATGTATTTATTTAAATCATTGATAAAAGTCCATATACTCATTAAAGCCTTTTGGAAGTTATAGGCGTTTATAAATTTATCTACATTTTTTATCATCTTTTCAGATTTTTGAATAAGCTGGCTGTCCATTTCTTTAGATTCGTCTGGATGAGGGATGATGCAGTCAAAATATTTTTTAATCATAGTTAGGGATCTACTCAACAGATTACCTAAATCATTTGCGAGATCGCTATTGATCCTGTTCATCAAAGCTGTATGGGAAAAATCACCATCTAAACCAAAAGAAACTTCTCTTAGGAGGAAATACCTCGTCTGGTCGACTCCGTATTGCTCAACTAATCTGTTTGGTTCAACCACATTCCCAATGGATTTTGACATCTTTTTTCCCTCTACAGTCCACCAGCCATGAGCAAATATTGTTTTTGGTGGATTCAGGCCTACAGCCTTAAGCATGGTTGGCCAGTATACGGCGTGAGTCGTCAGGATATCCTTACCGATTAAATGAATTGTTTTGTTCCACAGCGATTGAAATTTTTCAGGATCTATCAGATAACCTGAAGCACTGATATAATTAAGGAGGGCATCAAACCATACGTAAGTAACATAGTTTTCATCAAAGGGTAATGGTATTCCCCACCCTAATCTTTCTTTTGGTCTCGAAATACATAAATCTTCAAGTTTATTATTTAAAAACCCTAGAATTTCATTACGTCTTGTTCTAGGCTGAATAAATTCATCATGTTTATTTATATAATCAATAAGCCATTGCTGGTATTTCCCCATGCGAAAGAAATAGTTGGTTTCTGAAATCTGGTTAAGCGGTCTATTACAATCGGGACACTTTCCTTCTATTACGTCTTTTTCTGTCCAGAATCTCTCCTCATTGATACAGTACCATCCATTATAAGTATCCTTATAGATATCATCTTTTTCATACAGGAGTTGAAGGATTTTTTGTACAACTTTAATATGCCTTTCTTCTGTGGTACGAATAAAGTCATCGTTGGAAAAATTAAATTTTTTCCATAATCTTTGAAAGGGAACCACCATCTCATTGCAATGAGTCAAAGGGTCGACCCCTCTCTTTTTTGCTGCCTCTTGAACCTTCTGCCCATGTTCATCTGTTCCCGTTAAGAAAAAAACATTCTTTTCTGCAAATCGATGATATCTTGCTAACGTATCGGCTGCTAATGTTGTATAGACATGACCAATATGGGGGACATCATTAACGTAATAAATAGGGGTTGTTACATAGAAATAATTTTGTTTTTTTGCCATAGGTATTCTCTCTTCATTGAACGCTTTTATTGTGTTTCCTTAATTCATTGAGATTCATTTGAAGCCTTTTTCCTTCTTCAAGTTCCACAGTGGCTTTTTCGTTTATCATATCTATCTTAATCAACTTACCCTGTCCCTCAGAAGTGTTTACCTTTTTGCCTAGATTGGGAATATCTTTCAGATTTTTTTCATATATCATATGTTCATAAACGAGACAGCACATAAGGCGTCCACATACTCCTGATATTTTAGAAGGATTGAGAGTTAACTGTTGTTCTTTAGCCATTCGAATAGATACAGGTGCAAAGTCTTTTAAAAATGATGCACAGCACAATATTCTTCCACAAGGTCCATATCCGCCAGACATCTTGGCCTCATCTCGTACACCGATCTGTTTCATTTCTATTCTGGCTTTAAACTGATTCGCCATATCTTTTACCAATTCTCTAAAATCGATTCTCCCTTCTGCTGTATAGTAAAATATTGCTTTACTTGCATCAAAGGAGAATTCGACCGCAACCAGCTTCATCGGAAGTTCTCTCTCCTTTATTTTATTCTGGCATACCTCAAAGGCCTCTTTTTCTATCATTTCATTCTTTTTTGACTGTTCCAGGTCTTTATCAGTAGCCTTTCTTAATACATTTTTTAGGCGTCTTCTTATATTTCTTTCGTCCTTTTTTCTTAAATGAAGAGCTACTTTACCTATGCTTAGACCTCTTTCCGTCTCAACGATGCATGTATCACCCAGCTTTAGGTCTATATCTTCGCATTTAAAATCATATATCTTTCCACAATTTTTAAATTTAATACCTACAATTGTAACCATAGCCATTCTCCGTTATTTGACTTCTTATAGAGAAAATATTCATTATCATATTTTCCAGGGCTAACCGGTGATTTACATTTTTTCTCAAAAGGAGGTCAGTATTTTTAATTTCAGCATATATATCGTGAGTAGCTGAAATAGACAATCTCTGAGATAATTTTTCTAAATCACCTATAAGGTCATTATTAATTATATAAGTTGTGTCGGCCCTATTTTTTATGACAGCAATATCTCTGCAGAATAAAAAAAGCCACTCAAATATCTCATCTAAATCTTCTTTTTCTGTCGTTAATTCTTTGACATTGTTAAATATAACATCCATTTGATTAAGAGACAACCGAGAGATAATCTCCCAAGCCTTATCCCTGCTTTTAAAATTTAAATTATCCTTAATAAGAATAGCTTTTCCTATTCTTCCCCTAGAGAGCAAGGATATCCATTCGGCTTTTTGATAATCCATGGAATGTGTCTTTATTAAAAATTCTTTAATGATAGATGAAGAGAGCTGATGAAACGTAATCTTCTGGCATCTGGAAACTATTGTTGGGAGTAAGGAATAATAATTAGGACTAATCAGTATAAAAATGGTATCTTTAGGTGGTTCTTCCAGTGTCTTCAGGAGAGCATTTGATGCTTCTTTTGTTGTCTTATCTACCTTGTCTATGATGACAATCTTTTTTTTGCCCTCAAAGGGTTTAAAACTGATATCTTTTTTAATATTTTTAATTGTTTCTATCTTGATACTATTTTTTTCTGGTTCAATCAGTAAAAGATCTGGATGAGAAAGATTTTGAACCTTTTTACAGGAAATACAGCGCTCACATGGATCCTCTTTAAAGTCCTGACAGAGAAGGGATTTGGCAAAAATCATTGCTGCATACCTTTTTCCTGTGTTTTCAGGTCCTAAAAAGAGGTAGGCATGAGAAAACTTATTATTTTTTATGGAATTGTATAAAATAGTTTTTAATCTTTCCTGTCCTACAATTTCTTTGAAAGGCATTCACATCACCTGATTTATCTTAAAATCTTGTCAGTATAGCTTCTTATGGTTTTTTGAATTTCCTCAATCTTTCCATTTCCATCAATTACCTTGATTCTCTCTTGGCTTTTTTGTGCCAGTTCCAGAAATCCTATTCTGATTCTTTTGTGAAATTCCAATGTTTCTTTTTCAAATCTTTCTTCTCTCTCCGATACTGCTTTTTTTGAATTTCTCTTATTCGCTCTTTTTAAACCTTCTAAGGGGTCTAAATCAAGGAGTATCGTAAGGTCAGGTTCGATATTACATGACACAATTTTATTAAGCCTTTTGATAAATTCTAAATCTATATTTCTCCCATAACCTTGGTAGGCGAAGGTTGAATCAAAAAAACGGTCACACAAGACAACCTTATCTTGTTTTAAGGCTGGTATGATTACCTCCTTAATATGCTGAACCCTGCAAGCAGTGATAAGGAGGAGCTCTGTTTCTCTGGAGATATTCTTATTATCATCATTAAGCAATATCTTTCTTATCTGGTCTCCAATAGCTGTTCCACCAGGTTCTCGAGTGATTTTAACTTGATAATTCTTTTCCAACAGATAATCCCTTAACATCATTATCTGTGTGGTTTTTCCACATCCTTCTACGCCTTCAAATGTGATAAATGTTCCCATTGAAATGACTTATTTTAGTTAAATTATTTAAATATTTTATATTATCATAATAGTCACTATAATCATATATTTTTCTTTGGCTGCCTTTGTTCTATATTTTTTTAAATTTAGAATGAATAAATTATGTTTTTTAATAAAAAGAGGTGTTTTTTAGAAATTACATCCTGTGTCTAATCTTTTAATTTTAGCAAAGAATTATTTATTAATCGGGGAGGGTCAAATTGAGAGTATATCAGATAGGCATGGATTCTGATGGGCATGGACTTCACATTTTACGCGATTTTTATATAGCTTTATTTCCGTTTGGTTTCTTTATTTAATTTATAATTAATCACTTATTTTTTATACTTTCTATCACAATTTTATCATAGGTTAGAATAAGAGGATAGAAGGGAACTCAATAGAAATCTTCCCTTCTTAATATTAGTTTTTCATAACAAACACAAAATGTAAAATCATTAACGATCAAAAAAGAGGGAAGTTGACTATACAGTGATAAATACTGTTTGCTACTAAAATGATTTAAGTCTCAGCAATCATCTTATCGAATTCTTCAACTGTTATTGCTGGAGATGTAGAAAATGATATACCGGTCAATCTATTTAAACCAACAGAGGCCTGTATTGCTTCTTTATTGCCGGGTAAATCTACAATAAAAACCAGATCATAGCCTCCTAGTAGCACATACATTTCATTTACCTCACCGCCGAGGTTCTTAACAAGACTAATAACATTGTCAGTGCGCTCAGGAGAAATTGCCTTTACAGCTTCAGTTGAGTATTTTCCGTACATAAAGAATGTTGACATACTAAACACCTCCTTTCTCTATGAGTATTAAAAACCTGGTGTATAAGGTTTAAATTGTTTATTTTGTAACAGTAAAAAAGTCTACTTCAAATGAGCTTTTAATAGATGGGATACAGCCTGAAAATTCATCTGAATTCTCAGATGGAAGGGGAATCAGAAATTCAATCTTAACTTGTTATAATAAATATAAGAGAAAATAATGATTATGTCAATAATTTTTTGCGGTTTGTCTTCTATATGAAAAAAGGAATGTTGTAGTGAAATTTTATTCTTAACTGAAGATAATAGAACCATTTTTCAACGGTGGAGTATCTTCTCTCTTAGTGCTTTCAGTTTCATGGAGAGGAAAAATCGCTTGTCGCGCATAGCTACAAGGTAGAAAGGAACAACACAACCGCAGCGTGAACAGTCTGCCCCGGGACCTAACATACAAGGTTTCTTTGGGTTACCCAAGGCATCAAAGCAAAAGGCCACTTTTGGATAAAGGCAGTTCTGAGTGATTGTATGACAAGTTTTTGATTTCATGAGTCGAAGGATATTTTCTGATAGTAGAAAAAAGTCAGGGTATTTCTTTTTTAGCTTGATTAGCCTATCAATCACCTTATCCCGTATTTCGAAATCCAGCCAGAGGTCATCCTCAATTCCCTGTATGGGCGTATAAAAATCAAAGATAATACCTCTAACATTGGTCTTGGACCACTCCTCTACTAGTTCCTCTAGGCAGTGATAATTCCTCTTTGTAATAACACAAGCCAAAGTAACTTTGAGATCTGACCGATCTACATTTTTCTTGATGAGTTTATAAATATCCTTTTGGCCTCTTAAATCTTCATGATATTCTTCTGTACCATCTATGGAGACATAAAAATTCACTTTGGGCCATTCAGGAAGATCTATAGTCCCATTCGTTGTTACTGTATTGGATCGAAAATACTCTTTGCCTATCTCTATAAGCTCTTTGCGAAGCAGCGGCTCACCACCAGTCCAGGTACACTGTAGAAAAGGAAATCCATTCCTTTTTAAGGCCTCAAATTTTTCTATCCATTGGTTGATGCTTAACTGGCCAACTGGCTCATTAGTATAATAGTAACAGTGCTTACAGCGCAAATTACATTGGTTCGTGGCATCAATGGCTCCTACACCTTGGGAAGGAAAACCCTTTAGCAAGACCTTTGTTGCCATATAGATTTTGTAAAATAGCTCCATTGAATTTGTCTTCTGATTTAAACTTTTAAAAAGAAAGGCATAGTTCGTGGATGATAAGATATTTTATAAAAGTCTGATTTTAGCTCTGTTTCTCTTTTTAATTTTAACGTAAATTTTTATATCAAAAAAGACAGTTTCAGTCAATAGTTTGTTGGCGTGTTGTTTTTATTTAGGAGAGATAGCACTTTATGAATTCTGATAGGTTAAATCATTTAGTTTTTCGATAATCAAAAGCTTTAGCTATATTCTGGTTCATTTTTCTGATTATATAAGCAAACAAAAATTGACAGATCTATTTTATCTACTAATATTTAAATATAACATTTGTATTCCAACAATATAAAGTATAAAGAGTATAAATTTAATGTCAGAAATAATTGCTATTTTTAGAGGTATAAATAATGGCAGACTTAGATAAATCAAATATACTATTTCGAAGAATTGTTGCTTTGAGTGTATGTTTTCTGGGAATTTTTTTAGGAGGAATTGGAGGATTTCTTGAATATCTAGGAACAACAGAATACAACAATTTTTCTTTGCTTGGACAAAATTTTGAGTTCACAAATATAAGTTTTTCAGTTTTTTTTCTTAGTTCAACTAAGGAAGCGAACGCAATGACTCAAACAATAAAGAACTTGGGCACTAAGCTCAAAATACCACCTATAGACTCTTCTATGACAACAAAAACAGAAACAGCAACATTTGCTTTGGGGTGATTCTGGGGTCCTGATGCCCAGTTCGGGAGCATTAAAGGTATTGTTAGAACCCGTGTTGGATATTCGGGGGGAACGAAGAAGAATCCTGCCTATTATAGACTAGGTAATCACAGTGAGACGATCCAACTTGACTATGATCCGACCAAAATCACATATGAAAAGCTTCTGGAAATTTTTTGGAAAAGCCACAATCCAAAACATACTTCTTGGTCACGACAATACATGACCGCAATTTTTTTTCACAACGAGGAGCAGAAAAAGTTAGCACTGGAATCGAAAAATCGAGTGGCAGCCATGATAGAAGGGAAGATCTATACTAAAATTCTTCCCGCATCAGAATTTTATTTAGCTGAAGCATATCATCAGAAGTATTATTTACAGCAAAAAACTAATATTATGAAAGAATTTAAAGCGATGTATCCTAATGTTGATGGGTTTATAGATTCCACAGCTGCGGCACGCATAAACGGCTACCTCGCTGGTTATGGGATATTCGAAGAGCTCAAGGGAGAATTGAACGGTTTTGGCCTATCACCAGAAGCAAATCAAGAGTTGCTGGATATCGTATCAAGATTATACCGCTAAAAGAAAAATGGATGTCTTTTTTTGTTTTACGTTTTTGTAGCTTTTGAGACTCAATGGCCATTACTTAGTTGCCGAAAAGTCCCCTTAGCTTTTTACCGACATCCTTGACGCCTTCTTTGACCCCTTCCGTGGTCTTCTCAATCATTCCTTCTTTCTTCTTCGACTTTTCTGTTTCAGAGGATTTGACTCCTTTTTTTGCTGCCTCTATGGCTGCAACGCATGGGTTTTCGTCTCCCGAGCTTTTACCGACAAGGGCTGCTGCAATACCAGCCGGACCAAACAAAGCTGATCCACCAACTGCTTTACCAAGAGCGATTGCAGCCTGCTCTGAATCGATAGCTAGAGAAGGCTCAGCTAATGTACCACCAAGCTTGAAAGGCTTTGCCAGCTCGGCAAGGCTCATTTTGAACTTACCAACACCTTTGGCTTCAATACTTTCTTTGGGTATTGGCTTTATCGAAATATCAAGCTTCTCAGTCTTCAGGTTAACCTTTCCATCGCCGACCACTCCTATATATTTGGTGTCAAAGACCAGTGCAGTAGTATCTGCAATTCCGTCCTTGATATCAAAGCGGCAGACAAAACAGTTAATCTCAGTAAAATCCTCTTTCTTTTTGAGGGGATTGAGCATCCGAATGATGCTAGAGGAGAGGTCGCCGCCAAGCAGGCTGATATACTTGTTGTAAATCCGACCTTTATTCATCATTACAACTACTTTGCCATTGAGGCCTCCCATCATCGTTGCGATTGAGCTACCTCTACCATTAAGGTCTACATTGATGTCAAGTTTTCCCTCAAGAACATTTGTAGTTTTTAGCTCTTTGAGCATGAGGCCGAAATCGAGCTGGTTAACCTTCAGCTCAGATTTCAATGCAGCAGCCTTTCCATCAGGCTGAAGGTCAAAACGGCCATCCATTGCACCGTTGCCAATAATTGCCTTGAGCGGTTTCACCTTGAGGCGCCCCTCCTTTAAAATTATGTTAGAGTTTAGATCGTTAAATGCCATTTGAGGCAAAAGTAGCTTTGTAACTTTGAGCTTTACGTCTGCATCAGCCTGTTTTAGTGCTTCAAGCGGTAAGGGATTATTCGGAAATAACTTTTTCCTCTTTGTCGCTTTTTTCTTAGCTTCTTTTTCTGTTTTGTTCCCACCTTTCAGTATGGACTGCAGATCCAGTTTTTGTGATGAGATTACCCCATTCAGACGAGGTCTAAGGCTTGCAAGGTTTATCACTACTGAACCGTCAAGATCGCTGTTTCCTAGCACGGCTTTAATATCAGAAATCTTATAGATTTTAGGTGCGGTATCAACAATAAGACCAGACATCTTAAATGGACCTTTCAGTGGTAGGGGCTTTCCAACAAGATTTCCTATGCTTGCTAGCTCCTTAACCTGGGTTTTGAAGCTGAGTTTAATACCGCGCTGTTCCAGGGGGTTCTTAATCGTACCATCGACGTTAAGGTTAGCTCCAATAATCTCGGATGTAAAGTCAAGTAACCAATCTTTTTCTGGATTGGATAACGCTAATAGGGAACCGAATTTGCCCTTGACATTGAATGGCTCATTATTATATGCACCTTTTATATTTAGATTGATCGGAGTATCTATGCCTTTGGCTTTAGCAGTTAGGTTATCTAACATTGTTGAATATGTTTTTCCGGATCTCCCATCTTTGAACATCAGGCGCCCCTTTTCAATTCTTACCTCTTCAAAAGAGAGCGGCGGAAGTTTTGTCTTAACATCGGCTGGCTTCTTTTCTTCAGTTTCTTTGGATTTCGCTTTTTTGGGAACTTCAAATTCGAAATTCCACCTACTTCAATCATAATATCAGGTTCGATTAAGACAAACCGCTTTACATTTATATTTCCAAAGATTAGAGGAAAAAGCGCCACCTGAACTTCAAAGCGCTTGATCCTAGCGAGTTCTGGACGTGAGCCCCATGGTGCATTCTGGAAGCTAACGTTTTCAACCACAAGTGCCGGTGTTAAACTAATTTTGAGATTAATATTACCTTCTAAAGTTAACCCCCGGCCAGTAGCATCCTTGGCTGCCTGAGCTATGTGTGGCTTGAGATTGTTATAGTCATAGCTTGATAGTATAACGTAAATTGTAATAATTAAGGCAGCAAATAGGATGGCAGCTATTCCCAGAATCCATTTCCAACGCATTGTAGCTCCTCCTTTCTGTTTTTTTTGGTTACTTTACTTATTACTTGAAATATTATAGCTATTTAATATATTTCATCAATCAATTTTAACCAGAGTCCCGCGGTAACTCCCCATATAGAATTAAAAAGAAGGACAAATATTGGGGTCATGCTACCTAATTCTAAACCCAAAAGTCCCTTATTGGCCTTAAATGGAAATACAATAAAAAGCTGAACAATGGTAGGTCCCAGACCATAAAGAAGTCCGCGCAAAAAATATGATTGCGTAAGAAAAGGCATAAGAAACAAAATACCCCATAGGCCACCCCAAACAATTCTAGGATACAGCCAGAGAGGTGTTAAATGAGGAACAATTTTTACACCAAAGGCTGTGTTTATACCTATTGCTCCAAAAAGCCATACGGCCAAGCTGTTTGCAAGTCCTCCAAGACATCCTGCTGAAAATACAAGGGCCAGATTTTTAGAAAAATTCTTTAGAGAGTTCATTTTTATTTATCCTCCTTTACAAAAAGTTATATATTTTTAGTAGCTTATAAGAAGAGTTAATATTGCTCCTGATACAAGAGGTATGAGAAGATTATCATCTAATTTAAAGGGGACTAATTCTATAATTGTTGTAGTTAAAGACCCGAAAAAAGAAATCCAAAAATCAAAAAAGAGGCGAGATACCAAAAAACATACTAGAAAACAGCTTAAGCTCCCTTCTACTGTCTTTCCGAGAACTTCTATCCTTCCAAACCTTTTTCCAATTACGGCAGCTAATGGGTCCCCTAGGCTTAAGAATAAAATTGCTACTGCGGAAACCTCTCTACTGAATAAAAAAATAGTTAAAAAAGAAGAAAACAAAAAATAGGTAGAACCACTGGGGTGATTTCGATCTTTCTCTAAGAGTATAGCTTGAAAACAATTAAAGAACTTCTTGTTTAATTCCTGGCTTCTTAGTCTCAAAATATCCAGCATAAGGAAACCAATAAGGATTGGTGAAAGAAAGAGAAGCATCATCCATTTTTCTTTTAAAACGAAAAGATAGATGACAGCAATACTTCCACCAAATACATGCCATAATCTTCTTAATGGCTTTATTGGTTCCTCTTGAATTTCTTGCTTCACTTTTAGCCGCAAAAACTCCCCGTATTTTCAATATGTTGTGATAAATCATATCACAATTTTATCACAGGATAAAGTCATAGGTTTTAGAAAAAGCGAAAAAAAATCGCTCTTCCGAATGAAACATATAAGTGAAAAGATAAAAATCACTGCCAAAATGAGTTAGATCTCAGCAATCATCCTGTCGAATTCTTCGACGGTTATTGCAGGGGAAGTACAAAATGCTATACCTGTCATTCTATTCAAAGCTATAGAAGCCTTGATTACTTCCTTCTCACTTGGGAAATCAACAATAAAAGCCAAATCGTATTCTCCTATTAGGACATACATCGAGTTTACTGTACCACCAAACTTCTTAATAAGATCATTGCATTTCTCTGTTCTCTCAGCAGAAATTGACTTTACAGCCTCAGGAGAATATTTCCCTAACATAAAAAAAGTTGACATACTCAACACCTCCTTTCTGTTTTAGTTAACCCAGTCTTGATACAAATTTTAAAAACATTTCTTAATAGAAATTATTTTATTAGATTTAATCTGCTTATTTCAGATTTTCTGTTTGGTTGAGGTGAAAAATCTCATTTAGTATATATAACCGTAAGAAGTGAAAGATAAAAAAATGAGCTAAATACAGCGGGAAACCAAACTAAAAAACATCTGAAATTAACAAATAAAGGTAGAATCAGTACTTAAATTTTTATAATCTTTTTATCAAAAAGGAATAATTTTGTCAATGTCTTAAGGTTCTTCGAAACACCCATAAATAGATACCTAGATTGACAATTAATACAAAGAGACCCAGAATGATTTGCAAGTGTCGCGTAAGCATAGGGGGGTAGAGCAAAGGATAAATATAGTGTTCAATAAAGCCAGATTGGTAGCTGATCGCTTCCCCTCTTTCACGAAGCCAATTTTCAAGAGGTGTAAGTGGACATGCCCCACCTGTAAATTCGATAAGCGCAGCCCACAGAAAAGCTGGTACATGTATCCACGCAAAGCGTTTCCATCTTAGCACTAAAAACCCACCCAGTACTGAGAAGAGAACAAAAACAAGATGCACCACAACAACGAGGTTAGTGAGAATGTAATAAGCCATTTTCTAATTTCCCTTTTTGACCCTAGCTGATTCTTTTGTTACTTTTTATGTTCGCTTTTATTTTACCCCAAATTAAACATTTAAAAAAAATTATTTTTTATTAAAGACAAAGAATTCTCATAAATAGATATTTTCGGTTTTCGTATTATATCCTTTATATCTGTTTTATAATGATTTATTGTAATTTTTAGTTTATAATTAAGGAAAATAAAGCATGAAAGAAAATGTGTTAGGGAAAATAAGGGGGAATCAATGAAGAAAATATTGTTTATTAATAAAGATGCAAATATCAGGTTACAATTTAAAAAGGAATTAGAAGAGGAGGGTTATGAGCTTTTAATAGCTTCCAATATAAAAGAAGGAGAAAAGATTGTTAATAATTTGCCACCAGACTTAATAGTCCTTGATATAAGGATATCGGGTGTTGAAGGTATAGATTTTTTAAAAAACTTAAGAGATCAGGATAAAAAAATTCCAGTTATCATCTGCACACCTCATGGAGAGATCAAGCAAGATTTCCAAGCTTCAGCTAAAGATGTCTGTGTAGTCAAATCTGATGACTTAACAGAGCTTAAAGATGCTATTAAAAGGCTCTTCTCAACTACTTAATAATTTTTCCTAAAGATACAAAATTGTAAAGAACGTTATAGAAAGAAGATTTGATTAGGGTTTGATCATTCCCTCCTTTTTATTGTTAATGATTGATAAAATCTTTTTTATCATTCTTTCTCTATGGGTTCCTGACCAATAAACCCTTTTACAATGAGGGCAGAGAGTAAAATTATCTATATTAAAAGAGACAAATTCGGGAACCCTATCTATTATTTCCTTCTTATCTGCAGGGATGACTTGTCTGTTGCATACTGTACAAAGTTTAAACATGTTGTCTTTTTTTAATTTATAGCTGTCTATTACCTCCTTTAGCTGTTCCAAGGGCCTAATCTTATGAATAAATAGGTATTTGCCAGCGATCCTTTTCTTTTTAAATTTAGTATTTTTGGTTAGTATAATTCGATTCTCTTTTTTCGCTATTTTTATTAAAGAATCAAGATCAGATTTGCGATAAAAAAGGGTGTCGTATCCAAAAATCCTAAGCCATTTTACTAATTTTCCGAGGGTTGCATCTGCAATGAATTTCATCTGTTTTTGCTTTTTACCTCAATTTTTTAATTTATTGTTCCTTAATTTTGGTTTATCGTCAAGGGTATTTATCTTTAAAATTTTACTTTACAATGTGTTATTTTTTTATCGTAGTCTCAAAATAATACCGATTCCAAAAGATGAAAGAGAGTTGTCCTTAATAAATCAATTTGGAGTCATTGTCTTTTTTTATTAAGTAATCTATATTAAGTAATGGAACTATTACTTGAAATTCTATCAAAGGTGGAATATAATCATAAAATATAATTTAAGGAGAATAAATAAGTGCCTGTTGAATTGAGTGAAAGAAATAGGAAAATATTAAAAACAGTTGTAAAGAGTTATTTAGCTACTGCAGAGCCAGTTGGTTCTAGGACTCTCTCTAAAAAGCATGATATTGGATTAAGCCCAGCTACGATTAGGAATGTCATGGCAGATTTAGAAGAGATGGGATATCTTACACATCCTCATACATCAGCAGGAAGATTACCTACTGATCAAGGATATAGATATTATGTAGATTCATTAATGGATAGTATTGTTTTGACTCCAGAGTTGGAAAGTGAGATTAAGAAGGGTTGTTTGAGCAAGGGTACTGAGATGGATGAGTTGATGAAATCAACCTCCATTATTTTATCCAAGATATCTCATCAAGCAGGGATAGTGGTATTGCCAAATTTAACCCAAATTTTTCTTAAACATATCTATTTTGTTAAACTGAGTTCAAAACAGTTGCTTGCGGTGTTTGTTTCAAAGACAGGATTGGTACAAAATAAAGTCATTAAGGCAGATGAGGATTTGTCTCAGGAAAAATTGGATAAGATATCAAAATATCTAAATGAAGAATTTGGTGGTTTGACCCTTAAAGTGATTAGAGAGAGGATATTAAAAGAGATTTCACTAGAGAAGGCAAAATACGATAAGTTATTTAGACATGCTCTAAAGTTAGCTAAAAAGGCGTTTAAAAAACAAAAGTCATCTGCTACCGATATTTATATAGGTGGTACCAGCAATATTGTTAACCAGCCAGAATTTAAAGATAATATAGAAAATATGAGATTGATTGTTGAAGCATTAGAGGACAAGGATAAACTAATAAAGATTCTGGATAGATGTATTGATGAAGGCGTTATAAATGTTATTATTGGTTCAGAGAATCACCTGCAGGAGTTACAGCATTGTAGTTTGATAACGAAAGGTTATCATAATAACGAAGGAACAATAGGTCTTCTAGGGATAGTTGGTCCCAAGAGAATGGAGTATCCCAAGGTAGTGGCTATTGTTGATTATACAGCTAATTTATTGAGTACGATTCTGATAGGAAAGTAGAGCGGTTAAACGATATATTAAAAATTTTAAAATTTCTTTCTGCATACCTTAAATTTCACCTTCCATTTGGATTTAATCACTGAAAGTATATCTTTAAAAAGATTCTGAAAGAATTTCTATAGATATATTCAAGATAATTAAGTACAATAAATTGTATGAGATAGATTAAATAACTGATAAAAAGTTTTTTTATTTTTATGCATAGATTTTTTATCAAGCCAGAAAATATCAAACGAAATACAATCACACTTTCAAATGAAGATGTAACACGTATCAGAAGAGTATTGAGATGTAAGAAGGGAGATTGCGTAAAGGTTCTTGATGGAAAAGGTGGGGAATATCTTGTTCAAATAGAAAAAATAGACCCAAACATAGTAAAGGGAAGGATTTTAGAAAGGACATTTATTAAAAATATCCCTGATGTGTCAGTTGTAATGGGACAGGGTATTCCAAAAGGGAGTAAGATGGATCTTATCGTTCAAAAGGCAACAGAATTAGGCGTGGACAAGATTGTTCCTCTGATTACAGAAAGAACAGTGGTTAAGATAAATAATCAGTCCTCATATAAGAAGATAGAGAGGTGGAGGAGGATAGCAAAGGGATCTTCAGAACAGAGTTGTAGGAGTTTTGTTCCGGAGATTTCTCATGTTATGGATTTATATCATTTTTTCTCGAAATACAGAGATGCTGATACAAAACTCATTCTTTGGGAAGAGGAAAAAAATATAAGATTTAGGGACAGGTTAAGAAATATTGATAAGATAGGGGAACTTATTTTGGTAATAGGGCCAGAGGGGGGTTTTTCAAAAAAAGAAATAAAAAGAGCAGAAGATGAAGGTTTTGTTTCTGTTGGTTTGGGTTTTTCAATATTGAGAACTGAAACCGCTCCTTTGGTAACCCTAAGTATTATCCAATATATCTTAGGAAATCTAGGTTAAAAATATAAAGCCCTCTTTAGAAGAGGGCTTTCTATTTAGAGGAATTTTTAACTAGAATCCTTTCAGTTATTCGCTTTCTGAATTTAGGAGATATTTCTTATAAATCTAAATCAAAATTTTTATTTTATGGTGGCTTTCAGTCCTTTGCCCGCTCTGAATTTTGGGACCTTTCGGGCAGCTATCTTGATTTTTGCCCCTGTCTGAGGGTTTCTTCCGGTTCTGGCTTTTCTTTTCCCTACTGTAAAGGTACCAAAACCGACGAGAGTCACATCCTGGCCCTTTTTCAATGATTTTGTAATGCTTTTTACAACTGAATCTACAGCGGCATTTGCAGCTACTTTTGTAATTTTAGCATCTTTTGCTATTTGAGCTACCAATTCAGCTTTAGTCATTCCCTTTCCTCCTTAAAGTTTGAAGGTAAATGAACTTTTAACTTATAAAAGAATTATCCCCCCTTTCTTATATTTTATTAAAAATTACTAAAATGATTATACAATCGTTTATATTCGTGAATCTTTATTACATAAAGGGCTAAGAAGATAAAATCTGTTATGTTTCTAGAAAAAGGATGCACTAAAAATTAACATCAGTTTTTAATCTTGTCAAGAACTAAATGCACGAAAATTAATATTTCTAAAAAAATTTTAAAAACTTTCTTTTCTTGACAACTATATTCGTCTAATATAAATTTTATAATCTTAAAAACCTGCCGAAAACCTGTTAATTTAATTTCAATATTGGACCCGTCATTTAATATTTTTATCAGGAGGCTAAGATGAAAAGGATTAAAAGGGTTTTAATAAGTGTGTCAGATAAGGAAGGAGTTGTTGAATTTGCAAAAGCCTTAAGTGGTATGGGAGTAGAGATTTTATCCACGGGAGGAACAAATAAGCTACTAACAGAAAAAGGGATAAAGGTATCTTCAGTTTCTGATTATACAGGTTTTCCAGAAATATTAGATGGAAGAGTTAAGACCCTCCATCCTAAGATATTGGGCGGAATACTAGCAGTCCGGGGGAGTAAAGAACACGAGAATGATCTGAGGTCTCAAAATATTGGATTGATTGATATGGTAGTAGTCAATCTCTATCCCTTTGAGGAGACAGTAAGTAAGCCAGGGATTTTGTTGGAAGAGGCTATCGAGAATATAGATATTGGCGGGCCATCAATGCTGAGGGCAGCAGCAAAAAATTTCAACGATGTTGCTGTTGTTATTGACCCTAAATCTTATAACGAAATTATATCTGAGATGAGAGAAAATAACGGTTGTTTAAGCGATAAAACAAGGTTTCGATTAGCCAAGAAGGTGTTTCAACATACAGCAAGATACGATTCTGTTATTTTTTCTTATCTCGTTTCTTTAAAAGAAGACAAAGAGGTGTTTCCCAAGTTTTTAAATCTTCCCTTTGAAAAGGTTCAAGATTTACGATATGGAGAAAACCCTCATCAAAAAGGGAGTTTCTATAAAGAATTCCCTTTCAAGGAAACAGAACCCTCTATTATATCAGCTAAACAACTTCATGGTAAGGAGTTATCTTTTAATAATATCATAGACCTTGATGCTGCTTTGGCCCTTGTAAACGATTTTGAAGAAACAGCTGCTGCGATAATTAAACATACAAATCCTTGCGGTGTTGCTGTTGATAAGAGTCTGGTTGAGGCTTATAGGAAGGCAAGGGAGACTGATCCAATGTCTGCCTTTGGTGGTATAATTGGGTTAAATGACATTGTAGACACAGAGACAGCCAACGAGATATCCAAGACATTTATTGAAGCAGTGATTGCTCCAGATTATGAACCTTCAGCATTAGAGGTATTGAAGAGAAAGAAAAACTTAAGGATTATGAAAGTGGAAGGATGGAATGAAAAGAGAAAGTTTGATCCAAACAGATTAGATATGAAAAAGGTTGTGGGAGGACTGATTCTTCAAGAGAGAGACCTTATTGACATAGATTTAGAAAAGGTTAAGATTCCTACAAAAAGAAAACCCACAGAACAAGAATTTAAAGCCTTGAAATTTGGATGGACAGTTGTCAAACATGTAAAATCAAATGCCATTGTTTACTCTACAGAAAATCAAGCTATAGGTATTGGGGCTGGTCAGATGAGCAGGGTAGATTCTGCTAAGATAGCGGCTATAAAGGCCAATCTTCCCTTAAAAGGGTCTGTTATGGCATCTGATGCCTTTTTTCCTTTTCGAGATGCTGTGGATGAGGCAGCTGAGAAAGGAATTACAGCCATAATCCAGCCAGGGGGTTCTGTGAATGACGAAGAAATCATTAAGGCTGCAGATTCTCATAATATAGCTATGATATTTACCGGCATACGCCATTTTAAACATTAGGGTGGAGAGAGATGAGGATATTAATTGTAGGGAGTGGGGGAAGAGAACACGCTCTTGCCTGGAAAATAGCACAGAGTCAGAAGGTATCTAAGATATATTGCGTGCCAGGAAATGCAGGGACAAGAGAATTGACTGAAAATATAGATATTTCTGTAGATGATATTCATGGATTGAGAGAATTTGCAGAGAAAAAGAAAATAGACCTTACGGTGATTGGTCCTGAGTTTCCTTTAACTATGGGGATAGTAGATGAGTTTCAAAAATCTGGATTAAGAATATTTGGTCCAGATAAAAAAGCCGCTGAAGTTGAAGGGAGCAAGATATATACCAAGAATCTATTAAAAAAGTACAATATACGAACAGCAGAGAGTGAGATTTTTTCTTCTCCTTTAGAGGCAAAAAACTATCTTAAACAGATCAAGACTCCTTTTGTGGTTAAGGCTGACGGATTGGCAGCAGGAAAAGGGGTTATGATATGTAAAACCCCCGAAGAGGGTAGAGAAGCTATTTCTTTAATAATGGAGAAAAAGATATTTGGAGATGCTGGGAATAGTGTCATTATAGAAGAGTTCTTGTCTGGTGAGGAGGCCTCTTTTCTCATTTTTACTGATGGGGAAAATATTCTTCCTATGGTTACCTCCCAGGATCATAAACCCATATATGATGACGATAAGGGTCCCAATACAGGAGGCATGGGAGCATACTCACCAGCTCCGATTGTAAATGATAGTTTATTTGAAAATATTGTAAGGGAGATTATGCTTCCTACAATAAAAGGATTAGCATCTGAAGGGAGGACTTATAAAGGGGTTCTTTATGGGGGGCTTATGATATCGAATAATCAGGCAAAGGTTCTAGAGTTCAATGTTAGATTTGGCGATCCCGAAGCCCAGCCCATTTTAGTAAGAATGAAAAGCGATCTCGTTCCTATATTAGAGGCTGCAGTTGATGGAAACCTTGATAAAATAAATATTGAGTGGAGCGATCAAGCATCTGTCTGCGTGGTTATGTCTTCAAAGGGATATCCAGGCAGTTATGAAAAGGGTAAAGAGATTAAAGGAATAGAGGAAGCCAGCAGACTGAAAGATGTTGTCATATTTCATGCTGGCACCGCATATCAAAATAATCAATTGGTTAATAACGGAGGCAGGGTTCTGGGTGTGACGGCCTTAGGTGATGATATAGAAGATGCTATTCAAAAGGCGTATGAGGCAGTTAAAATGATAGAGTGGGAAGGTGTGCACTACAGAAAAGATATTGGGAAAAAGGCTTTGAAATATTATAAAAAGTAATCTTCAAACATTTCATTCCCCTTTTCTTTTTAAAAAAAATTTTTAAAATTTTTATTTGATTTTTATCTTTTTTTACATTATATTATTAGCACTCACTTTAGGAGAGTGCTAATAATTTATTAAAACTTTATTTTTAAAAAGTTTTGTAGGAGGTGATGGTAAGTATTTCTGAATAAGTTTTGCAACTCAATTTATAATTCTGTTTTAGGAGACAGAAAACAATTTTTTAGAAAAAGAGGAGAATCATTATGAAAGTTCGTCCTTTGCAGGATAGGATCTTGGTGAAGAGACTGGAAGAAAAGGAGGAAAAAAAGGGAGGCATTATCATTCCGGATACTGCAAAAGAAAAACCTCAAGAAGGGAAGGTTATAGCGGTAGGTAGCGGCAAGATTTTAGACAACGGAAAGAGACAGCCTTTGGAGGTAAAGAAGGGTGATAAGGTTTTGTTTGGAAAATATTCAGGAACAGAAGTAAAGATAGATGAGGAAGAATATCTCATTATGAGAGAAGAGGATATCTTAGGGATAATTGAATAAATTGTAAAATGAGGAGGATAAATATATGCCAAAGGAATTAGTTTATAGTGAAGATGCAAGAAAGAAACTTCTGGTAGGAGTGGAGAAGCTAGCAAAAGTGGTGGCGATTACCCTTGGTCCCAAGGGGAGAAACGTGGTATTGGACAAGAAATTCGGTTCGCCATCTTCTACAAAAGACGGTGTGACTGTTGCCAAGGAGGTTGAACTGGAAGACCGCTTTGAAAATATGGGTGCCCAAATGGTCAATGAAGTGGCGAGCAAGACAAGTGATGTAGCTGGTGATGGAACAACAACAGCTACTGTATTGGCTCACGCAATCTTTCGAGAGGGTATGAAGAATGTTGCTGCTGGTGCCAATCCTATGGACTTAAAGAGAGGTATTGAAAAAGCTGTGGAAGAGATTGTCAGTGGATTGAAAAAATTAAGTAGACCTACCAAGGAGAAAAAGGAGATATCGCAGGTAGGAACGATTTCTGCTAATAATGATAAGACTATTGGAGACCTTATTGCAGAAGCTATGGAGAAGGTTGGTAAAGACGGGGTTATTACAGTAGAAGAGGCAAAGAGTATGGAAACCTCTCTCGATATCGTTGAAGGAATGCAGTTTGATAGAGGTTACCTCTCCCCCTATTTTGTTACAGATACCGAGAGGATGGAAGCGGTTCTTGAAGAGCCTTACATCCTTTTACATGAAAAGAAGATAACCATTATGAAGGATTTGCTCCCCATTTTAGAGCAGATTGCCAAATTAGGCAAACCCCTGCTCATTATTTCTGAAGAGGTAGAAGGCGAGGCCCTTGCAACACTGGTTGTCAACAAATTAAGAGGGACACTTAACTGTGCAGCTGTGAAGGCTCCAGGCTTTGGAGACAGAAGAAAAGAGATGCTGAAAGACATTGGTATCCTTACAGGTGGTAATGCCATCTCAGAAGACTTAGGGATTAAGCTTGAGAATATTAAGTTGGACGATCTTGGTCGAGCAAAGAGAATAGTGATTGACAAGGACAATACAACGATTGTTGAGGGTTATGGTAAGTCGTCTGAAATTGAGGGGAGGGTAAAACAGATAAGAACCCAGATAGAAGAGACCACATCAGATTATGACAGAGAAAAGCTCCAGGAGAGGTTGGCAAAATTAGTAGGAGGAGTTGCTGTCATTAATGTGGGTGCGGCTACTGAGACTGAGATGAAGGAAAAGAAAGCGAGAGTTGAAGATGCATTGAACGCTACCAGGGCTGCAGTTGAAGAAGGAATAGTTCCTGGCGGTGGTGTAGCCTTTTTAAGATGTATCCCTGCATTAGAAAATCTGAAACTCAAAGGAGATCAGAAAATAGGAGCAGATATTGTGAAGAGGGCTTTGGAGGAGCCGATAAGAAAGATTGCAGATAATGCAGGCGCTGAAGGTTCGATCGTTGTTCAGAAGGTCAAGAATGAGAAGACCAATATTGGATTTGATGCTAATGTTTGTGAATATGTAGACATGATGGAGGCAGGGATTATTGATCCTAAAAAGGTTACGAGGATTGCTCTTCAGAATGCAGCAAGCGTGGCTGCAGTTATGCTGACCACAGAGGCCCTGGTTGCAGAGAAGCCTGAAGAAGATGAGAAAAAGGGGATGCCTCCTATGCCTCCAGGTGGTGGAATGTACTAAAATCTTGAAGTCCCTGCCTTTTTTGAGGGCAGGGACTTTTTTTGCCCAAATATTAATCAAAAAAGCCTCTTTATTAATCATTCATTTTAACCTCTTGTATTAATTCACATTAGATTTTTTTATTCTTTTCCATTTATTCTATTGCATAAAATTTATGCAAATCAATTTTCTCTTTTCTCTTCTCTATTTAATTAAAATCTTTAAATACAGCTAGTTAGAATTTTTTAAAAGAATGGCACTAATAGTGCAATATGGCAAATGACAATTAAGTTGAACATGCATCATTTTTAACATAAAAAGGAGATGAATTATGACAAAAAGAATAACTGGTATTTTATTTTTCTTAATCTTTTTATTAATTTTTCAAGCACCAAGGATTTCTTTTGCGAGTGAAGGAGCAGTTGTTGACTCAGGAATTACGGCATGGATGATTACATCCACAGCCCTTGTTCTTCTGATGGTTCCAGGGCTCGCTTTGTTTTACGGTGGTTTGGTTCGCACGAAAAATGTCATTGGAACAATGCTGCATAGCTTTGCTGCTATGGCCATCATTGGTGTTCTCTGGGCTGTTTGTGGGTATTCATTGAGTTTTGGACCCAATGCCTTAGGGGGTTGGATTGGATGGAACCCTGATCTCCTCTTTCTTTCTGGTATTGATGATGCGATTGGTAATGGTATTCCTGAATATGTCTTTGCTATGTTCCAGGGCAAATTTGCTATTATTACACCAGCCCTTATAGCTGGGGCCTTTGCTGAGCGGGTTCGCTTTAAGAGCTATTGTATTTTTATCACTCTCTGGTCTTTACTTGTTTACTCTCCCCTTTGCCACTGGGTATGGGCTGAGGATGGCTTTCTCTTTAATTTAGGGGCTAGTGGTGCTATCGATTTTGCCGGTGGAACAGTTGTTCACATTTCATCTGGAATCAGTGCATTAGTCATTGCGCTTTACTGTGGGGTAAGACGAGGTTATCCAAAGACAGCTATGCATCCCAATAATCTGGTTCTGACCTTATTAGGTGCAGGTCTATTATGGGTAGGTTGGTTTGGTTTTAATGCCGGAAGTTCAGTTAACAGCAATTTAGATACAGCCAGAGCCCTGACAGTGACTCAGGTTGCAGCTGCATCAGGTGCTCTTATGTGGATGATTATTGAGGCTTTAAAATATGGAAAGGTAACAAGTCTTGGACTGTCTAGCGGTATCTTGGCTGGCTTGGTTGCGATTACGCCAGCCGCAGGTGTGGTTCAGGTCAGTGGAGCAATTATTTTAGCTTTTTTAGCTTCCATCATCAGTTTTGCGGCAATTCAATTAAAAGGCAAATTAGGCTATGATGATACTTTGGATGTTTTTGGCATTCATGGGGTATCGGGTATTGTCGGTGCAATCGGTTTGACATTTTTTATCAGAGAAAGCTGGATGAAAGAAGCGGCTGCTGCAGCTGGTGGTTCTTGGACGATAATGCAGCAACTTGGCGTACAAATAACTGCTGTTGCACTAACCATTGCTTACGTAGCAGTTGTTACATTGATACTCATTGCCTTGATTCAAAAGACAATCAGTTTCAGAGCCAATGAAGAAGAGGAGAGCACGGGTCTTGACCATAGCTTTCATGGAGAGCATGGTTATGGCTTTTTAGAGTTGCGTTAATCAAATTATTTCTTTACATTAGGAGGATAATTATGATACGAAAACACAAGCTTTATATCTATTATTAATCAAAGGGAGGACTAAGAGATGAAAAAGATAGAAGCAATAATCAAGCCCTTCAAATTGGATGAAGTGAAGGATAAGCTTAACGAAATCGGTATACAGGGAATCACTGTGAGCGAGGTCAAGGGGTTTGGGCGTCAGAAAGGGCATACAGAATTATATCGAGGGGCAGAGTATGTCGTCGATTTTTTACCAAAGATAAAGTTAGAGATCGTTGTCCCTGATAGATTAGCGGATCAGGTTGTAGAGGTAATTGTCTCTTCTGCCCAAACAGGCAGGATAGGGGATGGCAAGATATTCATATTTCCGATTGATGAGGCAGTAAGAATAAGGACAGGCGAAAAGGGCGAAGAGGCCATTTAGTTTCTAGAATTAAAAAAGAAGAATTTTAATATTAAGATATGCGGAGGTACTGAGATGAAGACAGCTAAAGATGTTTTAGCGTTTATTAAGGAAAAAGATATAAAGATGGTTGATTTGAGGTTTACTGATCTCCCTGGATTATGGCACCATTTTTCAATGCTGGCAAAGGATTTTACAGAAGAGATGTTTGAGGAAGGTGTTGGATTTGATGGTTCAAGTATAAGGGGATTTCAGACAATCGATGTGAGTGATATGATACTCATTCCCGATCCCAACACCTTTTTTAAGGATCCTTTTGCAGAAGTCCCCACAGGAAATATTGTTTGTAATGTTAAGGATCCCGTAACCCTTGAGATGTATAGTAGAGATCCCCGCTATATCGCTCAAAAGGCTGAGAGTTATTTAATCTCTACAGGAATAGCAGACAAGGCCTTTTTTGGTCCTGAGGCTGAGTTCTTTATCCTTGATGGGATAAGGTTTGATCAGTCTTATAACTTCGGTTACTATTTTATCGATTCGAAAGAGGGGTTCTGGAATTCTGGTAAGGAGGAGAATCCCAATCTGGGATATAAACCTAGATACAAGGAGGGTTATTTTCCTGTTCCACCCATGGATAGTCTCCAAGACATCCGATCTGAAATGGTCATGTTGCTTGAGGAGGTAGGTGTTCAAACAGAGATTCATCATCATGAAGTCGCTACTGCTGGTCAGGGAGAGATAGATATTAAGTTTGATACCCTGCTTAGTATCTCAGATAAATTTATGGTTTATAAGTATATCGTTAAAAATGTGGCGAGGAAACATGGAAAGACCGTAACCTTTATGCCCAAACCGATTTTTATGGATAATGGTTCGGGCATGCATACGCATCAGAGCCTGTGGAAAAAGGATAAACCGCTCTTTGCTGGGGACAAATACAGTGGTCTGAGTGATATGGCTTTAAATTACATTGGTGGGATTTTAAAACATGCTGAGGCCCTCTGTGCCCTGGTTGCTCCTACAACAAATTCATATAAGAGACTGGTTCCTGGCTATGAGGCTCCTGTTAATCTTGCCTATTCCAGCAGAAATAGGAGTGCGGGGGTTAGAATTCCTATGTATTCCCCAAGCCCTGGTGCAAAACGTGTTGAAGTTCGTTTTCCAGATCCTTCTTGCAATGGGTATCTGGCGTTTTCTGCAATGCTCATGGCCGGTTTAGATGGTATTGAAAACAAGATTGATCCTGGAGAGCCATTAGATAAAAATATCTATGAGCTCCCTCCAGTAGAGTTGGCTAATATACCTACTGTGCCGTCCTCTTTAGAAAAAGCATTGGATGCTCTTGAGGAAGATCACGAATTCCTTTTAAAGGGAGATGTGTTTACTCCGGACGCATTAGAGACATGGATAGAATACAAGAGAAAGAATGAGGTTGATCCAATAAGACTGAGACCTCATCCCTATGAATTTGCTGTCTATTTTGATATTTAGATGATTAGCTAATATTAAGTTTAGCTTTAATCTATTCTGCATAGGCAAGACTTTTTAAAAAAGACTTTGGCATGTTCTTTTACAAAGACGGGCTTTTGTTTGTGATTAAGGAGTAATTTTTATTGAGACTGCTCCGGCCTGTTTTTTATTGGGTTAGTTTAAGACTTAGTTCTATTTTTTTAAAAGAAAGAGTCCTTCATTCTTGCAATCGTTAATAGCTCCTTAATATCTTAAAATTTGTCCAACCAAACTTCTTTTACTATCGTCTTTATAATACTTATAGACAAAAGTTAAATCGATTCTCCTTGATGGAAACCCTCTATTAATATATAATTTTAATAACTTATTATTTTTAAAGTTATTTAAGATGAAAGAGGTCATAAGTAAGATTTCTAAAGGGATATTAAAGAGAGAGTTTTCAAGCGATGAAGAGAGGGATACGTTATTAAAAAAACTGAATTTTTCATTCTGTAAAGACGTATGGAATACCCTTATCAAGATTTCTAAACATGCAAAGTTTAATTCCCTTTTCCCTGATTTTTTCCCTCAGTTTCTCAAAGAACTATCCCTTTGTTTTGATCCAGACATGGCTCTAAAAAACTTTGAGAGATTTTCTGAAATAATCTATGACAAAAATTATCTCTATACGATTCTTAATAGTGAACCCTGGAAACTCAAGATACTAGTCAGTCTTTTTTCAGGGAGTCAATTCTTAAGTGATGTTCTCTTCCAGAATCCTGAATATTTTGACTGGTTAACAGATAGAGATACCCTTGATAGCCCCAAATTCAAAGATACTCTCTACAAAGAATTAAAGGAAATAATTGAAAAAGCAGTATCCTATGATGACAAGTTAAGAGTACTGAGGCAGTTTAAAAAGAGAGAGTTTTTGAGGATAGGTCTCAGAGATCTTTTGAGAAAAGCAGATTTTGTAGAAACTGTTGAAGACCTTTCAAACCTAGCAGATATCTGCCTGCAAAAGGCCTATGAATTTTGTAATAGAGAATTGTTAGAAAAATTTGGAGTCCCCCTGTTTATCGACAAGGACGGGGAGGAGAGGGTCTGTGAATTTGTTATTTTGGGTATGGGCAAGCTTGGAGGGAGGGAGTTGAACTTTAGTTCTGATATAGACTTAATATATCTCTATTCTTCAGATAAGGGTGGCACAGCTGGAATTAAAGAATTAGGCGATAATATAATAAACAAGATTACCAATCATGAGTATTTTTGCAGGCTAGCCCAAATGATAACAAGCGCTATAAATGATGTTACAGAGGATGGCTTTGTCTTCAGAGTTGATTTACGATTGAGGCCAGAAGGAAAGAGTGGAGATATTGCAGGTTCTTTAAGAAGCTATGAGATTTATTATGAGTCTTGGGGAGAGCCATGGGAGAGGCAGGCCCTGATTAAAACAAGACCTGTCGCGGGGAGTGAGCGATTGGGTAAAGAATTTTTGGATATTATAAAACCTTTTGTTTACAGAAAATATTTAGATTATTCTTCTTTAGAAGAAATCAAAGATATGAAGGAAAGGATAGACCAAAATGTTCAGAAGAAAGGGATAAAAGGGGAGGATATAAAATTAGGTCATGGTGGAATAAGAGAGATAGAGTTTTTAATACAGGCTATCCAATTAATTTATGGCGGAAGAGAAAAGTGGCTTCAAGAGAAAAATTCTTTAAGAGCCCTCCATAAGATTTCAGAAAAAGGGATCCTGACTTACAGAGAATATTCAGAGCTATCAAAGGCATATATCTTTTTGAGAGAGCTTGAGAACAGAATTCAGATTCATAGAGGACTTCAGACGCATGAACTTCCAAGAGACAAGCAGGAACTTCTCTCGTTGGCAAGAAAGGTGGACATTAGAGAAAAAAATTCAGAGTTAATTATAGAGAAGTTTATTCAGTCTTTAAAGGAAAACAGAGATAATGTAAGAAATGCTTATAAAAATCTCTTTTATAGCGATTCATTCAAACCCGATGAAGAGCATCATCCTGAGATAGATTTATTTGATGGAGAGGCTGAGTATTCACAGGTTTTGGGTTATCTCAAAAAAAATCGATTTAAATTTCCAGAAAAGGCATTCAAGAATTTGATTCTTCTACATGAGGGTTCTCCCCTCTATCACCCTACCCCTAAAAGTAAAAGATTATTTAGAGGTCTTGCTCCAATAATTATAGAGATATGTTCCAAGTTACCCAACCCGGATTTGGCCATAAATAATCTCGAGAGGTTCATTAGTGTAAGTGGCACTAGAAGGATGTATTACTCCCTCTTTAAAGAAAAGAGAAAGCTATTAGAAGACCTCTTAATCCTTTTCGGTAGCAGTGAATTTTTATCAAATATCTTAATACAACAGCCAAATCTGATAAATTTATTTCATTATTTAGATATTTTTATTAAAGAAAAAAGTAAGGGAGAACTCTATGAGGAATTAACGAGTTTGGTTGAGAAAGTCAAGGTTAAAGAAGAGCTGTTGGATGAATTCAGAAAATTTAAAAAAGGAGAAGAGCTAAGGGTTGGGATAAGAAGTATTTTAAAAAAGGACGATTTCTTGGATACGATGAGAGGTCTTACAAACTTGGCTGATGTAAGTCTTATAAAGGCCTTAGAGATAGCTGAGGTGAGGATGATAGAGAGATATGGAAAACCAACAGAGCAAACATCTCAAAGCAAGCTTAGAGATTCTAGCTTTGCAATCATAGGTTTAGGAAAGCTCGGAGGGAAGGAATTCGACTTTGGGTCTGATCTAGATATAGTATTTATTTATTCTCAGGATGGATCTACCACGGGTATACCTTCTGGCAATGGAGAAATGATAAACAGAATAAGCAACAGAGTTTTTTATACGAAGCTCTATGAAGAAATTTATCAAATGATTAGTGGGATAACCCGATCCGGGTTCTTATATAAAATAGATGCAAGATTGAGACCTGATGGTAAGAAAGGTGTTATGACCATCAACCTTGATACGCTAAAGAAATATTTACTAAAAAGGGCAGAGGTGTGGGAAAAACAAGCCTTTGTAAAGGCAAGATTTATTGCAGGTAGTAAGATTCTAGGTGATAAAGCGATAAAGATTATTCACAAAAGCATTTATCAAGAGAAATTTGATCCTACTATAGCTTCGGAAATTAATAATATGAGAAAAAGGATAGAAAAAGAGAGAGGAAAGGAAAAAGAGGGGTTAAAAGATATAAAGTTGGGATATGGTGGTCTTTTGGAGATAGAATTCATTGTTCAATATTTACAGTTAAAATATGGAAGTAGGTTTAAAAGCTTAAGGGATACGAATACCTTAGCTATATTGGAAAGATTAAGAAACAAAGATTTAATATCTAAACGTGACTGTAACAAGCTGATCAAAGCATACAGATTTTTTAGAGAGACTGTTTCCGGCCTCAGAATTGAACATGAACGTCCCTCCAGCTCTTTGCCAGATGTCGGCCACAAACTTGATATTTTAGCAAGTAGGTTAGGTTATAAAAGTGATGAAAAAAAAGGGTCAGGGAAAAAACTTATGGATGAATACGACCTTCATACAACCGTTGTACGAAATATATACAAAAGCATATTTAATAATAAAATTGTCAAATCTTGTTGAAGATTATTTTTTATGATAAAATAAAAGATTAAAAATTTTAATTTCTTTTGATAAAATGCGTAATATAAAGACAAAGAAATATATAATCATTTCAATTCTTCTTCATATCTTTTTTGTTCTTGCTATAGGAAAGGAAGCGATTAAAGAAAAAAGTCTGTTAGATCCACTGAAGGTAAAGATTCTTGAAGAATTTTCAAAAACAAAAGGGATTATAGAAGACCTTCCTAAACCACCAATAATTGAGGAACCTAAAGAGGCAAAAATTCTCTCTCAATATTCCAGCAAAGCCCATCAAGACTTATCCGATAAAAAATCAGATATTCCGGGTGTAAAAAAACCCTCCGGACTTACAAGAAAAAAAGCTTCTGAGATAGCAAGTAAGAAGAGCCAAAAATCAGAAATAAAGGCCTTGATGAAAGATGAAAAAATCTCTCAAAAAAGTAAACCAAAAAAAATCTTAGCCGAGTTAGAAAAAGGAAAAGGATTAGAGTCAATCAAATCCCACGAAAAAATAGTAAAGAAGGAAGAGGCTGAAAGAGAAACTTTATTAAAGAAAAAAGAAAAACATCTTCCTGATACTCTTTCTCCGCAAAGAGAAGATACAAGATCCTTAAAAGGACTACCTCTTTTGAGTTCAGAGGATTTAAAGAAGTATGTAAAACCAGGTAATAAAGGAGATGGTTCTGATGGGGTTACCGTATCTTTAGATACTAAGGAGTTCAAATATATATCTTACTTTATCCATATAAAAAATAAGATAGAACTTGTATGGGATTATCCTATGGAGGCTGCTAGAGAGGGGATTTATGGATCACTATTTTTAAAATTTACAATCCTTAGTAATGGAAAACTGGAAAAAGTAGTTTTGATAAGATCTTCTGGTTCAACGATATTAGATGATGAGGCTATTAGTGCCATCAGGACCGCCTCCCCTTATAATCCATTTCCAAAGAGGTTAACAGAGAATAGGATAACGATTACAGCTTCCTTTCACTATTTACCACGTATATTATACGTAAGATAATTTATAGGAGTTACTTTTAACAAAAGGTAAGATGAAGAAGTTTGAACTGATTGAGACCACTGCTGATATAGGTGTTGTTGCAACAGGGAATTCATTACGAGAGGCTTTTACAAATACAGCTTCTGGCTTATTCTCCATAATGACGGAAACAGATAAAGTCGAAAAGAGAGATGCTCTTCCATTTAGTGCAGAGGGAGATAATCTTGAGAACCTATTGATTAATTGGTTAAATGAGCTTATTTACCTCCAAGAGATAAACGATTTTTTTGGTAAAGAGGTTGTTATAAAAGAGTTCGTTGAAAAAAGTCTTAAAGGAGAGATATGGGGGGAGAAGATAGATAGAAATAGACATATACTCGGAACAGAGATTAAAGCAGTTACCTATCATAATCTTGAGATAAGAGACAAAAATGGAAACTGGATGATTAAGGTAATCTTTGATATTTAATTTTTTCTGAATTGTACAGGTTGTTTTAGATTTATAAGATCGATTGGTTTTTATGTCTAATAACTAAGTTTTTGTTTATAATTTAATTAAAGGAGGGAGTTTAGAGTTTGGAAAATAGACTTAGAAGATTAGATGAATACCGATGGGAACTCCCCATGTCATTTAAGGAAGGAATGAGAATACCCGGGATAATCTATGCTGATGATATTCTTATAAAGGATATCATGAAAGATGAATCAATCGTACAAGTTGCAAATGGTGCCTTTCTTCCAGGAGCTATAAAGGCTTCCCTCGCCATGCCCGATATTCACTACGGATATGGTCTTCCCATTGGGGGAGTTGTGGCCACTGATATTAAAGCCGGTGGTATCATATCCCCTGGGGGAGTAGGGTTTGATATCAATTGAGGGGTTAGGGTCTTGAGGAGTTTCCTCAAGGTAAAGGATATTAAAGATAGACTCAGATCTCTGGTTGAGGCTTTGTTTGCTGCTATACCTGCAGGTGTTGGTAGGAAAGGAAGAATAGTTCTTTCATCAAAAGACCAAAGAGATGTGGTTGTTAAGGGGGCGGGGTGGGCTGTAGAGAAGGGCTATGGATATGAAGAGGATTTGAAGTTTACAGAGGATGAAGGTTGTATTGAAGAAGCTGATCCTCATAAAATTAGCCACAAGGCTTATCAAAGGGGTATCAAGCAATTAGGGACGTTAGGTTCGGGGAACCATTTTTTAGAAATCCAGTTTGTAGAAGAGATTTATGATGAGATGGCAGCAAAAACTTTAGGGCTCGAAAAGGACATGATTACAGTGATGATTCATTCAGGCTCCAGGGGTTTTGGCCACCAGATTTGCACCGATTACCTTGCTATATTAGAAAAGGCGGTCAGAAAATATGGTATCCATATTCCTGATAAACAACTGGCATGTGCCCCTTTTGAATCTTCTGAAGCTCAGAGCTATCTGGCAGCTATGAGAGGAGCTGCAAACTATGCCTGGGCAAATAGACAGTGTCTGATGTACTGGGTAAGAGAGGTATTTCAAAAAGTCTTAAGGATAGGTCCAAGGGATTTAGGGATGAGTCTTATTTATGATGTAGCCCATAACATCGTAAAGGTAGAGGAACACCAAATACAAGGAAAAACCTTTAAACTGGCCGTTCACAGAAAAGGGGCTACGAGGGCCTTTGCACCAAATCGTCCTGAAATTCCTGAAGAGTATCAGTCAATAGGGCAGCCCGTATTGATTCCCGGAGATATGGGACGTTACTCTTATATTCTTGTAGGAACAGAAAAAGCTATGGAAGATACCTTTGGCAGTACCTGTCATGGTGCAGGAAGGGTTCTCAGTAGACATGCAGCAAAGAGGCTTACAAAAGGAAGAGCTATTAATAGAGAATTAGAAGATAGAGGGATTTTTGTAAAATCTGCAGGAGCAGCAACACTTAGAGAAGAAGTTTCCGAGGCCTATAAAGACATCAGTAGTGTTATCCATGTTGTACACAACTCGGGAATTTCTAAAAAAGTTGTCAAATTACATCCCTTGGGAAATATCAAGGGATAATAGGAGAATCTGGGAGATGGTATCAAATAATAAGACAAAAGAACAAATAGCAATTATAGGTGCTGGAAGCTGGGGGACTGCTCTAGCAAATTTGTTAGGTTCAAAAGGTTACCCTATCAAACTCTGGGTTTATGAAAAAGATTTATTTCATTATATGAAGAAATATCGGGAAAATAATTATTATCTTCCTAGAGTTAGAATATCTGTAAATATTGTTCCTGTTCATTCTCTTGAAGAGGCTGTTGATAAATCAGACATTATTATTTCAGCTACGCCGTCTCATACGGTTAGAGATGTTATGAGTAAGACAGCTCCATATGTACCTAAAAGCGCTATTATCATTAGTGTTTCAAAAGGTATTGAAGAGGCGACATTGATGACAATGTCTGAAGTAATCAGAGATGTTCTTCCAAAGGAACTCAATGATAATGTGCTTGTTCTTTCGGGTCCTAGTTTTGCAAAAGAGGTGAGTCTTAGAAAACTAACAGCAGTAGTTATTGCTTCAGAAAATATAGAAATGGCAAGAGCTCTACAGCATATTTTTAATACACCTTTTTTCCGGGTTTATACCAACAATGATATTAAAGGTGTGGAACTCGGTGGGGCATATAAAAATGTTATTGCTATTGCCACAGGGGTTTGCGACGGTTTGGAGCTAGGTTTTAATGCAAGGGCTGCACTCATAACAAGAGGGTTGGTAGAAATTTCCAGGTTGGGACTTGCTATGGGTGCAAATCCTATCACTTTTTCAGGACTAGCAGGAATGGGAGATTTAGTCCTTACCTGTACGGGAAAACTTAGTCGTAATAGAGATATTGGCCTCAAACTGGGAAAAGGGATGAAACTAGAAGAAATTTTAAAAGAGATGAAGATGGTAGCAGAAGGAATTAATACCACCAAGTCAATAGTAAGGCTTGGAGAAAAATACAATATAGAATTGCCTATAGCTGAAAAGGTATATGAGATTTTGTTTAAAGATAAAGGAATTAAAGATGCAGTATCAGAGCTTATGAGAAGGGATCTCAAGGGAGAAACAGAGATTTAGTGAGGAGATAGGATGGATCGAGAGAGCTTGAAAAGATTATTAGAAAGGGTTTCAAGGGGCGAACTAAAGCCAGATGAAGCCTTGGATTCTTTGAAGCATTTACCTTTTGAAGATATCGGTTTTGCACATATAGACCACCACAGGGAATTGCGACAGGGTGTGCCTGAAGTTATTTATTGCGAGGGGAAGACACCAGAGCAGGTTGTTGAGATAATGGAAAGAATGTTGTCAAAAGGAGCTGATATTCTTGCTACCCGCGTTCACTCTGATATATATCAGAAAGTGAAGCTACTCGATAATAGGGCATATTACAATGAACTTGCAAGAACAATCGTTATAAATAATAGGCCTAAGGTCCGAACCAAAGGAAAGGTATTGATTATTACAGGTGGTACTTCTGATATCTCCGTAGCTGAGGAGGCATGGGTAACCGCTGATATCTTAGGAAGCACGGTTGGTAAACTTTATGATGTAGGTGTTGCAGGAATTCATAGGCTTTTTGATAACAGAGAGAGGCTTTTTAGTGCAAGAGTTATTGTCGTTATTGCTGGAATGGATGGTGCCTTGGCAAGCGTGATAGGAGGATTGGTTGATAAACCTGTAATAGCTGTTCCAACGAGTGTAGGTTATGGTGCCAGTTTTGGAGGAATTTCAGCCTTACTGACCATGCTCAACAGTTGTGCTCCAGGGGTTGCAACGGTGAATATCGATAATGGGTTTGGTGCAGGTTATCTAGCTCATATCATAAATGAACTTGGGGAGAAGGTTTAGATTTTTTATAACAAGAGGTCACAATGAAAATTGCCTATTTTGATTGTTTTTGTGGAATTAGCGGTGATATGGTATTGGGAGCATTACTAGATATAGGTGTGAAACTGGACTATATTAAAGGGGAACTTAAAAAATTAAATTTGAACAATTATGAAATTAAGGCATATAAAACAAGAAAGAGTAACATTACAGGGACAAAGGTAGATGTTCTTTTAAACCAGGATGATAAGGTTCATAGAAACCTGAAGGATATTGAGGAAATAATAAACAGTAGTTCTTTGGGGGATAAGATTAAGGATAAAGGCCTTCAGATTTTTCGGAGAATGGCAGAAGCAGAAGCTAAAATTCATAATATTAATGTTGATAAGGTACATTTTCACGAAATTGGGGCCATTGATTCTATTGTAGATGTTATAGGTTCTCTTGTTGGAATTCATTCATTAGATCTGGACAAAATATGCTCTTCCCCGTTAAACGTTGGTAGAGGGATGGTTACCACTGAACATGGAGAACTTCCTGTTCCAGCTCCAGCAACCCTTGAGTTGTTGAAAGGAATACCCATATATACTGCATCAATAGAACATGAACTCACCACACCTACAGGAGCAGCTATAATAAGTAGTTTAGCTCAGGATTTTGGAGATCTTTCATCTATTGAGGTTGAAAAGATCGGCTATGGAGCTGGTTTTGCAGATTTTGACCATACGCCTAATCTGTTAAGATTAATAGTGGGAAAAAGCTTTTTGAAATGGGCGGAGGACAATATAGATGTATTAGAGGCAAACATAGATGATATGAATCCAGAATTTTACGACTATATCTTAGAAAGATTCTTTGAGCAAGGTGCATTGGATGTCTTTTTTACTCCGATTATTATGAAAAAAAACCGTCCCGGAATAAAAATAACCGTTTTATTAGAAGAAAAAGACCTTTCTGATATTCAAAAGGTCTTTTTTTATGAGACATCGACCTTTGGTTTAAGGTCTTTTAAAGTTAAAAGAAATAAATTGATAAGGGACATCATTAAGATCCAAACAGAATTAGGAGAGATAAGGATTAAGGTCGGCAAAGAAGATAATAATGTTATTAATATTTCTCCAGAATATGAAGACTGCAAAAAAATAGCAAGAGATAAAGAAGTTCCTCTTAAGGATGTATTTCAAAAAGCTATTAATTTGGCAAGAAAAAGACTTAAATTAGATTAATATTGTTCGCATAAAAGACTTATATTTTTTTACTTATCTTATTTTCTCCTCTCATATTTCAAAATCTGATAATTAATTGATAATATAGGAATTAGATAAAAGGATTGTAAAGAGAGTCACCCCTTTTATATAGGCATAACCTATTACAATTCAATAGGTTATTTTATGTCTTACAAGAAAATAATTTCATAAAATATAAAATTGATGAATTGGGGAACATTTTTTAGGTTTTACTGTCTATATATATGATAAATTAACCGAAGGTCTTATAAATTAGAGACTTTTTATTTTTGGAACAGGAATTAAGTTTGTTCTAAATATTTTTTTGAAAAGGTAGTTTTTTACAATAAAAAGTTGACAAAAAATTATTACGAGTTATATTAAAAATAGATCTTTTTAAGTCAAAAAATTGATCGGATATTAACTTAAAATCTTAACCTTATCCTGAAAGGATAATTTAATAGGTGAGGAAAAAATGAAAATCAATAAATACAAAATTGAAACGATTCTTAGAGAGAAGATAGAGCATGGCTCATTGAGCGATCAAGAACTTGCAAATATCTTAAAAGTTCATCCGTCTACTGTATCAAGATGGAGAAACAGATTTAATATTCCTCCGGCAGACAAGTTCGAGAAGAGATTTAGAAAAAAATATGGTAGAGATTCAATCGAGATATTTAAGAAGATGATAGAAGAAGAGTCTTCTCTTCAGAGAATAGCTAATCATTTTGGCTTTACAAGGGAATATGCAAGGCAGGTTTTTAATAAGCTCTA
>SMTZ1_10000072_pt1 | contig 80474 bp, 64 predicted proteins | sample DeeMarSWOR136_30_FD_25667 | JGI IMG/M metagenome (IMG submission 25667) | reverse complement strand
GTAATACTGTAATGGTGGGTTTGTCTTCTCGCACTTAGGCTATATCCCCAAGACCGGGGAAAGTTTCGATTACAAGGACCTGAAATTTACGATTTTTTCGGCTGAAGCGAGAAGAATAAAACGCATCAAAATCACAAAAAGCGAACAGCAATAAGAAATTCTAAAATTCCGCGTATGCAAATTTTATTTTGAACCCTCAACCTACTTCGTTTAATCATTGTGAATCTTTACTTCCAGTACCGTTTACATGAATTACTTGTTCACGAGATGCCGAATAGCGGGCTTTATAGAGTAAACAAAGGCTTATTAGAAGTATAGTGTAAAACACTATCTCAGATTTCAACCGATAAATGCAACACTGTTCACTTAAGCACCCAAAATATACCCACCCTCTTCTTGAAACTTCAATTACATCTTTAGTCACATAAAATCCTCCGCTATATATTCTTATCAGTGATGCGCCTGTATAAAATATTAAAGACGAACATAATGCAATAGATAAGCCGGTCAGAAAAACCAGTTTCGCCCTAGCTTTGTGTGCAACATGTTCCACCTTTAGAATTTTTAAATGACGCGGTATAAGTAATAAGTAAAGAAAAACAAAAAATAATGAGACAAATAGGCTGTGTAATTCTAAGAGTCTCCATGAAGACCATAACAGTCCTACAGGTATCACCATTTCAATTATTAAACTAATATTTCCAACCATTCTTTTCATAATAATTTCTTTCAATAGTCTCGTAGGGTGTGCAACAAGTTGCACACGCGGAATAATTCAATAAACCAAAACCTGCACTTGTCGTCAAACAGTCTATTCATAATTATGCAGAACGGGGCATTTTTGTCTATCGTGGAAGGCATGGTTTTTCGGTTTTTTTCAGATTTTGACTTACGACAGTGCCGGGGGCTAAAAGAAGTGTTCCTATCAGGCATCAGCAATTTTGCATTTTGATTTTTATTATTTTGCTGATATTCTACGTTAAAACCGGTTTGGCGTCACAACCTATGAAGGACATGTATGGTTATACGAGTAATACCTGTTAACAAATAAAAATGGAGTTTGTGGGAATTCACACAACATAAGATGAAAAAAGTCATTGTAATCGGTTCCGGCATCGGCGGCCTGACCGCAGGCAATCTGCTCGCTAAAAGAGGGCATAAAGTCACAATATTCGAATCCCATTCCAAGCCGGGGGGATATACAGCCGGCTTCTACAGGAAAGGCTTCTATTTTGAAAGTGGAACGCTCTCCTTTGAATCCTCTTCTTCGATATTCAAGGCAATGAGGGACATCGGGGTGCTCGACAAAATATCTTTCGTGATACAAAAGTCACGCTCCGTATCACAGGATTTCGATTCCATCTTAGAGTCGTATCAGGATTTCAAAGAGATGTATTATAATGCGTTCCCTTCCGAAAAGGACAAACTCGAGAAATATTTCTCCGAAGTAGATGAAATGTACGATGCAATTCATCCGTTTGTACAAAGGCCGATTCCCTACCTTTACAGCGGATTACGTTTTGTCTTTGCCATAATCCCCTTTCTGAACAGCGTAAGAAAATTTCTGAAAATATCCAAACGATACAAATATATTACCATCGGAGAATTTACCGCCCGATTCTTTGATAAAGGCTCGAAACTTTACAGACTATTAACAGATCTTGGTTACCCTGAAATGGGAGCATGGATAGTCGGCGGATCCATGACCATGCTTGACGACTACCGGACTGTGTACGGAGGCATGCAGTCATGGGCCGACATTCTTTCAGACAACTTTAAAAAATCAGGCGGAGAATTAAAGCTAAATTCATACGTGGACACAATACTGACAAAAAACGGCAAGGCTGTCGGGGTTTCAAGCAATAACGTTACTTTTGACGCAGACTACATCATATCCGCATGCGATTACAAGAACACCCTGCTTAAACTTGTTGACAATAAGTCACTTATTCCCGTAGAATTACAAGAAAAGATCAGGAAAGCCTCCGTATCCGAAGGTTTTTTCACGGTTTATCTCGGATTAAGCATTTCAAATGACGAGTTAAGAAAATACATGAAGGTCCCCTATGTAAAATATCGTGACGATAAACCCGGTAAAGACTTACATAACATCAACGACAAAGGCCTTTTTGAAAAAACTTCCATCACTCTCTATTCACCTTCCATAATGAATCCCGATCTGGCCCCGAAAGGTAAATCTTCGCTGATGCTGCAGGCATTCTCGCCTTCCGGCTGGATGCAAAACCGGGGAGGCGGGGACAAAGAGAAATACAGTCAACTCAAGGAACAAGTTAAAAAATCTTTGATAAAAAAGGGTGAAAGGATTGTCCCCGGCCTGAGGACTTTCGTGGAATGTGAAGATGCAGCAACTCCACTGACATACGAGCGTTATACACACAACACAGACGGTGCCAGCTCCGCCTGGAGCTGGAATCCAAAGAAGAAATTCTTTACAAAAACGATGAGATTCAAGATTGAAACACCTATTAAAAATCTTTATATCGGTTCCTGCTGGGCGACTCAAATCGGCGGGGTGCCGGGGGCCGTTACGGCGGCTTATCTTTGTTCAAAGAAGATAAAATAATCAATAGAAAGTGCGCAAAATGAAAAAACTTCACTGCGCTTCCAAAGGCCATATAAACGAATAAGGATTATTGATTATTGATAGCCGTGATTGACACTGCTCGGGAAGAGAATATCCAAAGATGCGGGGAGTAAAAAGTGTTCCTCGCTTGCACAACCCCGGCCGAAGAGTGTCCGAAATTTTGTATTTTGATTTCTTATCTGTTATTGATATTCTACGTAAAAACAGGTTTAGCGGCACAGTAAAGCACGGATGTATGGGAAACAAGAGCACTACAAACAATAGAACGGAAGGAGCAGGAATGGTGAGAATATACATAGTAATGTTTGTGGCCTTCTTTGTTTTTTTGCTGGGGTCCACAGCCCAAGCGGCAGACGAGGAGGCTTCGACGGCGGAAGGTTTTGACTACTTCGCAAACAACTGGAACGTCGTCGGCCTGAAAGACTACATTCACGGCAGCCGAATCACGCCGGATAACGAGGTTGTACTATCCGGTAAAACACTGATACAAGTTCGCATCGGCGACAATCGCAGGCCGTTGAGACGGGCAGACAGCAAGCGGGCAATGCATGGCTGGATGCCTATTATCCTGGTCGAGGCCGTGGATGGGCCTGTTCGCTATGAGATTGCCTACTGGGCGACACCGCTGCCGGACGTCAAGGATTGGCGGAAGGCATTCGACTGGCCGACAGAGGGCGAGAACTTTTTAGTCTGGATTCGGGTCAAGGCAACCAATACTTCCGAGGAGCGGGACCAGGCACAAGTTGAAGTCGGGCCCAACGTTCAGGTGAAGGCGCCGAGAACTCCGGAAGAACAGAGTGAAACAAAGAGCAATAAGATCCCCGGCCGGAAGTATTCGTGGTCGTGGTCGCTGGCAGCCGGTGGGTCGGCCGAGGGCGTCGCCCGATACACATTCTTTGCCATCGACGAACCCGATAAGTATGACGGTGAGGATGCAGGCTTGTGGCTCAAGCGGACGATGGAATACTGGCAGGGAGTGATTGATAGCGCGGCCGGGATAGAAGTGCCCTGCCGAAAGGCCACAGAAGCACTGCGGGCGGCCCACGTTTGTCAGTTGATCGCCAACGACCACGGCGAGGTGCACGGCGGTGAGGATTTTTACGACACATTCTACATCCGCGATGGGGCCTATCAGGTGATGGAACTCGAAGAAGCCGGGTTAATGGATTCGGCCGCCAAGGCAATCGAATTCTACCTTGTGCGCCAGCGCAACGACGGGAGATTCGAATCACAGAAGAACCAGTTCGACGCGAACGGCCAGGCCGTTTGGACACTGTGGCAATACTACAGGATAACCGGCGACCGGAAGTTTCTCGAGCGTGTGTACCCGCAGATGCTGCGTGCCGTGCGGTGGACGATGAAAGCACGGCGCATGACTGCCCCGCCGTTTGCCGGGGTGCTGTCGACCGCCCCTGCCGACGGCGAGTGCCTCTGGGACGGGAAATACCACATTGTCGGTTACGATTTGTGGAACCTGCGGGGAATGCTTTGCACGGCCGATGCAGCGCACGTTCTTGGAAAGAAAGCCGACGAAAAACAACTGCGCGATGAGGTCAGAGACTATCGTGCGGCAATCGATGCGGCTTGGAAACATACCGGGCTCGAGCATTTTCCGCCGAGCTGGGAAGGACGAGGTACGCACTGGGGCAACACCGAGACACTCTGGCCAACCGAGCTGTTCAAATGCGATGATACTCGTGTTGGGGCACTAAGCCGGTTCGTCCGGCAGGATTTCGCAGGCGGGTATATCGAAGGGATCATTCAGTGGAAGGGTACGGGTAACGTCGAAGCCATCCATCCCTATATGGGCGCTTATACGACGATGACCGACCTGGTCCGTGGCAGGGATGAACAGGTCGTTGAGGATTTTTACTGGTACCTTCTGCACTCGACGGCCGCCCACGCGTTCCCGGAAGGCATCTACTACAAGAAGCGCATGGCCTGGAGTCACACGATCCCTCACGTTACAGGGGCGTGCAACTACGCAATCATGCTTCGACACATGCTCGTCCATGAAGCCGGTGACGAGCTGCACCTGCTCAGCGCGGTCCCCGACTGGTGGCTTGGTGATGGCGAGGAAATTCGCGTGGGGCGTCTGCCCACACACTTCGGTCGAATGAACCTGACTGTGCGGGGAAAGGCCAGGGGCGTCGAAGTCAAACTTGAACCGCCGAAGCGAAACGCGCCAAAGCGGATCGTACTCAGGCTGCCGAAGTCGCGGCTGTTGGCAGGTACACTCAAAGACGTTGAAGTCGTGCAGCGAGCGGACCAGAAGAAGCGGTGGGATATGCCGACGGTACAGGCACTGTATAAAGAGATGGCCGTCTGGCTTAAGCCCGATGCGGAAAGCCTGACGACGGGAAAGCCGGCTACCTGTTCTCATGCCCTGGAGTCTTTCCCTGCCCGACTGGCAAACGACGGCTTCGCCGGTTCGACCGACTCCTTCTGGGCCACGGATATCGTCAAGCATAAGGCTGACTCGGCCTGGTGGCAGGTGGATTTGGAAAAAGCCACGACGGTCGGGCGGGTCGTGATTGTCGGCTATTACGGCGATAAACGCTATTACGGTTTCACAGTGGAAACATCGCTCGACGGCAGGAGATGGGAGATGGTAGCCGACCGGCGCGACAACAAGGAACTTTCCACCGCAAAAGGTTATACGTGTCGGTTCGAACCGCGCCAAGTCCGTTACATCCGCGTTACACAAACGGTAAATTCAGCAAATACCGGACGGCACCTGGTGGAAGTGATGGCATACAAGGAATGAAAAAAGTAAACTGCTCTCGAAGTACTGAAAGGAAAATAGATTCTAAACTGACGAAACGAAGCACGAAAGACGAAAAATGCTGACCAGGGACATTGCCATCTGCATACGGGCCATCGATTACTCCGAGACTTCTCAGATAGTAACATTATTTGCCAGAGAGAGAGGTAAAATCAATGCCATTGCGAAAGGTTCCAAACGCGCCAAATCGGCATTCGACGGGGCCATCGAGGTATTCTCATACGGTAAAATCGTTTTCGCCGAACCGAAAAAGGAAAAGCTTACCACCCTGACCGAGTTTGAGCAGGCCCCGGCCTTTACGCCCGCGGGCGAGAACCTTTTCGCGTTGAACTGCTGTCTTCTCGGCACGGAACTTCTGAGCAAATTGACAAACGATTACGACCCGCATCCAGAACTTTTCGACAGCTTCCTGCAATTTTTAAAAAACACCAATGAGGGACAACAGAGAGACGAAGGACGAGGGACGAGGGACGAGGGACGATGTATCCTGTCCTTTCTTATACTTTTCCAATTATCTTTGCTTAAAGAAGTCGGGATGCAGCCGATTTTAAATTACTGTGTGAACTGCAAAACGAAAATCGAGAATCGAGCATCAAGAATCGGGAACCAAATATATTTCAGCAGCTCGGCCAACGGGCTGGTTTGCAGAGACTGCGAGGCAAGTTTTCCCGATAAGATAAGACTTTCCAGAAACGGGTCCGGCTGCCTGACCAATTTAAAGATGCTGGCCGAAACGAATAAAAAAACATTAAGCGAAGTCGAAAAGGTGCTGGTGCGCCACTTTACCGAGATACTTGGCCGACCGCCAAAAATGGGAAAGCATATATTTGAAAACCTAAAGGATCAATAGCCCCGGCTTCGTGCCCGGAGTCTATCTTTCTGCAGGCCGGTGGCGACTAAAAATAAAAACAAAGCACCCAAAAACCACACTATCATCAGAGATAGTATCAGGCAGTCGGCACCAATAGGGCCCAACTCGTACTTATTGAAGAAAGCACTGTCCTCGAGGATGTAGGCATATCGGCCGGGTACATAAAAAACCGATAACAGGCACAAAACAGTCCACAACGCAAGAAATAAACAGAGCACCGTCGATTTCGTCCTCTTTATGGGCTTTCGCTTGCGAGATTTATGAACACTCGCGGCTTGCTCGGCTACAAACGGAGCGGCGGGAGGCTCAATCAGTTCGCGGAGCTTTTCGGGTTTTTTGTATTCCTCAGGCTCTTCAGGTTCTTCATTTGCCAAAATTTTGAAGAGTTTTTTGCCATCCCGAGATTCTTCCGGCCCCGGGAGCTTTTCGCGATGCGGGAATCCTAAAAGCTCCTCAGGCTCCTGCGTAACAGGGGATTCGAAGGATTTTTCACTTTCCATAACTCCTGTGGTCTCCTTTGGCTCACGAAGGTCTCCAAAATCATGGTATTCGGAAAATTCCTCAGGCTTGCCGGTCTGGAAAGTTTCAAAGGATTTTTCAACTTCCTGAACTTCGGGAGTTACCTCCTGTTCTCCGACGTCTGCAACCTGCTCCGGTTCTTTCGGCTGCTCTGGTTCCTGTGATTCCTCAACTTCTTCACGTACCCGGAATCCTAAAAGCTCCTCAGGCTTCTGTGTTACCGGTGACTCGAAGGACTCTTTGCTTTCCAGATCTTCCGGAGTTATTTCCAGTTCCCCGGCCTTTGCAATTTGCTCTGGTTTTTTCGGTTTCTCAAGTTCTTCTGGTTCCGGTAGTTCCAAGGACTCAAAAGGTTTTTCAACTTCCCGGACCTCAGGTTCCTGCGTCATCGGTGGTTCGAAGGGTTTTTCGCTTTCCGGAGCTTCCGAAATCATATCCGGTTCTATCGGCTGCTCTGGTTCAGTCGGTTCCTCCGGTTCCTTCGTTTTCTCAAGTTCTACCGGTTTTTCAGTTTCTTTGGGTGCCTCAAGTTTCTCAGGTTCGGCCAATTCCGGAAATGCTTCAGGCTCCCGGGTCACCAGAGGTCCGGTTATAGCAGCGTCTTCCAGGTCTTCTTTGAATTGTTTCGGCTCCTCGGGCTCTTTGGCTTCCGGGAATCCTAAAAGCTCCTCAGGCTTCTGTGTTACCGGAGGTTCAAGGGTTTCTTTGCTTTCCAAAGTTTCCGGGATTTCTTCCGGTTCCACGGATTCCGGAACTTTCTCCGGTTCTTGCGGTTCCTCCGGTTCTTTGGTCTTTTCAATTTCTTCGGGTTCCGGGAGTTCTTCGGTTTCCGGCAGTTCCGGAAATGCCTGCGGCTCCCGGTCCAGCAGAGATCCGGTAACAGCAGTGTCTTCCAGGTCTTCTTTAAACTGTTTCGGCTCCTCTGGCTCCTGGACTTGCGGGAGAGGTTCTTCCTGTGGTGGTGGCTGCCGCAGTTTATTATCACACTGCTCACAGACAATACGGCCTTTGCATACATAGGCCTGTTCCGCAAGCCCTATGATTCTGGAACATTCTTCACAAATTTCTTCCTTCATATCACCAAATCCTTCCCCCTGCCCCAACCGAACTGTCTACGCCTTTTGTAACTATTTACCCTTCTCAAACAACCCAGGCTGCTCCGAGCCGCCTTTGCTTTTATGAAACTTCAGCCCTAAATGTTGACAGGCCTGTTTTGTGATTTCCCTGCCTCGTTTGGTCCTGCGTAAAAAACCTATCTGCAAAAGATACGGCTCGACCACATCTTCGAGCGTATCCCTTTCTTCGCCGAGTGTTGCTGCAATCGCATCGATACCGGCCGGGCCGCCATCATAGACATTAACCAGTGCACGCAAAAACGCCCTGTCCAATTCATCCAGACCCAGCGAATCTATCTGCTCCATCGCCAGTGCACTTTCTACAATACCGGTACTAAACACGCCTGAACCTTTAACCTGCGCATAATCACGGACGCGCTTTAATAATCGATTCGCCACCCGCGGTGCGCCGCGTGAGCGGCCTGCTATGAGCTCCAGGGTGCCCTGCTCACACTCCAACTGCAGCAGAGAGGCCGACCTTTTTAAAATCGCAGTCAGCTCCTCGCGGGTATAAAAATCCAGGTGATACAGCATCCCAAAGCGGCTTCGAAGGGGAGCACTCAGCAGACCCGCCCGTGTTGTCGCGCCGATTAAAGTAAAGCGCTTCAGCGGGAAATTAATCGTCTTCGCGTGGAGGCCGCTGTCAACCGTAAAATCCACGCGGAACTCTTCCATTGCAGGATAGATAAACTCTTCAACCGTCGTACTGAGACGGTGGACCTCGTCAATGAAGAGGACATCGCCGGTATTAATATTGCTCAAAAGGCCCATCACATCACCGGCCTTTACCAGGGCCGGTCCCGATGAGCACCGCAGCCGGGCCCCCATCTCATTGGCCACAACATTTGCCAGCGTTGTCTTGCCGAGACCGGGCGGGCCGTAAAACAGAATATGCTCCAACGGCTCAGACCTCTGCTTAGCAGCTTCTATGGCAATCGCCAGTTTTTCCTTGACGCTGCTCTGGCCTACACACTCGTCCAGGAACCTGGGCCGAAGCGAAACATTAAAGCTTTCTTCGGCCTCATTCAAAGCCTGCCCACTTATGATTCTGCCTATTGTCATATTTTAGTTCGTTGTTCGTAGTTTGTAGTTCGCAGATTACGAATTAACAAATATTTTACACTGCCACTCCCTGCTTCAAGCGGTACACGAGGGGCACAAGCTCTTCGGCCGATTCTATATCAGGATTCTTATGGCAGGCTAATTCAATCAATTCAATAGCATCGGTTCTTTTTTCTCCCCAAGCTATAAGAATCTCCAGGGCTTCGGCCTGGAATGGCCGCAATCTGGCCTCCGTGGGCCTTGCCGGTTCGGCACCAATCGCAAAAGTTTGCAGCTTACCTTTGAGTTCGGCGATAATCTGCTGTGCCATTCTCTTGCCGACCGCCGGCAGTGATAACAGGGTCTTGTCATCGCCATTCTCGATCGCGGCTGCTATCGTGGCTATCGGAATGCTCAGCGACCGCAGGCCCTTTTTGATACCCATACCCTTTACACTGATAAATTTCGTGAAAAAATCCCGTTCGCCTGAATTCAAAAATCCGACCATCCTCGGTATCAGATTGCCACCGCCCAATGTTCCTTCGTAATACTCCATCGTGCAAAGAGTGATATCGGTCCCGACCTTACCTGAGAGCTCGTTGACGCAATAGCTGGGCAACATGACTTCATAGCTGACGGCCCCTACCTGCACCAAGGCGCTGTCGCTATCGAGTTTTACAAGCTGTCCTTCAATCCTCGCTATCATATAACACCGTCATTAGCGGCCCACCGGACCGAATTTGCCCATTTCATGCCTTCCCAGCCTCCATTTAGACTTCGGAAACTATATAAATAATGAAAGTAACAATTATCCATAAAATCATCAAGCGAAATTATCTTCATTTTGCCTATCAGCGGGGCCGAGTTACCGAAACCAAAATCGTAAATCCATTCTGCTGCACGTGTTCCGGATTCTTCTGCACTTATTAGGTGTCGGCAACTGAACCGCATTGCTTAACCAGTTTCGGAAAATTCAGCGTGGCAACTTCACCATTTAAACCAGCGGTTTCGACCGGATAGTTTTCCTCCTGAATTGCCGCTGATTGCCTTTTTCAACACTAAAATCCCCTTTTTGGTTACAAGCGGCTAACGGGCCCAAGGCTCGATAGCCTCCATTGCCACCTGAACAGGTTGTACCTTCCAGACGCGGCGGCAGTAATCGCGAACGGAGCGGTCGGAGGAGAATTTGCCCATTCGTGCAACGTTGATAATGGATGTTCGCGTCCAGGCCTCCAGATCGTGCCAGAGCGCGCTGACCCGCCTCTGACACTCTATGTATGCCTGGTAATCAGCCAGGACCAGGAACGGGTCGCTCTCGAGGAGGTTATCCACAAGGGGACGAAAGAGGTTGATGTCACCGCCAGCCGGGGCGCCGGAGGCAATGAAGTCCACTACCTCTCTAAGGACCGCGTTCTGCTCGTAAAAATTTCTCGGGCGATAACCGCCGGTCTTGAGGTTTCTGGCCTGGTCTGCGGTAAGCCCAAACAGAAAGAAGTTTTCAGGGCCGACTTCATCACGTATCTCGACGTTTGCACCGTCCAGAGTTCCGATTGTCAGGGCACCGTTGAGAGCAAACTTCATATTACCGGTGCCGGAGGCCTCCTTACCGGCCATGGAAATCTGCTCGGAAATGTCGGCGGCGGGATAGACGGGCTGGGCGTTCTTGACGTTGTGGTCCGGGAAGAAGACAACCTTCAGGCGGTTGGATACGGCGGGGTCGTTGTTGACGATATTGGCGACGGAGTTTATCAACTTTATGATGAGCTTTGCCATGTAATAGCCGGGCGCGGCCTTTCCTCCGAAGATGAAGGTTCTGGCCGGTATGTCGGCCTGCGGATTGCGCTTCAGGTCCAGGTAGAGCGTGAGGATGTGGAGCACATTGAGGTGCTGGCGTTTGTATTCGTGGATTCGTTTGGCCTGGATATCGAACAGCGACGCCGGGTCCACGGTTCTGCCGCACCGCTGCTGGATAAGCGCGGTGAGCCTACGTTTGGCGGTTTGTTTTACGTGGCGCCATTGCTGCTGGAATTCGGGGTCATCGGCGAACTGCTCGAGCCTTCGGAGCAGGTTCAAGTCGTGGAGCCAGCCATCACCGACCCGCTCGTTGAGTAATCGGGCAAGCGGCGGATTGCTGAGGGCCACGAAGCGCCGCGGGGTGACACCATTGGTGATGTTGCAAAATTTTTCGGGCCACATCTCGGCGAAGTCGCGCATCACGTACTTTTTAAGGAGATTGGAATGCAACTGAGCCACACCATTTATGCAGTGGCTGCCGACGGCGGCGAGGTTGGCCATGCGCACGGAGCGTGCGCCGGATTCGTCGATGAGCGACATGCGGCTGACACGCGGTTCGTCATTTGGGAAGCGGGCGCGTACCTGCTGAAGGAACCTATGGTTAATTGCATAGATAATCTGCATGTGTCGCGGCAGGAGCCGTCCGAAGAGGGATGCCGGCCAGGTCTCCAGCGCCTCGGGCAGGAGGGTATGGTTTGTATAGGCGAAGGTATTTTGTGTGACTTCCCATGCGGTATCCCAGTCCATGAGGTGCACGTCAACAAGCAGGCGCATGAGCTCGGCGACGGCAATGGCCGGGTGCGTGTCGTTAAGCTGGACGGCCCAGCACTTGTGGAACTTCTCAAGGGGCCGAGATAATGTCATGTGCAGGCGTATCATGTCCTGCAATGAACAAGTGACAAAAAAGAACTGCTGCTGAAGCCGCAAGACTTTACCCTGGCCATGTTCGTCATTGGGGTAGAGGACCTTGGTGATGTTTTCGGAGACCATCTTGTCCTCGACGGCTCGATAGTAATCACCGTGGTTGAAGGCGGCAAAGTCGAAGGACTCCACGGCCTCGGCCTTCCAGAGGCGCAGGCGATTGCATGTACCGACACGATAGCCGAGGATGGGGGTATCATAGGCCACGCCCTTGACGACGGTATCCGGCACCCAACGCACGCGGTAACGGCCCCGGTTGTCTGTCCAGCTGTCGATGCGTCCGCCGAAGGGGACATCAAAGGCCAGCTCCGGTCGCATGATCTCCCAGGGATTGCCGTAACGAAGCCATTTATCGGTGATCTCGACCTGCCAGCCATCACGGATAATCTGGTCGAAGATACCGAACTCATATCGGATACCGTATCCGATGGCGGGTATCTCGACGGAGGCGAGCGAATCCATATAGCATGATGCCAGGCGGCCGAGGCCTCCATTTCCGAGTCCCGGTTCCTCCTCCTGCTCAAAGATCTCGTCAAGATTCACACCGAGTCTTGACATCGCCTCACGCGTCTGATCCATGATCCCGAGGTTGAGCAGGTTGTTTGCCAGATGTGGCCCAGGCAGGAACTCGGCCGAGAGGTATGCCACGACTCGTGCATCCTGCTCGGTATAGGTTTCCAAGGTTCGCACACCCTGCTTTAGCACCCGATCCCGGACGGTCAGCGCCAAAGCGGTATAGAGGTCATTGGGCGTGGCGGCCCTCGATACGCGGCCCATACCACAAAAGAGGTTGTCGAGAAATGACCTTTCAATATCCTCTGTGCGTGAGCCGGTACGCACGCCCGTGGCCGGGGCGCGCTTACGCGAATCTCGGCGGCGCTGCTTCTTTCCTGAAGGCATAAATGATTCCTTTCTGTTTAACGCCGATTCTGCGTACCAATCTAACAAAGATCCCGTATCCTGTCAATTGATATCCATATCGAATTAACCTTTATGTCCTGCTGTATTGGCGACAATGAATCCGGCACCTCTATAAACCTCTAATTCAAACTTGCGGCTGCAGCCAAAACCGATATACTTAACCTTATGTAAACGCCTGTTTTACAGGTTATTCTGGCATTTTAGGATGACCATATATATGATAGGGCTTAAAGGAGCCGTATTTTAACCGATACGGCTGGGTCAGATTTTGAATATAACTGTGTGTGGTACGAAAAAATATGAGTCGGCAAAGAAAGACTGATATCGGACTACAGCTTCACAACAGCCTGACGAGAAGAAAAGAGGAATTTAAGCCGTTGGAGGAAGGCCGAGTCGGCATATACGTCTGCGGGCCTACCGTTTACGGCCATGCACATTTGGGCCACGCTAAAAGCTATGTCAGCTTTGACGTGCTGGTTCGCTACCTTCGCTACCTGGGATACAGCGTTACTTATGTTCAGAACATAACGGATGTGGGCCACTTGACCGACGATGCCGATGAAGGCGAGGACAAGCTCGTCGTGGCGGCCAAAAAGGAAAAGAAGCACCCGATGGCACTGGCCGAGTACTATACCCGAAGCTACTTTGAGGACATGGACAGATTAAACTGCGTTCGCCCGGATATCAGTCCCCGGGCCACAGGCCACATAATTGAGCAGATAGAGCTAGTAAAGAGTCTTCTGGAAAAGGGCTATGCTTACGAAGTAAACGGATCAGTGTATTTCGAGGTTGCGAAATTCCCCGACTACGGCAAGCTCTCCGGGCGAAACGTCGATGAAATGATAGCCGGCGCCCGGGTCGAGGTCTCGCCCGACAAAAAGGCGCCCGCGGATTTCGCGCTGTGGAAAAAGGCAGAGCCCAACCACATTATGCAATGGCCCAGTCCCTGGGGGGCGGGCTTTCCAGGCTGGCATCTCGAATGTTCCGTTATGAGCATGAAATATCTGGGCAAGACAATCGACATCCACGGCGGCGGTCTGGAAAACCAGTTCCCGCATCACGACTGTGAAATCGCGCAGTCAGAAGCGGCCAACGGCGTACAATTCGTTCGAACCTGGGTTCACAATAATATGGTTACCGTTGACAGCCAGAAGATGGGCAAGAGTCTGAATAATTTCATCACTCTCAAACAAGCATTCACAGGTGCCCACGAACGACTGACTCGAGGTTACGACCCTCTGGCAATAAGGCAGTTAATTTTGAACAGCCATTACAGAAGCCCGCTGGATTTTTCAGATGCGGCCCTGTTTGCAGCTCAAAGCGGTTACCAGAAGATAACCGAAGCTGTTAGAGCCGTGCGAAAGAGAATGGGTACAGCAGCCGAGGGTGAAGCTGATAAAAAATTAACAAAGCGGCTCAAGGGATTCAGGGAAAAATTTGAAGCGGCAATGAATGACGACTTGAATACCTCCGTTGCACTGTCGGTTTTGTTCGAGCTTGTTCGACTTACACAGACACTGCTTAAAGACATCAATACAACCGTGGGCACTTTTAACCTGGTCGATGTTCTGTTTGACCGATTAGGTGGAGAGGTCCTGGGGATTGTGAAAGCAGAATATCCCGAGATGGGTGCCGGCAATGAGAAACGTTTCAATCAGCTTGTAGATGCCGCTGTCAGGTTACGAGACAAGGCCCGCAAGAAGGGGGATTTCGAAATATCAGATGCTGCACGTTCGGATTTATATGATTTAGGCATTGAGCTGAAAGATGGACCCGAAGGAACTGAGTGGTCCTTTATAGAAACTTGGCCGGGGACAGGATGAGATGAGGATACTCGGTATCGATCCGGGTTTGCAGGTGTGCGGATATGCCTGTCTGGAGACGGGCGCGGAGAAGGAGAAGCTGATTGAAGCGGGGGTCATTCGCACGACCGGGGGCTCGGCCATAGAAGAAAAACTCAACAGGATAGCGGAGGATACTCACTCGCTTCTTAAAAGTTTTCGACCTGACGTTGTTGCGGTGGAAGAACTGTATGCACACTATGCACACCCGAAGACCGCGATATTGATGGGACATGCGAGGGGGGTTATCCTGCAGAAATGCGCGGAGGTGGAAATCGAGGTCAAAAGCTTTAGCGCAACGCGTATAAAGAAATCAATTACAGGAAACGGGAGGGCCTCGAAAGAACAAGTCCAAAGGACGATTCAAACCATTCTTTCCCTACCCAAGCTTCCTGAGCCGAGCGACGTGGCCGATGCCATAGCTGCGGCGATGTGTTGTGCAAATTCGATGAAGATATCCGGATACTCAATTCTCGATTCCTGATACGCGACTCAGGCGTGTATAAATGTGGAGAAATCCCAATACCCAAGCGAATTTGAACGATCAAAGAATCACAACTTTTTACAGATAACCGTTCACTTGATCCGGTCGAGGGAGCAATTGGTGACTTTTCAGGATTGTGGCTGGATTTATTTGTCTTTTTTACGCCTGGCGACGTCGATGGCCTTTTGGGCCCAATCGCGGAGAGTCTCCCTGTTTTCAAGGGCCTCTATGGGGACTTCATAATATTGCATGACGTTCGATTTATCCGGAAACGGTTTGAAAGGATTCATGCCAGCCGCCTCATAGTCGGGGCGGTTGGAGTCATCGACCTTAAAGTATAGAACATCATCTGCAACCAGGGCAAAAAAGAGGTCATCAAAGTAGAGTCCTGCGCCGCCGAACATTTTTCTGGCCCGGACGGGGCCAATACAATCGAGCTGGTCGATTACATAGGTCAGGTATTCATCGCTGACAGACATTCCATTTTATCCGAGTTTTCACAGAAGCTTTTGCATCGGCTACGAGGCGCAGCTCAATTATTCTTAGAATACCACAGCCGCTCTAAAGATTCAAAACTTTATACTCAAAATGGATTTAGAGCCTGTTCGTGGATGACAGCGGAAAAGAGAGATAACCGGTGACCTACTTATCAAGGACCAGACATTTCGGGTTTTGGCAGGAAATGGCTGAGCTGGCGGAGTGCACCATTTAGCTGCTCACTGCCCATTGCCAGCAACTCTTTGGACTGCTGAATATTCATCATTGCGGCGTTAATCTTTTGCTTAGCTGTAATCATCTCGCTACCCTGGTTGGAACGAGGATTGTAATCGGTTTCGAGGACCTCAGCAAGTGCCTGAACCGCTATTTTTGCTTTGTTCAAGAGCTCGTCGAGCTGTGCCAGAGCTTTGTCATTGGCTGTTAAGGTTTCCTGAATGCTTTTGATGACAATCCTCGTGTTGTCAAATGTGTGCCTGTATCGAGGGACGCCTTCCTGATACACCTGCCTTACCCGGCCGGACGAGAGCGGTTTATCGTAGATTGCCACATCGTCAATCATTCCATTGAAGCATCCAGTCTTGGTTGCCGCATCGGCGGCGATTATGATTGCCTTTGGTCTGTTATCAGCGGACAGGCCGGAGGCGGAATTATCGAGCAGGCCGTTTATGTAAATCGCGATGCTTCCGGACGCCCTCGTGACGACGGCAATGTGATACCAACAGCCGGGCTTTATCCTGGCTTCACTATCAATGTAATTGAATGAGTCGAAGCCCGCCCTGATACGCGGATTGCCATCACCATTCGGATCGTACAACTCAATCCAGTTATTATTTCCATCGCCGCCTTCTTCAATGAGATAGGCGCCGTCGGAGGTGACAGACTTGATATATATCCACAGCATTTTCGTCTGTTCTGCGGACAGGCCGGGGATTTGGCCGACTTCAAGATAGTCACCGTCTCCGTCGAGGTGCAGGGCCCTGCCGAACGTACCGGTTACCCAGACGGGGTTGCCGCGAATCGTCGCGTGCCTGCCTCCGAGGAAATCGAAAGCCGTTTCACCACTGCCCTCATTGAACCTCCAATATGACGAGCTGGCCAAAGCAAGGCCGGAAAATAGCAACAGCACTACAAGCGATACAACTTTAACCGGGATATTTGTATTTTTTTTCATATCCATGTCCTTTCAGAACAGAACATCATCCGACTTGAAATTGACAGGAGGGCATCAGTTCTGCCCCCGCTCAATATATTAGGACGGCAATCGGCTGCTACGGTTGACAGAAAAATAACAATGGAAAAAGTAAAAAATACAAGACAAGAACGGATGCGTAGATGAAAGAGTATCAAATGTAGTTCAGGCATTTTTTTCGTGTGTCAAGGGATAAGAAGGACATGTGTGGAGAATGGTTTTAGAGGGTTCTCTTGTACTTTCTTTTTATGAGGGCGATAGCGGTTGCAGCGATTGCTTCGCCAGCGCCGATTTCGCCGATGCCTTCGTTTGTTTTTGCCTTTATATTGACCGCGTTAAAATCGATTCCGAGCAGACTTGCGATGCATCGTTTTATCTGTGCTTTGACGGGGCCAAGATGGGGCTCCTCGGCGTGTATGGTTAAATCGATATTGACGATCAGCCAACGCTGAGCTTCGAGCCGCTCCTTGACTATAACCAAAAGCTCCTTGCTGTCGGCATCGAGCCACTTCGGGTCGGAATCGGGAAATAATGTCCCTATATCCTCCATTCCTGCGGCGCCAAGGAGGGCATCGATGAGGGCATGTAATGCGACATCGCCGTCACTGTGACCATAGAGGCCGTCGGCATCGGGGACATATACGCCGCCGAGCATGAGCCTGCGTTCTTCGGCGACGATATGTATATCGGTGCCGATACCGGTACGATATTCGTGGTCATGGTCCTCAATCACAGGATTCCCTTCGTACTGGGGACATCGGTTCCGACGATTTTGACGGCGGCGGCAAGTGCCTGGCCGAGTGCCTTGAAAATCGCCTCGGCGATGTGGTGACTGTTGGTGCCGTAGGGTACATTTATATGAAGGTTGAATTTGCCGTTATTTGAAAAGCTTCTGAGCATCTCTTCGAGGCACTCGACATCAAAGTCACCGATTTTATCGGTTCGGTAGGTCACATTATAAACGCAGTTTGGCCTGCCGGACAAATCCACAGAGACATCAGCGAGGGTCTCCTCCATAGGAACGGAGGTATGTCCGTACCTGACAATTCCTTTTTTATCGCCAAGGGCCTTGAGCAGGGCTTCGCCGAGACATATTGCAATGTCTTCAACGGTGTGGTGGGCGTCGACTTCCAAATCACCTTTGGCGTTGACGACGAGGTCGATTTTGCCGTGCTTGCTAAGGTGTGTGAGCATGTGGTCGAGAAAACCGATGCCTGTGTCAATCTCGTATTTGCCGACACCATCGAGATTGAGCTCAAGTGTAACGTCGGTTTCCTTTGTTTTTCTGTGAATCTTAGCCGTTCTGTCTGCCATTAGAGTTTCCTTTGTCTGATACGATTTCTCTCAAAGCCAGGATGAGCCTGTCATTCTGCTCGCTGGTTCCGACGGTTATTCTGAGCTTATTATTCAGACCGGTCAGGTCGAAGTACCTGATAAAGATATTTCGCCGGAGCAATTCCTCATATACCTCTTTTGCTTCACAATTTTTGCACTCAGCCAGTAAGAAATTGGCGCTGCTCTTCGCGACCTTGAAGTTCAAGGCGCGGAGCTGTCCAATCAATATGTCGCGGTCTTTCTTTAGCTTTTCGACATTTTCGGAAAAATACTTTTGGTCTTTTATCGCGGCTGTGGCAAGGGCGATAGAAAGAGCATTGACATTGTATGAGTCCTTTATTTTTAGCAGGCCTTCTATCAAAGGGGGCCGGGCAATGGCATATCCGAAGCGGAGACCCGCCAGGCCATAGCCCTTGCTCATCGAGCGAAGGATAATTACATTGTCAAAATCATTAATCAGGTTTATGCAATTGTCCTCTGCAAAATCGACGTAGGCCTCATCAATCAGCAATATCCCTTCCAATTCATCTGCAAAGGAGGCGAGCTCTCCGGGATCTATAAAGGTGGCGCTGGGCGCGTTTGGATTGCAAACGATAGTCAAAGCAGCACCGGCCGCAGCCAACTTCGGGGGCAGATTGAACTCGGGATCGAATGGGACTTCAAACGCTTTGCAATTCTGGATGTTGGCCAGGACGGGATATAACGAATACGTGGGGACAGGGTATGCAACAGGGCGGTTTTCATCGCAAAATGCACGGAAGGCAAGAGTGAGCAGTTCATCGCCGCCATTGCAGCACATGATATTGTCAGGTGAGACGCCGTGAACTTCTGCTGCCGCCCGGCGGAACCGGTCGCCAAGCGGATCGGGATATCGGCGAAGCTTTTCTGCGTCAATTTCCGCCAGAACCTTCATCACAGCAGGCGAAGGCGGGTAGGGATTCTCATTGGTGTTTAGCTTTAGGACATCCGCCTGCTTAGGCTGAAAGCCCGGCTCATAACCCTTTGCCTTTTCAATGTTTTCCCTAAAATAACTCATATCAACTCCAAGCAATTTTCAAATCTGGATTATACGGATATATGACCGGAAGTGAAAGATTGATTTTGCGATATTTACAGGATGCTAACTAATACCGGCAGTTAATCGTAAAAACCGAATTCGTAGGCGGCGTCAAAGAGGGCAAGGATGTTTTCCGGGGGTACGCCGACCTGGATATTATGGACATTATTGAAGATGTATCCGCCGCCGGGCTTGAATATCTCGATATTTTTTCGCACGTGCTCGGATATTTCGGCTGGTTTGGCAAAGGGCAGGATGTGCTGGGCGTCAATGCCACCGCCCCAGAAGACAAGCCGACTGCCGAAGAGGCCTTTTAGTTTTGCCGGCTCCATATTTACAATGCCGATCTGGACGGGATTGAGAATATCTATGCCATTGTCGATAAGGTCTGGAATGTAGTCGAAACATGAGCCGCAGGTATGATACCAGATTTTGGCTTTTGTGAGGGATTTGATGTGTTGTACGAGTTTTTTTTGCCGGGGCTTTACGATTTTACGGTAAAAATCCGGAGAAAAGAGGGGACCGTACTGGCCGGTAAGGTCGTCACCTATCATCACGACGTCGACAATGTCACCAAGTTCGGCCATGAAGCCGGTGTAATAGTCGAGCCAGAATTTTAGGGTGCGGTCAAGAAGCGCCTCGCAAAAGGCGGGATTCTCCATCATATCTATAAACCACTGCTGGAGGCCCCGCATGTACCAGCAATATTCGTATATGACGCCGCCGATGCCGGTTGATATGGCATACGGAGTTTCGTTGCGCAACTTCAGGGCCTGTTCACGAACTCCTGTAAAACGAGTAGTGTCACTGCCATCGGGGAAGGGATAATTTTCTATGTCGGCGATGGTGGCGGAAGCCAAGGGGCGATGCGAGATATCCATGTAAAGACTCTGGTCATCGGGCATTGACCAGACGACACCAAATTCATCTTTCAGATCGTGCCAGAGTCTGCCATCGCGGGTGTTCTGTTCAATGCCACCTTTGAAATCATCGGGGCCGTGGGCACAAACGTAGCGAATATCGACCCTGAGGCGTTTGAGTACTTCTTCGCTCGGCTTGGCGAGTTGCTGGACGGGGTCGAGAATAGTGATATCTTCGGTAAGGTTTAGGTGAGAGAGCAGTTCGGCGTATGCTTTTTGATGTATGCCGGTCTGAAAACCGCCGAGGTCAATGGGGACCCTGTCGGGGACTTTGTGATTGAGGGCTTTTATTACACGATCTCTCGAAGTCATTGTCTCTTTATTTGCCATATTCGATTCCTAAGTACAATATTCAACCAGTACCGGTTCTTAAACTTACTTTCCAATCGATTCAAGGTAGTTTCCTAATCCAACGACCAACGTTGATGCGATTAGGACAAGGATGCCGGCCAAAATGATTCGGTGGGTGCGCCGGCTTGTGCCCTTCCACTCGCGGAAAATCAGGCCCCAGATATTGCTGAAGACGATAATCAGAGCCATGAGTACAGTCCAACTTGCGAAATCATATTTACCCATTTTGGGTTTGCCCATTCCATAGAACATGAACTGGAGATACCAGGTAATGCCGGCGAGTGCCGAGAAGATATAATTGTTGATAAGAGGAGTGCGGTTATCGAGGTAATTTTTGGCCGTGCGATTTTTGAAGTTCAGGAAAATACACCAGATGAAGTTCGTTATAAAACCCCCCGCAAAGATAACGATAAGAACGGGATTGTTCTGCCATAAAGGCGGTGCCTGGTTCCGGATGGCAAGTTTGGCGATTGGTTCTCCGGCAGTGAAGCCAAATTCCATGCAGGCGCTCATTATACCGGCGAATATGGCGACGAGGAGGCCTTTTAAAAAGTCGAATTCTTTAACGGCTTTTTTCTTTTCTTCTGTTGACAGCTCTTTCTCTTTTGATATGCCAGCCCAGCCGCAGATAGCGATCCCGACGAGGCATACAAGAACGCCGGCAAGCGTGGTCAAGCCGGATATGCCGGTTATTAGTTCGCCGAAGGTGCCTTTATATATTGGAGGGACAATCGTTCCGAAGGCTGCGCAAAAGCCCAGTGCAATAGCGTATCCAAGTGACATGCCGAGATAGCGCATCGAGAGGCCGAAGGTCAGGCCGCCGATGCCCCATAACAAGCCGAAAAGAAAGGTCCAAAATAAACCGGCCGCCGGTGCTTCGCGCAGGACTGACATTAAGGCCGGGACGGTCAGAAACGCGATGAGCCAGGGCATGATGATCCAGGAAAAAAGGCCATTTACGAGCCAGTAGGTTTCCCATGCCCAGTTACGTACTTTCTTGAAGGGGATATAAAAACTTCCCGCAGCAAAACCTCCCAGAGCGATTAACAAAAGGCCTAAAACGGTCATAATAGACTTTTCTCTAAATTTTTATTATTAATTATTGCTGAAACAAAGTGATTTGAGATTATAAGTGTATTTTTGTAGAAACAAAAGAGGGTTTTTTGTAATAAATAGCAAACTAAATCCAAGAAAAGCTGTGGATTCTGGGCTTTTGCGCTCAAAAACTTTTATTTTTGCCTTGACATTTCTATCTAAATCGTATAGAAAATAAAATTACATCATGGATGAGTTTTGGGAATGCGGTTTTTCCTTATTCTGTCTTTCCCAAGAAAGTGGAGCATTATTTAATCCCAAGAGAAAGGAGGGATAAGACGGGAACAGTGTCGCGAGTATTTCGAGGAATTTCGGTAATTTCCGTGGTAATTTTTTGCGCAGTGATGGTAACGCCAGCACACGGTGTGCAAGACTTGTTGGTCAGCAATTACGAATCTGGTGAAGTCCTGCGATATGACGGCGAAACGGGGGCCTTCATCGGCGTGTTTACCAGCGGAGGTCCTTTCTTAGGTCCCAAGGGCTTAGCGTACGGCCCGGACGGGAACCTGTACGTCGGTGATGATTACGTTGGTGTCCAGAGATACAATGGTGTTACGGGGGCGTTCATCGATACTTTCGCAAGCTATAGTGGGATTGAGCAGGTCCAGGGTATAGTCTTTGGGCCGGATGGAAACTTGTACGTCAGCTGCTCTGTGGAGAACGATATTGAGTTCGTAGGAGTTATGCGGTTCAATGGAGTAACGGGTGCGTTCATCGACACATTCACCAGCGGGGGCGCGCTTTGGGAGCCCCGAGGTTTGGGCTTTGGCCCCGATGGAAACCTATATGTCAGTAATATTGGCACCAACGGTGTCCTCAGGTATGACGGTAGTACAGGGGCCTTTATCGATACTTTCGCCAGCGGCGGCGGACTCGACGGACCCTTAGGCTTAGTTTTCGGACCGGACGATAACCTGTATGTAAGCAGTTCTGCGACCGATCAAGTCCTGCGATATGATGGTGGTACGGGGGCCTTTATAGATACGTTCGCCAGTGGCAGCGGGCTTGATGGGCCATATGGAGTAGTATTTGGTCCTGATGGCAACCTGTATGTAAGCAGTAGCCAGCCCAATCCTCTGACCGAAAAAGTGCTGCGATATGACGGGATTACGGGGGCTTTTATCGATGAGTTTGCGAGCGGACTTGATGAACCTACGTATCTGCTTTTCATTCCGGAATCAGGGACTATGGTACTGATTGGCCTTGGCGGGCTGGTGCTGCTTAGAAAACGCAGGTCGTAGAAAAAAAATATTCATCTCGCAGTTTTAACCTCCAGCTGGATTTATAACACACAATTTTGCTACGCAAATAAATCCTCCTACACCTTCTTTAGAACTCAGGACAGGCTCGCTCAGAATGACAACAGCTATACGAACCTGTGGGCGGTCAGGTCAGGGATTTGTAGACGCGGCGGATCGTATCAATGATATAGTCGTTGATGCGCTGAGTGTATTTAGGACCGACGCGGACCTGGACGAAACGGTCGAATATATCGAGGGTCTGGCGGCAAGTGTCCGGGCCGTATTTGATTTTCTTTCCTTCGGGGCTGTTAAAGGACGGCCAGTCAGGATGCCTTGTTCGTTTGTTGACTATAGATTCTGCGATTGGCAGCAGGACGGAGCCGGTGAGGGTGGAGGCGGGGACTTTTTGCTGCCTTAACTGCCGGATGCAGAGGTCGCGTAATGCTTTATCTTTGGTCTCGAAAAAGACAGCATAGCCAATGTCACCATCCGGGTCGGGGCGGTAACGCAGTCGAATGCCGGGGATGTCTTTGATTCCATTATATATGGCCCGTGCATTGCCGCGCAACTGGGCGAGCATTGTATCGAGCTTTGACAACTGGGCGCCGAGGACGGCACCGGTAAACTCGCTCATTCTGAAGTTCTCGCCGGCAAAAGTTTGTACCCGGCTGGGGCCCGCGCGGTCAAGAAAAACACGGCGGATGGTGCCCATATCATGGAAACGCGCGGAGCGTTCGTAAATGACCGGGTCGCTGGTTACAACAGCGCCGCCCTCGCCGGAGGTAATCATCTTGTTGACCTGAAAACTATAAATACCCACGTCACCGATGGAGCCGAGTGTCTTTTTGTGGAAGGAACCACCTACACATTGGGCGCAATCCTCCAAGACGGCCACGTTATTTTTGCGGGCGGTTTCCATAATGGGGTCCATATCACATGGACCGCCGAGGAGGTGGACGGCAATGACGGCTTTTGTGCGAGGCGTGATCTTTCGCTTGAAGTCGGCGGGGTCAATATTGAGTGAGCGATCAATATCAGCGAAGACGGGCAAGGCCCCCGCATGGACGACACAAGTATAGTCGGACCACCATGTGTAAGCCGGGACGATTACCTCGTCACCCGGGCCGATACCGAGACCGGCGACGGCGCAATCCAAAGCAGCGGTGCCTGAAGTCACGGCCAGTGCAAAGCGTGTTCCCATATATTTAGCGAAACTTTCTTCAAAGCGAAGGACCTTTTCAGGATTGCCCGGTCCCCAATAACGGAAAGGTGAGCGGGATTCCAATACTTCCATAAGCGCCTGTTCTTCATGTTTATCGAAGAATTGAGGTCCGATGTATCCCGGATTGATGTCAGGGGGCTCTTGTTGTTTTGAGTCTGCCTGTCCCCAGAGCCTTTTGGTTCCCAAGCCAGCGGCTACACCAGAGAAGGCCACGCAGCCTGTGGTCAAGAATTTTCGACGAGTGAGATTTTGATTTTTCGCATTAATATTTCGAGCATCCATTTTTGCCCTCCTTAATAGTTTAGTTGTTTGCTGTAACCTGCGAACACTCATTATAAGAAATTCTATTTTTGGCAATAGTCGAATAGTCGTGCGATTTCGCTGCGCATATCACTGCGATGTACAATCATATCGACGAAGCCGTGCTCAAGCATGAACTCGGCGGTCTGGAAACCTTCCGGCAGCTTGACCTTTATTGTCTCGGCGATGGTGCGGGGGCCTGCAAAGCCAATCAGGGCACCGGGCTCTGCGATGATACAGTCGCCGAGCATTGCAAAGCTGGCGGAGACGCCGCCCGTGGTTGGATCGGTCAGAACCGAGATGAACAGCCCCCCTGCCTCGTCAAATCTGGCAACGGCGGCAGAGGTCTTCGCCATCTGGCCGAGCGAGACTACGCCCTCGTGCATTCTCGCGCCTCCTGAGCAGCTTACGACGACCAGCGGCAGCTTTTCTTCCATTGCCATTTCGACGGCTGCGCAGAATTTTTCTCCAACGACAAATCCCATCGAGCCCATGAGGAAATTCGGCTCCATAACGGCGAGGATGAGCCCCCTGCCCTTTATGAATGCCTTGCCGACAAGCATGGCCTCTTTTGCGCCGGATTTTTTTTCGTCGGCCTTAACGCGCTGCTTATAGGTGGTTCCCCTGAACCTGAATGAGAGCGGGTCATGGGTTGTCAACTCGGAAAGTACCTGCTGAAAAGAATCCTCATCGACGAGATACTTAATCCTTGTAGCGGCATCGATGCGAAAATGGTGGTCGCATTCGGGACAGACATTCAGGTTTTTTTCGACAGCGCTTTTATACAGCATATGCTCACAAGCCGGGCACTTTGTCCACAGGCCTGCGGGCATCTCTTTTCGCGGCTTCAACGAAAAGCCGTTCCACTTAGATTTTGCCTCTTTAGCCATAGCCATAATATTTCCATCAATTGTGTCGCTATATTACAGTATATTCAGGGATATGGCCATAAAAATGTCAATTTCAGGTTTGAAGCAGGAAAGCTAAAGGTGAGTTTATACATAGAAAAACACGCTTTTAGACAATCCGGACTGAGAAAGGGAGTAGATAAGTGGAGGCCGGCTTATAGAATTTGGAATTTTTATCCAATAATACCGGGCACTTGAAGGTATGGCATATAAAAACAGATCGCCGGGCACGCCGCCAGCCTATCTCACATTGAAAGCTAACCACATGCCCGGCGAATATCAAGCTATACTATTCGCGGAGCTTCGTTTTTTAATTACTTTGCCTGCACAGCTCTGCGACTTCTGAGGCTTTCCAAGCGGGTAGTACAAGTTTCCAAGCCACCAATAATGGTATAGACTCTCAAAGAATCCCTGCCATCCTCGTAAATTCCACGATGGATGGTTGCATCGCCCGTTATCTCAGAGAGATTATCAAAGGCATAGTCGATGTTATCCTGCAAGCCTTTTACGCCTTCAATTAATTGTCTTCCTGCGACGACTATACAACCAGCCATGCGGGCGGTGGCCAGGTCGAATCCAGAAGCCAGGAGGGTCTTCTCAAGGTTTCTTTTCACAGCCTGGGATACGACAAACTTGTCTTCAAATTCGGGTACAGTGGTCAGGCCCATTATGGCACAACCGCCGGCCTGCATAATACTATGGTAATCTACGGGGTCGAAGGAGGTATAGCGGCTGTTCAAGGCGCTGAGCCTGTTGAAGATATCAAAGAGGCCTGCCACGGTGTCGTTTATGGTAGGCCAGAAGGACTTGACGGTCATTCCCGGGTACAACCTCTTTATCTTATCATTGTCAATAAAGATAAGAGGAGATATTTGCCCATTTGCGGCCAACTCACTTAGCTTGGTGGAGACTCTCCATGCGTTGTCAGCCACCTTTGGAGAGCTTGCTTCGCCGACTGTGGGTAAGGTCATAATGACACCGACTTTCCTGTCCGGTTCGCGGAGACCGATATATCGAGCATACTTTTTGGCGATCTCAATCAAACCCTGTGCGCTTCCGCCGCCCGTTCCTCCGCCGGCGCCGACGCAGACCATGATGTGGTCGACCTCAGAGCCAAATATCTGCTGGGCCTGATGGAAGATTTCCTGGCGATGCTGCTGGACAGCCTCTCTTCCCCTTTCGGTATCCTTACCGGCACCCTGTTCGCCGATATCCATGAGGAACTTTTGCCTGTGCGGGATATCAAGTAAATTCAAGTCATGGTGTGTTGTGTTGACGGCCAATATCTTCCTATAACCGAGGTCATAAAAGGATTTGACAATTCTGCCGCCACACTGACCGGCACCGATCCATGCATAGCGTATAGAGCCCGTTATCTCGTCCTTGATTCCCGTCTCGACCTCGATGTGAGGTTCATATTTTTCCAATCCCAAGCGGGGCAGCAGCCAGGCGTTAAAATCAAATTCGCTTTTTTGCCTTACGGGTTTTTTCCTTCGGCCGACTTTGGTTTTAGTTTTCCTGCCTGCCCTGGCCCTGGGTGTTGCAGTTCTCCTGGTTTTCGTGCGTTTCTTTTTGGTGGTCTTTCTGCCTGCCTTTGCCTTCGGCGTTACTCTTTTGCGAGCGGTTTTGCGCTTCTTAGAGGTGGTCTTTCTGGTCGCCTTAGGCCTGGAGGCGGTTCTTTTTCTGGTTGCTCCTTTTTTTCTTTTAACTGTTCTTTTTGCCATTTTAATGCTCCCGACTGAATTATATTTTTAATAAGCCCGTTTGTTTTTTTTAGCTGCTCCAACAAATCTTCTCCCTAATACGAGCAGAATTACAATCGAAAGTTTGTATCGGTAATCAGAGTCCGATAGATAACTTCTTTTTATAAATAAGCCGTCTTTATTGAAACGGGCCGCACGGGATACAAGAGCGAAACTAAGGAAGCCGCCAATGGGACTAAATACGCAGCTAATAGCAATATCGCCCTCAAACGGTTAGAAATTGAAAAGCAGCAAATATTCGTGTCTCAAAGCCGACGGCCTTGAAGGTCACATCGACCCCCGGAACTAAGAATAATTCGAAAAAGAGCGGCGATTGATTTGTCCTATAATCTCGTATCTTGAATGAAAAATGCCTCTTTCAGGGTCATCGGACAAAGACCGGTTAGCCGGAATTGTGCAGGAAGCCGGTTTGATCGATAAAATTGTTGACACAAGCTCCAGTAGGCACTAAAATTATAGGAGAATAACACCGGGAGTTTGCACCTTTTGAAAACAGGCGAAGAATGGACGTTTCTGTTATGAACGTTTAAGGATCGGATTGGTCACGAATGAGGGCACAGAAATGACTGTGGAAACAAAGAAAATCCTGAAGAAGCTGGTTTGTGTGGGAATAGTTGGAATAGCATTACTTGTAAATATTACAGCCGACGCCGCCATAGTAACGGTGGAAAAGACCGAGGCCGTAGCTGTGCTGAACGGTACCACTGTAGATCAGTATGACTTCTTCCTCACCCTAGAAACTGATGAAGAGTTCGGGATGGTCCATCTAATTGCTTACACGCCCGGCCAGGAGGGTATCTACGATCCGGACCAGTTGACGTTCGTAGGCGGTGCCCAAGGCGGTGTAGATACGTGGGTAAATACGGCCCGGTCGTATCGTTATAACTGGTTAAATGACGTGAGCATACGATTCAACAGCTATACGCCAGCTCCACTTTCCGAAGCTGATCCGCAGCCAGTGGCTTTGCTAGACTGGGTTTGGTTTAACAACGAACGATTGGACTCGGCTGTGCAAGACCCAGACCTCATTGCCAGATTATTAGTCGGTCAAGGTGTGTACGGGACGGCCAAGCTGGTGACCATAATGAGCATGATTCCTGAACATCAGGACAAGTTTGTTTTTGGGATTCCGGAGCCCGGTACCTTAGGTTTGCTTGGAATTGGTGTAATTATTTTGTCGGCTCGAGGTAAAAAAAAGAAAAGGTAATCATAATATTCATGTAATTATTGAAGGAGCGAACGTATGAAAAATGCATCTTTCAGGGTCATCGGACAAAGACCGGTTAGCCGGAATTGTGCAGGAAGCCGGTTTGACCACTAAAATTGTTGACACAAGCTCCAGTAGGCACTAAAATTATAGGAGAATAACACCGGGAGTTTGCACCTCTTGAAAACGGGTGAAGAATGGACGTTTTCATTATGAGCGCTTAATGACCGCGTTGGTTTGAAATTGAGGGAAGTAAAATGAATGGGGGAACAAAAATAAAAGCCTGCCTGATAATGTTAATATTCTTGCTGGGGATGGCCTGCACGTCTGCTGCTGGAAGGACAATATACGTTGACGACAACGGCCCTGCGGATTTCAATAACATTCAGTCAGCCATTGACGATGCCAATGACGGCGACACCATAGTCGTAGCGGATGGCACATATACCGGCGACGGCAATAGAGATATTGAATTTCTCGGTAAGGTGATTACGCTGCGCAGCAAAAACGGGCCCGAAAATTGCATTATCGACTGCAACGGCACAGAGACTGACCCGCATCGAGGATTTTTCTTTCGTTATGTAGAAGATTCAAATTCAGTACTGGATGGCTTTACCATCACAAACGGATATGATCAAGTGAGTGGTGGTGGAATTGTATGTAGTTCGGCAAGTCCTACAATCAGCAATTGTATCATTACAAATAACAAAGCCGGGGATGACGGCGGCGGAATTATTTGCCATGTAGCAAGACCTTCAATCCGTAATTGCGTCATAACCAGGAACATAGCCGAGGTTTGGGAAGGTGGCGGAATCCTGTTCCGCGCTTGCAAAGGTGCAACTCTTGATAACTGTATTATCACGGAAAACTCTGCCGTATATGGCGGCGGAATAGGTTCTTCCGGCGACAATTCTACTTCCTTTGGTGACATAATAGTAACCAACTGCACGTTTTCTGCCAATAGAGCTCAATACGGTGGTGCTGTTTATGTCCGCGACGGAAGTAAACCATCAATGGTCAACTGCATCCTCTGGGACGATACTGCTCAGTATGGCCCGGAGATTGCACTACTATCCATGTGGCCTACTGCATTCCTTTATGTTAGCTTTAGCGACGTACAGGGAGGAGAAGATGATGTTTATGATCATGGTTACTTGTACTGGGAATCTGGCAATATCGATGCTGACCCGTGCTTTGCAGATCCTTGTAATGGTGATTATCACTTGAAATCACAGGCGGGCAGATGGGATGTAAACGAGGGACGATGGACGAAAGACGATGTGACGAGTCCTTGTATTGATGCAGGTGACCCGATGAGTCCTATTGGGCTTGAGCCTTTTCCTAATGGTGGCCGGGTTAATATGGGAGTGTATGGTGGAATGGCGGAGGCGAGTACATCATATTTTGGCGAGCCGGTCTGTGAAATCATCGTTGCAGGAGATGTAAACGGCGACTGCATTGTCAATTTCAAGGACTTCACACTTATGGCCTTGCACTGGCTTCGAGATGAAAATCAATAGCGGTCTTATGTAAAGTCAGGGGCAGGCCCCATTAGATAGAAAGACAGATCGAAACAAATGTGGACCTTGGTTCCTCTATTAGACCAGACATAAATCTAGGATGAAGAAAATTATCTAACGGGGCAGGCGTTTCGGATTGCGTTTACGGCGGCGACTCGGTCGGGCTTTGAAAATATTGCATTTCCCACTACAAGGGTATCGGCACCGTAAGAGACCACCGTCGGGGTTGTATCAGGGTCTATACCGCCATCGACTTCGATTCTGATTTCGGGGCCGACGATTTGCCTTACTTTGACAACCTTTTGCGCGGCCTCGGGCATAAACTTCTGTCCTCCAAAGCCGGGGCGAACGGTCATCACAAGGACCATATCACAAAGGGGGGCGATTTTCTGTATTGTCTCAACTGGCGTTTCAGGATTGAGGCATATACCGGCGGTGGCACCAAGGTCGTGAAGTTTGTCGATGAGGTCCTCGGATTTTTCGGCGACTTCAATATGAAACGTGATGTGGTTGGCACCGGCCTCAACAAAGGCCTGAGCGTATCTGGCCGGCTCACTAATCATAAGATGAGCGTCGAAGACGAGATTGCTGACCTTGCGAAGCTTTGCGATGACGGGCGGGCCGATGGTTATATTGGGTACAAAGTGACCATCCATCACGTCCAGATGCACGATGTTGACACCGGCGGACTCGACGACAGCTATCTCATCGGCGATATGGGCAAAATCGGCATCCAGGATTGACGGTGCAATCTCAATTGTACCTGCTTTTGGTAATCGCAAATCAGACATAAGGGGATACTTTATATTCGGTCATGAAGTTACTTATTTTGAATCTCTTGCAAATTGCTCTGCCAGATCCAATTATTAGTTGTCAATTTGAGCCGGAAGCAAAGGAGCCCGTCTTCGTAGGCCAGATTCTTCGCTGCGCTCAGAATGACACATCAATTGTCCCGTGACATTGTGGTTATTTTTCGTCGAGTATTTCGAGGCAAACGAATTTTTTGCCTTCAAGGAATTCGAGCGATGCGCCGCCTCCGGTGGAAATATGACTGATTTTATCTTCGAGTCCGAGTTTCTGGACGGCGCTCGCGCTGTCGCCGCCTCCGATGATACTTTGCGCCCCTTTGTCGGTGGCCTCGGCGACAGCCAAGGCGACGGCCTTTGTTCCTTCATCGAACGGCGGCATTTCGAAGATGCCCATCGGGCCGTTCCAGACAATGGTTTTGGCCCCTTCAAGCTTTTCGGCAAAGAGCTTTCTGCTTTCGGGACCTATATCAACGCCCTTCCAGCCGGTCTCGATGTCATCGGTTACAACTTTATTCTCGGCGTTTGTCTCCAGCTCCTGGGTGGCAACGGTATCCACTGGAAAGACCATTTCACATTCGGCATCTTTGGCCTGTTTGATAAGCTCGGAGGCTTTATCAAGGAAGTCATCTTCGCACAAGCTGCTGCCGATTGTATGGCCCTCGGCTTTGTAAAATGTAAAGGCCATTGCGCCACCAATGAGAATACTATCGACTTTGTCGATAAGATTTTCAATAACGCCTATCTTGTCCGAGACTTTTGCCCCGCCCAATATCGCGACGAACGGTTTTTCGGGATCACTGAGTGCCTGGCCGAGGAATTTGAGCTCCTTTTCAATCAGGAAACCGATGACGCGAGGTTTTCCCTCCATGACCTCCGGCACGGTATACATCGAGGCGTTGTCCCTGTGTGCGGTACCGAAGGCATCGTCGACGTAGATATCGGCGAGGTCGGCAAGCTGTTTTGCGAAATCGTCTTTGGCCTGGCGCAATTGCATATCTTCTTTCGCTGCTTTGTCCTTTATCGTCTCTTCCTTGTGGAAGCGCAGGTTCTCAAGGAGCATACAGTCGCCCGCTTTAAGAGCCTTCGCTTTTTCCTTTGTCTCGGGCCCAATACAATCGTCGGCGAAAACAACGTCTTTTCCAAGCAATTCGGACAACCTCTTAGCCACGGGGGCCAAAGATAATTTATCATCTCTTTCGCCGGCGGGCCGGCCCAGATGGCTCATCAGGATAAGGGCGCCGCCCCTGTCGAGGATATTTTTTATGGTGGGCAGGGCTTTTACGATGCGGTCATCACTTGTAATGTTGCAGTTTTCATCGAGGGGGACATTGAAGTCGCAGCGCATCAAGACCTTTTTGCCTTTCACATCGACATCAGCAACAGTTTTCTTGGCCATCTTTTAATCGTCCTCAAAAAATTATTTACGTCACAGCCGCGAAGGCGAGACTTTATCCACCTGTCTTTTTTCGGACTCAACACCTTCGCCGGAATTATAAAGGTTAACCACTTTTTACATTGCCGCGAGTTTTTCCATTATGTCAACAGTGCGGTTGGAGTAACCCCATTCGTTATCATACCAACTGATGACCTTGACGGTCTTGTCGATAACCATCGTGCACAGAGAATCAAAGATGCTCGAAGCCGGATTCTTGACGATGTCGCTGCTGACAATTGGTTCATCACAATAAATCAGGTAGCCTTTCATAGGTCCATCAGCGGCCTTTTTCAGTGCGGCGTTCACCGCATCGACGGTCACATCCTTTCTGACATTGACGACGAGGTCCACGACGCTTCCGACCGGAATAGGGACACGAATAGCAAAACCATCAAGTTTTCCGTCGAGCTCGGGAACGACCTTGCCGATGGCCTTTGCCGCACCGGTAGTAGTCGGGATCATATTGACGGCAGCGGCACGTGCACGACGAAGGTCCTTATGTATCATATCGGCCACTCTCTGGTCGTTGGTGTAGGCATGAATCGTAGTCATAACACCCTGCTCAATACCAAAGGCGTCGTTTAGGGTCTTCGCAACAGGCGCGAGGCAATTGGTGGTACAGCTTGCATTCGAGACACATTTTACTTCATTGGTCAACATATCATCGTTGACACCCAAAACGATTGTTGCTTCGATATCATCTTTTGCGGGGACCGTCAGGACGACCCTTTCGGCGCCGGCTTTAAGGTGGTCGGCATAGCCGCCCTTGGGTGATTCGGCGGTGCGAAAGATACCGGTCGATTCGACGGCAATTTTTACGCCCATATCTTTCCAGGGCAGTTCGGCAGGATTCTTAACGGACAAAACCTTTATGTCTTTGCCGTTGATGACCAATTTGCCGTCGCCAGCTTCAACGGTTCCATCCCATTTGCCCATTACGGTATCATACTTGAACAGATAGGCGAGACTTTTTGCATCCGCCAGGTCATTTACAGCCACGAGATCCAGCTCGCCCTGCCTTTGCATGATAATTCTTGCCACGGCCCTGCCGATTCGTCCGAATCCGTTAATTGCAACCTTTGTTGCCATTTACAAATCTCCTTCACTTTTGAAATTAATGGTTTTTAAACTTTCATGCCTGAAAGCAAACGAAGGAGCTACTTTATTCAGAAGGCGGGGGATTGTCAAGGATTTATTGTAAATCCGCGAATTTAGCCTATATTCCAAGGCTAAAAGCCAATTTGCGGGATTTTTTTTGTAAATTTGTGTAACATAAGAGCTTGCCGCGCAATTATATGTGTGATGATGGTTGGTGCTATGGCGAAAACTTTGAAGCAGACGGATATCGATGATATCGTGGTGCGGGCCCGCGTGGAAGCTGAGGCCCTGTCGCAGCTCTATGAGAAGTATTATGAGCGGATTTTTCGATTCTGCGTTCACCGGCTGTTCAGTAAGGAGATCGCCGAAGACGTAACGTCCACGGTCTTTCTTAAGGTGGCCGGCGGGATTCGCAGCTTTTGCGGCCGAAGTGAGCGGGATTTTCGTAACTGGCTTTACGCCATAGCAGCCAACCAAGCCAACGCTTATATACGAAAAACATCCCGCCGAAAACGGCTCCTTGCGGAAGCTGCAAGCTCGTTTACGGCCAACACTGCCAACAGCGATGAGAACGGCTCAGAGCCGGACTGGCCGACGCTCTATGCAGCGATTTTGAAACTTAAGCCAGAGCACCAAACCATCATTACGCTGCGATTTTTTGAGAACATGGAATACGAACAAATAGCGAAAATTTTGAATGCCAGGAAGGAAACCCTGCGTGTAACCGTACACAGGATACTTGGCAAGTTGCGAAAGCATTTGCATACCGCTTTCGAAGGAGAAATATGAAATGTTTAAGAACGAGGACGATTTGAAAGAAGCTGTAAGCCGACTGAACATTGATGACAACCCGGATTCTGCGCACCGTGAAAGGCTGCGAGAACAAATGCTTTCTGTCTTTAACGCAAGCGAGGAGCAAACCATTAGTCAATCAAGGCCTTTATGGAGAACGATTATGAGAAGTCCGATCACGAAACTGGCCGCGGCGGCAGTGACTATTATCGCCGTTCTTGTCGGCATACATCAATTCGGTAGCTCAGTTGACGTAACAACAGTTGCTTTAGCTAACGTAGTAGAAAATATGAATAAAATGCCATGGATGCACGCTACTGTGAAAAGATATCAGGATGGGAAGGAGAATATCCATCAGCATTGGTGCCATTTCCCATCCGAAAAAGCGTTTGAAAAGGGACCGGACGGATCGGTTTGGTGTTTTGATTATGGAACGGGGCAAAAGCAGTTTTTCTATCAACCATCTACAAACACACTGAAGGTAGAAAAGTTGCCAGAGGGAGGATTATATGGTACCGACTCTGCATATAAACTTATAAATGCATTTGTTCAATATCAAGCCGAAGAAAATGCAACTATCAGTGAGTACTTAGATAAATTAAACGGGCGCAACGTAAAAGTCTTTCGAATAGAAAAGATTAGACCGGATGACGGTATGAGTATAGGTTCAACAGTGGTTGCAAAGATGAAATACTACCTGCTGGCCGATATTAAAACAAAGTTGATGATTGCGGTCAGAGTCGAATTCCTGAACAAGGACGATAGAGTTATTAGTTACATAAAGACGGAAGTCACTTATCCTGAGACCGGCCCGAAAGACATCTATGCCCTTGGAGTGCCTCGAACGGCAAAAATAATCGACACACGTGAAGTTGTCGTTGCAGAAGTCAAGAATGAGCCCAAGCTGATCGCTACGCCGAAGCCAACAATAGGTCCCGAAGAGGATAATTTACCGATGGACACTTCGTTCACGAAGGGCAACGATGGGCCTACTCTGGTTTCGACGCCGAAGCCCACAATAAGTCCCGAAATGGCGCCTCTGCCAATCAAGCTGCCGAGGCCGATGTTCGTCGGCACGCCGCAGGACATCAAGGTAGCTAACCTCGAGAAGCCCTTAGGCAAGCCCAGGTCGCCGTTTTACGCTCCGGCGGGAACGAAAAATGTAGCCTTCGGGAAACCAGTAACCAGCACAGATGAAATGCCGATTATCGGCGAGATAGAAATGATAACCGATGGTGACAAAGAAGGATCCGACGGCAGTTATGCAGAACTGGGCCCGTTTAAGCAGCATGTCACTGTCGACCTCGGGACCGAGCACGACATATTCGCTATTGTGGTGTGGCATTTCCATAAGCAGCCCCGTGTTTATTTCGATGTTGTGGTGCAGGTTGCAAGCGAGCCTAATTTCGTCAAACCAAAGACCTTGTTTAACAATGACATTGACAATTCTTTGAAATTTGGCGTCGGGGAAAATATGCACTATGTAGAAACATCCGAAGGCAAACTTATCGATGCCAAGGGAACCCGCGGGCGCTATGTTCGCCTGTACAGCCAGGGTAATACCCACGATGACCTGAACCACTATATCGAGGTGGAGGTTTACGGCAAAGCAGCGACCGACAAGCCTGAATCAGCACCGGATGAGAAGAAAGACCAAACAGAAAGCGATAAGGATGATATTGAAAAAGCGGATCCGAATGCTCCAAAAACCGGGATGGCTCCTCTACAAATTAAACTGCCTACACCTTTGTTTATCGGCACGCCGCAAAATGTCCAAGTGCCTTACCTGAAGAAACCTTTGGGCAAGCCCCGGCCACCGTTTTATGCACCGGTGGGAACGAAAAACATCGCCCTGGGAAAACCAGTAACCTGCACGGATGAAGAACCGATTATCGGTGAGACCGACATGATAACCGACGGAGACAAGGAAGGTTCCGACGGCAGCTTTATTGAGTTAGGGCCTTCTCAGCAAAGCATCACCATCGACCTCGAGGCGTTGTATGATATTTATGCCATTGTAGTCTGGCATTACCATAAGGAGGCGTGGGTTTTCTTTGACGTAGTGTTGCAGGTTGCCGATGATCCTGATTTTATTACGAATGTCAGAACGCTGTTCAACAACGACATTGACAACTCCTTAGGGCAGGGTGTCGGAAAGAATATGCACTATTCGGAAACTGCAGAGGGTAAACTTATCGATGCGAAGGGTGTCAGGGCCCGATATGTTCGTCTGCACAGCAACGGCAGCACGGGCAGCGACGCCAATCACTACATAGAGGTGGAAGTTTACGGCAAGGCGGTAAAATAGCGACAGCAGGACGTATAATAGTGAAATTGTGGCCGGGCGTTTTGCCCGGCCTTTTTTATGCGCTTTTTCGGATAAATCCTTATTCCGGGGTTTATAAAATGAAAAAATTGCCGGAAACAGGTTTTGTTTATACTAAAATGCACATTTGAATCGTGATAATATTGACAAACGATCGTTGTTTAGATTAAGCCTGCCGGTCAAATATGATAGAAGATGAATTGCTAAAACTGAGATTCAAGTGCGGCAGCAAAGAAGCCCTGCGGTGTATTTACGAAAAGTACTTAAATAACCTGCTAACGTTAGCGATGGCTCTTTTAAATGATGCAAGTGCGGCCGAGGATGTTGTTCATGATGTTTTCGTCTCGTTTGCAAAAAGTACAGAAGAATTCAAACTCCGCGGAAGTCTTAAGGGTTACCTGGCAACCTGCGTTATCAATCGAGCGCGCGACAGAATCCGAACGGAAAGGCGAAAACCTGTGAGCCTCAGCGAATCAGATTCGATGATTCCGGATTCAAACAGGCCGGACAAGTCGGTGATATACAACGAGGAAACCCAGCGACTGAATTGTGCTTTAGCCGAGCTTCCGCACAAGCAACGGGAAGTAATCATCCTGCACCTGAAGAGCAGGATGAAATTCAAAGAAATAGCGAGGCTGCAAGGCGTCTCGGCCAATACGATTCAGGGCAGATACCGGTACGGTCTTAATAAACTGAGGTCAATCCTTAACGGCGAGGTGGAAGCATGAAATCCATGGATAATATCGAAGAAACACTTAAGAAAAAGTTGAGTTTTACGGCCGGTGTGAAAATGCACGACCGGATTTTACGCGAAGTTCTGGACACGCACGAGGCTCGCAGGAAAAGCAAACCGTCTTTAACAAGACCAAATGCAAGGAGAATAATTATGAAAAGTCGAATTGCAAAACTGGCCGCTGCTGCAGTGATAACAGCGGCAGCGGCATTGTCGATAACAGTAGTAGACAAGCTGACTTCGGAAGCCTATGCCATTACGCAAACCGTAGAGGCGTTCAAAAACGTTCGGTATATGCACATTGTACGGAGAGACAAAGCATGGAACATCCAAGACGAACGTTGGATTGAGATTGGTCCGGATGGAGTCCAAGCCCGGTATCGGCAGGACACGCCGGAGCGCGACTTCTATGTGGTAGACGACCAGCAGACCGTCATGGTCCACCATCCGGACAAAAAGACCGTGATCCTCTATGACGCAAATGATAAATGCTGGACATGGATCTATGCCCCCGGCAAGGTCTTTCAAGAGCTGTCTGACGGCGGCCCCAATTACTATACCGTTAAGGAAAACGTGAAGTACAAAGGCCGACCGGCGCATCATCTGCGATGGGTTATCGCTGATATTGATATCTACATCGACCCGGAAACCAGACTGCCGATTGCCCATGGAGACTACGAAATTGATTATGAAGAAGCGCCGGAAGGTGTTTTCGAGATTGTCATTCCTGATGGCGCTGTCGTGGTGGATAAGAGGCCCGGAGCACCACCTTGCGAGGAACCCAAGTGGATGATAGAAGAAAAGGAGAAAGAAAAGAAGACAAAAGAGATGGGCAAGATCGCGCAGTGTTACTTTGAGGATGCCCGTCGTGCCTTGGCCGGCGGTGATCCTGTCAAAGCTGCCGAGCTGTTTGGTAAGACAATCGAAGTCTCACCAGGGCGCAACTGGGCGTGGCTCTGGATGGGCATCGCCCTCTATAAATCCGGTGATTACGATGCGGCGATCTATCGGCTCTCCAAAATCATTGATTCGATGGGCGAGCGTGACTTGACGATACCCTCCTATCACCTCGCCAGGGGCCTGACATATCAGGGCAAAGGGATGGCGGAAATGGCGAGACTGGACATTGAAAAGGTCCTGCCGAAGATGATACTTGCCCTGCGTAACAGGAAAGCGGCAGGCTCTTTTGACCTCGCCGACGATCCACTGATTTGTGCCGACGGTATGCGAGAAGGGTGCCACGGAATGCCCACTACAGAGCAGAGCATCGCTATGATGATTAACCGGCTTCGAATCATATCAGGTCAAAACTTCGGTTACGACCCCTACGGGACTGCGGAAGAGAATGAGCAGGCAATAGCAGCGTGGGAAGATTGGTTCAAGAATTCGGGCGAAATTAAAGTTACACCGGATGCCGAACTCGTTGCCATCCCCGAAGCAGCCGAAGAGACGGTGAAATAAGCTCTGACGGACTAAGAAAAAGTGACATAATGGTCATTCTTTAACGGAGGATCTAAACAGGTCGGGCCGGTTAGCTCGGCCTTTTCTATGCGCTTTTGCTAAGCGCAGGGATTTGCAGCCGATGTTGTATTTTCCTTGAGCTTAAGTCTCTAAAACAATATCTTCACAGACACTGGTAAAACATACAATTTTTTTGCATTTAGGCCGGAAGATATTCGTCTACATTATGGTACCGAATATAGGAGCTTCTATTGGACAATTGTTCAGATGAAAATGTGGTTCAAGCTTGCAAGCAAGGGAATACGGATTCGTATAAACTGCTGGTGAAGAGGCATTACAGGCATGTTTTTGCTCTTTGCTTAGGTGTTATAGGAAACGTCCACGATGCCGAAGACATTGCCCAAGAAGTTATGCTCAAGGGCCTGGTAAAGATAAAGAAACTAAGCAAGGGCAAGCAGTTCGAGGCATGGATTTTACAGATTGCGAAGAATCTCTGTATTGATTTTCTACGCAGGCGAAAACGCATCAAGCCGGTTAACCTCAGGCAGCAGATGCAAGCCGGACAAAGAAATCAAGAGAACCATGAGCTGGAGCAGGCCGTCAGACGGCTTCCTAAGGAGCTTCGGCTGCCGCTGGTGATGTATTACTTCGACGGTAAAAATGCAAAGAAGATCGCCGGGAAACTGAAGATTTCGCACTCAGGGACATGCCAGAGAATAAGGGAGGCAAGAAAAGAACTTCACAAACTCCTGACAGAAAGGGGTAAAGATGAACAGTAATTGTGAGAAAATCAGAGACCAAATTGCAGACCTTATTACAGGGGCCTTGTCGGAGTCACAGGTACGGGCGCTTGAGGAACACTTGCACGAATGTTCAGCCTGCCGGGTTTATGCGCGCGCATTAAATGAGGAAGACGGATTTCTGACGGAGTTTTTTACAAAAATTGAAACGAATATGACAGACCGCGAGGAGCACGTACTCAAAGTGATAAGCCGCTCCTTCGTGTCTGAAAAAAGTGACAAAATTTCAATAGGGAGAACAATTATGAAAAGCCCAATAAGCAAACTGGCCGCTGCGGCGGTAATAATAATTGGAGTGGCACTTTCGATAATAGTTTTGGATAAGCTGACGACGGATGCCTATGCCCTTGTGCAAACAGTAGAGGCCTTTAAGAAAGTACGTTTCATTCACATCATGCGATATGACGATGCGGACCAGATCAAAGATGAAAGATGGATTGAGCTCGGAACAGACGGCAGACAAATCAGATATCGGCAAGACACACCTCCTGATTTCCTCGCTGTAGAAGACGGTGAATCGACGGCTGTATATGTCCACGACAAAAAAACCGTGGTAATATATGACCGAGAGGACAAGCAATTCCAGTGGATTGGACCACTTGGCACATTTTTAGACAACCTCCTTCAGAAAGGCAAAATCATAAAGGAAAACGACGACTATTACGGCCGACCGGCCCACAGGGTATGGTGGCCGATGGCCGGCGCAGAATGCTATGTGGACCCCGTAAACAAATTGCCTATCGCCATAGGAGAGATGCAGATGAGTTATGAGCAGCCTCCGGCCGGGACATTCGAAATCGTCATACCTGAGGACTTTGCAGTTATAGACATGCGTCCGGGCCAGGAAACGGGACCTATCCCCGAGTGGTTGCAGGAAGAGGAAATTGCAGACGTGCGCTTTGATCAGGCAACACATACCCTTGCCGACGGCAACTATGTCGAAGCCGCCGAGCTGTTCGAATATGTTGTGAAGCATCACAGCCGTCGTAACTGGGCCTGGTTCTGGCTTGGTTACTCATATTACAAACAGGGCCAGTACCAGTCGGCCATAGACAATTTCAACAAAGTCTTCGAGATATTCGGGAAAAATCCCTGCTACTATTGTAACTATTACCGGGGGCTGGCTTATGCCCAGCTTGGAATGAAAGAGGCCGCTGAGCAGGACCTTCAAATCTGCCTGCCCGGGATGATCAGTGTGTTGCGGGAACCGTCAGCGGCGGTAATGTTCGAATACGCGGACAATCCCCTTCTGAGCTATGGTGAGTATCAACCCAGCGAACAGCAGATTGTGATTAACATGATTAACCGGCTTCGAATCATATCAGGCCAAAACTTCGGCTATGATCCCAATGGAAGTGCCGAAGAAAACGAGCAGGTAATAGCGGCCTGGGAAGAATGGTACAATAATTCGGGCGAAATCAACGTTACTCCAGATGCCGAACTTGTTGCCATCCCAGAAGTAGCCGAAGAGATAGTGAAATAAGCTCTGACGGACTATGAAAAAGTGACATAACAGGTTCCTCCTTTAGATGGAGGACCAAAACAGGCCGGGCCGGCTGGTTCGGCCTTTTTTATGCGCTTTTGGGGTGCAAATCCACGAATTTGGCGCTTTGACAGCGACTTTTATTTTTTTTTGTGTCGCAAAAAAGGAGTATCCTGCACTATATAGTGAAAACACGAATCTTTAAGAGTTTTTTGAGGTGCTGATATGTCTGAGACTGATAAATATTATATTGAGCGTTGTTTGGACGGCCATCCGGATGATTTTCGCTACCTTGTGCGGCGCTATCAGGCGGTTCTTTTGGCACATCTGACCGGGAAATTCGGCAATAAGGACAGTGCCGAGGAGGTCGCTCAGGAGACCCTTGTGCGGGCCTACTTCAATATGAACAAGCTGAAAAGACCGGGTGCATTCTTTTCCTGGCTGCTTGGTATCAGCGACCGCGTAGCAAAAGAACAGCAAAGAAAAGAGCAAATCCGCCGCCAGCGAGAAGCTATCCGTTCATACTCAGAAGAAACTCCCAGCCCGGAACTCTCACAGGATTACGCACTCGAAGCGGCAATTGCCGAGCTGCCTGAGACGTACAGGAGAGTTGTTCTGCTTCGATATTACGGCGGATACTCGTGCAGCCAGGTCGCTGAACAGTTCGATATGCCATTGGGTACAGTTACAAAAACACTTTCACGTGCCTATGCAATGCTGCGGGAATCACTAAAAGATCAGAATAAAGAAGAAATTTATGAGGTGTAAAAATGAATTGCACAGAATGTAAAGAACTTTTGGTCGCTTATATTGAGCAACTTTTGAACGAAGAAGAGAAACAGCAAATCGCCGAACATCTTAAGGATTGTCCGGCGTGCCAGGCTGAATCAGCAGAAGTAAGGGCCCTTCGAGATCGCCTGGTTAAAAATGGTAAGGTCTTATCCGACAGCCGGCTTGAGGATGAGGTCTTGAATCAGATTATTCTGGAACAGAATGTAAGGCTCAAAGCTGCAAGCAAAGCCGGCGAGGGCCTAAAGCTAAGGAGAATCATTATGAAAAGTCCCTTAATAAAAATAGCCGCTGCTGCGGTGATAATTCTCGCGGTGCTGATCGGAATAAACCCATTTGGCGGCACAGTAACCTTTGCCCAGGTTGCCGAGCAGTTTCTCAAGGCACGGACTGTGATTTTCGATTTCCTTATAGGTGAAGAAGAAGACAGCCCGGTCATGCACGAGACAGTTGTCGGTCAACGAATCAGAAGGACCATATCTAACTTACCCGGCATGACGCAAATTATTGACATGGAGACCGGGAAGATGTTGGTACTCCAGGATGCAGACAAAACAGCGGTGTATGTCGATATAAAAGGCCAACTCCAGGAAATGACAAGAGGCTATATAGAGTTTGTCCGGGAGGTCCTTATGGAGTTAAAAGACAGTCAAAAAGTTGTAAATCTCGGGGAGCAGGAAATCGAAGGCCAAAAAGCCATAGGATTTTCAGGCCGGGGCAACAATAATCAAGAATTGAAGATATGGGCCGATCCCAAGACGGCTGTTCCGATACGGGTAGAACTACGATTAGGAAGAGAATTTTTTGTAGTTTTGAAGAATTTCAAGTTTGATGTACCCATAAAGGACTCGCAGATTAGTATGGACGTGCCACCGGGTTATACTTTACAGGAGGGCGAAGTCGACTTCACCAAAGGCACCGAGGAAGACTTCATTGAGAGCCTTCGTATCTGGGCCGAGGTCCTGCTGGACGGCAACTTCCCGGAGGTGGTGGGCACGGAACAGTATATGAAAACAATGCCTCTGCTTGGAGAAAAACTTGTTCAATCGGGCCTATCAGACGAAGAAGTAGGAAAAAAAGTGGGAATGATATTTCCACGAGCGATGTTCTTCCTTCAAACATTAGAACTCGACGGCAAATATCACTATGCAGGTAAAGGCGTGAAAATGGGCGATGCCGAGAAAGCGATATTCTGGTATCGCCCGGAAGGGGCGGAAAAGTACCGCGTTATCTATGGCGATTTGAGCGTAAAGGATGTCGCGCCGGAGAACCTGCCGAAGTAAATTTGTCAGTAAAAACTGTTTATTCCACAGGCCGGACCTTTTAGCCCGGCCTTTTTTATGCAATTTTTTGGGTGAAATAGGGGATTTTAGATTAGCAACTGGAATACGGCAAAAAAGTGACTTTATTTAGAGTAAAATACAGTCACCCATCGTTATATTAGTGACAATCGATTGTACTGATATCAGTTAAGTGAGTTGCAGATGCTCGAAGATAGATTGCTTCTATGGAGATTTAAGTGCGGCAGCCGAGAAGCTTTTCGAGCTATATATGATAAGTATGCCGCTGATTTGCTAACGTTAGCAGCGAACCTTCTGTACGACAGCAGTGCTGCAGAAGACATTGTGCAGGAAGTTTTCATCTCGTTTGTAAAATCCGTGGACCAGTTCCGTCTGCGTGGAAGTCTAAAAGGTTATTTGTCAACCTGTGTCGCCAATCGAGCGCGTGATTACATACGCCGGAAAAAGCGTCGTCCAACCGTTGCAGTCAACGAGGCTGCACAAATGGCATCAGATACGAAAAGCCCGATTCAGTTAGTGATATGCACGGAAGAGCTGGAAAAATTGAAGCAAGCGATAAATCATCTCCCTTACGAGCAGCGCGAGGTTGTTGTACTTCGCGTGCATGGTGATATGAGATTTCGACAAATAGCCAAATTGCAGGATGTGTCCGTTAAGACCACCTTAAGCCGATACCGATACGGATTGGATAAACTCCGGTCAATACTTAACGGCGAGGTAAGAAAATGAGAGAAGCAGAAAATATGAAGAAGCTCATCAAGAAACTGCGTTTCGAGGCCACGGCCGATACACACGAGAGGATTCTTGGCAATGTTTTAGAGGCACTGGAAATTTCCGAAAAAGAAAAATCGGCTATTCCAAGGCCGAATATAAAGGAAACGATTATGAAGAATCCAATAAGCAAACTGGCCGCTGCTGCGGTGATAATAACAGGAATAGTGATAGGCCTGCACATGATCGGCCCGGATAACATTGTCCTGGCTGAAGTCCTGGAACAGATTGAGCAAATCAAGGCGTACACATATAAAATGAAAATGAATATGGCCAATGTCCCGGGAATGCCGGCGAACCAAGGGGTGAATCTGGAAATGGAAGTGGTCCTCGCAAAGAACAGAGGTATGCTGACGACTTCTCATGTAGGCGACAGGCCCGTAGGCGAAACTTATGTCGTACTCGATGAAAAAGCCATCGTCTCGATTATCCCCAATCAAAAACAGTATATGCGAATCAAGCTGACCGATGAAATCTTCGAGAAGATGCTCAAAGAGAACGGCGACCCGAGAGCCCTGGTCAAACAGTTCACGGAGAACGAATACACGGAGCTTGGACGAAGCATCGTGGACGGTATCGAGGTTGAAGGTTTTGAATCCAACGACCCGAATATCGTCGAGAAGGTCCTGGGCAACGTGGTCGGTCGCATCTGGGTTGATACGGCTACGAAGCTGCCCGTTCGCTGCGAGATTGAAGTAAAGAGCGACAGCGGCGAGACAATGATGGATATGACGGTTTATGACTTTGAATGGAATATCGAGGTCGCGCCGCACTTTTTCGTCTTCACCATACCGGATGATTATAAGCTGGTTGCCGAGGTTGATTTGTCGGCGGACGAGAAATATCACCTCGAAATTTTAGGTTTGTTTGCCGAACTTACGGGCGGGAAATACCCGAGTGAATTAACTGTGGTGAAAGTGATGGAGGAATTCCAGAACGCCATGATTGAGAACTTCGGTCATCCTATGACGGAAGCCGAACAGCCTGAAACAATCCAGAAGATAATGAGTCTACAAATGACGGGGGCATTTTTTACGCGTCTGGCATCTGAAGGCAGGGATCCCGCGTACTACGGCTCGACAGTTACGTCAGAATTTCCTCACGCCGTATTGATGCGATGGAAAACTGATGCCGGCACGTACAAGGTTATTTTCGGAGATTTGTCCGTCCGGGAGGTTACGGCTGAGGAACTGGAACCACTGGAGGCGGCGCCGCTGAACCTTAAAGCGACCGCCATCAAACCGGACCCGTTCGATGGGGCCGAGGGAACCGTGCTGAATGGACTCAAACTGAGCTGGATGACCGGCGCCTATGCCACCGCCCACCGTGTTTATTTCGGTACCAATCCCGACAAACTTGTTCTGCTCGGTGAGGTTACGACCGTGCACGCTGAGCCGGGGACCCTCCAGAGAGGAAGCACCTACAACTGGCGCGTGGACGAAGTCCAGGCGGATGGTTCGATTGTAACAGGTGAGCTTTGGAGCTTCAACACCGGTCGACTCGTTGCGCACTGGAAACTCGATGAAGGCGCAGGCGATACCATAACCAATTCCGCAGGAACCGAATATAACGGCAAAATCATGGGCGACCCGGCCCGGACCACGGGAATAATCGGAGGCGCGCTCGAGTTCGACAGCGAGGGCGACTACATCGAAATCGAGGACAGCAATGACCTGTCCCTTAGAAACCAGATAACGGTATGCGCATGGGTAAAGACCGACAAAATCGCCAGAAGATGGCAGGCGATAGCCACCAAGGGCGACCGCTCGTGGCGACTTCAGGGAAGGCGCAGCGGTAATGCGCTGGAATTTTCCTGTTCGGGTCTTCTGGTTCCCGATAACCGATGGGGAAGTCTGTACGGAACAACCGATATAGACGACGGAAAATGGCATCACGTGGCCGGCGTCTACAACGGCGAAAGGATATATCTCTATCTGGACGGCCGAGTTGACAACTCCAAGCCGGCACCGGGCAAGATACGCGTCGACGACAAACCGGTATTCATTGGTAACAATTCACAACATCCGAACAGGTACTGGAACGGTCTTATCGACGATGTCCGAATTTACAGCTACGGGCTAAGCGCCGACGAGGTGGTCGAATTGTCCAGACAATAATATCTACCTTTCCAACAATTTACAAAAGGCCGGGTATCTTCAGCTCGGCCTTTTATATTTCGTGGCAGCACAAATAACCAAATCAAGGTTGCAATCAGGGCCTGGTCCCGGCTGGTTTTGTGTCAGGCATACCGCCATAGTAGGGATACGTGTCGAATATATCCCCTTTGCCGAGAACACGTGGGTCTTTCGTTGCCTTTAGCTCGGCCATCAAGTCGGCGGCAAGTTTGTTTTTCACTTTAACATAATCAGAATGGTCAGCAACATTGTTTAGCTGAGCAGGGTCTTTGCGAAGGTCGTAGAGTTCTTCGACAGGACGCTTTCCAAAGGCCAGCTCAAATAACTTCTTGACCTCCGGGTCGTCACGGTACTTCAACATATAAGATTTTGTAGGCGAGGCATCAACATCGGCATAACCATAATGCGTACCACGTGGGCGAGATACAACTATATCTACAGGCTGGGCATATCCTTTGGGAGCGCCTGCAGGCCAGCGGCCCGGCTTGAAGTTGCGGATGTAGAGGAAATCGTGCGTGCGTATCGCCCGCATTGGATAACCGGCTAAACCGGTTTCCTGGCAGGGGACATGACGTTCCTTTCCTGTCAGGACGTGGTCGCGTTTCGGATCCACTCGGCCGGACTTGCCGGAGGTCAACACATTCAGGAAGCTTTTGGCGGTCATCTGGAGTGCGGCTTTTAACCCGGCTGCTTCAAGGAATGTGGGCGCCAAATCCGCGAGGCTGATAAAATCCTCAACAATGCGGCCGCCTTTGACTCTCGCAGGCCAGCGGACTGCAAGCGGAACGTTCGTTCCAAGGTCGTAGAGGTTGCTCTTGCAGCGAGGAAACGGCATGCCGTTGTCGCAGGTGATTACGACCAGCGTGTTGTCCAGTTCGCCATTCTTTTCCAGAATTTCCAGCAGTCCTCCGACTTCGGTGTCGAACCGCTGGACTTCCCAATAGTAATCGCATATATCGGTGCGGACTTCTTCGCTGTCCGGCATGCAGGCGGGCACTTCTACATCTTCAATCTTCATGCCGCTGTTGATGCCGGACTGCCACTTATAGCCGCGGTGCGGGTCTGTGCTGCCAAACCAAAAGCAAAACTGTTTGCCTTGTGGTCGAGATTCCAGAAACTGCCGGAAGTTTTTGAATCGTGGACCGGCTGGATTGCGTTTTCTTCCGCCCGGCTCATCCCGGCCCGGTCCCCAACCCTTACGGGTAAAGCCAACGTGATAACCGGCCTGTTCCAACATGTCCGGATACACGTCGAACTTTGCCGGCAGCGTGCTCCAAAGGTTGCAGCCCTCCTCCAATCGCCAGTGCCATTGGCCGGTCACGATGGCGCCGCGTGACGGAGTACACGATGGAGCGGAGACAAATGCGTTTTTAAAGAGCACACCTTCGCGCGCGATGCGATCAAACGTCGGCGTTTTTACTACTTTGTCACCCGCTATGCTTGCGTGGGGCCAGGACCAATCGTCGGCAAGACAAAAGAGGATATTCGGGCGGTCTTTATCGGCCTGGGCACCACGTGATTGAGAAGCACTTGTACAGCCTGAGAGAGTCAGTGATGCAGCACCAATGCCTATTTGTTTCAAGAAATCACGGCGAGTGTTACCAATCGCTCCCATTTTTTTCTCCATTTTTCTGTCATTTCTATCCGACAGCCTTTCCCGGCGGTCGAGAGTTTGCCTTCAATTCGCGGTCGAATTCTCCCATCATACCTGTTAAGCGTTTGACTATTCCAGGATGTTTATCCACGAGATTGTTCTTTTCACTGATGTCAGCTTTAAGGTCATACAGTTCCGGCTTCTTGGAGCGGCGCAGTTTCCATCTGCCGCTCCGTACGGCTTCAAGATTGTTACCTTTATAATAAAAATACGCTTTATGCGGTGACTTTGCTCCCGGCTTTCCGGACATCAGCGGCCATATATCTTTTCCGTCAATCACATGGTCGGGCGACACCTCACCTTTAGCTAACTTTGCAAAAGTCGGCAACAGGTCGATTGTTCCACAGACTTCGCGGCAGATCTGGCCAGCAGGTATTTTGCCCGGCCAGCGCATAATTGTCGGCTCACGCATACCACCTTCATAGGTGCTAAATTTTCCATCACGAAGTGGCAATGCAGAGCCGCCGTGATGCTTCTTGCCAAGCCAGGGGCCATTGTCACTGGTAAAGATAACGAGCGTATTTTTATCAACACCGGCCTTTTTCAGGGCTTTAAGAACCCGGCCCACCGATGAATCTATCTGCTCGATAGTCGCTTTGTAGGCTTTCTTAACATCCTCAACAAAAAATTCATCGGAAACGAAGAGTGGAATGTGGGGCATAGTGTGAGGCAGATAAAGAAAGAAAGGATTATTTTTATTTTTTTGAACAAACTTAACCGCCTCCTGAGTATATCTTTCGATAAGGGAGGTTTGGACTGCAGGTCGCTCAATGATATCTTCATCTCGCATCAAGGGGACATTCCATGGAGAGTAGTCTTTCTGCCGCCAGGTGCGGTCGAGGTCTTTGTTCTTTCCCTCGACACCGTCCATATCGTTGGAGTAGGGAATTCCGAAGTACGAATCAAAGCCGTTGCTGGTAGGAAGGAATTGGGGCAGATGGCCAAGATGCCACTTGCCTACACATGCGGTGGCGTAGCCACGGGTTTTGAGGATGTCGGCGATGGTGACTTCTTCGGGATTCAAGCCGATACTATCTCCTGGAAATAGTACTTTCGTGATACCGATGCGTGGGGGATAGCAGCCGGTCAGTAGAGCGGCTCGGGAAGGCGAACAAACAGAAGCAGCCACGTAAAAATCGGTGAACTTCATACCCTCGTCAGCCATACGATCCAGGTTCGGTGTATTTATATTCGGTGAGCCGAAACAGCCGACGTCCTGGTAGCCCTGGTCGTCGGTGAAGATGATTATGAAATTCGGCTTGTCTTTAGATGCCTTGCTACCACGACTTCCGTTACCGCTCATGCAGCCCGGCACAGTTAAGGATGTCAATGCTAAACCTATAGTTTTTAAAAAATCACGACGCGTATAAACTGAATTGTTCATACCAGTCTCTCTTACTTTTCATTTATTTTACTCATCATTTCGGCAACCTTATCCCAACATCTCTCCGCCATTCTGTAAGGAGTTTTTGCAGATCTGCGGCTTTTTCAGGCAGCTTCCGGGCCAGGTTGTTTTTCTCTGAGATATCCTCGGAGAGATTATATAGCTCTACCTCGCCATTATCAAAGAATTCAATGAGCTTAAAGTGGCCCTGTCTGATTGCACCGGCCGAGCGTCCACCGAGAAAATGCGGCTTTTTGAGGGGATAGTGCCAGTAAAGGGTATTGCGGTCAAGTTTGGTCCTTGGATTTTTGAGCAAAGGCAAGATAGAAACACCATCAAGATACTGAGCCGGGTCTGGATTAAGGCCTGCGAACTGAAGCAGAGTTGGGTAGAAGTCTATATTGCAGGTCGGCGTATTACAAACAGTACCCCGTTTGGTAACTTTAGGCCAACGAATGATTAAGGGCTCGCGAATGCCGCCCTCATAAAGTGTTGACTTGCCGGCTCGTAATGGGGCATTTGAGGTAACACGGTCCTCGCCGCCATTGTCACTCGTAAAGATCAGAACGGTGTTTTCGGCCAAGCCCAATTCATCGAGCTTGTTCATAATCATACCGACACCCTCGTCGATGCTTTCGAGCTGAGCGGCAAGGTGGGGATTATTGCGCGGGGCCCTGTTTCCTTTGCCTGCGCCGGGTTTTTTCTCGTACTTTGCAACGAGTTCGGGCTTTCCCACCAGCCGGGTATGGACGGCATAATGACTGAGATAGAGAAAAAAGGGACCATCCTTGTGCCGGTCGATGAATTCGACCGCTTCAAGGTTGCATCGGTCAACGAGGTACTCTTTGCCGGGCAGGCGTTTTTCGATTTCTTTGTTGAAGTGATAGGGATGAAAGTAGCTGCCTCCGCTGATGCCGCGGTTTTCCGAGACAATTACTTCGTCAAAGCCGTGCAGGCCGGGAGGAAATTCCTTCACACCGTGGTTGGCATAACCGGTCAGGTGCCACTTGCCTATGATGCCTGTAGTGTAGCCGATGCGCTTGAGCATCTCGGCGATAGTGATATGGTCGGTCGAAAGATGCTTTGGGTCGTTTGGACGAAGATAATCGGTGACGCCCACCCTTGCCGGGTATTGTCCGGTCATGAGGGCCGCGCGATAAGGTGAACAGACCGGCGCTGATGCATAAGCATTGTTAAACATAGTTCCCTGAGCAGCCAGCTTGTCGAGATTGGGTGTTTCATTAAACATGTTACCATAGCACCCCAACTCAGCGAAGCCCAGGTCATCGGCCAGTATGAAAATGATGTTGGGCATGTTCTTAGACATCTTGTGCGAGAACATTACCGAGGTGCTTTTGCAACCCTGCATTGCCAGCGTCACCATGCCCAGACCTACGGATTTTAAAAATTCGCGGCGAGAACTTCTTAGCTTTTTACAGATTATCTGCTTTGTTTGAGGTTTGTTATTTTTCATTTTCGTTGCTCTGTCTCGGTTATCTGCAATTGAAGGATTTTTTTCGTCTTTTCAGTCACCCTGGTTTGCTCGCATATTCGTAGAGGCCAGAGCCAGATTATCTTTTCACTATCGGCAATAACAAGCAGCTTGTGCCGGAGCCGGCGCGGGACTTTTGCCGCTGTAAGAAATTTTCCTATCTTTTTCTCCGAGGCCAAACCGAATGGCCAAAACCTATCACCAGGCCTTCGAAGGCGAACCTCCAAAGGTAATTTAATATTATCCAAATCAAACCGTTCGACATATTTGGTTTTTTCGGTTTTCAATTTCTCAATATCACAGTCGCCGGTTTCAAGAACGGCTGCTTCTATTACATATTGACCAAATTCGGTCTGTCCCGGAACTTGCACTTTTATACTTTTATCGATTAGCTCATCGGGAGTGGAGCTTTTTTCAGGTTGAAAAAAGACAATATAATCGTAATCGCGTTGAACAACAAAACGAGATGGCAATTCGATTTTCCTGCCGGTCACTTTTTGCCGGGCCAAATTCAATATCCTTTTAAAGTGTTGACGGGTTACATCTCTCTGGCCACTGCCTACAGCAGTCAAACTTCGTCGAACCAGCTCAACTTTTACAGGTGGGGGCTGAGTCAAAAACATCTTCAAATTCAGCTTTATTTCATTATCCGAACATTCAGCGATCTCCGGCCACACTTTTTCTGCGTAATTGCACACCAGACTATGCAATTTTCCGGCCGAGGCGGCCAATTGGGACAATTGCCCGACGAGAGAACCGGAGCAATCCTGTTGTAATTCCGGAAGCAGTTGATGGCGAACGAAGTTTCTGGTGTATGTACAATCAGCATTTGTGTGGTCGGTACGCCATTTCAGACTTCGTTTTTGTAAGTACTCGATAACCTCGTTTCGCGTGACAGAAAGCAAAGGCCTTGCAAAGCAAATATCATCAGCAAAAATCCTTGTCGGCCAGATACCGGCAAGACCACGAAAGCCTGTCCCGCGAACCAGGCGCTGCAAGATTGTCTCGGCATTATCGTTTTTGTGGTGTGCGGTTGTTATCCAGACACAGTTGTTTTCCTTTGCAATATCCATTAAAGTTTGAATTCGCAACCGCCGAGCGGCGGTCTCGATGGATAGTTTATTTTTGCGGGCAAAGTCTCGTACATTCACCCGCCTTGTTGCTATGGGTAACTGAAGGTCACGCGCACAAGCCACGGAAAAATCCTCGTCCGCATCCGCATCCGCACCACGTAACTGATGATTTATATGAGCGCACATAATATCGGCATGCAGGATGTCCTCATTCTTCAACGACACCATTGCATACAGAAGCGCCATCGAATCGGCTCCACCTGAAAGTGCCAGCACAATCCTGTCGGCCGAATCGAAAAGACCGTTTACTTTGATAAACGCGGCGACTTTTTTCTCAAACTCGCACATCATTTTAAACCAAAAAAAAGGGCCTGATATGCATCCAGGCCCAAGACTCTATAAAACATCAACCCTCAACCTTTTGTCACCCTCATTCACTTCCTTCCTCGCCTTTAGTCAATTCAGCGATGCGCATTTGTGCAAATTCTCTGTAACTTTGAGCCAGAAATTCTTCGTTTACTACCTGTCGATATAGTTCCAAGGCCTCGGCTCTCTGGTGCAGTTTTCTATCCAGAACATAAGCCGCCTTGTACTTAGCCGGATGGACGGTATACCGGTCCCACTGATATGCCCTTTGGTAACACTCCACAGCCAATGTATAGTCCTTGAAGTACTCATGAATTCCTCCGGCCCTGAAAGCGGCATCATCAATCTTGTCACTGGACGGATGTTTGCTTATCAGCTCGTTATATTTATTCAGAGCCATCCGCAACATTTTTTCATCTTTTAGAAAGGGCATCGGTCCGGCCTCTTTTTCAATCTGGAAAGCTTCATCGTAGAGGGCATCGGCTTCGGAGATGGAGGTCCTGGCTTCCAAATTCGATCCGGCGACGCTGACCTGACTGATATAGTTATATTGCGGCATAGCTTCCAAGGCTTTGAGCTCCTTTTGCGCCCACTCCATTTTCATATTATTGCCGGCCCTTATATAGTACCTTATCAGCATTTCAAGGCCCCGGCGATATGCATTCCGATTCATTGCTACCTGCTCGATGAGATCGGTCTCACCAGCGTTCGCCATCGAAATTACAGGCGCCGGTCCCGGGTGAGCGGGCGTAAGCTGACTCCTACCGCTGTCAACGCCGGTGCAGCCAACCATCACATTCAATAATACGATAAGAACTGCGGTTAAAATTGTCTTTGCCATAATGGCCTCCTTTCAACCTTTACCCCAATCTTACGGATACAAATTATTGACCGGAAACTTCCACACACATTTATAATGCAGAATACTGTCATCTATCAATTATCGATTAAAACACCTGCCCGTCAAGAATAAAGATTCAAAAAAATTCAGGCCAGAATCTTTTTCAAATCTTCGATAGATTCGGCGACAAATGCAAGATTGCTGACCACCTAATAATACACGTCTTAATCCAGAGATTCATCCGTCGTCGGACAGTTCAACATAGGATATTAAGAACAGCCAGATGGGCTAAAATCCTGATACAACCAAAGCTTTTTAGGGTAAATTCCCCATATATCTACTCTTTCGTATTGCCTTAAGAAAATCAAGAAATCTTCAGAATCGATGGTGGCTATTATAATCAGCTACGGCCAAATCCCGCATCTTACCCATAGCAGCAAATGAACTCAACAGGAAGGCCTTAGAGATAAATAGCGGATAATCCCTTGAAAACAGGGATTCTTATAGGTCTTTCCATTCTTTCGAGCAGGTTGGTCGAGTATTTATCTGATTTTTAAGAAACCTTTGAGGGCTTATATGCTATTTATTGAGCTCCATTCGTTCCCTGAGCAGCTGCTGTTTATAATATTCAATCCGTCCCTGGATTTGCCGGGCAAGCTGCATATCACCTGTGGTACGAGCGAGAGTGAGGGCTTTCTCTGCAGATAAAACGGCTTTTTGGAACTGGCGGGCTTTGGTATAGTTTTGGGCCAAAAAAAAGTGGAGTATGGGGGATATGTCGACGTCGGGCTTTAGCGAGAGGGCTTTGGAGTAATACGAGAGCGCTTCCTGGTTTTTTCCCTGGGCAGCGAGTGAGACAGCGAGGTCGTAGTGAATTTTGCCATTGTTCGGGTCAAGTCGCGCGGCCTGGTATAAGTGCACCACGCTCTGCCCGAATTTTCTGCTGTAAAACAAAGCTAATCCAAGATTGTGATGCATATTAACAGCGTTGTATTGCTTGTCGACGCCCTGGGGCATACGGCGTAACGCCTCGGAGAGATGTTTGACAGCCTGATCGAACTTTTTCTGTGGCAGCAGGGCCATTCCGAGGTCATGGTGTGCGAAGGCATTGTCGGGGTCAAGCTCCAGGGCCCTGGTTAAATGGTCCATTCCCTCCTCGACATTTCCTTTGACATTGCACAAAAGAAATCCCATCTTCAGGTGGGCCTGCACATTGTTCGGATTTATTTTCAGGGCTTCTTTATACTCAGAAATTGCGTTGTCCGCCTCACCGGCTTTGAAAAACTCATTTCCGGCTCTGACAAATGAGTAATCGTTGAGGAAGTCTTCCCGGATTTTTTTAACTGCTGCTGGCTTAGTGTTCACAAACTCCGGTATGTTTGCAGCGCGGTCGGGAGCGGTAAAACGTTCCAATAGGACTGCAGGGGTGCTTTGACCCTGCTCGTCGATGTGGGTGAGAAAAAGCTGGGTATATGGGGAATTGGCTTTTGAGGAAAAGACCAGCCATTTACCATTGGGCGAAAAACTGTGCCAGGAGTTCATCCTTTTCGTATTGGCACGTAATCTTCTGGATTTGCCCCCTTCGGAGGGGATAATGTAAAGCTCGCTGTCAGGCTGCAGAAGCATATAACTTTTTGCCTTGCAGAAGACAATCCATTTGCCGTCTGGCGAATACTTTGCGAAGTAGTTGCTCATGCCGTTGTCAGAAGCCCCCTCGATCGGCTCGGGAACACCTCCCTTTCCTTCATTAAATGGAATCCTGTACAAGTCAAAAAGGAAAGGCTTTCCATCCTCGGTGAATTCCCTACATTCTTCACGCGTTAGAAGCACTTTACCCTTGCCCTTTGTATCCCTGAGGTCGTATGCCTTTGCCCTTGCAAAAACGAGATACCTGCCATCGGGACTCCAGGACGGATTGCTCTGGACAAAATTGGGGTCATCGGCCCCGGGCAATGACTGGAAAGTTTGCGTTTCCCGGTTATAGACACAGAGGATGCCCTTTATAGGGAAAAACAATTGGGAGAAGGCCAGAGGTGGCATTGGAACAAAAACGGACTTATCCTTGACGGTGCTGACAACAAACCTGCCATCGGGAGAGACCTGAGAAAGTAGGCCGAAGGTCTGCTCTCCATCCTCTTTCCTGTAATCATTCCAAGTTATTATGTCGCTCGTGGCAAGAACCATTTCTTCTGCGACACGTGTAATTACATACGAGCCCTTACTGTTGGCATAATCGACATCCATAGCGAGGATTCCGGCATTAGCCGTAAACGAATGGCAGTTTCCACAGACGGGTAATTTCTCAAGAATAACCGACGGTTGCTTCTTGGAAGAAACGGTCCCAAAACGCCAGCGGATGTGTGAAGGGTCTTTGACAGCGTCAACAAAGGGCAGGTCCACCTCGCGGTAGAACAAGGGTGCGCCAACGGGATCTTTGGATGTGCTGATTGAAACTCTGCAGCCGGACAGGATTTGTTTCGGGGCTGTGTGATTGACACCCAAGACAGTAACCTCTGCCTCTTGTTCCAGTGACCGCTTTTTTATTACATCCCATACCTTTACCCTGGGCCTCCATTGCTGTTCGGACGTTACGAAATTCATACGGGGCTGGTTGTTTCGGAACTTGATTGTGACAAGCCAGGTGTCGGATTCGGAATTTTCATCTTTCCAACGAAATGTAGGTGGTATAATTTCAGGAGGGAAAAGCGTTTCATTCAGCGGATATAGAATCGACAGTCCGCTATATTGCCCATCATCCTGATATACAGTGAGTATATCTTCCGCCCTGACGCTGGGCCTGTATACAACGATTAGTACAATACCAGCAATAACGGCAAACACGCTAATGGTGATTATAAGATAGACTACTGATTTGCCAGCCGGGGGCCTTCGATGCATAAGGCAGCCGGCGGATAATCTTTTTAGGCAGATATGTCTCACTTTACACCACATAGCAAATTAACCGGACTTAACCGTTAGTAATTAAATCGGTGATATAAGTATAGTGCTTGCGGGTGTTTCTGTCAAAACCGGATGTTAGCTGAGCCATAAGTGAAAGATGTGCCATTATCGGGCTTCTTATAATAATGACATACATTAAATGTGCCCGACAACTTCCAATTACAAATCCACTGGTGCAATTACTCCTCCCCTGCGATCATGGCCCTATTGGAGAATTATTTGTATCAAGGCTCTCTCAAAATCCCTGACTTTGGGTGGTTTTTTGCCTTTGGCGGCTGCAATTTTATGTCCCTCCGCTCTTAAGTGTGCAGCCTGGGCTTTAGTACCACCGGGGAGCTTTGGATTCAAGCTGCCGTCTGTTTTGATTACCCGCCAGTAAGGTGTTATTCGTTTTTTGCCTGCCTGCAAATCTTCCTCCGCCGCCTCAGCGGAAATGCGAATAAAAATGCCCGTGGTGAGGGGACAGGTGGAATCGGCCTCGAAATCTCTGGCGAGCTTTTCTCTGATCTGTGCTACGGTGACGAGCTTTCCCTTTCTTACTTTTCGGATCAGGCCGTCAACAAGCAGAGGTGTGGGTACAAGGACCCTTCTGCCGCCGAATCGCTTTTCCCACTTCGCAGGGCCCTCGACGACTTTGGGCAAACCTTCGGGGTGATTTTCCAGTTTTTGACGCCAGCTTGTACGTGATTTAAATTTATCGCTCATTCTTAGCCACCTTATGACTTAATTAACATAGCTTCAGACTTTCAATTTTCCTCGGTATTACACAACGAAAATCTGAAAGAGAGCCTTATCCCATATAAACGGAGACTCTAAAGAGCGCATATACTTATCACCTTACTTTTGCTGAATTATTACGCCAGCATAAAATCAACTTCCCTGCCGGTTATTTATGTCTCAATGCACGACTTGCAAAGCGCGTCTTTTGTCAGACTTTATCGGGTACGACGAACGGCTCGCGGTAGTTGCGTTTTACGTACATGTTGGCCATATCGCTAAGCTCACCAGTGAACTTCTCGGTCTGTGGATCCAGAGTGAGCATCGGTCCCATTGTGATGGGCTCTTTTTCCAGATCCACTTCATTGGCATTGAGGTGTTCGAGCATGCGTTCGAAAGCTTCCATCAGAACATCGTTGCTTCCAATAGCATTCTTTATATCGTCGACAGACATCTTCTTGCCGAGCAGATAGGAGACGTTACCCATGTGGCAGAGGGCGCTGGAAAGATGACCTTTTTCAATATCGGCGTTGAGGTCACTAACCTTGCGGCTGCGAACCGCATCGATGAAGTTCTGGTGGTGGCTGCCGCCACCGCCGCCTTTGCACTGTTTGACCTTCTTGTCATTATTATCGTATATCCAGCCACCACCGCCGCCGCCCACAAAGTAGCCATCCTCGCATTCGACGACCATTCCGATGCGTGTGCCGCGGTAGTGGTCCATTGAGGTCTCGCCCTTCTTACGAGGCAGGCCACGAACCTCGAAGACCAATGGAGCGGGCTTGTAATCGAGATATACGATTTGTGTATTGGCGGTCTCTCCTGCATCTCCGACAGCGAACCGGCCTCCGATACTGCACACACGTGGTGCGAGTTTCGGGTCGTCCAGGGCCCAGCGGGCGAGGTCCATTTCGTGGATTCCCTGGTTGCCAAGATCGCCATTGCCTGTGTTCCACACCCAGTGCCATTTGTAGTGCAGTTGCTTTCTTGTTAGTGGTTTCATTTCGGCCGGCCCACACCACAGATTATAGTCTATGCTTTTTGGGACGGGAATTGGCCCATTCGTGCCGTTAACAATGCCGTTTCCACTGAAGCGGGGTTTGTAGCAGAAACCACGTGAGACTTTGATTTTACCAATATTGCCCTGACGAATGTAGTCGAAGGCCTGCACCAGTCCCTCGTCGGAACGTTTCTGGGTACCGGTCTGGACGATACGGTTGTATTTTCTGGCGGCTTCGACAATCTTGCGGCCTTCCCAGATGTTATGTGAGACGGGCTTTTCACAATACATATCTTTGCCAGCCTGGCAGGCCCATATTGATACAAGTGCATGCCAGTGGTTGGGGGTTGCGGTGGTGACGGCATCGATCTCCTTGTCATCGAGCATTTCACGGGGGTCCATATAGGTTTTAAGCTTTACGTTGTTTTTCTTCTCAAAGTCCCTTGCCTTTTTCTCAATATGGTCCTTATCCGCATCGCAAATTGCCACAAGACGGACGCCGGGGAGCTTGTGGAAGTAACCCATGTGTCCGCCACCCTGGCTACCCACACCAATAACGCCTATTCGAATGTCGTTATTGGCCCCAAGCACGCGGGAATGCGGAGCCAATGCTATTGACGCACCAACGGCCATCGAACTTTTGATAAAATCGCGACGAGTGAACTTACTCATAATACTTCCTTTCCTTTTATTAAGTTGTCTAATAGTCTTATTTAAGATACCCCGGAATATGTTCTATGTCAATCATTTTGCAGGTTCAGTGGCAGCATATTTGCGGTACTTTTCGGCCACTTTAGCCTGTCTTTCATTGCCTTTATGGAAATAGAACCTATACCTGAAGGTCAGGCTATCACCTGCAGGTATTGTAATATCGCCGACTCCCTTAGGCTTGTTCTCGAAGTTATGCACACCGAAGGGATTGGCCGCAAAAAGTCCATAGGTGCGAACGTGCCACCAGGTGGGATGCTTCGGGTTAGTCGGATGGTCGAAGATAGCCACGCCGACAATGTCGCCGTTTACGGGGCCGTAGTAATCACACCATTTAGCTCGCTTGCCCCATGCAGCACCGTCACGATGTCCCTCGCTATTGATAATATGTCCCTTGCCGACTTTTCCATCGACGCGCATCGTAGGCGCTAAACGTATCGCCATCGAGCCTTCCTTGGTATCGCCCATAACGACCTTGCCGTGTGAGGCGTGGATGGTTATATCGAAGTCCATCAATTGCCCACCGGGGCGATTGTAGAACCTATGCGTACGAGTGTCCGTGCAGATGACTTTGCCGTCGCGTGCCACCCATTTATTGCGCGACTGAATGACACCAACCTCCGTGCCGGAGATAATTTTTTCGAACTTTTCATGGACGATTTTGCCGGAACCTCTACCCTCGCCCCAGAAATCCTGCCCGTTTACCTCACCATGAGTAAACCACAGGCTGCGATGGTGTACGTGGTCCTGAGCCTCGTCCTTGCCCTCCTTCATCGGCCAGTGTCGGATAATGGGGACACCGGTCGGGCCAATCACGGGATAGAAGAAGGGACGCGGCACATCCTGATAGTTATATTCAGTAAACAGCTTACCGTTGATTTCAACCCTTAGCTTTCCGTCAACCTCGCCAATGCCGACCTTTTTCGTACTTGGTACAGCGGGTTGTGCCCTTGCAATCATCTGCTGGAAGATTTCTCTTTGCTCAATGAGCGCCTTGATACGGTCTTTCGGATCTGTGCGGGCCTCAAGGAGTATCCAGCCGGCGTAATCCATTCCCACAAACAGATTCATCAACTCCTGGTAGGGATAGCCGCCATCGTTTAGTTCGCGAATATGAACTGTGTCGGCGAAGCGGTCCTTGACAAGATTGAAGTTGTACTCTAATCCCTCACCCTGGAGGTCCTGGGAATTGCAATTCCAGCAGACGCCGACGTTTGGATGGTCGGCCACATCCATGATGGCCTTCATAATCGGCAAAGGCGCACAACCACCGTGGACCTCGAGGCGGACCTTCTGACCGATCTCGGCCCCGAATCGGCCAATCTCATTGAGAGACCTGCCGATTTGCTCGATCGTCTTATCGCGTGCTACATTCTTAGGCAGGTCATTGGGCTTTACCTTTACGCCGGAGCCACCTACATCACGACTGAGCATCAGGTACTGCTTTGCACCTTCGATATCTCTTTTTAGCCTTTCAGGATCGGCGTGATGGAAGGCGAAGTTTGTGCCCAAACCCACTAACTCTACAGGGCTGTTGTCGAATCGTTTCTTCACTTCGCGCCTTTGTTGGGCGTTAAGGTTTGATTCGACACCATGCGCATGCTGGGTCCGTAGCTCAACACCCAGGATCCCTGTTTTTTCGCAGTTTGCTATCAGCGTCGGCAGGTCCCAGTCTCTGCCCCACAGATAGGTAACCAGACCCAGTTTCATCTTCGAACCGGGCCTGCTGCCGGCCAGAGCCAGCGTTTTACCGAGGGGACCGGCGGTAATTGCAGCGGCACCCAGACTAATCGACTGTTTTAGAAAATCACGGCGTGTATTACGAATTGTTTTCATATTTACCCTTTCTCTTAAGGATATGCTGCCTGGAAACAGGTTTTTGGGCACTTCCCTAAAGTCTATGATATCAATAGCCCATCCTCATGCATCCAATATAACAAAGGACATATTTTTTACAATTCAGGATGATTTGTCAAGGGCATTTTGGAGAAATCATAAAAGGTGAAAAGACTAAAACATAAATCGTTGACTTGCTTCTAAAGAGAATTTTTTTGGTTTCGAAACCATAATCAACTACGTGTAGTAACCTCAAAATCAACACAAGCCTTGTTGGTTTCGCAGGGCGGAATTTAGAAACAAGTTTGTTCTTCTTACAGCTTAATTGAGGTAAGAATTTTTCTACAGGTGCAATGATTTCCCAGGTGGCATAAAGAAAGTTTTGAAGCAGTAAAAGTTGTCGGCTGCATCTGGTATTCCGATTGACCATAACCAATCGTTATATGCGGGAAAAACTTCTCGAAACTTGAGTTTTGGCGATAGTTCTTAATCCACAGCAAAGTCGATGCCGCAACTTCCTCATTACCATATATCATATCTTCGGTTACATCACTGGTTAAATATGACGTAAGTTTTTCAAGAATCTTTTCGTGGAGGGACTGAAGCTGCGTTGTTTTTTCCACCTCAAAAACAGAGACTGTTTTGCCCTTTGAATTTCCTGATGCACGGATACCAAGCACTTTCAAATTACCCGGTGGAGTTTCTTCAGCTATTGTCTCCAGGATTTTTTCAACAGAAGCAATATCTGTTTCTTCGAGACAACCCATAGCCAGGGAAATGTGGGGTAGGCAATTCTCTTTATTTAGGACTATTTTGTTGCCGAATTTTTTCACTAAGTCAGCGTTAACTTCAATAGCCTTATTAGCCATCGCCTCATCAGGCAATAACACTACATCAACTGCTATTCTGCTCATATTGATTTAACCTCAAAATAACAATCCCACATCAAAATCATTGTTCAGTATGAATTGACCGGACAACATCCTGATATTGTTCCAGAATCTTCTCATCTTTTTGCCCGACGGCGATACTGACTAAAAAAATGGTCAGACAATTAGCGCTAAAGCCGGGGACAATTTCATACATATAATCTCCCAGGCCGACCTGCTTCCATACTATTAAGACTACGGTCCCCACCACTATCCCCGCCAGGGCCGATTGCCAGCTTGTCTTTCGGGAGAACAAGGCAAAGAGTATCAAGGGTCCGAAAGCCGCACCAAAGCCGCCCCATGCATACGCGACTATCTTCAAGATTGTCTCGCCGCGAGGCAGGGCCAGAATCAAGGCTATGACCGAGATTATGATTACGCAGATCCTCCCGACTAAAATAATCTCTTTTTCGGTGGCGTTTCTCTTTATCGCCTTCTGGTAGAAGTCTTCGGTCAATGCCGAGGATGAAACCAGGATCTGGGAATCGATGGTCGACATTATGGCCGAGAGAATAGCCGCCAGCATTACGCCTGCGAGCCAGGGGTGCATGACCTCACCTATCATATAGATGAAGACCTTCTCATGCTCGCCTTCTTCGACAGCCAAATTTTCAAACATGCCAATCCCGACGAAGCCGATAATGACCGCCCCGGCTAAAGACAGAAAGACCCAAATGACAGCTATCGTCATAGATTCGGGCAATTTCCTCACCGATTTTACACTCATAAACCGTGCCAGGATATGCGGCTGGCCGAAATAGCCCAGTCCCCACGCCATCGCTGAAATTATTGCCACCAGCCCAGCTATTCCCTTTGCAGGCAGAAGACTCGTCGATATCTGTTTCAATTTCATTGCTTCGGTGATGGTCTCCAGCCCCCCTACTTTCAGGTATGCGGCTGTCGGGACGATAATCAAGGCCAGAACCATCAACATGCCCTGAAATAAATCGGTCCAGCAGACAGCGAGAAAACCACCTAAAAAAGTGTAGGCGATTATTATCCCGCCCCCGACGATGACGGCGGTCCTGTACCGAACTCCGAAAGTAGATTCAAAGAGTTTTCCCGTAGCCATGAGTCCCGAGGATGCGTATATCGTGAAGAATATCAGAATGATAATAGCCGAGACTATGCGTAATAAGCCGGTGGGGTCGCCGAATCGCTGTTCAAAAAAGCAAGGCAGCGTTATCGTATTGGTCTTCTGCGTATAGATTCTAAGCCGACCTGAGACCAGCTTCCAGTTCAGGACGGTTCCTGCAAAAAGCCCTATCGGTATCCAGACCTTTCCCATCCCATATGCATAAATCGCGCCAGGCAGAGCCATCAGGAGCCAGCCGCTCATGTCACTGGCCTGTGCCGAAAGGGCCGTTACCCAGGCACCCATTCCGCGACCCCCGAGCAGATAGTCCTCTATGCTGACCGACTTTCGATAAAAATAAAACCCGATACCAAGCAGCAGAATAAAATAAATAACAAATGTCACCAATGTCGGATTCGACATAGAGCAAAGATCCCTAAATGCTCAATACTTTCAACTCTCAAAGACCTCCTCATCTTCTTTTCGCCATGCAGGGTCCACGATGCACAAAAATTTCAAATCAGAATCTGATGTATTTTCTATATATTGCGTCGCGTTCGGGGGAATATAAACGACGCACTCAGCACCAACTTCGGTAGACTCTTCGTCAATATGCATCAATCCATTACCGGCTATTATGTAATATACTTCAGACGTTTTGAGTCGATGTGGTTTCGTTGCCTTACGGGGTGGTACTTTTGCATGGGCCAGGCTGTAACGAATATGCAAATCTTCTTTTTCCGGGTTTAGAATCTCACGCAGGATCGAATCATCGCCGGCAATAATTTCTTTACTGTCCTTTAATTGTTTTAAGAACATAGTCAGTCCCCAAATAGAATTGATGCTTTGCCTTCCGTAAAAAAAGTCCCGGCAACACAGGCGGTCATCAGACAGGCCATAGTTGCAGCCGCCAGGGCACGGAGGGCTACGGCGGCTATATTGCGGGTTTTATCCGGTGCCAGAGCACTGACGCCACCCACAAAAATAGCCATCGAGGCGAGATGAGCAAAACCACATAAGGCATAGGTGGCAATGACAGCCGAGCGTTTATACTGTAACGCGTTTTGCGAAAGAGCCGTTGCCAAATCCTTATAAGCCACGACTTCCGTCACAATCACACGCTCGCCGATAATTTTGGAAACTTCCGCAGCATCGGATACGGGGACACCGAGGATTATCGTAAACGGGTAAAAAATGTAACCGAAAATTGTCTTCAAAGAGATATCTGTCTCAAGGCCGAAAATCCACGTCCCCACAGTAGATAAAAACAAATCAACCAGGGCAACAAGACCCACAACAGCTATAAGCAGCGCCGAAATCCCGACTATCATTTTTACGCCGGCATTGGCGCCGTTAATAATCGCCTCAAAAAGACTGTTTTCCTTCTTGTAAAAGGGCCGAACGTGCACGCCCAGAGTCTCCGGACTCTGCCCTTCAGGGAAGATAATCTTTGACATTAGAAGTGCGGCCGGTGCAGACAATAAAGAAGCCGAAACCAAATGTCCGGCAATTTTGGGAAACTGAGGCTCCAAACTAAAGACATAAAATGCCAGAACATTCGAAGCGATCGTAGCCATCCCCGCAGTCAGAATAGTGCAGAGCTCTGACTGCGTCATCCGGCCAAGATAGGGCTTGATGGTAAGGGCAGATTCAATACCAACGAAGATATTGCTGGCGGCCACGAGGGATTCGGCGCCGGATATTCTCATCAGCTTAGTAAAGACATAAGCAAAGACCCTGATGACCAGGGGCATTATTTTAAAATAATACAAAATGGCTATTAAAGCAGAAAAGAAGATGATGGTGGGAAATGCCTGAAAAGCCAGAATAAATCCAATTGACTTTTCCCCGGATTCGCTTTGTGCTCCCGGAGGAACCGCAAGCGGGCCAAATACAAACTCCGCTCCGGCAGACGCCGAGTCCAGGACTTTTACTACTACATCATTTACAACCAAAAATACTCTTGATCCGGTGGGAACAACGAAAATAAAAAAGCCGATTATCAACTGCAGGCCTATTCCCCAGAGAATGACCTTGAAATTCATGTTCTTTTTGTCGGCTGAGAGAATCCACGCAAAGCCGATCAAAACAAATATCCCTGCAAAACTGACAAGATTATAGATATCCATATCTACTTCACCACACTTGCACTTACATCCAAGTCTCATCTATTATAATAGCACGTCCACTTGAAACGGGAAAAACATTCTCATATTTAATCCCACAATTTCCTCTGGGAACTATCTGCATCCAAGGCAATCCCTGCCAGATTCGGATAGGCCTTTAATAAACCTTCAGGGACAGGCTGCTTTTGGCCGCTCAGCAATGCCTTCAACTCAAGGGCATTGGCAAGCTCGGCACCTCGATAATGATTGTTGGCGATAATCGTAAGTGTCTCATAGGCATTAGCCAGTTTATTGATCCTTTGCTTTATTTGGTCAAGTTCATCGCTGTTGTAATAGTAATTGTAGGTTTCATCTCTGGAAGATTTGCTGAACCATTTTTCCTCATTTCTGCCATGCAACCGGAAATAGCCGGTTTTTCCGACAGTACAATTCTGCATATCGAACGAATTATAAGTAGTTGGATAGTCAAGGTTACAGATCGAAACACCAAGAGCTTCCAGAAAATCCAAAGCCTCTTTTTGCTGCCAAGATTTATGTCTGACCTCAACGGCCAGACTAAAGGTCTCGGAAAAGTATTTTACAATCTGCGATAGAAGCCGCCTGTTATCTTTGCAATCGGCGAAGTCGTAGCGAAATTGAACAAGCAGATGTCTTAACTTATTTTCTTCGAGCATAGGCTGAAAACCGGTATGGAACTGCTTTACCATTTCAGCATCGATTTTGCCTTCGTGGGTAAAGTCGCGATTCAGCTTTGCCGTAAAAAAGAAACCCGGCCTCTTTGCGGTCCTCTTAAGCCATGATATTGAATTTTTCTCAGATGGGGGACGGTAAAAGGTGCTGTTAATTTCAATACAATCAACAAATCCGCTTACGTATTCAAGCTGGTCGATTCCCGGTTTAGTGTAGACAATCCCTTTCCAGTCGGGATATGACCAGCCTGCTATTCCTATATATACCTTGCCTGCCATAAGTCAGAGGATTTTGTGGCAGCCGCCGGGGCGGCGAAGCAATACATAAAACGTAATATGAATCTATTCTCCAAGATGTCGAATGACACCGTATTTCCGGAGTACAATTAAATCTGCCTTTCTGGGAAGCTTGTCTTCGTCCGACTTGTAATCAATATCCATCACTTCAATAAAATCCGCCGTATATTCCTTTAACACGCCGCAATATTCGAATACAGTATCGCCTCTAATCACCTCAAGCACGACCCGGTTACCGATATATCTTTCCAATAAAGGCTCGTAGGAAGTTCCGACCGAGCCCATCAATTCCTGTTTCATCTGCGAGACATATTTATCCTGAGAAGCCAGTACGGTGCCGGCCGGCGTGGCTTTTTTGGCCAGATTGATGAGCAGGTTTATCACCTCCATCACAGAATCTCTTATCGTTTTGAAAACGTTTGCTACCTTTCTTTTAATTCTTCGCAGCAGTGTCGGATGATAGGTACTTTTTAATTCTCTCTGCCTTGCTTTTTTATTACGTTCACTTAATTCATCGTGGTAGCGTACCAGGGCCGCAATATTAGGATATTCGTACTTATATAAAATATAGCTGGTTTCATAATGGCCCTGCTCATCCTCGTGCTTTGTTTTGTACACGAATTCCAGGCCCGTATTTTCCACCCTCAATTTGCCCCAGATGGTCTTGCCGGAAGTTTCTTCGAGCGTTACCATATTATTGCCAAAATCTTTGAGGCATTTATCCCTTTTCCTTCTCCTGATGAAAGCACCAACGGCAGTTGCCAAGATGATAAAGATTATAGTGATGGCCGTATAAGGTATACGTGTAGCTTCAGCTAATATATAAGCCATAATAAAGTCCTACTAAGGCAATCCAGTCGTCTATACACTACTTACTGATGCAATTTCCGTCAAGCCTTGCACTTATTGGACGGGAACAGCCTATGCATAAGGCCGTATGGGAAAAGAAAATTTTTGCTGCAATCTGCTTGATGAAGCCGACAACATATTTAAGCAGACAGGTTGACCAATGCTGAAAAGATGTGCTTTCCTGTCTGTGCAGCAGGATTTGATGCTTACTACAACAAGAAACAACTTAGTCGCAGATTATATTGCGATTGTTACCGTTCTTTTGATGGCTATCGGCACTGTCTTCGTCTTCTCGGCGAGTGCTAACATAGGCCAGGAGCTTGATTTACAGAGATTTTATGATTTCCCGGCCTTTCGGCAAATGTTGTTTTTCCCCTTGGCTTGTGCAGTTTTATACACCGTCTCCTGTCTGGATTATCGCAGATTCAGCTTGTCTATCGGCTGGTTCAAATCACCAATCAGCTATTTATTAGTCCTCAGTATAGCGTTACTTATCCTTGTTTTGTTTTTCGGCACAGAGATAAACTACGCCCGCCGATGGTTTAGAATCCCCCTCGGCCCAATAAAAGTAAGTTTTCAGCCATCTGAACTGGCAAAATGGACAATCGTTTTCTTCTTGGCCGCGGTTTTCGATAAGATTGGAACTGAGATAAAACTATACCGAAAAAGGTTTGTGCCGATCTGCTCGATAATAGCCGTAGTAGTTGCCCTTGTAATCATAGAAGACTTTGGTACAGCAGCACTTATATCACTTTTGGGACTTCTTATGTTAATCATCGCTGGAGTAAAATGGTGGTATGTCCTTACCCCTCTTCCATTTGCAGCGATTGCTTTTTGCCTGGCACTGCTAAGCTCACCGAGCCGGATACAGCGTATAGCCGCTTTTTTGAGCCCGGAAAAATGGACTGGCTCTGCCGCTTACCAAGCAAACCAGTCGCTGATCGCCCTTGGCTCCGGCGGACTCTGGGGCAAAGGATTGGGGAGAGGAATCTGCAAATACGGCCATCTGCCAGAGGACACTACAGATTTTATTTTCGCTATTATTGGGGAAGAGCTTGGATTCATTGGAACTGCGGCGGTTATTTTATTATTTATTGTGTTTGTTTGGCTGGGGATTTTGGTAGTTATACGCTGCCAGGACCGCTTCGGTCAACTTCTGGCCGGTGGTATCATTATAACAATCGCCGCTCAGGCGGCAGTTAATATAGGTGTAGTAACTGTGGTGCTGCCAACAAAAGGCATGCCTCTGCCGTTTGTAAGTGCCGGCGGAACGAGTATGCTACTTTCGGCCGCTGCGGCTGGCGTGTTGTTAAATATCGCCAAACAATCCGCCAGCAAAAAAGCAGGAGAAAAAGAGTAGTGGATGGCAGGACTTTTTTCTTTGCCGGTGGAGGGACAGGAGGACATATATATCCAGCTATAGCGGTAGCGGAGCAAATAGTCAAATCCGAACCAACGGCGAAGATACGATTCTTCGTAAGCACGCGAAGTATTGATGAGCAAATACTGTCAAAGACCGGTTTTGAGTTCACTGTGCTTCCTGCCCAGGTTTTTTCGGCCCGGCTTAACAAACTTATTGGCTTTTGCAATTCATTTTTTAAAAGTTATGGGATTGCCAAACGGGCAATTTCCGAATGTAACAATGCCGTGGTAATTGGGATCGGTGGCTTTATTGCAGCACCGGTTTGTCTCGCCGCTCATAAGCTAAAGATACTTCTGGTTCTATTGAATGTCGATATCGTGCCCGGAAGAGCAAATAAGATAATCGGCCGGTGGGCAGATAAGGTTTTTTTGCAGTTCGAAGATACAAAGCAATATTTTGCCAGAACAAAAGCAGAAGTTTATGTTGTGGGCTGTCCTTTACGAAGCGGTTTCATTAATCCAGAACCGAAGAAGGCCAAGAGTGAATTAGGCCTTGATGACAATAAAAAGACTTTGCTTATAACCGGCGCATCGAGCGGTTCGGAAAATATCAACAATGCGGTTTGCTCGCTGTTAGTAAAATTAGGCGATTTTGCCGATAACTGGCAGATTGTTCATCTGACAGGTGCCGGCAATTACGAAAAGGTCCGGCAAATGTACGCTGAGACAAAGATTGGCCATAAGGTTTTAAGCTACTGTGATGATATGGCGAGCTTATTAGCAGCTTCAGATTTAGTAATCGGCCGAAGTGGAGCGGTCAGTGTTGCTGAATATGCCGCGGCTTCCGTGCCGAGTATCTGTATGCCTTATCCTTATCATAAGGATAGACATCAATACCTCAATGCCGGTAAACTGGTTGAGGCGGGAGCAGCGGTTATAGTAGACGACCTGCCGGATGAAAAAGAAAGACAGGGATGGCTGTGGGAAGAGTTAGAAGTATTGATGAAAGATGAAAAAAAACGCGAAGAGATGCGACTGTCCTGCAAGTCAATCGCGAGGCTGGATGCCAGTTTGAAAATTGCCGAAAATTTGATCAAAATACACCGATAGTGGTTGTTAAGACCAAAAAGGAACCAGCAAGGTCAGAAATCACTATCCATTCCTCTCAAGTTGCTTTCTGGTTACAAAGATGAGACTTTTTGCGCAAAGAAAAATGGGGTCATGCCTCCTCCGACACGACCCCATAACATATTGATAACAAAATCAACTCAGCCAAGTTTTTGATACAAGTCAAGCCGATTTTGGAACTTTCCGAAATCGGGCGGACTCATCGTCCTCCTCCTCATTATTTATTCGGTTTTAGGATGTTCCGCCCAATGTCGTCACCATAAAGGCGAATTAAAATTTATCGCAAAAAATGTGCCAACAACAAAAAACGAAAGTATAAGAGGCCTTCAATTTCGCCTAAGGGTTCATATCAAAAACACTTACAATTATATATGCAATTCGGTCTTTAGCACAGACAAATGTCGTATTTTAACAACGCGTTGTCTTTTATCAACACCAACTATTCCCATTCAACCTATTTTTACATATTAAGCACCCGTAAAGTGTTAAATTATATAAGGATTCGTGCGATGTTTACAAAAAACAACGTAAATGTGAACAAAATAAACAACTGTAAAGCTAAGGTAAAATATAGCCCACTATCAGGACACAAGACGAGTATCAAGGGTGTCCTCATTTACGATATTTGACCGAGGAAACCCTATCGGTCCAACGACAAAACCAAGAGTCGAAAAGTGTCTTTTTCCCGGTCCGCTGCTGGTCGAGTCGAAAAATAGTGTTCTTACGCCAAGAAACAATTTCATCAGCAATCTTTTGGGCATCTTTCTGAGCCATTTCGATTCTTACCAGTTCAAACGGATCGGTGCTGAGACCATACATGTAGACCATTCTGTCCATTGGATTGTAAATGAACTTGCGATCACCTTCTACAAAACCTGCAGGGCTCACCTGCATCCAACCGGAGAAATACACCCTGCGGTCATTCGCAATATAACCGAGAGCATTGGTTCCGTCAAAGCCAACGCTGTTAGTATCGAAACCAAGAAGAGCCAGTAGTGTTGGGGCCAAGTCAACGGAACTAACGGGCTTTCTAACCCTGGTTTGGGGCTTAACCAAAGATGGTGCCCTCAAACAGAACGGTACACGCAAGACTTCTTCGAAGGCCATTCCCTCATGACCAAGCAGGCCGTGCTCGCCAAACGCTTCACCATGGTCTCCAATAACACAAAGTATAGTGTCGTCTGTAAGGTTGAGTCTGACAAGCTCGGTGTCAAGGGTTGCTAAAAATTGATCAGTGTATGAAACTGTCTGTCGATATCGATCAACCGGCTCTTTGGCAGGCTCATCAAACCACTCTGGAACCTCATAGGGATCGTGGGTCACCGAACAAAGAATCGTCAGGAAAAAGGGGGTGTCCTCAGAACTTATCCATTCGCTAACCGGTTTTAACATGGAAAACTCATCACACGCCAGATAACCAAGGAAAGCATTCGGATCATTTAAATCATCTCTGGCCCAAAATTTATCGAAGCCGAGGTTATATATCATTCCGGGGCGGGCCTCAAAGCTGCCCTTTGCCGATTGAAAAAATGCGGTACGATAATTCAAGTTTTGTTTGAGAACCGTGGCGATACCGGCATAGGGCTTTGGTGCTGGAACCGTTTCAGCCAGGTCCTGGGAGGCGGAGGGAAAGCGGCCGGTCAACAAAGAAAATAACACTTTTGTTGTATGAGTAAGTGTTGAACGAGTATTTACAAACTCAACACCCTGTCCAGCCAAAGCAGCGATAAAGGGAGTCAGTTTACTTTGTGGTTCCGCCAGTGAAGTGTACCTGTATTGAATACCTTCGAGGATAACTATTACTACATTGTGGTTTATCTGCCGCGGCTGCGGTGATATTGCAATCTGCACCTGGTCATAAGCGGGTATTGTTCGTTTGGCATTTCTGAAATCAAGTCCGACCAGCCGACCATAATCAGAGAAAAAAAGGCTTGTTATGGCTTTTAAGTGACAATTAAAACGCATCTCTTCCGAAATCGTCTGTTGTGAGCTTCGCTGGGAAAACACATCGCGAAGTGAAACCGCCGCAAGTATAATAACTATACAAATAACAATTCTCTCAATAAAGCGTTTCTGGTTGTAAGCCGGCAGTCTTGGCTTTGCTAAAACATAAAAGAAAAAGGTGAGAGCGACGGCGCTGGGGCCAAGGAGGATTACAGCCGTCCTGGGCATCTTTATCAGATTAAAGCCAACCATGCCCAGCGCACTTAAGGGATCTCGAATTACAGATAAAAGAACCGAGGGCATAATCTGCCAACCCATTCTAATGAGCCAGCCGGCATTCATAACGGACCAGGTGCATATAAAAGCGGCAAAAATGGTTGAAATTCGGACCACGATTTTTCGGGGCCAGCCAAAACAAATCAGCGCCAGGATAACTTCGAAACCCAAAAGTACGGAAATATCGGCGAGAATCCAGCCAAAATATTCATTAACGACATCATTACGCAAGGAATGAAAGAACTTGACCGCTAAGGTGCAAAACAGAGCACCGAACATAATGACGCTATAAGGGCGGGAAGCTAAAAAGTCATACAATCGGCGAATAGCCGAAACACATTTAGCACCAAAGCTCGACTGTGAAGACTGATTATTCATAGAAAGGCTACAATACAAAAAGTGCCGACCAGTGGCAAGTTGGTTTCTATAACGGGCCTTAAACAGAAGCCAAAAGTCTATCTGCCCGATAAATTCAGGCTTTTAAATACATCCTTAACGGGTATCTCGACATAACAAACAGCAGTATCTGCTGCACCGTAATAAATCCTGAGCTTGTCCTGTTCATAAAGCAGGCCGCAGGTGAAAACCACATTTCCAAAAAAACCACTCGTCTCATAATCGGCCTGGGGCTCAAAGATGGGATTTTGGGCCCTTGCAATAACCTTCCAGGGCTGTGAGTTATCAAGAAGCACCGCTCCAAGGCAATAGCGATTATCGAGGTTGACGCCGTGATAAACTTCCAGCCAGCCATATTCCGTCTTGAAAGGTACTGCGCTTGCTCCGACCTTTACCTGATCCCAGAGGTTTTCATCTGGAGCCATCAAAAGACGATGATTTCCCCAGCATTTCAAGTCGGGGGATTCGGCAATCCATATATCCTGTCTTTGAAAAAGAGGCGAAACAGGCCTGTGGAGAGCATAGTATTTGCCGTCAATCCTTTCGGGGAAAAGCACTACGTGCGCTCGAAGGTCCTAAAATCCTTCGTGGATGCCAGACAAGTTGTCACTCCATTCGGACAAACCGCCACATAAGTAATATAATATTTGCCGTCAATGATGCTAATCCGCGGGTCCTCAATACCGAAGGTCTCCATCTCGTCTGCGGGGCAGAGAGCTGGTTTATCTTCAATTTCAAAGTTGATACCATCGGCACTGTGTGCCAGCCTTAAATGTGAAATTGATGTCAGATACGTCTCGGAAGGCCTGACTATTAATCTCGGGTCGGAAAAATCATTCTCCGGTTCATTTTTGGAAAATTCCTTCAGGACGATGGCATCCTGAGCAACATCGTAAACGCCGGCTAACACCATGTCCGGGTGCGTACTAATCGGACGCTCGGCCACACGAAGAAGCAGAACGACCTGGTCTTTGAAACGAGTAACGCCGGCGTTAAAAACACCGATGACTTCAAAGTCCGTCCTGGAAGGTTTAACATCCTTCGGCTCAATTATTGGATTTTGCTGTGAACGAAATACTGACACTTTACTATCCCCTTAATCCATACTTATGGAAAAACACAACCACACATTATGCTCTAATAATAACTTCTTGCTACGTCAGATGCAAGCCCCACTTGAAATTCCATAGAAGAGTGTAAACCGCAAAAATGATAGATTTCTAATGGGGCATCACAGATAAAAAATGCAGATAAACCGGATTAAATTTACATCGCATCCTCTATCTGATTCGAATTTCAGTTTTCCTCTTCAGAGTGATGATAAGACAGTTGTGCTCGCTGTGGAATTCTTTAACAGCAGGTTTGAAAGGAGGCACCCGGCTTGCTTCCTGACACGTTTCGCGCACATCTACCTCGCCTGGCCCCTTTTCAATGCCGGAGACCAATACAAAGTATTGTTTACCACCCCAGCCATCTACGGTGAAGGTAACCGATGTTTTGCCTTCCCGTATATCGCTTATAATGCAGGGCGAATGGATAAACCAGCCGCGGTTTCGGAGTTTTTTCATATCATACATTTTGCCTTTTTCATAAAGCTCAGGGACATGGGCCTGTACCGTCCCCGGATTTATGGCGGGGCCTGCGCCCACCTGTTGACGTAAATCGAAAGCATCCGGCAGCAGTCCCTGACGCCCCTTATCTGTTACGGGCCAGGACATCTGCAGACCGGCCGTTGTTATTCCTTTGGCTATTTTTTGCCATGAGCTTTTCGGATCGTATTCGCTGAGCAGATGCAAAGCCGAAGAGTAAACAAGGCCGCACCACTGTACAGGGAGCCCAATCCATAAGGGCGCCTTCCAGTTGGTTGCGCCCAGGACCGGTATCGTTGCGTAGGGCCCGACTTCACCGGGTGTAGGTGAGTAAAGGTAGATAAACGGAACGCCGGTCCAGGCCCAATAGCGCGCCTGTTCAAGATATTTCTGTTCACCCGAGATAACATAGCCCAGTGTATAAGCTTTAACCATATGGGCTGAGGCCAAAATGTCCGGTGTGTGCAGGGGCACTTCCCAGGTTTGTGCGCCGCGAGGGACAGTATCGGCATACAAAACCGTCTGCTTATCGAGAAGCTCAAGGGCCTTACCGACAAGCTCCTTGTCTGCTGATAAAGTCGCGCTCTCAAGAATTCGAGCAACGTCCCTTCCTCCGAGACCATTGGCATGTTTTGCGAAATGGGTCCTTGAGTAGTCCAAATTGCCCGGCCGATAGAGCTTTATTCCTTTCTCATCAAAGCCTGTTAACATCCGCATTGCCTCGTTATGCCGATAGCGCACATATTCATAGGTTCGTCCAAAGAGTAAAGGTGGTGATGGCAGGGCTACATGCGAGACGGTACTTGAGAAAGGCTGAGTAGATGGGATTCTGCTCAGTGCCTGTGCCTCAGTCTCGTTGAGCCTTGCACGGAATTTATCATCTCCCGTATTAATTGCGAGCCAGTTAATGAACATAGCGGCATCGGCGGCGACGGTCGGCCCGAAACTATCTCCCCATACGGCGTGTCTGAAAAGACCGTCGTTATTGATTTCGGAATCCATCCAGCCGTGAGCAAGCAGATTTACCGCGGCATCAAGACCTCCCTTGAATTCGGGCAGGTCGGGCAGGCCCTTTATATCCACATATTGTATGACCGCAGGGACAATGCTTTTTCCTTTTCCTCCGATTATCATCATAGAAACCTTTAGCGGCTGATTTGCCCCAAGTCTTAAAGGGCTGTGGGCAAAAAGCTCATTCTCAAAACGCAGGTCGCCTACAGCCGGCGCCGACAAAGCCATTAAATGTGCGCCGGAATTGTAGATCCTGTCCGGTGAATCAAAAGTTGCCGCCGTCATATCAGACGGTTCCCAGATTGCCCCGATATAATTGCCGTTATTTGAAATCGCCATAAGGGGAAAGGTTATCTTGACGGGATCGGGTATGCGACGAATGTGATTCGGCTTGTCTATGTCGGCATCGCTGCTGCTGGGCTCATCGCAGAGGTACTCCACGCCAGCAAAAAGGCCCTGGTATTTGCTCTGGCCGAAAGTGCCAAGGCCGGGGAAAAGGGTCAGCCAGGGTATGTGGAGGACGTCCCTGTCTTTATTTACTTTCACTTCGACTTCGACTGAAAGTGTCCCTTGTTGTTTGCTGGGTTTTACGTCTCTTTGAATCTCCCACCTTCCACCTTTGCTGTCTTTCAAACTTGCCTTGATAGTAAACTTTTTACGATTAGAAGAATTGCCAAAAATAACCCTCGCACCTTCGAGATTGAGCCATTCGGGCTGGTCGTAAAACAAAATGCCGAGCAGTTCGGAATCGTAACCGGCAGCCATTTCCGCACCGTCCACCTTGACAACAAAGTTGCCCCAAGTTTTTCCATATTGCTCGAATTCGAGTGGTCCCGATTTGACCGATACGAGCTTGGTCTCACTTTTGTTGGGTTTTTCCGGTTTTCTTAGCGGCGGAGAGACTGTCCCGCCAAGCGTTTCAAGCTTTATGAAAGCAACAATAACCTCACCTTCACCAGTGCAGGGATCCAGGCGAAATCTTGTCCCCGGCCCCAAGTTTTCCTTAATAATAAGGGAGTAATCATGCCATTGGCCGTTGTTTCGGACGGTGAATCGAATTGAACGGCCGGCTGCAAAGACCTTGCCGTAAAAGAGTTCGGCGTGCGGGTCCGCGGTTGATTTCATACGTATTTTTACTCTAATCATTTTATCGCTGGGCAAGTCCACCGCTGGCCCTTCTATCCAGGGGTCCTCGCCTGTTGATTTGACAATCAGTCCTTCCGGCGAGCAGCGCAGATTTTCCACCCTGCCATTTCCCGTCCAGCCATAGGCAGCCTTACTGAAATCCCATTCCACGACCGATGCTCCGCGGGCTCCGGCCGGCACTATCATAATCACCATAATCACAAACAGTATAGACAACATCCTGGATTTTACCGGCGTGATACAAAATCCTTCCATAATTTTACTGAGATTAATCATAGGCATAGTAAGTTTCCTCCGGGTTCCATTGAAAATCACTATTACAAAAGTGGAGACGGTTCAGGCATGTTCGTCCGAATCTTCTTTTGGTCTGTGTTTGTCTATATAATTGCTCAGAGACCTGTGTATCAGTCGAAGGCCTATCAGCACGAAAACAGCAATTAAAGTCGATATAACCGCCAGCTCGTACAAACCTGCACCGCAGGCCATCCCAAGACATGCCATGAACCAGATAGTCGCCGCGGTGGTCAGGCCGTGGATGCCGCCCCTGTCCTGGATGATGGCACCGGCACCGAGAAAGCCCACACCGGTGACAACACCGGCAGCTATTCTTGTCAGTGAGTCGTTTTCGCCGGCCATTCGTTTGGAAATTATGGTAAAGACCGCTGCGCCCAGGCAGATTAAGATGTTCGTACGAAGTCCTGCTGCCTTACCGCTGAATTCCCTTTCAACACCGATTGCCGCACCCAACACAACGGCCAACACTATACCGAAGACATCACCTGGCCAAACCATAACTCACCTTTTCTTTCAATCGTTATCTACGAATCTTAAAAACAATGCTAAATCCTATATTATTACGTCAAAGATGTAAATCAAGAAATAATCCTCAGGCCGCTCAAAACAGATTTCAGAAATTCCTTACATATATCATCACCGTCAGGGGAGGGTATTGTGGTTCCGCTTGTGTCTATCTCACTATAACCGGCGTAAAAATTCGAAAAAAACGCTTGCGTTATTTCTGCCAAAGGCATATAATTGATATAAATAATTATTAACAGCGGAGGTTTGCACTATGAAAAAGATAGTTCCGGTCTTTATATGGCTGCTTTTCGCCATTGCCTGCCAGGCAAGAATAATCACCGTCGATGACAACGGCCCTGCGGAATTCAGTAACATCCAAGCTGCAATCGACGTTTCAAACGATGGCGATATTATCGAAGTTCAGCCCGGCATATATACCGGCGACGGCAACTATGATATAAAACATAATGGCAAAGCTATCACCGTGCGCAGTACCGATCCGAATGATCTAAATATAGTTACTTCAACCGTAATCGATGGAAGCTCGATCGAAGGTCACGATCACCATGGATTTATTTTTGATTCCGGCGAAAAATCCGGCTCAAAAGTCCTAGGGCTCAGCATTACCGGCTTCGGTTTGTATGGTATTTATATTTACGATGCCCGACCTTTCATCGGAAAGTGTAAAATGTATGGAAATACCCATGGAATTGCAGCTTTTTACGATACTTCAGAAGATATAGAGACTCTAATATCAGACTGCACTCTCAGCTATAACGAATATTGTGGTATCAGTTTGAACCAGACAAATATAAAAATCGAAAATTGTATCATCGAAAATAACATGTGGGGTATTCATCGGTCAAATAGAGATGTCGGAGATATAATCTTAGAGAACTGTCGTATTGCCTACAACAGGGACAGAGGCTTGAATTTAGACTCTGCTTCTCGCTCGGCAATACTAAAGAATTGCAGCATTATTGGAAACAGAGCAGATTATAATTCAGGCGGAGGTATATACTCAAGTTGCAATCTAACCATTGAAAACTCTTTTATCGCAGGGAATTATTCACCACGACATGGAAGTGCAATAGTATCTGGATATCATCTAAAGCTGAAAAACTGCACAATCGTCGGAAACTATACTGATACGGATTATGTTATATCATGTGATTATTTTTATGGTTCTGGTGCTGATATCGAAAACAGTATCATCTACGGCAACTACCCTGATTCTAAAATCAGTTTTCGTGGAGAAAACGATAATTTCATAAGTTACTGTAATATTGAAGGAGATATCAATTCAATACAATTGGATGATGGTGCAATCCTGCATTGGCAAGATAATATTAATTGCGACCCGTATTTTGCTATGCCCGGCTTTTGGGATGCAAATGGAACACCTGAAGATGCGAATGATGATTTATGGGTTATGGGTGATTATCATTTGAAATCGCAGGCGGGCAGATGGGATGCGAACAGTAAAAGCTTGGTAAAAGATGACAGAACCAGCCCCTGCATAGATGCGGGTGATCCGATGAGTCCAATTGGGCACGAACCGTTTCCTAATGGCGGTATTATCAATATGGGATACTATGGCGGTACAGCGGAGGCAAGTAAGTCATACCTGGGTGAGCCGATTTGCGAGACAATCCTTGCCGGCGATATAAACGGTGACTGCAGGATTGATTTTAAGGACTTTTGGTTTATGGCTTTACATTGGCTGGAGAATAATATACCAATACCCGGCCAGGCAAGCAATCCAAATCCAACAAATGACTCAATGGGGATCGATATAAATACAGATTTAAGTTGGACTGCCGGTTCTAATGCCGCATCTCATGACGTTTACTTTGGAACCAGTAATCCTCCTCCTTTTATCGGCAATCAGACATCAACAACTTTTGATCCCGGCACAATGATTGATAACACCCGGCACTACTGGCGTATCGATGAAGTTAATTCAAGAGCCACAACCACCGGTACTACCTGGTTCTTCGGGACTGGTCTTCCTCCACCTCAGCCATAAGGGGGGTACCTGTCAAAACCTCATGGAACCAAAAGTCTGGCAAGCTCGTTTGTCCGTCGTTGAAAAATCCTGCCGGTCAGGAATTGCTTTTGCTCTATTTTTCGCTACTCAAGAGCGGTTTGAGGGTGTATAATCATAACCGCTATGGAGCGTGCCGTTTGTAGGATTATCGATGCGAATTTTAATCGCGGGCGTGAGGCGATTCGGGTAGTCGAAGACTACTGCCGATTCGCCTTGAATTCGGCGGAGCTTTCCGAGCGTGCAAAGCAGCTTCGCCACGAGCTTTCAGCGGCTGTCGGCAAGCTCGAAGCCGGCCGGCTTATCGCAGGCAGGGATACACCCGGCGATGTGGGAGTCGGGCAAAAAATCGATAAACAGCTTCAAAGGGCGAACCTGCAGGATAGTTTCACAGCGGGCTGCAAACGCCTAACCGAGGCTTTGCGGACACTTACCGAGGCGATACAGGCGATAAATCCAGCTGTTGCTGAGACATTAGAAAAACTGCGATACGAAGCCTACACACTGGAAAAGGATATCGTTGTCTTTGGTGAACCGGCAGAGAAATTCAAACAGGTCGGGCTATATGTGATAATCACCAATAGTCTTCCTACCGAGGTTATTTCTTTAACGCATAAATGTGTGGAAAGTGGCGCGGACTGTATTCAACTTCGGGCAAAGGATGCCGAGGATGATAAGGTCTTTGCGCTCGCCGCCGAGTTTGTGCAGATTTGCAAAGCCAGCGGGATCTTTAGCATAATTAACGACCGGGCAGATATCGCAGTCGCGGCCGGCGCCGATGGCGTTCACCTTGGCCAAAATGATTTACCAATCGAGCAGGTTCGCAAGCTGCAATTGGCTCCTTTAATTATAGGAAAGAGCACACATTCAATAAAGGAACTGGGGGCCACCTGTAAGGAACTGCCAACATACGTGAGTCTGGGGCCGGTATTTCCAACGCCAACCAAGCCGAATATGGTGGCTGTCGGTCTGGATTACGTAAAGCAGGGCCTAGAGAAGCTTACCGATACCGGCATCGGTCACGTTGCTATCGGCGGCATTACGCCTGACAATGTGGAAGAGGTTTTGATGGCCGGCGTCAAATGTATTTCGGTTTGTTCGGCGGTGACCGAGGCCAAAGACCCTGCGGCGGCATGCAGAACACTGAAAGAGAAAATTAACGATTTCATAAAATAGCCATTGAACAAATAAAACGATGATTTTGAGGAGACCATTAATGCACAGAAACAAGCTTATCGGCATTTTATCATTTGTGCTTATCATGCTGACATTGGTTTTGCAGGCTGGCAAGCCACTATACGCGGAATCCTTTGATGAAGTTTCAGTTTCCCGTAAGGTCATGGCGTTTTATTATCCCTGGTATGGCACGGCCGATGGGCCCGGCGGCGCGGGCAGGACGGTACACTGGGGCCGAATCGATGAGGCCAACAAAGAAATACGGGCCAGCACACACTACCCTATCATCGGCGCCTACGATTCGCACGACCCGAAACTGATAGACCAGCACTGTCAATGGGCCAAAAATGCGGGGATAGATACGCTAATTGTTAGTTGGTGGGGCCACAACAGCTACTGCGACCGGGCAATGGACAGGATTCTGGATAGCTGCCGGCGACACGGGCTGACAGCCTGTATCTACTATGAGACGGTGCCGAGGCCGCAGACAGCCGAGTCGGCTGCCAACGATATCGTCAAGGTACTCGACAAATACGGTCGGCACCCTGCCCACCTCAAAATCAACACCAAGCCGGTGGTATTTATATATGGCCGAACTCTGCAGGAACTTGGGCTGACCGACTGGCTCAAGGCTATAAAACTGGTCAACGAGAAGGATAAAGAAGGCCTTACTGCAATTGGTGACCAGTTCAGCTATGGGGCGGCGCGTGTTTTCGACGGCGTCCATACCTACAACACGGCAGGTTCTCTTCGAGGGCAAAAGCCAGACGCTATCCGCAAGTGGGCCGCCGAGACGTATAAGTCCTGGGTGCAACTGGCCGATCAGGCGGGCAAGATTAGTACGATAACAGTGATTCCAGGCTATGACGACACGAAAATCCGTAAACCAGGCCTTGCAGTGGAACGCTATAAAACGAGGCTTTACCGCGCCCAATGGGAAGAAGCCATCAAGGCAGACCCGCACTGGGTACTGATTACCAGTTTCAACGAATGGCACGAGGGAAGCGAAATCGAGCCATCATTCGAATACAAACACGAATATCTTGAACTTACGGGCAAATACGCGAAACAATTCAAGGCCAAAAAACGCGGCGTCCATAAACAAGCGGCCCCAAAAGGCCTTTCCATGAAAGAAAAATCCCAATTTCAGAAGAAGTTCGAGAAATTGCATATCGGCGTCCTGCCGAGTGCAAGTTCGATGGCCTTTTGGTGGCTTATGGATTTGGACGTATCCATGGAAGTGCTGACTTGGGATGATGTCGTGGGTGGAAAACTTACGCCCGAAAATTACCCGGTGCTGGTATATTGCTGTGGGGAACACTATCGCCGGACTGTTAATAAAACCGGCGATGTCGATGATGCGCTGGCCGGCTACCTGAAAGCAGGCGGCTTCCTTGCAGTACTGCCGGGACTTCCATGGCCTTTCTATTACGATGAGAACAACAATGCAGTTAGCAATAGCGGACGATTCGGCTTGAACATTCAGGGCGGATGGGAAAGGCCGCCACAGGATTTGAAACTGGTTTTCGTGCAGCCGAAGCGACATCTGCCGCACCTACCTGAGCAGTTCCCGTTTCCCACATCGGGAGACCTGCGTTGGCGGGCGTTCATTGCCGGTAAAGACACAAAGCATACTTCACTGCTGCAATTGAAGGATGGCGAGGATAAATATCTTGGGGATGCAGTTGCCTACGCAGAGCTACCAAACGGAGGCAGAATTGTCTATGCCTGGTTCAGCCTGTTAAATGGTCCACACGCCGAAGGCTTACTCTATGATATCTTTGATCTCGTGGCAACAAAAGTCCAGAAATAAAACATAAGACAAAGGAGGAGCTTATGAACCTCAGAAATAAACCTGTACCAGTATTGCTGCTGTGTGTGCTTTTTGGAAGCCTTTACGCAGATGATAAGCTGCCTCTGAAACCCCCTGGAGAGTTTTTCCCATTAAAGGCAAAAGACTATAAAGATGCTGATTCTTTCAAATCGGGTCAGCCGATTGTTGGAACGACGTACTTCTACTGGTACGATATCGACACGAAAAGTCACATTATTGACGGTGACGGTACGGATGCGCTAACCACTCACCCCACTGATATGAATGGAATCAGCTATAAGCGGACCTCCTGGCACAAACAGCAGTTAGAGGATATGATTGCAGCCGGGAT
>SMTZ1_10000049_pt1 | contig 80552 bp, 82 predicted proteins | sample DeeMarSWOR136_30_FD_25667 | JGI IMG/M metagenome (IMG submission 25667) | reverse complement strand
CACCTCCTAAGAAAAAAATTTGCCTTTCTGGAGGAGCAAGGAGAGCTGGCTTTAATGTCGAAGCCCAATTAACACTAGTTTTAGAAGGTCACAGATTTACAAGAGGCTAGATGTTAATGTTTGTGATCGGCGTAATTTATTAAAGGGTGGTTTCGGGTTTATGTCTGTTGGGCTGCGTTGGGTTTCGATTGTGTTTGCTGCGGTTGTGGGTGTGCTTCTTTTGGTGTCTGGAGTACGTGGTCCTATTGGCACTTATGAGTTGGTTAGGACGCAATTGCCATCGGTTCTTGGTAACTCGCAGTTTCTTCAAGTTGTTAATTTCGTGGCATTGGTTTTTATTGCCATTGCTTTGGGGGGTGGATTAAGTGTTCTGGTTGGCGCCTTTTTGATCTACAGGGATCATGTTGGTACTGGGAAAGTGTTTATCGGGTTAGGCGCGGGTGTGGGCATACCTTGGCTCATTATGCTTGCTGTGACCTTGGTTACCTCAGGGGAGGTTGCGACTGTCGTGGCGCAGCATACCAGCTTGGGATGGGCAGGTGTAATTTTAGCTTTTGCCGCAAGACTAGTCGCAAAATAACGTGTCTGCATGGGCTACTGATCGGCAAACAGGGAAAACACGTGGTTTTTTAATAGTGCGCGCAACAGCTTGTGCTAAAGTTGTCCTGCTTTGGTTTTATTGTAATAATAACGATTTGACTTTCTCTGTTCGCTAACAAAATTATCTCTAAGCAGGAGTTGCTCGCTCCAGTAATGATACTGGGGCTTAGTCCCAACGACCTTAATCAAATCGCACGGACCTGCTAAAGAAGAAAAACAAAGAAACCAGTCTAAGAGTAAAAGGGAGAAATATTTACGCTTTTTCTTTTGTTTCCAGAGGCTCTCATCGTGACAACTCCTTCTGGAGCAGATTTTCTTGACATTTTTCTGCATATGAGATTCAGAGATCCCTCTGTAAAGGTAAGAAGGTCCTCTCCTTCAGGGGTGAGTGTGTAAACTTTGCGTGGTCTCTCGTGGGTCATGTCCCATTCGCTTTTGACCTGCCTCTTCTTTTCAAGCGTGCTCAGCATTGGGTAGATGGTGCTGGGACCGAAGTAAACGCCGAAGCTTTTTCGTATGCTAGTTATAATTTGGTAGCCGTGCATGGGCTTGTTTCTCAGGAGCTGGAGCACTATTATGTCAAGTAACCCTTTTGTGATTTTTGTTTGGGCTTCTTTTTGTGGATTGTTCATGTTTTTCGTGTTTCTCCTCGTGTATTTTTGTTCTACAAATATACGATATGTCCTTCTTAAGACATATGTCGTACGATTCAGTTTATATACAAACGCAAATATAAAAATACAGACATATGCCAAGCATATCCAAACATACCGGGGACAACGTAAAACCAAAAAACGTAATATAACAAACCACGAAACAACCCCAAAATCATCATAATCCACGGCTCAAGAGAATTGTACAACACAAAGCCTAAAAGTCGTCAAAACTCCATGAAAAACAAACAGTTTGGATACACATTAAAATTCATGAAATAACCTATTCAACCTTTAGTTGGCATGGATACCACAGTAAATCTAGGGCTTTTGTAACTAATTCAGAAATTCTAAACTGATGCTGCTCTCTGCTGGACGGCTAATTTAATGGTGATGAGTGAGACAACAGGTTGTTTGTGATTCTTTATATCAGGAATAGCCCGATTTCTCCGAACAGGTTTGAAAGGAACCGTGTTTTCTTTTTTCTAGTTATAAAGGCTGTGTGTTCGATTTGGATTTTTATTTTTTGCGGTATTCTGTGAAGTTTGCGATGCTTAAGAAGTGTAGGTTTTGCGTGTCGTGCCGTTCTTAGGGCAGTGATGGGATCACGGAAACTCTTCCCTTGCAGAACAGTTGGAACCTCGCGGATATGTACACCAAGTTTGGAAATCCGACAATGCCCGCGCGAATAATTACCAAAGCAAACCTGCTTAGAATCATGTAGCGTTCCCCCTTTTGGTTTTTGAAAAACTGCTTAAATATAAGTATGTTATATATTTCACCCAGTTGGTCACCATGTCTACTTCCTGCGAATATGTCGCCCGTCATTTTCTTCCGCTCTATAGAGCTTTCGTGGCAAAAGACCTTGTAGAGAAGTACGGTTACACGCAAAAACAAGCAGCGAAAAAGCTTGGCACGACCCAACCCGCCATAAGCCAATACCTGTCCTTTAAGCGCGGACGCAAAGGCATCGCAAAATACGATGAGGTTGCGCCATTAGTTAAAGAGGCCGCTGCCAAAGTGGCGAAAAGGGTGGCGAAAACGGAGATTAGTCCCGAAGAGTTTAGCGATTCTTTTTGCGACCTGTGCAGAAAGCTCCAGGAAGAAGGGAAAATCTCTGTTGCCCACGGCTGGATCCAGAAACAGTAGAGCCTCATTTGTTTTTGCTGGCGCTGTACTCAGCGATAAGTTCTTTAGCTCGGTCCATACGGATTTTTCGTTCTTTAACCATACGTTCAGCCACCAAGTTTATGAGCTCTCCAATGGCGCCTGCGGCCACAGCAATGTTTCTGGCGTGAAGCGACATGTGACCGCGCTGAATGCCCTCGTGCGCTAACGCCCGCAGCGCCGCAAGGTTCTGAGCCAAACCCACAGCCGCTAACACTTCCGCAAACTCGTTAGCAGTTTTCACGCCTAGGATTTTTATGGCGATCCTGGCTATCGGATGCGTCCGCACCGCGCCGCCTATGAGTCCCACAGCCATTGGTAGCTCAATCACGCCTTTCAAGTCTCCATTCTCGGTTTTCTCCCATGTGGAAAGCGCGGTGTACTTGCCGCTTAGGGCAGCGTAGGCGTGCGCTCCCGCTTCGATGGCGCGGTGGTCATTACCCGTTGCTAGGATCACGGCGATTATACCATTCATGGCGCCCTTATTGTGCGTGGCAGCGCGGTAAGGATCTGCTGTTGCAAACGCCGAAGCGTTAACTATGCCGTCCACCACTTCCTCACCGCCCACAGCTTCTTTGGGTACGATGCACCAGGCTTGGGCGAGCCGTTTGGTGGCTAAGTTGCTGATTATCCTGAGGTAAACATGCCCACCTGTTATCCGCTCTATGGTGGGGGCGACGGCTTCAGCCATAGTGTTAACCGCATTTGCACCCATGGCGTCGCGGCAATCCACATGCAACTCTACAATAAGCATGGATCCGACTGGGGTGTTAATCACTTTTGCGTCGAGATCTTTAGCGCCGCCGCCCACCGAAGCCAGCACTGGGTCTTGAGCGTTGGCTTTGTCTATAATTTCATGTTTAGCCTCGAGAACGATCTGCTTAGCTTTTCCAGGGGCTGCAATGCCAACCACCTGTATTTGCCCAATCATCACAGGAGCCGTGCTGCTTGTGTGGAAGCCTCCGCCCGTACGAACCATCTTAGCCGCGTAGCTGGCAGCCGCCACCACCGATGGCTCCTCAAGAGCCATGGGAATCAGGTAATCGCGGTTGTTTATTAGAAAGTTGACGCCTATTCCTAGGGGGAGAGGAAACGCGCCAATCACGTTTTCTATCATACGGTCAGCCGCCTCCAATGATAGCGAGCAAGTTTCCTGTAACAACGCGCCTTCCTCATCAGATAAATCAGCAAAATCTTTGATGAGTGCTAAGCGTTTTTTTGGGCTGAGTTTGTAGAAGCCAGAGATTGAAGATGATTTGTTCACGGGTATCACAGTCCTGAACAAGGGTGATATTTGCTTTTAAGTTTTAGCGCGCGCCACGAATAAATATTGTGTCCTAACATTCGCTAAACCGTAGCTATTCACCACATAAACACAAATAAAACCCAAAGAACACACCTAACGCGGCATCGCAACCGCCTCAATACCCAACCGCTTTCTAATCTCCCTAGCTAAAGCCCCACCATGACGAACCCGAAAATTATCCGTAACTACCCGCTTAGGCTTGCAACGCCTAACGTACTCAATCAAGCCATCGAAATCCGAGTGATCACTCAACGCAACCAGATGCTCTCGCTCCCCAATCTGTCTGCACGGCGAATGAAACTCCCAACCACTAACACAAATACGCGAACTACCCACCGAGCCAACACTCTTCCGTGCATTCATATGATAAAACGCAACACACGGCAAGTTCTCCTCCAACAACTCTCTGCCGTCTTTCTGAGTGGAAAGTGCTAGGCACCCCAGCCGCATCCCATGCTCCTCACAAACTTTCGAAACACGAAAAACCCGCTCAGGCATAACAAACGGCACACTCACGTCAGCATTATGCAGAATCTGCATAACCTCCTGAAGCTTACCATGATAGCCAAAAACGTAAACAGCCCCATGTCGAAGCCTCTTCTCAACCATAGAAACAAGAAGTTCCCTCACATCAACTTTAAACGAGCGCCTAAACGACGGGCTCCCATATGTTGCCTCAACAACAAGAGTATCACAACCCAGCAAAGGCTCAGTGCCGTCAACCCTAAAGTCTCCAGTGTAAGCAACTCTGTTGCCCTTCGCGTCCTCAACCATTACCTGAGCCGCACCTAAAATGTGGTCTGCTTTAGCAAGTGAAACTCTCTCGTTGCCGCACATAAAAGTCTCCCCATAATTCAAAAGCTTAATCCCGTTATCATCAAGTGGCAAAGAACCGTTCACAACTCCAATAAGGTCTCGAGTAGCTGCGGTCATCAAAACCCGTTTGCCACTCCTCAAACTTCGCCTCAAACCAGAGAGATGGTCTCCATGAGCGTGAGTTACCACCCGCAAGGGTCTATCCGCGTCAAACGCGTCACAAGCCACCGAATCACCAAGCAAAACTGCACCCCGCTTACTTACCTCAGCCTTGCCAGACAAACACTTCACCCCGTCAACCCTTCCGCCCAGTAAGCCAGTTAATAAGCAAAAGCGGTTCTTCACACTGAATCGTAACTCGCAGAGGACCTAGCGGCGACTCCGCAAATTCTTCACAGAAAGAAACGTGGCCTGCAAATGCCACCTGCTTGTTAAGGCAAAAACGAATAGCGCCGCCCTCTAAACCCGCAAAAAACACCTTTCTAGCGGCATCGCGAATGCGGTCCAAACTGAGCAAACGGCGAAACTCCGCAAGCGCCTCCCGCCCCTTTGCCTCAGCAACCAGCACGCCACACTTAAAGTCAGGCTTAATCTCAGCGGACATTTTATCAAAAATGTTCACCACAGCCTTCTCCACTTTCACTTCATCCTCCGTGAAGTTAACCTCAGTCTCAACGCGAATTGCTATTTCATCCATTTCCCTTCAATCCTACGGAGAAACTTTTTCGCAGTCGCCTTTGTGTGACCCTTACCCTTGCTGTACTCGTTAATAATAAGGAATTCAGCCATGGCAATGACCTCTCCCAAACCCACACTCAACTCCCGCATGTCTCGCTCATGAAAAACCTCCCAACCGTCAGCGTCATCACTCCGCTTCCGGCGAAAGATACGGTTAAACCGAGTTTCCGGCGAAGCATACACTGCCACAAGACTGAAATTTGCAAAATGCTTCTTGAACGCGTCAACCTCACTTAGGCTTCTTAAGCCGTCCACAATAACCTTCTCGCTGTCCTGGTGCTCCACCTTAGGAATGCAGCGGTCAGCCACTACTCCGGCTCCGCCCTTCCTTCTCAATTCAAGCATCACCTGCCCAATGTTTTTGGGGTTCAGCTCCAACCCGCGCTTTTGCGTCTCCTCCCTTATTACATCGCCCATAACAACCACGCCGTAACCCATTTCCACAGCAGTCTCCACCACCAAAGACTTGCCTGACCCTGGCATGCCAACTAGCCCAACAACAAGTTTCTCCGCGTTCATTGCGTACACTTTTTTAATCTACAATAGCAACATTCGAAACTAAAAAGCGTTTATAACTACTTCTTGTCACTTACAACCTCTAGTTTTATTTCCTTTTCTCCACAACCTCTTAACCCTTCTCAGAGCATCATGGAATTGGTTGCCCACAAAAAATAATAGTGCAGGTGGAACCCGCTTTTATTGTTAGAAAGCATTTATGAGAGGACAATGCAAAAAGTACCTGAGGAATAGAAATGCCAGAATCCATTAGAGGCTTCTTAGCTTTCGACATAGAAAGCGATACTGTTTTGAACAGACTTGCCACTGCGCAGCGCCTGCTGGTTCAGACGGGAGCGGACCTGAAACCTGTGGAGCCACATAACATACACATAACCATCCGCTTCCTCGGGAACATCACGCCAGCAATGGTTGAAAAAGTTTTCGAGGAGATGAAGCAAGTGAAGTTTACCATCTTCACCGTGGAAATCAAGGGTTTAGGCGCCTTCCCCAACTCGCGTTATCCAAGAGTAGTCTGGGCAGGCATCGAAGGCGCAGAACATCTAAAAAGCGTGTTCAGCCAGATAGAACCCAAGCTACGCGGTTTAGGCTTCACCCCCGACCATCGAGGATTCAGCCCTCACTTAACAATCGCCCGTGTACGTTCAGGCAGAAACAAGCAGAAGTTAGCCGCGTTTCTAACCGAAAATGCAGATTACGAATTCGGTGCCATCGACGCAAAGTGCCTACGCCTCAAAAAGAGCACCCTAACCCTCAAGGGGCCCATCTACTCAACACTTAAAGAACTCTGCCCACAATCATAACTATGGTCTTGCCCATGCAGAAACTAAAAGTCATCAACCAAGAAGTCTTGAAGGATATAACGCCCACCCAAGCGGACAGGGCAAAAATTGTAGCGCTATCCAAAGAACTTCGGCAGAAGGTGCTCCGCGCCGCCCGAGAACAAGGGATCAAAACAGCAGTAAGAGTTGAAGGTTCCATCGCGAAAGACACGTGGCTACGGGAAGAACCTGAAATCGACATATTCATGCGTCTGCCAACAACTATACCCCGCAGGGAACTTGGCGAAGTCAGCCTGAAAATCGCCCGCCAAGCCACTCAAGGCGCAAGGCAAATTGAACGGTTCGCGGAACACCCATACCTTGAGGCTTTCATAGGCGAAGTCAGATTGAACATCGTGCCCTGCTACGATGCAAAACCCGGCGAATGGCTAAGTGCCACAGACCGAACCCCCTTCCACACGGACTACGTGAAAAAATACTTGAATGCAGATTTCCGCGGTGAAGTACGTCTGGTAAAAAAGTTCCTGCATGGAATCAACGCCTACGGTGCAGAATTAAAAACAGGTGGCTTCAGCGGCTATCTCTGCGAGTTGCTGATTTTGCGCTGCAAATCCTTCAGTGAGACGCTGCGTATGTTCGCCAATTACACGCACCGAATCGCCATAGACATCGAAGGCCACTACGCAGGCAGGGAAAAAGAGCTGAAGTTGCTCTTTCCAGAACCCCTCATAATAATTGACCCCGTGGACGAAGCCAGAAACGTGGCGTCCGCCGTCCAACCACAGAAACTCTTCAGGCTTGTTGCCGCAGCCCGCGCCTTCCTCAAAACTCCAAGCAAGAAGTTCTTTTACCCACCGAAAATAACCATCCTAAACACCGAAACTCTATCAAGCAAACTGGACACAAGCGGCTCCGACTTCGTATTCTTGACGCTTGGAAACATAAACGCTGTGCCCGACGTTTTATGGGGGCAACTTTACAAGACACAGCGAGCTTTGCAAAAACTGGGTGAACTAAACGACTTCACCGTTCTTAGAGACGCGATTTGGAGTAACGAAAAAACGCTCAGCGTGTTCACTTTTGAACTTAAGCAACGCGCCTTGCCCCGCGTCAAGAAACATCTAGGTCCGCCTCTTAGGCGGGAAAAAGAATGCGAAAACTTTCTCTCCAAATACGCCAGAAACGAGGAAGTGGTTTCCGGACCCTACATTGAAAACGGCAGATGGGTTGTGCAACTTGACCGAAGATTCACAGACGTTGTTGAGCTTTTGAAAGAGAAACTGCAGAACGGTGGCAGAAATACGGGCGTGGCAGAGCTGGTATCTCAAGCATTCCAGCAAAAACTTGAAATTCTAGTCAATAGCGAAGTGGTTGACGTTTATAGGAGCAACATTGATTTTGCGGAGTTCCTCACAAGTTTTCTTTCAGGCAAGCCCTTCTGGTTAGAAGGGGCTGAAGCTTAGCGCTAAGAGCAGAGCACCCAGGAGCCAGCAGTAGAACGCGAACAGATAGAATTTCCTACCCGTCAGCGTCCTCCATAGAAGCTTTAACGCGAAATAGCTAACAATCATCGACCCCGCGACACCTAAGAAAATTTCAGCCACACCAACACCAACAAGCGTCAGCATAGCATGTTGCTGATACAGCGTCAAGCCTAAAGCTCCGATTACGGCGGGAATAGAAAGCAAAAACGAGAACTTGAAAGCTTTTTCACGTCTCACTCCAAGCATAAGCGCCGTGGCTATTGTTAACCCGCTTCGGGATAATCCGGGAATCAAAGCTATGCCCTGAGTGGCGCCTATTGCTAAGGCTGCGAGATAGGTTATGCCTTCTTTTTGTTCCATCCCAGCTTTTGAAACGTAAAGTACCACGCCACAGGTTATGAAGGCACCAGCTATGGGCAGGAAACTGCTGAAGACTGTTTCTATTGTGCTGCCGAAGACTACACCGATTAAGGCGGTGGGCATCGTCCCGACAATGATTAAGGGAACTAGTTTTCCGTTTTCCGATTTGAAGTCGCCCTTTACGAGCGTTACGAGAAGTAGTTTGATGTCTTTTCTGAAAAAGAAAAGTATGATTACGAGGGTTCCTACGTGCAAGGTCACGTCAAAAAGCAGGGGTAAAGTTAACCCAAGAAACTTCTCCATGATTCTAAGATGACCCGTGCTGGAGATTGGAAGCCACTCTGTTACGCCCTGAATGAAACCTAGTATTATCGCTTGTATTAGGTCCATACGCAGCCCGTTTTTTCCTGCTTACTTGATCATTGTGTAACGGAGTGGTACCAGCTGATTATATACTCGGGTAGCTTCAGTCCTCTTTGACCCAGTCTTTCAGCTAATCTAACAGGCAAGGGACTTAGAACGTAAGCTGCTCTCGTGTAAAACCGCCTTGGTGTGCCTGGTTTCACGTCTTCCTCCAAGATTATCTTGACGTCCGCTTTCTTGGCTAATGTTGAATCTGGCTTACCCGTTATCGCCACCACGGTACCGTTGAACTTTTTCATTACGTCTGCCCAGAGGACTACGGGTTTAGTTTCGCCAGTATAAGACAACAGGACTTCAAGGTCTCCAGCTCTCGGGTGAGGCGTGTTAACCCCTCGAGTGACGTACACGTTATCGCCTAAAAAGCTTTTAATGTGGAAAAGCCTGACGGCTGTCATGTTAGCAATTTGGTGTGCGGTGCCTTTTCCCCCTAAGAAAACGTTGGTACGTTTCTCCATAAGGTCAACAAGCTGCGTGTAAGCTTCCGACTTCACATTAGCGTCAATAATGTCACCTATCTTTTCAAACTCCTCTTTGCAGAGCTTAAAAACATCTTCAACTTCTAAGTTTCTGAAAATTGCTTCAATCATTATGCACAAGAGTGAAAGCGTGCCTAACTCGAAAATGTCGCCCATCATGCCCGTTTCGCTGTATTCAAAGGACGGTTTGAGCCTCCCCCTCCCTTTAACATGAACCACATGGCCATATTGACGGGTGATTTGAGCTAATGGTGACTCCAACGCGGACGTAATAAGTCCCATGGTGAACTTAGATGTTTTCTTTTCTTCGATGTATCGTGCCAGATCCTGAGCCATCACTAACGGATCATCTGAGTATCCGCTTCCAGAATTAATTAAAAGCAAGGTCTTCTTGTAGCGGCGTTCAAGGTCACGGGCGGCATCGTACATGCTTTTTCCTGGAAAGCCTGGGTCATCTGGTGTTAGAACTACTTTATTTCTCCAGCCTATTTGGCTGAGGGCTATCTGGCTCATGGCCGCATTTAGAGAGTAAAGTGATCTGCCTGACCCTGCGCAGACGACGCAGTTAGCGGCTCGTAGAGCTTCATATAATGGTGCAAGAGCTTTTCGTCTAATGCGCAGTATGTTGTCTCGGATTTTGTTGACGTATCCTATACGGCTTATCTTTTCTTTCATGCGGACAGCACTTCAGTTCAGAATGATTTTCTGATACTGTATATTATTCTTGCGCTTAATAACTAGTGCACCCTTCTCACAGTGTTCTATTTCGCTTTGATGCGCACGTAGTAACATGTGAGTTTTAGCATGTAGCTGCTAAATATTTATATCGAATGCAAATATCAGCAACCAGAAGATGAAAGCTTATGATGTCTAAGATGGACCTTGAGAAATTTGAGTTTCTCCGGAAAAAGGCTTTTGAAATGGGCGCTGTGGACGCAAAAATCATCACAGCGGACAAAGTCGTCGTAGAGGACAGAATCGTGCTGAAATGCAGGATCGGCTGCACCAATTATGGGAAGACGCTAGCCTGTCCGCCACACACGCCTACAGCTGAGCAATTTCGAAAGATCGTAAGGGAATACAGGTACGCTTTGTTCATGAAATTTCAGTCTCGAGCAAAAGCAGACCCCGAATTAGCCAAGCATCTTTCAAAGGCTGAAAACGATTCCACCATTCCAAGGAACCTCCAAGACAAAATACAGAAGTTCTGGACTGCTTGGAAAGATGACAAGCTTAACATGCTTTCAGTAGTGCTTGACCTCGAAAAAGCGGCGATGAATAAAGGCTACCCTTTAGCTATAGGATTAATCTCGGGCTACTGCCCGCTTTGCGAAAACTGCACTTTGGACAGAACAACCTGCGTCTACCCTGCAAAGGCACGATATTCTGAAGAGGCTGTGGGCGTGAACGTTCAAGCAACGGCGAAGAACGCAAGCATCAAAGTTTCGTTTCCGCTTCAGAAAAATCCCGAATCTTTCGCTTTGCTCCTTGTAGACTGACAAAGCTAATATGTGGGATAAGTAAAATTTAGCCAATGTCAGGTGCACACTATGAAGCTTCTGCTGGATGAGATGTACGCGGGGTTGAAAGAGTATTTTGAAGCTCTGGGCTACGAGGTTTTGACGGCGCAAGAAGCAGGTCTAAAAGCCGCTAAAGACAACGCTGTTGTTGGATATGCGGGCAAGAACGATTTAATTCTTGTAACTCAGGACCAGAAACCTGCCGAGCTGGCGGAGCTCACCGGCGTCAAGTATATTATGGTTTCTAACGCAATGATCGCCAAAATCGCGGATGCCAAAATAAAAGAAAAATACTCTCACTGAAAAAGGTAACATCTTTTCAATTTATCGCTAAATTGTTGCGACACGTATTTTTTGCAGATCCACACCTGAACCCGCTTTGGCGCCTGGTTTCTGGCAATGGTTAATTTCTTCTTCTTCGATGCAACTGTCATAACTCGTGCACGCCAATCTTCACTGAGTGGCTTTTTCTGCGAGAGTTTCATCCAAGCACTCTCATTTTCCAATGAAAAAACACGCCTTAGGGCTTTACGAGGGATATTTTCACAGTCGAAGTATGTCATACACGAAATTGTGTATGGGTTTGGCGTAGTTTAAGGTTGCACTATACGGAGATGCTTTTCAGGTATTTATTCCAGAGATAGGCTGCTGCGTAGCCCGCCGAGATTCCGCTGCCCGCAGCGACGAAAGCTACCAGCCCCGACATCATTGGGTTTAGATCAAAAAGCCTTAAGTAAACGGCGGTTGTGTAATAGCTTGAGAAGCCGATTATTGCGGTGCTGAACGTCAAGGCGAGCATCACTCTGTTTCGGTTCACCCCTTCTGTTGTTGAAGAAACTCTAAAAACAAGAGAAAAAACGTCTACCATGAATCCAAAGAAAAGAGTGAAGAGGAAAGTTATTGGACCAAAAGCGGGTCGTGCCAACGCTGACAGAAATCCGCCGACGAGACCTACGTAGGTGGCGCCTACTTTTCCCACAAAAAAGTTTGATAACGCAAGTATGACCGCTTGAACTACTATCAGAAGGTAGCTGATAGGAGGGGGCACGAAAAAATTCATCACAAATATTATTGAACCAAAAAGCGCGGCAATGAACAACCTTTTAGCTTTCTGCACAGAGACGTCCCCTCTCAAATTAGAGTCGTGCTTCAATTAAAAAAGCTTGACGTGAAAACACAAAATTAAGCCACTGGTGGTTAATATGAAGAGCTAAAAGTGTGAGTTTTGATTTTTAACGGAAGGTATAAATTGGCAAGCTACAATACAGAGTAAACGTTTTAGTATTTGATTCATAGGTGTTTAAGGGGGAAATGGATGAGCACCCACGCAGAAGATTTGAAACTTCGTTTGATGACGATCGAGCTTTTAAGAACTGCAAAGTATAAACGGAATATAACTTATCGCGAGTTAGCCTCCAAAACAGGCTTACCTGTCACAGTCCTCAGCAGATACGCCAAAGGACATGTTTTACCCAACACGACCCGAGCTAAGCAATTGTGGCGAGTGCTGACAAAACTCGTCGGCTTGGAAACGGAGCTGCGTAGCAGGATAAAATTCGACGACACGGGATATTTTGACAACACCGAGATTGTAGGAGACTACAACATTCTTCAGCAAGCCGCGAACTACGCACTTTCAAATTTTGCTGGAAAAAGAGTGACAAAAATCTTAACGGCGGCTGTTGACGGAATTCCTTTGGCTACGATGGTTGCCAACTCCCTCGGTGTCAACCTTATCATGGCTAAGAGGAACAAAGAGGTAGGAGTCAAAGCCTTTCTGGACGAAACCTACGTTCTGGGAAAAGATTCAGGCGTGACCGTGACCTTGTATATTCCAAAAGACGCCATTAAAAAACGCGACAGTGTTCTTATAGTGGATGATATGATAAAAAGCGGGGAAACGCAGGAAGCCTTAGGTCATCTTGTTAGAAAGGCGAAAGCCGAAATTTCAGGCGTTTTTTCTCTTATCGCTGTTGGAGATGATTGGAAAGAGCGGCTGAAATTCGGAAAGGATTCTCCAGTTGAAGTAGTAACCTACGTTAAATCACCCTAAAGATGAAAAAAGCCAGTTCTCGTTTTCATTTCGAAATCTTAAGCAGAAGTACCTTGCGTTAAACGATAATTGAGGCTGCAAAATGCGAACCATAGAATGGCAAGATGGAACCGTTATCACGGTAGATCAGAATAGATTACCCCTTGAAACCACAGCTCTTAAAATAAAAACCGTTGAAACGATGGCAGAGGCTATAAAAAATCTGCGCGTAAGAGGCGCCCCGTTGCTCGGGGCAGCCGCAGCCTTTGGACTCGCCTTAGCTGCATTCCATTCACATGCAAGCTGCGTATCCGAGTTATTGGCGGAACTGGAAGACGCAGCGGAGACCTTGAGGAGCACAAGACCGACCGCAGTTAACCTTTTCTGGGCAGCTAACCGCGTCTTGGAAAAAACCCGAGATTTTAAGGGAGACGTTGAGGAGTTGAAGTCGCTCGTGGTCATAGAAGCTCAGAGAATAGCGGATGAAGATGCAGCAGCAAATCAGGCTATGGGTGAAAACGGCGCTACGCTAATCAACGATGGCAACGTTATCTTGACACATTGTAATGCAGGCGCGTTAGCCACAGTTGAGTTCGGCACCGCGTTAGGCGTGATACGGGCTGCGTGGAAGCAAGGGAAAAAAATTAGAGTTATCGCCACAGAAACGCGTCCGTTGTTACAGGGGGCTCGGTTAACTGCTTATGAGCTCAAACGCGACGGGATACCAGTTACGCTGATAACCGACAGCATGGTCGGCTACGTCATGCAGAAACGGTTGGTCGATAAGGTTGTGGTGGGCGCCGACCGCATAGTTCGGGATGCGGTGATTAACAAGATCGGCACTTTCACCGTTGCCGTGCTAGCCCACGAGCATGGAGTGCCGTTTTATGTGGCAGCGCCGAAATCAACCTTTGACTTGTCGCACACATCAGCCGACGTTGTTATCGAGGAGAGGAAACCCGAGGAAGTTACGCATTACGGCGGACAGCAAGTTGCCGCGAAGGGCGTAGGCGTTCTTAATCCAGCCTTCGACATCACGTCTCTGAAGTACGTCACGGCAATTATTCATGAAGGAGGGGTTTACTATTCAAAAGATTTTGTCAAGTTCAAAACTGGAACTGCTGAATAGGCAACTCAAAAATTCGCGCACTACTCTGAAACAAGCGGTTGGAAACCCATGATCGAAAACAAAACAGGCAACAGCATTTCAGAACTTAGATCAACTGGAGTGCTTGCGGAAAAAGGTGTTAGAATCGCCGATAAAAGCAGTATTGACGCGCTTTCTCAACGTGGATACGGTATGGCTAAAAATGATGTTTTCATGCTTACATATTATGAGGCGCTCTATCTTTTACATAAGGAAATGCTGGAGGTTAAAGATAAGGGCGGAAAGAAAGTAGATTTTCAAAGTTTCCTGCAGTATTATGAGGAGACAAACGAAAACGCTTGGGTTAATTATTTGGTTTATCGGGACCTACGGAGCAGAGGCTACGTTGTTAGAGAAGGGTTCGGGTCTGGAACTGACTTTCGAATTTACAAGCGCGGCACCTACGGCAAGGACAGCGCCTCCTACCTCATTTTAGGCACTCAAGAAGGCAAACCCCTACCCATCGAAGACTTAACCAGGGCTCTGCATCACTGTCAAAGCCAAAAGAAAGAATTGATTCTAGCTGTGATGAATCGCAGAGGCGAAATAGTTTACTACTCGGTTTCGAGTCTTCACTTCTGAAGCTAGATTCAATCATTAGCCCTTGATAGCGTCATCGCTTTTTAATGGGGACAAATTTCGTTCCGTATGCACCTATGTAACCCGATGTTGGACGGATAAGAACCGCCTCTGAATACTGTTCCAATATGTGAGCTGTCCAACCGACTATTCTGCTTGACGCGAAAAATGGAGTGAAGAACTCTTTGGGAACTCCCAGAGCGTTCAAGACCAATGCGGCATAGAAATCTACATTTGGATAAATCTTTCGTTCCTTGTGAACAACATCTTGAATCCTCCTGCATTTCCTGTATAAGTCCATCCGGTCAATGCGTTGACACAAAGTTTTACCAACTTTCCTAAGATGTCTCGACCTAGGATCTTCGGCTAAATAGACTCGGTGGCCAAAACCCATTATCTTTTTGCCGTCAAACAACATACCCTGTATGTAAGCATCCACTTCTCCAAGATTGTTTACGTCGAGAAGCATTCCCATCACCCTTTCACTAGCACCACCATGCAGTTTCCCTCTGAGGGTTCCAACAGCCGAAGTTACGGCAGAATACATGTCTGAAAAAGTGCTGGCTGTCACACGAGCCGCAAAGGTAGATGCGTTGAGTCCGTGATCAGCATGTAGAATCATGAAACGGTCAAGGGCATCTTTTTCTTCCACGTCTGCAGGTTTTCCTCGGAACATGTATAGAAAGTTTTCAGCGAATCCGTATTCTTTCTTGGGAGAAATTAGTTCTCGTTTATTTCGCACATTATAAATACTCGCCACTATAGTGGGTACTTTCGCAATCAATCTCAGTGCTCTTTTTTGGTTCGCTATTTCAGAATTGTTCTCATGATTAGAATCAAATTGGCCAAGATGTGAAATCGCAGTTCGCAAAACTTCCATTGGATGACTACTTTTCTGGGCCCGCCTTATACATGTTATTATGTGCCTAGGCACCTTCATTTCGGCGATGAGTGTTGACCTAATATTATCCAACTCGCTTTGGTTTGGAAGCCTATTATACAACAAAAGATGGATCACTTCCTCAAAGCATACTCGCCCGATGAGCCGGTCAATATCATATCCGCTATAATAAAGGGCGCCAAGAGGATCTACAAAACTAATTCCAGTTTGACAAGCAGCGACATTTCTCAAGCCACGAACATAAACGTCATCATATGACATCTTCTAATCAACTCTAATATACAAACCTGTATTAAGTTTTTATTAAGTCTATTATTTAAAACGTACAGTGAAATCATAATGCCACCAGGGGCTATTTTAACCTTAGCAGCTAACGTGAAATCTTGCATATTCCATATGCATTCTTCCTTGAGAAATACGCCTTCAGAATATTTGTGCTAATTCATTGATTTTTGTTTAATTCTGCAGTTTGCCCTAACTCTTTTGGGGCAATGTTCAGCGCGCGCGTTCATTAAATGCAATATTCTTTGTTAATAACACGAAGAGGCTTCCTACCAAACTTCGAAAGACATTCATGGAAGAAATTGTGGGCGACTATCTTGACAAATATACTTTAACTGCGGCTTATAACTCATGTTTGCATGGTGAGGCTGGACGTAGAAGCAAGCAAACCGCCTCAACCGAAATGAGAGAGCTTAAAAGATAAAAAGCACATTTAACCACCAGTTTCAATATTGAACTTAAATAGCTAGGGAAAAGCAATGCCAACTTTCCAACCTGTCCGTGGAATGAGAGACTTTATGCCTGAAGAGGCGGAAACGCTAAATTTCATAGTCTGCAAAGCCAGAGAAACCGCTCAGCTTTACGGCTACAACGAGGTTGTGACACCCGTTGTTGAGCCATATGAGTTGTTAAGTGCCAAGTCTGGTGAAGAAATCCGCCAGCGAATGTTTACCTTCAAAGACTTGGGCGACCGCACCGTAGCACTTCGACCAGAATTCACAGCTTCGATAGCGCGGTTAGCCACAACCTCATTGAAAACCGAGCCCAAACCCCTGAGAATTTTCAGCGTGGGCAGCGTTTACCGTTATGACGAGCCTCAACGCGGACGGTACCGCGAGTTTTGGCAATCAAACTTTGAATTGATTGGTTCAAATAAGCCTGAGTCTGATGCAGAAACCATACTTCTCACTCACAATCTTATGAAAGCTACAGGCTTGCAGAACTACACGTTCAAAATAGGTCATATCGGCGTAATAAGAGGCATACTCACCCAAGAAAACGTTAACGATAGAGCTCAAAACAAGATTCTTCAACTCATGGACAAGAAAGAATATGACAAAGCACTTAGGCTCATAAAAAGAAAGGAATCCCGCGGGCTCCTTCAAGGCTTGTTGGAGTTAAAAGGGAAAACGCCGCTTGAAACGGCAGAGGCCATGAAACACTATGTCGAATATTGTGAGGAAGCTGAAGCCGCAGCCGACAACCTAAATTACATTTTGAGGCTTGTAGACGAATGCGACTGCCCGATTGAAACAGTGGACCCCGCGTTTGCCCGTGGTCTTGAATATTATACTGGAATGATTTTTGAAGTAAGTGTACCTGAGTTGAACGTGGCTCTGGGAGGCGGCGGACGATATAACAGACTTATTGAAGTTTTCGGCGGCGAACCAACGCCATCCGTCGGCGTTGCACATGGGCTTGACCGCGTAGCCCTCGCAATGCAAACCCAAAAAACTGCCTTGTCAACGCAACAGGGGAAAAGAATCGTGGTTATTCCTGTGCAAGATACTATGAAAGGTGAAGCAATAAGAATTGCGCATATGCTTAGGAAAGCTGGATTAATGGTGGAGTTTGAGGTTATGGGCAGAAAAATGGGAAAGGCTCTTGAGGACGCTGACAGGCGAAGGACGGATTATGCAGTGATTGTAGGCGAAAGAGAAATGGACCAAGATGCAGTGGTTGTTCGCGACTTGGCTAGACACGAGCAGACTACCATAAAAGTCGGGAAATTACTGGAGAAAATTAAGGGTTAAAGAGAACAGAAAAAGTGGTTAAGCCCTAGGAAAAGGGCTTTGTTTTTTTGGTTTAGAGTCGTCGGATGTATCTGTTGACTTCCCATTCGGTTACTTGTGTTCGGTAGAGGTCCCATTCTTTGCGTTTCTCGCTTAGGAAGTTTTCGAATGATGTTTCGCCGAGTGTTTCGCGCATTAAGTTGCTGGTTTCCAGTTCGTCCAAGGCTTCTTTCAGTGATTCTGGTAGTGAAATGATTCCTCGCTCTTTGCGTTCTTCGTAGCTCATTTCGTAAACGTTTAGCTCCACTGGCTCGCCTGGGTCAGTTTTGTTTTTGACGCCGTCTAACCCGGCCGCAAGGAGAACCGCAAACTGTAGGTATGGGTTTCCAGATGGATCAGGACAGCGGATTTCACATCTGGCAGCAGCTTTTCTTCCTCCGAAGTTGGGGACTCTGATGAGTGGTGACCTGTTTTTGTGTGCCCAGGCAAGGTACACTGGGGCTTCGAAGCCAGGAACTAAGCGTTTGTATGAGTTAGGCCAGGAAGCGAGTACCGCGCACATTTCGCGTCCGTGGGCGAGTTGTCCGCCTATATAATTCATGGCTGTTTCTGATAGGTAACTGGTTTCTGGTTTGTTAGCGTAGAACATGTTCTTGGTTCTGTCAGTGTTCCAGAGGCTTTGATGGGTGTGCATCCCTGAACCGTTAATGCCGGGGAAGGGTTTTGGCATGTACGTGGCTATGTAACCGTTTGCCGCAGCGACGATTTTGGTGACCATTCGCATAGTTAATGCTCTGTCAGCTGTGGTGAGAGCCTCATCGTACTTGAAGTCAATTTCGTTTTGTCCCAAAGCGACTTCGTGGTGGGAGATTTCGATTTCTATGCCAAACTGTTCCGCTGTGTCCGCTATGTCTCGTCGAATTCCTTCAGTGAGGTCGCCGGGATGAAAATCGAAGTAGCCTGCCATGTCTATTGGCGTTGGCAACTCGGTTTCGCTTTCTTTTACTATAAAGAATTCCTGCTCTGGAGCGCATACGTACGTGAAACCAGCGTCCTTAGCTTTTGATAGAGCTCGTTCAAGGATGTATCGAGGGTCACCTTCGAAGCGTGTGCCTTCTGGAGTGTGCACGTCGCAGATGAGCCTGCATGATGATTTTTCTTTCGCCCGCCATGGCAAAACTGCGAATGTTGTTGGATCGGGGTATAAGACCATGTCTGATTCTTCGATTGGCCTGTAACCGGTTATCGATGAGCCGTCGAAGGGTTGCCCGTTGTCAAAGATGGTTTCGATGTTCTTGGAGGATACAGCCAAGTTTTTTACGATGCCGTTAATGTCGGTGAACTGAAGTCTTACAAATTTGACCTCGAATTTTTTAATTTGCTTGACTGCTTCAGTCACGTTTTCTTTCCAAACTGCGTCCTTGAAGTTTTTCATTTTTTATTTATCCTCACATTAACTTCGGTCTTTAGGTTTTCATATGTTATGGAAATCAGAGTTATCATAAACGTATATAAGTTTATCGCTTTATTTTATGGATAAACGTTCAACAAAAATGCAAATAATTAAAACAATGCATCAAGAGGTTTATATACTATGAAACAGAAGAAGGTGCGCCTCTTAACAAAAACAGTAACGTAGTTCGCTCAATTCTCCCTGCGCAAAAAATCGCCAACATCCAAAATATTCTTAACTGCAACTTCATTTCTTGCGCCCCCATCAAAGCCAAGGACTATCCTGCCAAAACCTAAACAGTCGCCAAACTCGTTCAACACCAACACATAGTTTCCTCTCTTTCGCGAGCAATGCATAGCTAAAATTCCTTTTCGGAAAATGTCCCTGCCGCAAATGAACAACCAAGCCGCTTTCTTTTTAACAACGATCTTATTGGCTTTCCCCTTTGCCAACATTGATAGTAAGTTAATACTCGGAAAAAACTTGCCATTTTTAGCCTTTCCCAAATAGACTCCTGCATAATAGAAGTTTTTCTGAGCGAATTTCAGTAAAATCTCGTTCAGAAGGAAATAACGACCAGCCTTTTCCACCACAAAGTCAGGATTCAGAGCGATTTTTGCATCTAGTTGAAACGCAAACTTCACGATTGCCTTAATCACTTATTCACCAACTTAAGTTTACAGACGAAAAAACCTTGAGTTTCGCCAGGCCAAATTCGCCTGCATCGCGTCACTGACGCATCCAAGTAGCTTCCAAAAACCTTGTTTAGTCCTTTTGTGCCGTGACAGTCAACATCTGCAACGTGGAGGTTCAAGTGCATTACAGCCCAGTCCATGTTAACTTCGTTTTCTTCAGGCTCCAGGGAACACGTTGAGTAAATAATCTCTCCATCATCTCGCAGGCAGGCTACAGCCTCGGTTAACATCGCCCTCTGCAACTTCGCGTTTCGCTTAATATCTGTTATAGTTCTTCGCTCAAACCAGTCCTTATCTACAGTGAAATTTCCAGAGCACGGAGCATCCAAAAGAATCCTGTCAAACTTCAATTTCAGCCGTGAAGCCTGCCTTACGTCAAGATGATAAACAACTACATTGCCAACATGACAACGTTCCAGATGATTCGACAGAGCAATCAGCCGCCTTTTCTTAACATCCAAAGCCACTATCACGCCAGTGTTCTCCATCAAATCCGACAACTGCACGGTTTTTCCGCCTGGCGCAGCACAGGCATCCAGCACAACCTTGCCTTTTACGTCGCTGAACAGAGTTACAGGGATTTGCGCGGCGGCTTCCTGAATTGAATACAAGCCTTCCAAGTATTCGGCTGTGGCGCCCACGGAAACCTTCGAGGTACAAACCCAGTAGCCCGTTTCGAGAAAAGGAATTTTCTCAAGTTGGATTCCAATGCCTTGCAGCCTTTTTTCAATGTTTTTCCCTTTAGTGTTGGTAACGTTTATTCGGATAGCTTGTCTAGGCTGAACATCATCGAATTCCCAACCTAACTGCTTATAACGGTCCACAAAAAATTCTTTACCAGACATCAATCCTAAATAACTAACTACCAGCGAATAAAAACTTTTCAAGAATCACTTCAGGTTGCGGCTTCATTATCCGCAGAACAAAGGGTTTTTACAGACAGCAATTCCTGCAAATAAGCAGCAAGCGTTCTGAGAGGGAAAATTTACGAGGAAAATGTGGTGGAAGTGGGTAAAAATATATATCTTCTCATTTGTCTTTCTACTGCTTACATTTAAGGCGAAACTATGAACCCAGCAGATAAGATTAAGAAGCTTAAGAAAGAGAAAAAAGCTGTTATTCTTGCCCATAATTACCAGCGACCTGAGGTTCAGGATATTGCAGATTACGTGGGTGATAGCATTGAACTAAGCCGTAAAGCCATGTTGGAGCGGGATGCGGAGATTATCGTGTTTTCAGCTGTTGATTTTATGGCAGAATCCGCTGCGATCTTAAATCCTGCAAAAAAGGTTTTGTTGCCTACTTTGGGTGCACGTTGCCCTATGGCGCAGATGCTTACTGTAGATGAGATAAAACGCGCTAAAGTGCATTATCCAGATGCTCCGGTGGTTCTCTACGTTAACACTTTGGCGTCCTCTAAAGCTTACTGCGACGTCTGCTGCACCAGCGCCAACGCTGTGGAAGTGATCAACTCGCTTGACGCAGACACGGTGCTTTTCGGTCCAGACCGAAATCTGGCTGAGTACGCAGCTGAAAAAACGGGTAAAACGTTGATTCCGATTCCAGAGTGGGGGTTCTGTCCGACTCATGTGCTTTTCCAGCCTGAAGACGTGACGGTGCTCAAGCAGCAGCATCCAGATGCAGTTGTTATGGTTCATCCAGAATGCAGTCGAGAAATGCGGAGGGTGGCTGATTTTGTGGGTAGCACTTCAAAGATGTGCCGTTTTGCGCGCGAAACCCCTGCGAAAACGGTTATTGTCGGCACTGAGGAGGGTCTTTTACATCGTTTGCGTAATGAGAATCCTGAGAAGCGGTTTGTTGTTGCGTATAAGGATGCAATTTGTCCTAACATGAAATTGACTACGTTGGAAAGGCTTCATGTTGCGCTCAAAGAGGAGCGGCACGTGGTTAAGGTTCCTGAGCATGTGGCTAAGAAAGCAAGGGCTGCGCTAGAAATGATGTTTCAGGTGAAGTCATAGGTTCACACGGAAACTATCATGGGCTTGAGGATTTTTACTCCTTTTTTGGTGGCTAATTCGTCGCTTAAATGTCGAATTTCTGAGGCTTTGCCCTTCACTGCTATGGCCTCTAGGCAGTCTCGTTCGCCTAGGTGAATGTGCATGGTGGATGAGACCAGTTCTGAGTGATGGTGCTGTGTTTCGGTTAGTTCGCTTTCGAGGCCTCTAACCTCGTGGTCATAAATCATGAGCAGCACGCCTGTTTGGACTGTTCTTTCTTCTTTAAGCCATTTTCTTTCAGAGACGAAAAGCCTAACTGCGTCTTGTATGGCTTTGCTGCGGCTTTCATAGCCCATGTTTTGGGTGATTTGGTCGAATTCCTTGAGGAGTTCAGGTGGAAATGTTACGCCTACTCGGACGATTTTTGTCATGGAAGTCACATGGAATATTGTTGAGTGTTCGACCTAAAAGCTTTTATACGGATGGTAACACCAAATTACTAAAACGTGTTACTTAGACTGAAGGATAATGCACATCCCAGACGGACTAATCGCAACAAAAGAACCCACAAGCTTGACAGTTGCCTTACTAATGTGGATAGTCTCAATAGCCTTTCTGGTGTGGTCGTGGAAAAAAGCGCAAAAAACCTATTCTCGCAGCATAACTGCTTTACTAGCAATTTCAAGCGCTTTTGTGTTCGCGGCGCAGATGATTAATTTTCCAATAGCGTTTGGCACGAGTGGGCATCTGGTTGGCGGCACTTTTCTGGCGGTGTTGTTGGGACCTTACGCTGCCATGCTCAGTATGACTATTGTGTTGTTAATGCAGGCTTTTTTCTTTGCGGACGGTGGCATAATGGCCTTTGGCATGAACGCGTTTAACATGGCTGTTATCGGCGGATTAAGTGTCTTTTTGATAAAGCTGTTCACGAAAGGTCAGGATAGAAGCAGAATGTTTGTCCCAAGCGTTTTCGCTGCTTCTTGGCTTTCTGTGATGACTGGTGCTTTGCTTGCCGCTTTAGAGATAAGTCCTGCTTTCGCAGGCGGTGTTATGGTTACGGTGCCTTCAATGCTTTTTTACCACGCCATAATCGGGCTAGGTGAAGGCGCAATAACCGCGATGCTGATATCGTCAATTCAGCGGATGCAGCCAGCGATAATGGGCGGTTTGATGCATCTGAAGGAGAAGACACGGCTATGAACAAGCGTCTTGCCACAATCGCGGCTATTCTGGTTTTTCTGGCGGTTTTTATTCCTCTTGCTTCCAGCAGTCCTGACGGTTTGGAGCGCGTAGTTGAAAATTTCGGAATACCAGAGCAGGAGCCTTTTTGGGATGGCTTCATGTCAGACTACGCAATTGCAGCAATCGCAGATCCGTACATTTCCACTTTGCTGGCGGGCGTCTTCGGCACTTTCATTGTTCTGCTGGCAGGCTTCCTGCTTGGAAAAGCAATGTCACCCAAAAATTCCAAACCCCCAGAATAAATTCTTTTTTACGTCGCAATTTTTGTCAGAAAAGCATCCACCTATAAAATTAGTTAAAGAAGATACAAGGGGCTTTTTGTAGAGTTAAACTACACATTAAAAATGCACACTTTTGCACTCGAATGAAATAGTATTTTTAGAGGTGTTGCAGTTTACTTTACCCGAAAAGTTATGAGGGACTTGGATGCCGCAAAAAGTAGACTTTACGATGAAAATCTAACACTTACAATAGTGAAAAAAGGTACTGTGCTCTTTGAAACGAGCTCTCACCGAATCTCGGGATTCCTAAATGCCATTGAGCAGCTGGGAGCCAAACTTGAAGGCGCTTCTGTCGCTGACAGAGTAGCGGGAAAAGCTGTTGCTCTCCTATGTGTCTACGCAGGGATAAACGAAGTCTACGCTGAGGTTCTCAGTGAAAAAGCCAAAGCCGTGTTCGGAGAAAACGAAATTCACTGCGAATGGAAGGAGCTGGTTGAAAACATTTTAGACTTGAATCGAAGAAGTGTTTGTCCCTTCGAGAAAGCTGCGGCGGGCATATCCGATCCCCAAAAAGCATACAAGGCTTTTATGGCGTTGTTGCAGTCGTTTAAGGCTTCCAAGTAATCGGTTAATCATTGGCGCGAACTGTTTATATGATAGCAAACGGAAGTTATGTGTTATTAAAAGGAGAGTAAAAACAAAATGGGTAATGAGCCATTCCATGTAACTGACGCAAACTTTGATGAGACACTTAAAAACAACAAAGTTGCACTAATAGATTTTTGGGCAGGATGGTGCGGTCCATGTCGCGCGTTAGCGCCCACAATTATCGAGTTAGCTAACGATTTCAACGGAAAAGTTCTTGTTGGCAAACTCGACGTGGATGAAAATCCTAAAACGGCTGAATGCTTCCAAGTCTTCAGCATACCAACGCTAGTAGTGTTCAAAGACGGATGCGAAGTCGACAGGCTTGTGGGTCTCTGTGCTAAAAATCGAATAGAAGACGTGCTAAAGAAATACCTGTAAACTGAATACTCAGCTTTTCGTTTTCTCATACATCTTCTCAAGCGTCCAGCGAATACTGGACTTTAGCTCTTTCAGACGCTCTTTATCAACGTTCCTCAGCACTATTTCACGTATCAAGTCGCCCTCTCTAACGATGTTGTAGGCAAACATTTTGTCGGACGACAACTGCCCCATCCGTACAAGTTCATTGTCTTTCTCTTGCATCTTCGTTAGCACCCTCTCCACCAAAAACGGCTGAAAAGGCGGCGTGCTAACACTAAACTTCTTTCGCTCATCCGGCAAAACGTGCAACGCTTCTTTGTCAACATAGATAATCGCCAAAGCCTCATCATTCATCGTTTTTAACGGAATGACCCTTTCAGGCTCTGCAGGATGCGACGTGACTGGTGCTTCTTCCTCAACTTTAACATGCACCTCAGGCACCTTTTCCTCCTTCAATGCCGTGACTTCTTTTATATCTCCACGCTTGAAACCCTTCTCAAGTAAAACTGAATTTACTGCATCTAACAAGCCCTGCGACTCTTCAAGCTCAGAATTTAACTCCTTAATTCGCTTCTCAAGTTTTTTCTTAAAATCGACAAGCACCTTCAACTTCTCGGAATCGCGCGACATAAACTTCACACTGGCAATATTTTAGGAGTTAAGCTTTATCAATTCTTTGCTTTAGCCATCCAACCTTAGACGGCGCTGATTTGCTTAAGCTGACTTCGATACATCTCCACAATCTCTATGGAAGTAGTGGCATCCTCAGCTGCCTTGTCCGTCCGATAGTTACCAGTGAAACGGGGAAACCGAATTGCCAAACCACTACCTTTGCGTATGGAGTCTAAAGCGCAGACATGGATGGGGCTCAGTGTTATCTCGGCGCCCAAAACCTCCAAAACCATTTTAGGCTCAAACCAAACATCCGCCTCCAGTTTCGACTGGACCCGTGAATGTCTCAGCGGAACAACGTGCTTCCTCAACAGTTCAGGCAACTTCTTCAAGTCTTCATCCGTGAAGCCTGTGCCCAACTTCGTCACTGTCTCAAACGTGTCCATCTCCTTGTTATAAGCCGCAAGAAGCAACGCACCGTACGTTCCCGCACGTTTTCCTCTCCCGTGAAAAGCGCCTACGACCACGAGGTCCACGGTGTCCGTCATCTCGCTCTTGTAGTCTCGCTTGAACTTTATCCAAAGCCAACCCCGAGCACCAGCCTGATAAACAGAATCTTTCGCCATAGACTTGCATATCAACCCTTCGCAACCGTTCTCTATAGCTTCCTCAAAAAACTCCTCCAGCGCCTTCACGCAGCTCGTTTTCCGCTGCTTAGCCGCCTTCACCCTGTCATTTTCTTGTATGGCTTTCTCCAGCATCTGCCGCCGCACAGGATAAGCGTCAAGCGTCAAGTCCCTGCCGTCCACGTAAAGCGCGTCAAACATAAAAAGTGTAACCGGATACTGCTGCATGGCTTCATCGACGCCGTACTTTCGCCTGCGGTGCATCAGCTCCTGAAAAGGAAGAAGCTCACCCGTTTCAACGTCAACCGCCACGCATTCGGCTTCCAGAATGGCTTCTTCAGTTTTCACCTTGTCTCTGACGAGTTCAACCGCGTCAGGGTACTGGCTGGAAATGTCCTCCAAACGCCTCGAATACAACACAACGTCTTTGTCTTTCTTATGTGCCTGCACACGTTCGCCGTCGTACTTGTATTCAGCCACACACTCGCCACCCAGCTTCTCCAAAATATCCTCAGGAGACGCAAGACGCTCCGCCAACATCGGTCTTATAGGCTCAAAAACAACCACCTTAAACTTCTTAACACCCTCCAATCCTCTGTCAGCAACCACATTGGCTACTCTTCCAAGATCTGAGGAGATGTTGTAGGCGCGTTCTACGTGCTCGCGGGCTTCTTTTCCTCCACCGTACGCTATCGCTAACGCATCTAATACGGTCATATCTGCTATGCCCAGCCGCAGGTTGCCCGTAACGGTGCGCATGATGTACTTTGCTTCTTTCGGTGAAGCGTCTGAAAGCAGACCTGCTAAAAGCGCCATTTTTGATCCCACTGCGCCTGAACCTATGGTTTTCGCCATCTTGTCTAGGGTCTCGTAAACCCTTTCGGCCGTAAGCTTTTTCTGGAAGAAGGTGGACTGCTGTTTTTTAGCCAGAATCTTCTGTGCTGCTATGCCTATATCGCCGCTTTTTCTCAGCTCTTCTTCGATTTCACTTTGTTTTCTGCCGGAAGCTCGTGATAGGGCTTTAATGGCGAGTTTTTCTGCCACGCCTATCTCCAGGTCTACAAAGTCTGGGTATATTTTGCCTTGGGTTAAGTAGACGACTTTGGCGATGACGTTTTTCGGCGTGTTTTTCAGCAGGTCAACAAGCATGTCGGTCATTTCAAGCCGTTTGGTGGTGGCTTCAATTTTCTCGTAAGCATTAGCGATTACAGCATAATCCAACAAGTAAACCTCACAGAATATAACCGCAGAGCAGGGTTAATAAAATTTCATCTTAACTGGCCGCGCCATCCTGATTCTTTCAGCTCTTAGAAAGGTCTAGCGTCTTGGGTGACGGACAGCTTCAGTTTGGCTTTGAAGAAGCATGTCGGTCATGCAATAATCATGGTTTCGGGTTTGATTTTAGAAGTTTGGATGTTGGTTTACATTCCATCTACTAGATGGGCTGTTCCGTCTGGGCAGTAGACTTTTTCGCCTTTTTCTACGATGAAGTAGCGTCTGCTGCACGCTTTCATTTGTGAGCATCCATCGCAATCTCTTGATAGCAGTTCCATTTCGCCTCCTCTTGGTTTTTTTACTGGCGGTGTGCCTGTTGGAGGCAGATGGAAATGAGAATGGTGCTTTTAAACTTTTCTTATTTGAGATTCACGTTTGCGGACTTGGTGGGCGGAGCCGAAAAGCCTAAGTCTCATGTGTGCCTTCATAGGTTTGGATGATGAGCTTTAGAGTCAAGAGCCAAGTGCGGTGATAGGACTCGACGGGCGAACTGACACATAACAACTTGTGTACTGTCACATATAGATTGTAGTGCGGGCTTCCAGTTAGAGGCGAAGAAAATTCAGTTATAGCGTTTCAAATGGAGAGATTTCCCGTTTTGTTTTGGCTAATCCGTCGGTGCAGGAGTTTCTTAGCAAGTATGCGGAGAATGTCCTGAATTTAAGGGAATTTCCATAGAATATGTTTCTCAATCTGATCTGGTAATTCATCATAGGGACGGAAACAAAAAAAAGTTTGGAAAATCTTTTCACAGTGTGCACAAGTTGCCATGGGCGACTTCATCCCCGTGGGTGTATACTTACAATAGATAAAGTGAAAAAAATATAAAAAAGAAAAGAGGATTTTGGGACCAGAGGCAGTTAAAAGAGAGGAAATTCTACTTAGGCTTCAGCCGATTAGGGTTTTCTTTTGAACCTGCAGATTCCCAACCAGTTACTTACTTTTGACTGGCAGTGTCCGTCAAGGTTGTTTACACAGTGGGTCATTTCGCATTTCCGTTTACCCAGTTCATTACTCTCCTAAGTAATTCTGAACATTAAGAGCGTAGTGACCTGTTTATATTTTCCTTTTCTAGCCAGCTAGCGGGGAGATGAAACTTGTTAGTTAAAGCGAGGGGGAGGGCAAGTAGTCATCGTGGTTACCCTCGCCATTTTTACTCCGCCAAGGCCTTAAAGCTTGGTGGATAATTCTCTCGCACAACCTTCCCTTTTTTCATCAACGAATAAAAAAGTTAGCGTGGTTCAGACTAGGATAAGCGGGAAAAAAAGCTCAAGTTTTTAAGCTAAGGCTAACTCTGGATACTTTGTTATTCTGTATAGAACAAGCGCGTAACTATTATAGAACTATCTTCTACTTTGAAACAACTGGAGAATACTCGTCTAGAAGGTTTAAAAAACGATTTTTAATGGAATTGTAGTTTCAGTCAATAGAGAATAGCTCTAGAAGTATCTTCCACAATTGTTAATACAAAAAAAGACAACTTCAATCATTTTCATTCCATCTGGAAGGAACATGGGTAATCTATGGCGGCACAGGCGACCTGAAGGGCATAACTGGACAAGGAACATGGTACATGGATCCTCTGTATAGCCTATTGGGCGGGCAAGCTTTCAAGGGAAAAATCCATTTCAACCCATAACTGACGCGGAAGACAGCCGAGGCAAGTATAATCCCTCAGTATCTTCTTTTTATATTTCATTGCTGCAGGAAGGCAAATGTGATGCAGAATGGAAGAGGTTTGTCAGCGTCTTTTCTTCTGGGATCACCTCCTAATGACAGATCTTGATGAACCATCCCTGCAAAATCATCAAGAAACGACAAAAAACCCAAAATATTCTCTTTTTTCTATTTCTAACAATGACTGTGCAGACCATCACGATATTAACCGATTTGAGAAACCCATTTTCTTCTAATCCGCTTCTAAACGCCGTATAAAACTAAAAAGCGCTAGCAGTAGACTACTGTTGAAGGTTAGAATTGACCTGAATTTATAGAAGCTGAAAAAAGACTTTGGGTTTAGCACTCTTTCTGTTCTAATAGACGAAACATATGACCAAACAACACAAAACAAAATATAAGACGGGCGAACTAACACGTGTTGTGATGCGGAAAATTTATCAGCGAAAAGGTTGTGAGACAGTTTAGTTAAAATGTGGTGAAGAGGTTGAAACGAGGTGAACGTGATGGTGGAGATTGTTGTCGATGCTTCTGAGCTTAAGGATGAAGGAAAACAAGTAGTTCAGGCGCTTACTGATTTCGTGAAGGAGAAAACCGGCGGTGAAGTCAGAGAAGACTCAAACAAGGTGATAGTGAAAGGCGAAGGCAAAGCCGTATCAAAAAAGTACCTACGTGTACTCGTGAAAAAGTTTTTGCACAAGCAAGAGTTGAAAGACTACTACAGAGTTATAAGTGGCGACGAAGAAACGCTGACTGTGAAAGAAAGAAAATTTGCCGAAGAAGACTAAATAAGCCTCCCAAACGCCTTATTTCTTTTCAATTTTAGTATTTGCATTAGTCCTTCTTCAGTGTGCTATTTTTTCTATACCGCTTTTATCGTTTTGGTTGTTTGTGTTTTGCGCCCTGTTCACTGTTCAGGCTGCGAAACGGCGTTTCCAACATCTTTTACCGTTTTCTCTATATCAAAAAGTCGCGGAATGCCCTGAAAGGTTTCAAAAAGTCGCTGAAAGTCCAAAGAGCGCTTGAGAGATCCATAGCACCTGCAGGCTAAGCTAACAATATTTGTTTTCTCGTTTTTGTGTCTTGGCGAGGGGCAGTCGTATTCTAATTGTTGTTTTGTTTCCGTATATGCTGTATTTTTGCAGTTTCCTTCCCTCGGGAATCCTATCCACCAGCCCGCACCTTACCAGAGTGTCAAGATTTCTCCACAACCCCTTCTTAGCCCCGTTTTTAAGCCCCATCTGCTCGAAAAGCTCGTTTACAGTCATTGATGAACCATGTTTTTGGTAATGCTCCGCAAGCTTAACAAGAATCTGCCTGTTACGCTTGTTGCCTAAGGCGTCCAGCGTTTTCTCGGTCAATTCTTCTGGAACAAACAGGCTCTCATGCGTGCCAAGAATTGTTTCCATAGACTCGTAGTAAGGTTTTATGAATTTCCAATAACACTTCATAACTATGCGCTTCAGGTCACGAGATGCCACCTGAGCTTCATGGTGCTTGTTTGCTGAGAATTTCTCCCAGCACGCCTCAGCATCACTGTTTTTTGATGTCTTGGTAAACGGGCGAATAATATTTCGCACCAAGTGATCGAGAAATTTCAAGGATACGTTTTCTCGCTCGTAAATCTTTCGGCTGACATCGCGGTATGAGTTGATGACGAACAAAGTCTCGTCTGGATTAAGGTCTCTTGAGTGCAAGTACCTCATGAGGCTCCCTGAAATCGCGATAGGGTCAGGTAAAACAATCGTTGCGGGATACTCGATGCCCTGGTCTGCGCAGATCATTTTTTTAAGAACAGAAAGCCCAGCGTTTGACTTGTCAAAAATGTCGTATGATGTTCCCAAATGCCCAAGAGATTCCAAACCCCAACTCACGTAAGGGTACTTCTTAATTTCGGTTCCCAACTTGTTTCTTTCGAACAAGTAAATCCTGAGCAGTTCTTTCTCGTACTCTGTTAGAGCATAGGTTTTGTCTTTGAGCTGAACTATTTTGGTTTCAGCGAGCTTTTCTTCCGTGTTTATCTGCCTAAGTATGTTTTGGAGATCTTTTTCGAATTCAAGTATTCTTAAGATGCTATAGACGTCTCTTTGGATCTCCAGTCTATCCTCAACAATCACGACTTTGGTTCTAAGACTAAAAATTCCTTGAAAAAACTTATGCGCCTCTGCAACTCTCTCTGTGATGTCGCCTCGGTGGTATCCTCTGCCGATGTCTCGCAGGGCTCCGATGTACACAACTGGGTTGATAGAATAGCCACTATGTATCAAGTATTCTACAAAGAACAGAGGGAAAAAATGTTTGAGTTGCGCTACCTCAAGGTCCGCGTGAAAAGCTACTACTATTGTCGAGTTCAGCTTTTGTCTTTTCCAATGTTCACCTAAACCTTCTAAAACCCGAATTCTGTCCATTTCCGGAAATCTCTGACTGAACCATTTTTCATCCAAAAGTGGAAGAGGAATGCCTTCTTCTCTCTCATTTGTCACCATTCTTTATTTTCCTTCCTTTTACTGTCACATTTGTTACCTTCAATGTTGAAAATAGTAACATCTATTGTAACTGACCTCAACGACTCTCAATGTAACATAGCTTAATATATAAGTTTTGGTCACAATAAATGTGATTGTATTACAGAAAGACCTCTTTTTTTTAGCCTAAACATTATTCCTCGCGCTCACACCGTATAATCTATAGAAAAAAAGAGGTACAAAGAAATGGCACAAATCACAAATCAAGACTCAAAAGAACTCAAAGAGGGAATCGTGCGTATACATAAAATGATAGAACTCAAAAAGCTACACATGAATCGCTTGAGAGATGGAAAAATATGCGGCATCTGCGAAAGCTTCTGTGAAGACAAAGGCATGCAAAAAATAACCAGGGCATTCATACATAAATACCAATCGTAAACACAAGTTCAATTCCGCAGTCTTTTTTTAAAAGTTTATTTTTCTAAGGATATTTTGCTTATTCCCGCCTCTTTCTCAAGTATTATCACATGTTCCGCCTTTTCCGCAAACGCCTCACTATGCGTCACCGCAATTATTTGCTCTATCGCCTTGAATCTTGAAATTGCTTCGGCTAAACGGTCGATGCTGCCGTCTTCGCTACCGAGGCTCTCCGTGGGCTCATCAAGGAGCAATATGCCTAACCCGTGACCAGTCCGCGACTGCATAATTAACTGCCCCAGCCCCAAGCGGTAAGCGAAAGCCAGCAATGTACGTTCTCCCCCGGACAGGTTTGACACTTCGCGGTCGATGCCACTTTCGCTCTTCACGTAAGGCGTGTAAGTCTCATCCACAATCACGTTCAGCAGAGGCGCTTCGCCGCCGACCAAGCCATCAAGCACTTGTTGCACGAAGTTGCGGAGCATTTTGACGAATTCGCTTCGCAGTTTAGGCTGAATGCTTCTGTACGCGTCGCGGATGGCTCCGAGGATTTCAACAGCTCGGGCGATTCTCTGCATGCGTTCAAGCTTTTGCTGCGCGTGGTCAATGCGCTCTCGGGTTACATCCAACCGTGCCTGAAGGTCTTTTTTGCGGCTTTCATTTGTGCGCAGGTCAGATTCTATACGATAGTACTGCGTAAACGCTTGTTCCCGCTGAGTGCGTGCGGCTTCCAAGTTCGCCATGTTGAACCTACCTATCTCCCACAGTAACGCCTCGAGCTGCCCCGCTAATTCTTTTTTATGCTGCCGTTTCGCCTCAACCTCAGTTGTCAGGTCACCCAAGTTCCGCTCTTCTTCGCTTAAACGCGCCTTCAACTCTTCGCCTCTCATCGTGAGCTTTTGCAGGTTCGAAAATGCTTCGTTCACTACGACTCTAGTTCGTTGCATCTTCTTGATTTCGCTTTGCAGCTGCTTTATCCTGTTTTGTCTCTCCATGTTTTCCTGTTGAATACGCTGCATCAACCCGTTCTTATATTCGTCGTTCAATGACTGCAGACAAAGTGGACATCGACTCTCCATAGATAAAGAGGCCGTGCGCTTCTGATCATCCTGCAAGTTTCGCGCAGTCGCCTCCTGTTCCGCCCTCAAACCAGAGAGCTCATCATCAAAACCAGCCAACTGCCCGCGCAACGCTTCAACCGGCTGGTTTGCAGGCATCCCTGCCTCTTCAAGTGCGGTCTCGTAGGATGCCATCTGCGAGTCCAACGAGTTTTGGCGCTGCTTCAAGTTGTTAAGTATAGTTTTCTTGCCTTCAACCCGCTGATTCAGCGACGATAGCGCGTCAACTACGCCCGCGATGTTTGCTTGAACCCGGGCTTCTTTTCTCTTGAGCTCCTCTATTTGCTGCTTCTTCTCTTCCAACCTTGCCAGTTTAGCATTCGCATCATCCAGCGCTCTTTTGGCTCCAGCAAGTTTGCCCACTGAATCCTGCAGTTCAATCTCCAAACGCATAAACTCTTCGGATAGGCGATTGTATTCAACACCGAGCTTTTCCAGCCCCACCACATCCGGGTCCTTCTCGTAAGCCCTTTCCTCCCCGCTGTACTCACGCTGGTAATCCAAGATGTTCTTCCACGCGGTCTCATAATCAGACAAGCCAAAAAGCTCATCCAAGCGCCGCTGCCTATCACGAGGCGTGGCATCCAACAGCTCTTTCAAGTGCTCCTGTCGAACCCACACTATCTCGCGGAAAAGGTCCCGATCCAAACCCGTAATCGCCTTAAACTGCTCTGCTATGGCGTCCGTTTTCATGCTTGCTAAAACAGTATCATCCTCAAAAAGCTTAAGCTCCTCAAAATCCTGCCCTATGCCCTTCCCGTGCCTCTTAAGCCCGCGAACCAGCCTATACATCCTCCCATTCTGACTGAACTGGACAGTGACTTTGGCGGAGTTTGCGCCTTCCCGGAGCAGGTAGTCGAAGCTTCTGCCAATAGGATCACCGAATAGCGCAAAGTCCACTGCGTATAGTACGCTGGATTTTCCAGTGCCTAAACCGCCAACGAGGCAATTGAAGCCTCGTGTTAAAGGCACGGTTGACTTGACGTGCGAGCGGATGTTCTCCAGCTGAATTATCTCGATTTTCATTGCAGTAGCTCCTCTATAATCTGCTTAACCTTCTCCTCCTGCTTCTTCGTCAACGGCTCTTTCAGAGCAATGGCGGAACGTGCGATTCTATCTGCTTCTTCACGGCTGTACCTTTCGCCGAAAATCTGCAGGAAATACTCAAACGCTTTTGTCTTCAAATCCTTAAACTCGCTCTCAAAAATTGAGCGGACAATCTCGTCGGGGACAGCGCTCTCCTTAAGCAGCACAACCGGATGTACCAGCAAGGCTTTTTTCGCAGCACCTCTGATGCGGGCAATGTCTACTTCTACGCGGCTTGCTTCAGCGGGCAACACACCCTTCAAAACAGGAATTATCACCGCGCCTTCCTCGTCTGCGCCATTAACAAGCCGAAACGCCATGTCAGTGATTTTGGCTGGGGACATCCCTGAAAACTCCTCTTCTAAGACTGCGAACTTGCGAGGAGAACCAAGTTCTACAAGTTCCTGTGAAAACTTGCCTTTTTCGTTCACCTTAACATGAAAAAACCCCTTTTTTATTTCAGCCTCATCGTAACTTACGGTTTCCGTGCAGCCACTGTACGCCAAAAGCCCCGTCTTAAACTTGGTTGTGAACCGCTTGTGCAAATGGCCAGCAGCGTAGTAATCAAACCCGTCAGGTAGCAACTCAGGCGGAGCTTCAGCCTCGATATAGGGCGGCTTCACACTCGGCAAATCCACCGCCATGTGAAACACAAAAATGTTGCTGATCTGTGGATTAGGCGCAGGGGGGTGTTCCGCCATAAAAGCTGGAAGCGCCTCTTCCGTTTTGCGTCTAGTGCGGAAGTTCGGTACACCATAAACGTAGCAGCAGCCCGATTTTCGCCAGCACGCACCCTCGTGTCTGGGCAGATGATAAATTAACCCAGCTCTGTCCAACGGATACAAGATTGTACCCGTTATAGTGTTGGGCGCGGAGTCATGTGAGCCATCAACTGTTAACACGGGAATTCCTGCGTCTCTGAGGCGCTTGAAGCTTTTCACGGCGTCATCAAGTGTAACGTTGGAGGGACGAGCGTGATGGAATAGGTCACCAGCGATTATCATGAAGTCAGGTTTTAGCTCGATGGCTTTTTCCACAATCTCCCTGAAGGCGTTGTCGAAATCTTGGCGTCTGGCTTCTAAGCCGTACTGCGCGTAGCCTAAGTGCAGGTCTGAAGCGTGTATGAAGCTGAAAGCTTTCAAATAGTCGGTTAACTCTCCTGTGAATTATTGGTTTTTAGTTCTGATTTTAGTTTGGGGTTGGCTTTTTTAAGCGTTTGGCACACATCGACGGTATTGGTAGCTGTCGATTTACGGAGGGAAAGATATAAACGCCTACATTTATCTAGCAAAGAAGGCGGGCGTAACGTATGAAATGTCGAAAGTGTGGGCAGGAAACGTTTCTTCCTTTTAGGTGTCCCTACTGCGGAGACCAATTCTGCACTGAACATCGCCTGCCTGAAAACCACAACTGTCCCCGAATGGATCTCGCTCGCGCACAAAGACAGGAAGACGCCATGCTTCAAGGACCCACCTCGTACGAGTATAAGGTCACTTACGGGACGCCCCGCAAAACCAAGGGACGTGTCTACTTCAGCCCAAAAGAGCTTAAGCACTTGACGGTTGCCATCCTGCTTGTTATGGGCGTTGGAGTTTCATACGTGCTTTTGGCAGGGGAGCTTGGCGGAGATCTTTTGCTCGTTGGCTCTGTTTCTGCTGCTGTTTTAACCATGTCTTTTTTTGTTCATGAAATAGCGCATAAAGTAACGGCGCAAAGAAGAGGTTTATGGGCTGAGTTTCGTTTAACGCTGTGGGGCAGCCTGCTAACTGCGGTTTTTATGGTTTTGCCCGTGTTTTTCAAAATAATTTCTCCTGGCGCAGTTATGATTTCTGGACCCGCCAGCTCAGACGACATAGGGAAAATTTCAATTGCAGGGCCCTTAACAAATATTATTTTTGCGAGCGTCTTTCTAGCTGTTGCCTTTGTGCCTGTGTCCATTTACTGGGTGTTTGTTGCGGGTGCATTTCTCAACGGTTACATTGCGCTTTTTAACCTCATACCCATTGGAGTTCTTGACGGATTCAAAATTCTCAAGTGGAACAAAACAGTTTGGGCAGCGGCCTTCATTGCAAGTATAGCGTTAACAGCGTCTTCTTATCTACTTATTTATTACTAATATCTGTGAAGCGCTAAAGCAGTGGCTTAGCAGAAGTTAGATAAGCTCAATTGTCACATGGACTTCTTCTGGAACGCGGATGCGCATGATGCGTCGCATAACTCGTTCTTCCGAGTCGATGTCGATTAATCGTTTGTGGATGCGCATTTCCCACCTGTCCCATGTGGCGGTTCCCTCACCAGACGGAGCTTTCAAAACCGGCACTTTCAATCGTTTGGTGGGAAGTGGAACTGGACCATTCATTTTTGCGCCTGTCTTGTTAGCAATAGCTTTCAGTTCGTCGCATACCTCTTCTAGCTTGTGGTAATCAGTGCTTGTCAGGCGAATTCGCGCTTTTCTAACCATTTATCCGATCATCCGTTTTAACGCAATTACCTTACATATTTAAGGTCTACAGTCTGAATGTAAGGTGTACATAAAAACCTTTTCATTGCTAACCCCCGAACCATCTAGGCTTACAGTAAGAATGCATTGCTGTTCCGTTTATTGTCATTTCATCATATTTTTGCCAACCAGTTTTCTTGAGTCCCAATATCTCTTCAATCGGAGTTGCGTTTGTGATTTCTAATTTTGATTTAGTGAAGTCTGTTGTGTGAATATACTTCATATTGTTTAGAACGCTTTTGTGGCGAAGTATCTTCTCTACTGTTAAGGCGTTTCCGTTAGGGCGCGCGCACGCGAACACCAGCACGCGGAGAGAGTCTAGAAATTTTTAAGTTTGGATTTGATGTGATGTCTTTTTCTAGCGCGACACCTACACTCGGCTGGAAGAGAGAGTAGTTGAGCCTGGGCTATTGAGCTTGTTCAATGACGCCCTTTAGTTGTTCAACTATATTTTCTATTTGATTTCCTTCCAATTTTGTTTGCACAAAGTCTATGCTGGGTCAGGGCTAAAATGGACTTCACAAACAATCAATAATCAAGTAAATAACAGAAATATTTAAGTAGCTAACTAAATAGTTGCTGACAATAATTCGAGGTTAATAACTTGGAAAATACGCTAAGTTACTTGTTACGCAGTATTTCTATGAAATATCGCCACTATGCGTACAACGTATTGGGTAAGGACAGATGGGGCGTAAGTAAAGATTTAGCACTTTATCATATAGCGCAAAACAAAAAGCTCAGTCAAAAGGATCTTGCCAATAAATTGAACGTTACACCTGCTTCAGTTTCAGTAATTGTCCATCAAATGGAATCAGAGGGACTGCTGGTTAGAATTCCGGACGAGAGGGATGGTCGACAGGTCAACTTATTGCTGACAGAAAAAGGCCAGAATTTGGTGCCAAGGGTGAAAAACTCATGGTCTGAAATTCAGGAGAAAATAACTAGCGGACTTCATGAAAGCGAAAAAGCAACTTTGCTACATCTTCTACAGAAAGTGGAAAAAAATCTTGACGAATTAACATTGCAGAATTATTAGAGAAAGTGAAGGCCGATTTTTGTGAAAGATAACCAAAAAATTGATCAAGCAGACGATTTCGTGTTTGACAAACGCCTCTATATAATATTTCTCATATCCTTCACAGAAGTTCTGGGCTTCAGCATGGTGTTGCCACTAATTCCGTATCTAGGAAAGGAACTTGGATTAACTCTATCGCAGATCGGACTTATCATTAGCTTGTTTAGTGTCTGCCAATTATTTGCAAGCCCGATAACGGGAAAGCTAAGTGACCACTTCGGAAGAAAACCATTGTTCATCCTGAGTCAAATAAGCACGTTTGTCGGCTTCGTTTTCCTTGGATTTGCAACAACAGTCATTCTGTTAATAGCAGCCCGGTTAATTGATGGATTGCTGGGAAGTAATATGACCGTCAGCCAAGCATACATAAGCGACATTACTGAACCTAAACATAGAACTAGAGTCTACAGTTATTCCAGTGGCGTATTCGGTGCAGGGTTAATATTTGGGCCATTCATTGGCGGAATACTTTCTACAATTAACTATTCGGTTCCAATGTTTTTTGCGGCAGCCATAACCTTGATTTCGATTGCTCTTGTCATTTTGTTTCTTCCCGAAACAATCCCTAAAAAAACAGAAAAAATTTCGCTCAGTTTCAATGATGTAATTCCTGTAGATAATGTTAAACACTTTGTTAGAACCCATTACATTAGAAGTAGATTGCTGATGTTTTTCATTTATACTATGGCTTTTTTCCTGTTTATTTCTAACCTAAGTTTGTTGGGAATAGCGCAATTTCATATTACTGCTGAGCAGGTTAGTTTTTACATGGTTTGGATAGGCCTAATTAGAGTAGGTGTACAAACAGTTTTGATTTCACGTATTCTTCGGTTTTTCGGAGAAAATCGTGTACTATTGATAGGAGTATTTTCTATGATTATTTCGATGGTGACGCTCGTATTTTCCACAGAGTATTTGTTTGTTTTTGTTCCATTGGTTTTTCTTGCTTTTGGTACTGGAATAGGCAGACCTATCTTAACGAGCAGATTAACAAATAGTGTTACGCAAAAGGAGACGGGAGCGATATTGGGTGTTAACAATGCACTAACTAGCGTTGCTCAAATTATTGCTCCAATATTCGGGGGGTTCATAATCGAATATTTGGCTCCGCAAACTCTACCACTACTGTCCGCCATAATCTTCACATTGCTGATACTCTTTTTGAGAAACACAACTAAAAACAATCCTGACGCTTAGAAAGACGGTAACCAGTCACCCTTCAAGTGCGCGCTGACAGCTTTAAAAAAGCTTGCCACATGGCAAGTGCCAAGGGGTTATGAAAACGCTCACACAAATAATTCATTTCTAGAAATGTCAGCGGCAATTAACCTTCCCCTTTTTTTGGTTTTTCTTGATTTATAATTGCTCGAGGTGAGGTAGTTTGGTACGTTTTTAGGATTTCCTATGTTCCACGTAACCTTTTCCCTTTTTTGTGACTTTGCTTTCTGAAGACACGGCATTTATAAGCTAACATAAGAAACGCAGCAGCATGTTTAACTAATTTATCTTGAAAAACGACTCAGAAGTTGTAAGGACGATTCTAATATGGTCATGCCCCCCTTTTTTTGACGTATCTAATTGAAAAATCTGAGACAAAAGCAAATGCACGACGAGTTAATGCAATTTGCGATATGTGTCAAAAGATGATGCTTCGCATTTTTGGATATATGTGCCGACTCAAAATAACCGATATATTGAGACTTACGATGTTAATCTACAATAGGAGTTGAGTATATGAAAAAAATCCAGCGGTTTGCAATTCTTGCGTTAGCAATTATGACAACATTAACAGTAAGCTTAGTCTTAGCAAGTGGAGATATGAATCCACGCATTACCTACACAGGATACGGTGAACCAGACCCAAGCACAGGTCGAGAGGGAGACCTCTACGTTGACCTAGATACGAGTATCTTATGGGTCTACAGAGAGGACAACGAAACTTGGCTTATGTTCGCAATCTTCCCCGAAGTAATCAATGGCACAGAAGGACCAGTAGGTCCTGAAGGTCCACCTGGACCCCAAGGAGAACCTGGCCCTGCTGGAGCAGATGGAGCTGATGGAATAGACGGAATAGACGGAATAGACGGTCGTAGAGGTTCTCTTGCCTTCTATGAAGGTATTAACGAACCAGAGAATACTGCAGTTCTCTTCGAAGGAGATTCATACCACTACCTAAACGGAGATGTCTACGTCTACAATGGAACAGATTGGGTCTACTTCACGAACTTAGTAGGACCACAAGGAGAGCAAGGAATACAGGGCATACAAGGAGAAACTGGTGCTACAGGTCCCGCGGGTCCGCAAGGCGAAACGGGTCTCACAGGCGCTACTGGTGCTACAGGTCCCGCGGGTCCGCAAGGCGAAACGGGTCCAGCAGGCGTGGATGGCATCGATGGCAGTGATGTTCAAGCAGGAATCTCTGATGTTGCAGGCGACCTTGAAATACCTTGGTGGATTGTAGCTGTACTTGGAGCTGTAAGCGGTTTGGCTGTAGCAATTTCAGTTTATGCGGTCAAAAACAAAGACGAAAATAGAACAGAAAAGTAAAATTCCCCCCTTTTCTTTTTTAGAATAAATTTTAATTTTGGGTTGGGGGTGGGGTTGGAATTAAGATTTATAATATAAGCAAGGAAAGAGGAAGCATTAGAAGTAGTAGATTGCTGTTGCGGTTGCGTTGATGAAGTCACCTTGGTACGCGTCTGTGTTGCCCACTATTATCTCTAGTGTTCCGGGTAAAACGGGGAAATACGCTGTTCCAGCAAACCCCACCGTGACGTTATTGTTGTAATTAACTTTGAAAGAGGAGTAAAGCGCTTGAACGTAAGTTGTGTTGCTCGTTGATTGGACGTTGACGCCAACGTATCCCGCGTATTGTATTGTATCTTGAAACAAGAGTGTATATGTGCTTGCGTTCTGACTTACAGGCGCTTGTGAAAACAAGTACATCGACGCGTTAAGATAGAGCAAATTGAGGTAATTCTGAATTTGGAGATTCAAAGTTTCTACGCCCTCCTGCAGGTTCTCTATGGTGCTGTTACTCTGGTCAAGGCTGCTTTGAAGAGATGCAACTTGCGCGTTCAAAGAACCAATTTGCGTAGTGAAAGTAGCGAGGTCTGCGTTCTTTTCCGCTATTTGAGAATTCAAATCGTTTACCATCGGCAAATAAACTGCGAGTACACCAACTAAACCAGCAGAAACAACTATGCAAACCAGCACTAGCGCGATGGCTACCGGTTTCCAACTAATTTTCTTTTTGCCCATTTTGCCCGTCTCAATCTTTTTTCCTATCGTGGTCACCCGTGATGATTGAGAGGGGGTTTGTGCTGTTGTTGAGGATTTGCTAGGCGGCGGTGGCGGTGCAGATTTTTCTTTTGGAGCGACTTCTGGCTTTTTCGCAGAAATCTCTGGGATGACTTCAGTTGGAGACGGAGATTGCTGTTTAGTAGTTGCTTCTAGTCCTTTTGTGAATTCGAACAGTTCTTTATTCATTAGTTTTTTGATGTTTTCTTGGGTTCCCTCTATCTCAACTTGAACTTCACCTATGCGTACTGCAATCTTTGAGCGGTCTTGGTTCTCTTCATTTTTCTTTGGCATGGTCCATACCTACGTTTTACGTTCTAAGTTTCCATATAAAAATTTAAGCCTTAAACGGGGGAAAGAGGACTTCTTCTTCAACACTACATTTTTGGATCGCGTAAGGCTTTTTCTAGAAAAAAGGTCAACAAGACATGTTATCGAAGAGGTTTTTGGACTAATCGTTTTCGGCAACAGCAAACCTGCGACCTTCGTTTTGCGTATCAGCGTCATCTCCCCTTCCAGATCGTATTGTTGTCACCTATAAACGGTATTAAAAGATTTTTCAGAATTAAACCCAAAACTCCCTCGTTTCTCTGATGTGTGCTCCAATCCCTGCCTACCGTTTTCATCCGTTAAACATGCGTCTCAAGGGATAAGGAAGCTTGGATAACCTTTAAATTTCCTGCCTCTATCTGCTTGATAATGTGGAGTAATTATGCCTTACTGTTCAAATTGTGGCAACCAGCTTCCTGAGGATGCGCTTTTTTGCTCGAAATGCGGCGCCAAAACCTTGAAAGGCGCAGAGGCAAATGTCCCTAATTCAACAGATGAGTTGAAGGAGGCTTTTGCCAAGATGGGTCGAGAGCTGGATAAGGCTTTCTCTGTGGCAGCCAAAGAAATAAACGCAGCTTTTCAAACCGCAAGTGAAAACATACAGAAGTCTCTTAAGAAAGAGAAAATAGTTTGTCCTGCTTGCGGAGAAAAAAACCCAAGCAACGCTGTCTACTGTTATAACTGTGGAAAAAAACTGAAAGCTGAATGAAATTGTGCGGATGCACAACGTTGGAAATCAGTTTAGATTTCTGAAAAAACCAAACTGCAAAATTTGTTGAGGATAACAGAGGTTGTCGACGGTTTTAACTTGAAGGGCTGTGATAGCTTTTGGGAGAGATCATGGTTTCTTCAGAGGGACTAATTAAAGCGCAACACTTGACCAAGCGGTTTGGTAGCTTTACGGCAGTGGATCGCATTAACTTTGAAGTCTACAAGGGCGAATGCCTTGGTTTCTTGGGACCCAACGGCGCGGGAAAAACAACTACGGTGCGCATGATTTATTGCTTCTCGCCTGTGACTGAAGGCGAGTTAACCGTGGCTGGAATGAACGTTTCTAAGCATTCGCGGGAGATTAAAAGAATGGTGGGTGTGGCTCCTCAGGAAGACAATCTTGATCCAGACTTCACGGTTGCAAAGAACCTACAGGTTTACGCCCGTTACTTCGACATTCCAAAGGCTGAAGCTGCGAAACGCGCCATAGAATTGCTCAAATTCTTCCAGCTTGAAGAAAAACAAACTAAGTCGATTGATGAGCTTTCCACAGGTATGAAACGACGCTTAATTATTGCTCGCGCGTTGATTAATCAGCCGCAAATCCTCCTTTTAGACGAACCGACCACAGGGCTGGATCCTCAAGGTAGACATATTGTTTGGGATGAAATTCGCAGCTTGTTAAAGCAGGGGGTAACCATTATTTTAACGACGCATTACATGGATGAAGCAGCAGCTCTGTGCGATCGGGTTATAATCATAGATAACGGGAAAATAATCGAGACTGGGGCACCTCAAAAACTTATCAAAAAACATGCGGGCGAAGACGTTTTAGAAGTTGCCTTCAACGAGGTCATTCTGAAAGCACTGAGGGAAGAACTTCCGGATGCGGATATTGAAATCTTCGGCGACCAGATTCGAGTGTTTGTTAATAGGCACGGTGTTTTCGAGCGGATTGTAAAGAAATTTCCAGGTGTAAACATGAGCATTCGCAATGCCAACCTTGAGGATGTGTTTCTTAAACTGACAGGAAGGAAGTTGCGAGAATGACCGCAAGTAGACATCCGCCATCGGTTTCTCGGCTGCCTAGGCTGACCTTTCGCGTTTGGACGGTTTGGCGGAGAAACTTTGATGTTTTCATGAAAACGTGGCACGTGAATTTCTTGCCATCTCTTATCGAACCTATTCTATACTTGATAGCGTTCGGCTTTGGATTAGGGGCTTTCGTCACAAACATTGAAGGTATCTCGTATATTCAGTGGATAGCGCCTGGGTTGATAGCGATAACCGTGATGTACGGCTCCTTTTTCGAATGTACCTACGGCTCGTTCGTTCGGATGTACTTTCAGAGAACGTTTGACGCCATAATCGCCACGCCTATTAACGTTGAAGAGGTCATTACAGGTGAGCTTCTGTGGGGCGCAACTAGAGCATTGTTTAATTCAGCTATTGTTTTGGCTGTGGTAGCTGCCTTCGGGTTAATTTCTGCTCCGTGGTTTTTGGCGATGATGCCTGTTGCCTTCTTTGGGGGGCTTCTGTTTGCCTCGTTGGGAATGTGCTTCACGGCTTTGGCGCCGAACATCGAATTCTTCAATTACCCGACTTTCTTGCTCATCACACCCATGTTTCTCATAAGCAACACGTTTATTCCGCTTGCGTCGTTTCCAAGTCAACTTCAAACTATCGCGTTGGCGGTTTTGCCGTTGACGCATGTAGTGGACTTGTCGCGTGTATTGGTTGTGGGTAAGATAGAAACTTTAGGTGGCTTAACGCCTGAGTTGGTGCTGGTTCTGGCTGTCTTTTGGATAGCCTCTGTGACTGTGTTTTTCTTTGTTTTAAGCATTTACTTGATGAGGAGACGACTTATCAAGTGAGCTGTACTCTGTGACTTGAAGGGTAATGGCGGAATTTTGAGGGTGTTCAAGCTACAGTTAAAAGCTTGAAAAAGCAGAGTATTAGCAGGTTTGCTGAGGCGTGTTGTATTAACTTTGGTTGGAGGTGAAAGGATGACTAATGTTGGAGAGATTTACGTTTGCAAAATATGTGGGAACGCGGTTGAGGTTGTTGCGGCTGGCGCTGGAAGGCTTGTTTGCTGTGGGCAGCCTATGGAGCTTGTGGAGGATGAGGAGTAAATTGCGCACTTTTTCGTGATTTTCCTTTTTATTGACTTTTGTGCGTTAAGGTGGAAAAGTTCATGTGATTTGTTTTTTGTCTGCGTTAGTCTTAAATATGACGCGTGTCATATTCTATTTTATGAGCTGAAGTTGGCATTAAAGTTGAAAAGAATTTTTGCAGCGATCACAACAATAGCTATACTGTTAATCTTAACCAGCCTTGCATACAATTCAATACCTCCCGCAAGAAGCGCAATCCCCAGCGACCCAGACTGGCAGTTAACAGTGGTTGGTCTAGTTAAAAACCCCTTGACCTTAAACTGGACCGAAATAACAGCCTTGCCTAAAACCATCGTACCTGCCGCACTTATTTGTGTGGATTTCCCTAACAAAATACTTCTGCAAGGATACTGGGGTGGGGTCAGACTTAATACTTTAATAGAATTGGCTGAGTCTTCACCAAATGTAATTAAAGTAGCCTTTTACGCCGCTGACGGCTACTCAACAGACTTAACAATTGAAACCGCTAAACGTAACGACGTAATTTTAGCTTACGAGCTAAACAACACCTCTCTCAACGACTTGCGTTTAGTGGTGCCTGGCAAGTGGGGCTACAAGTGGATAAGCCAAATTACCAACATCGAACTTGTTGACTACAACTATCTAGGCCGTTGGGAAAGCGCAGGTTACCCTGACGACGCAGATATCTCTGCAGGTGGCGGACAATCACTTAAAGATTTACAATCATTGCCTAAAGTAAACAATACTTCCCCATCCCCAACCCCAACCCCTACTCCTCCTTCAACCACACCTTCACCGTCTCCTTCTCCCGTAACACCTTTAGATCAGACTACACCAACACCAGAGCCCTTAGAAAGCATGTCCATACCAACAGAAACCATCTACGCTATAGCCGTGTCCGTGGTCGCCGTTATGCTGGTTGTCGCTTTAACCTTTGTTCGCAAGAAAAAATAGCCGAGAGCCTAAAAAAAACTTCCTTTTTTTTGTTATGTATTTTGCTCATCTTATATATCCAAGGCGTTAAGAAACAGCCAGAACTCTTCAACATTATTTATTCTTCTTATCTCCAAGTATTCTGGTTTAAATTTTGCTCCTTCTCCAGAAGACTCTTTGTAGAATCCTACTGTGTGAGGATAAAGTCTTTCAAATTCCCGATCTTCCAAGAGGTCTCCTAATTTTACAAGTTTTTCCGATTGGGACATTCCTTTCTTCCTGTCCACCACAATAGCATCATAGTTAAGGTATTTTCCCTTATTTCCGCAATTCGGAAAATAAACTAGCAAATCGACTTCCATGAAATGAAATTTCTTGATCTCGCCGTTTAACACTATTCACCACTCAATAATCGAATAACGATTATCTTGACTTCTATTTGACTTTTGGATTTAAATATAATATCGCAAATCTATTCTTTGCTCAGTTTGAGCCATAGGAATAAGAGTGCGCGCATGTTTAGTCCTCTCAAGTGTCTTGTAGGCAGCGGAAAATAACTGTCCATGCGTTAGCGCGCACTTAGTGAGAGTTTGCTGAGGCTTTAAACGGACAATAACTTTAATGAGAAAAGAACGCAATTTGCTTAACGGTTACTGCAATTGCGTTTCCCGTTCAGAGTCCTTTTCAGCCCCTCTTTACTGTGCTTGATTTATGATCGCTAGTGGCTAAACTAAAAAAGGGGGAAATGGTTTGTGCGTTTTTTGTTGTTGCTGTTTGCTTATCTTTTTCGCATAATCAGGATGATTACCATCCCGACTACTATGATTGCGATTATGGCGCCTGCTCCTATACCTAACACGTACGTGTCAGTCATTGGCGCTGGTGTTGGCGGTGGAACTGGAGTAGCAGCGGGAGCTTCTTTAACCCCGAGGTAAGTCTGTGCATACGAAGGCCAGTAGGCTGCGGATCCGTCGAAAGTAGCTATGACAGTGTATTCGCCTGGAACCTCCGGAGTGAACATCAGTTTGAAACCACCGCTTGAGTCGCTTGTTGTTCTGCCGACTTCGTAGACGTTGTTGTTCGGGTCAATTACGCTCACGACAACTTCCACGCCCATAACGTCAATGGGACGCTCAAACTGCATATAAACGTACTTCATCCATTCGCTCATGTTCGCGTCGGAAACCGCTGGAACACCATTTAGGAATCTTGCAGTTATACCCGATTCTTTCGTTCCCGCTGATACATCGGTCACTGCGCCCTCCACCAGTACACTGTCGCCAAGCACTGAAACCTTCGATGACGCTGAGACGGTGGTTGCACTCGGTCCCTTGCCAATAGCGTAAATACGCTGATCATATGAATTGTACGTGGCTATTATGCTATCACCGATAATCGCCGTTCCACCCCATTCAGTTTGACGAAAAGCACCTTCGATCTTCCATATTTCGTCCCCAGTCGTTGCATTGAGGCATATGAACGGTGCACCACGCGGCAGCGGATTAACTGGAGAGTGCTCATCGTGGCACAAGTAGATTTTTCCGGCACTAATAAATGCAATACGCATAGGCCAGTTATTGCTCCATAGAATCTCTGAGTAAATATCCTCGGCTGTGTACTTCCAAATTAAATCACCTGTATCCGCATCAAAGCAGTGAACTACTCCACCCATACCCGTTGAGAACACTTTTCCTTCCGCAATAACTATTGCACGCGATATGGCCCTTTCCTCACCCTGAGTATAGATGTCCAGATAGGGTTGGACCTCAGTTGGACCCCATATTTTCTTTCCCGTATCAACACTGAATCCATATAGAGATCTGGCATCTTTAGCTGTCACTGTAAAAACTCCGTCTTCAAGACTGGCAGATGCCGGCAACATGGTTAGGTTTCCAGAGGGTGGTTGCCAAGTTTCTCTGAAAAGCATTGTTCCCTCTCTTCCTGGCTCTATGCTTAATGCCCAGAAGGTAATGGGATTGTTTGCTAAGCCTGTCCATGCGGGAGTGTCTGAACCCACTATTCTGTCGTCTAAAACCCAGTTAACTACTCCTGGTAAACCAGTAGGTATAGTCACATTCCATTCCAAGCCTTGTTCAGCTGCGTTTGTGTAGGTTATTCCTTCGGGTTCCCAGCTGCCTTCAGGGGAAACAATTCTACTGGAGTTCCACAGGCTCATCCAGTTATTCATGTTATCAACGGTGTATATGTAGATTTCACCTTTGGGACCGTAGGTCATTCTGCCCATAGGCAGGTTCTTCATTGAATACACCCACTCTCCAGTGAAAGCGTCGTATGCGTCCCAATCAGTTACTGGAAGGAATGCCCCGAACACTGGAGGTGCACATCCCCATACATAAGACAGTGTGCCGTGCATGTTATAGGAATCCCAGTAGAATGCTTGGCCGAACAATAATCTGGTGTTGTTTCTAAACCAGAGTTCTTCACCCGTATGTAGATCGTATGCAAAAATTCCTTGCTGCGGTGGCGCACCTGCGAATCCAACCCAGTACCTGTTGTAATAGAGTATTCCGTTGAGTATTACTGATGATCCGAATTCGCCTTGGTATGCGTCTCCAACATTCATAGAATGGTCGCCTAGTTCTCCTCCTGCGAGGCCGCCCATTGTTAAGGGCTTTGTCCAGAGGATGTGAGCGCTTTCAGGTGCATCATTGTAAGGGGCGTGTCTGTAAGGCCAGTTATATGGGAAAGTGTTGATCATGCTTCCAGATTCCAGCCAGTTGCCTGAGATAACATTCCACTCTCTATGTTGCGCATCAATTGGGCGCGTCCAGAATTCGGATGGAAGCGGCGAGCCAGGATAATACTGTATTTGCTCTTCTTGGACGACGAGTTCAAGTACTTCGCTGCTGCTGGCCTCCATTACTGTGCCTGCAGGAATAAACATGGTTCCAATCTCTATCACTTGTTCAGGGAAATGTGATTGGAAAGTGTATTTTCCCGCTTCTGTGGGCAAATATACTGTTCCTGTTCCGCCTGTGGCGTCTGTTCTGAATGGCCCCAGCGTTTCTGTGTGGCCGTCGGGCTTCGTTACCGTTACAGTCAGGCCTTCCCAACCTAAAGTTACGTCAGCTACAGGATCAGTGATCCCTACGTGAATCAGCACTTCTTGACCAACACCAACTGGGTTAGGGGTAGCACCAATGAAAGCATAGGTTTTTTTCTTTCCTTGTGCGTTCACTGTTGGCATAGTGAAAAGCGAAACAGTCATAGCGAACATCAGGATTAATGCAATCAAAGTAGCAATTTTGTTCTTAGACATTTTCTTTTTTCTCCTATTTTTTCCTGCGCATGACTGCGCGATTGTAATGTTTTTACGGTCAGTGTATTTAAAATCTTGGATGTTAGGTATAATCAGGGCTTTCAGATATAGCGGGCGAAGATAAATTGAAGTTACTGCTTTCACAGCTCTTAAACGAAAAGGAAGGGATTATCTCCCAATTTTTACCAAGTTGCATAGTCTTTCCAAAGTTCGCGGTTGATTATTCGAAAGACGTTTTCTGGTAGCGTCCTTTTTAGATAGTGACGTTGTGCCCTAACAAGTGAGATTTGTTTGTTTTTTCTATACTTTTTCTATTGGGGATATTATAGCGCGCGCTTTTAACATTCCTCGTTATCTTAAAAGCACGATGAAAGGAGACAATAACGACCAATTATGAACTGTACTTTTTTCCTAAACTGATTTTCTTCTTTATGTCTTCGATATCCACCTCATTGTCAGCCAAAATTCTAAGCCACAACTCAAATTCGTTTTTTGAAATTTCCTTCAAAATTCCATCTTGGTCACCAGCAAAGCATTTCATTTGTTCTGCGGGTGATTCGAATAACTTGAAGTAAAAAATTCGATGTTCAATCGTCAGTTTGGAGGAACACCCTTGTTTTTCGCCCTCAACATAATCCACTTCATAACCCATTAACCATCCTTCCCTCCTCCGATTACCATAATTATTCAATTAAGCCTTACCATCCTGAAAAGGATAAACCTTGATACGTTAAATCTTAAGATCTTTCATATCTGCCAAGACAAGGTAATAAGCGGCTAAACCCTTCCAATCTCCCCAGCTTTTACCGATTCTCCGCGCTTCAGCGCTTGAAATCGCCTTTCTGTCACAGTAGTAACGTGAAATCACCCGTCGCAAGCCTAAATCGTCAGCCGGCAACGCTTCCAGACGCTGCATTCCCCGAAGCATCGTAAGCTCAGCGGTCCAGACTCCAACCCCTCTCACTTCGTCAAGCTCCCGTATGATTTGTTCAGAACTCTCATAATTTTTGAGTTTTTCCAAGTCCAATTTTCCCTCTGTTATGAGCTTGGATGCTTCTTTGATGTACTCGCCCTTGCGAAAGCTTAAACCGCACTGGCGGAACTCCTCGGTGCTGACGGAGGCCAATCGCTTTGGGGTCGGATACGCATAGTATACTTCGCCTTCCAAGTTCAGGGTGTCGCCGAACTTTTTGATGAGCGTGTGTTCTAGGCTATGGGCTACTTTTAAAGAGATCTGCTGCTCAACAACCGAATCAACCAATGCTTCAAAAACAGTTGGCGTGACTGGATTTTTCAGTCCCCATAGCTCATGTATTAAATGCGCCATTATTTTGTCGTCTTTCACCTTTTCATAAAAAGGCTTCAGGTCTAAATCCAAACTAAAAAGGTTTGTAACCGCAAGTCCAGCGTTTTCTTTGTCCTCCGCAGTTATCGCTTGGTTTGATTCGAGATCAACAGTTAATTTCGGCTCGTCAAAGGCGCCCTCGGATTCTACGATGGCGAGAACGAGTTTGCCATCGACGCGTATAACCTGCCAAAACTTGCCATTTTTGTAGTTGCGGATTTGTTTGTCTCCGTTATGGAATATTTCGCAACTAAGGTCGAAACGGAACGGTGGTAACGCCGAAATCTCAAATTTTTCAGCGTAAATCACTTTAAATTCCATCCTGCGGGCTAGAGCCTCGGAAGCTTACTGAAAACAACACCGCAATAATTGAAGCGAGAAGTATGAGGGCGCTACCGATTGACCCGAATCCCTCAAACACCATCCGCTTCACAATCCGTGCTTAAATGCTCTTAGGCGAGAGCTAAAAACGTTTCTTGCTCTCGCATTACCTAAGTGACAAGCGCAAAGCAGATTGCATAAGCTGTGCTACTCTAAAGGATTTTTAACTTGGGATCTGCGTATATAACAGTCAAGGACGGTTTCGGTCATGCGCATAGTATTGCGAATAGGTGGTTCAGTTGTAGCGTCTCCGGTTAACACGGAGTTAATGAGCAAATACACTGACGTGGTGAAAAAACTTAAAGAACAAAACCACGAAGTGGTCGTGGTTGTCGGCGGTGGGTCATTAGCGCGCGAGTTCATCTCCATAGCGAAAAATCTGCGGTTAGATATGCGCGCTCAGGATGAAATCGCGATTTCAGTGTCACGACTTTTCGCTAAACTTTTTCTCATCACACTTGGAAACTTTGCATGCAGCAAAGTGGCATTAACCCTTGACGACGCAGCAAAATGTCTTCGCGAAGGGAAGATTGTCGTGATGGGTGGTTTGAAACCGGGAATCACCACGGATGCAGTTGCGGCGTTAGTTGCTGAACATGTGGGTGGCGAGTTGCTAGTTAAAGGCACAGACCAGGCCGGCATCTATAGCAAGGACCCCCGGAAATACCCTGATGCCGTTAAGCTTGATCACTTGTCTTTTGATGATTTACAGGGCGTTTTTTCGCAGAGCAAGCATAAAGCAGGTATGCACCAGATTGTTGACCCTGAGGCTGTGAAAGTGCTAAAGCGCGAGCGTGTAAAATTGGTTGTGGTTAACGGCTTCGAGCCTGAGAATATTTTGTTGGCTGTTAAGGGCGATAAAGTTGGGACTGTAGTGGAATAGTGTGTTTCTTCCGTTGTTGTCTTGCTCGTTATGGCGATATGCTTAAATTTCACAGTTGATATCACATTTGAGGTCAATAGTGATACGTCATGTTTGCTCACAAAAAATGGCTACGGCACACCGCCATGGTGCCTAAAGGCTTCATACGCTGCCGCGTTCTTGAGGCCCTAAACGAAAAACCCATGTCGGGATCGGAAATAATAGAAGAAATCGAAAAGCAGACAGGTGGCTTTTGGAAGCCGAGTCCAGGCTCAATTTACCCGCTGCTTGCTTGGCTTCAGGACAACGGTTACGTCAAGGAGTTACCTATGGAAAACGGGTTGAAACGTTACGAACTAACAGAAAACGGAAAAGCACTTTTGGCTGAGCAAAAGAAAATCAGAAAACAATTGCGAGAGCAGGTTGGCTTTTTACCTGCACCGTTCTTCGTCAATTTGCTCATGAAAATCTCGCCCGAGCAGAAAGGTGAAATCCGCGATTCCTTTAGGGAACTTGCGGCATCTTTTTTCGAGTTGGGCAGCACTTTGCATGGGCATTTCTCGGAGGAAGTAATAAACGAGTTGAAGCAGCTGTTGGATGAAGTCACGAGGAGGATTAATGAAATAAATGGCAAACTTAAAGGTGAAAAAAGTGAGTAAAGAAGATGCGATTAAGGCTGAAGGCTTAACCAAAGTCTTCAACAGAAACTTGGTAGCCGTTGACCACATCAATTTTAGCGTTAAACACGGCGAAATTTTCGGGTTTTTGGGACCCAACGGCGCTGGAAAAACCACAACCATAAACATGTTAATAACCATCTTAAAACCAACAGAAGGCAAGGCGTCCATACTAGGCAATGATATAGCCAAACAACACAACGAAGTCAGATACTCGATCGGTTTAGTCCCGCAAGAATACACCGCTGACGAAGACTTAACTGGCTTCGAAAACATACTTTTATGCGCTGACCTCTACGGAATTTCCCGCGAGGTTTCCAAAAAACGAGCATTGGACCTCCTAAAGCTTGTTGAGTTAACCGAGTTCAAAGACAAAAAGGTTCAAACTTTTTCAGGTGGCATGCGTCGAAGGCTAGAGCTGGCATGCGGCTTGATCAATAGACCAAAGGTGCTTTTCTTAGATGAACCAACGTTGGGTTTAGATGTGCAAACCAGGGCCGCCACTTGGAACTACATTAAAACGTTGAAGAAAGAATTCGGCATGACGCTTTTCATGACTACTCATTATTTGGAAGAAGCAGATGCCCTTTGTGACCGTGTCGCCATAATCGACCATGGAAAAATAATCGTTGTCGGAACCCCTGAGGAGCTAAAGGACAGTTTAGGCGGCGACATAATCACCGTCGGCATAAAAAAGGATGAGGACATAACCGGACTCGTTGAGAAAATTAAGCATGTAAAAGAAGTTAAAAAAGAAAACAGCATGTACAGGATAAAATCTGAAAACGGCGAAGTAACAGCTCCATTGATAATTGAAGCGTTGCGCAAGGCAGGTCACGTTGTCACAAGACTTTCACTTACGAAACCGACCTTGAACGAAGTTTACTTGCAATACACGGGCAGATCCATGCGTGACGCTGAAGAATCAGGAGAGGCGTTTCACGCAAAAAGAATGTTGATAGCGAGGCGAAGGCATTGAGTAAAATGAACAACGTTTCTAAAAGCAAACTGCACGGTCTCTGGGCGCTAACCAATCGCGAGCTGAAGAAATGGTACAAGGCACCCACAGTCTTCATTCTCACGCTAATACAGCCGATCATCTGGCTTGGCTTGCTAGGAAACGCCTTAAATTTTGGCAGCTTAGTCAGTCCCGACTCGTTTGCAATTCCCGCAATTACTCCGCCACTATCCTCAACGCAACTTGCGCAATTGGGCACCTATTTTTCAAACATAGGTAACACTATACTTCAGGGTACTTTCGGAACAACAAGTTACATCTCTTTCATGGCTGTAGGTATGATCGCTTTCACCGCGCTATTTACGACGATGTTCAGCGGAATGTCAGTTGTATGGGACAGACGCTTAGGCTTCTTAAACAAAGTTCTGAGCACACCCGTATCTCGCTCAGTAATAATAGTATCTAAGGTGCTTTCAGCCACACTACGATCAATGTTCCAAGCTTCTATAATACTGATAATCGCTGTTCCACTAGGCTTTCAAGCTGGCGCAGCTTTCACTCCAATTAACATACTTGGAGTGTTCGCGTTCCTGTTTCTCATATGCATGGGCTTGTCTTCGCTGTTCATCGCTATCAACATAAGGTCAACAAGAATCGAGACGCCTATGGCGGTCATGAACCTTCTGAACCTGCCGTTAACCTTTGCCAGCAGTGCTTTCTTCCCGATCTCCAGAATGCCTGATTGGTTACAATCAGTGGCGAAGGTGAATCCTTTATCCTATACAATGGACGGTATGAGACAGCTTCTGATCAACCCCACCATCGATTATTCTAAACTTGCACTGCAATACGGGTACGTCGGAATCTTCGCTGCAATACTAACGACGATAGGCATAGTGCTTTCGTGGCGGTATCTAAATAAATAAATAAATATGCAGGCGCAAACGGACTAGAAATGAGGTATTCTTGTGGCACTTGTTGTTGAAGCAGTTGACCTGAAAAAAACTTACATGTTGGGAAAAATCCCAGTGCAAGCGCTACGCGGAGTAAACCTGAAAGTGGAAAGCGGGGATTTCCTCTCCATCCTCGGACCTTCAGGCAGCGGCAAATCAACACTCCTCAACCTACTTGGCACGTTGGACAAGCCGACCGCAGGCAAACTGCTGATTGACGGCGTTGACATTTCAACCCTTAGCGATAACCAGCTGGCGGACCTCAGGCTTCGAATCGGCTTCGTCTTCCAGTTCTTCAACCTAATTCCAAGGTTCACAGCAAGATACAACGTAGAACTCTCCATGTCCATAATTGGCAGAAGCAAGGCTGAAAGAAAGAAACACTCCGAAGAGCTTCTTGAGACAGTCGGGCTGAAAGACCGCATGAATCATAAACCAGCCGAACTAAGCGGTGGCCAGCAACAGCGTGTAGCTATAGCCCGAGCTTTGGCGAACGACCCGCGCTTTCTTTTGATGGATGAACCCACAGGCAACATTGACTCCAAAACTGCACAGGAAGTCATGAACTTGGTTAAGAAAATCAACGAGAAAGGCGTGACCATAATCATGGTAACTCACGACCAGCGCTTAGCTAGCGAAGCCAAAAGAACCGTCCACATGATCGACGGAGTCATAACCACAGGCAGGGTGAATTAGCTTGAAGGTTCCTGACGTATTCTTCTACTCATTTAGTGCCATCAGACTGCGGAAGCTCCGAGCAGCCCTCACAACGCTGGGCGTCATAATCGGAATCGCAGCCATAGTTGCGCTTCTTTCAATCACTCAGGGACTGCAAAACACTATAACTAATCAGCTTGAGCGAGGCTTAGCGGCGGACACTCTTATTGTTGTTCCTGGCTCAAGCGCCTTAGGCGGCGGCGCTGGTGATGGCGGCGGGTTCGGCGGAGACCTGGGTGTGGGTAGCACCACTGCACCTTTGTACATTAATTACACAGATGAGATCACCTCACTTTCACCCGATATAGTGACATCGTTGGCAATTATTCAGAAGTCCGGTTACATGCAAAACAGCTCAAATTCCACTAGAAGAGTAAATAGTATCGTAGGCGTAAACTTTTCTCAGTACGCGGATGCCTATTCAACCACGTTTGTAGCGACAAGTGGCACTATTCCCCTGGATCCTTCGGACCAGGATATAGTTATCGGTGCGCGAGTTAGTGACCCGAGGCTTAATGGAACACTGTTTGTTCAAGCGGACGAGGACGTCAACATTATTTGGACTAATAACACGATAATTCCGTTCGTGAACGTAACTTACACCGGTCAAATTTCTGCCGTGCTCGGCAGAATCGGCGGTTTCGCCTTGGGCGGTCCATCAGATACTGGGGTTTATGTTTCGCTATCTCAGGCTGAGGAGTTCTTTGGAACAGATGAAGCTGACATGATACTCGTTAAGTTGACAAGCAGCGACGCCGCTGTAGTCAACAGCACTTCGAAGGCTATAACGGATTATTTTGGGAACCAAGTTTCGGTGATTTCTGCCACTGCGGTGCAAAGCTTGCTCACCACGATCTTTTCAACTGTCTCACTATTCTTGGGCGGTATCGCCGCCATCTCACTGCTTGTGGCGGGCATTGGCATAATGAACATCATGATTGTTTCGCTGATTGAGCGCACGCGTGAGATAGGCATACTTAAAGCGTTGGGCATGAAGAGTAGGACGGTGCTTTACATCTTCCTGACGGAATCAATCATAATCGGCTTGATTGGCGCGGTGATTGGCATAATTTCGGGCTGGGTATTAGCGAACGTGGTTGCGCTGGTCCTCGGACGCGGCGGAATCATCGGTAGCGCTTTTATAATAACGCCCATTCTGACGCTGGAAGTGCTGCTAGGCGCTTTGTTTTTTGGCATAGGCGTAAGCGTTGTATTCGCGTTGTATCCTGCTTGGCGGGCTTCAAAGCTTAAACCCGTAGAGGCTTTAAGATACGAATAGCCCATATTATTCAGACTGAGGTTTGCGAGTTGAAGAGACAGTACCCTAAAAGACCAGTTGTAGGCGTCGGCGCCGTAATCCTGGAAGGGTACAAAATTTTGCTGGAAAAAAGAAAAAACGAGCCTAGCAAAGGCAAATGGAGCGTTCCAGGAGGTTTAGTGGAGCTGGGTGAAAGCGTGGAAGAAGCGGTTGTTCGCGAGGTGCACGAGGAGACAGGGTTGAAAGTGAATGAGCCGCGACTTGTTGACGTGGTGAATTATGTCAGCTTGGGTGAAAAAGGCGCAATAATATACCATTACGTGATTCTTGACTATCTTGTTACCGTGCAGAGCGGTAAGGCTAAGGCGGCAAGCGACGCTGATGCTTTGAGATGGGTGCCATTCAACGAGGTGGAAGAATACGATCTAACGGAGTCCTTCCGTTGGTTCTTTAGGCGAAATAGGCAGAAACTGGAGAATCCTACCTTATATTTTTGAAAAAAAGTCGTGTTTCGCCCATCGTTTTAATGTCTAAAGCGCGGATTCGTGTAACTATTGGAAAATCATGCACAACCTTCCCCAACGTTATACAGTGATAAGGCGGCAGGTCTCGTGCGATGGAGCGGACGGTTTCCGCGTCCACGCGGGAGGCGCGGCTTACGACGTCTAAATCGTGATCGTTTGTGAAGTTAAAGAGGAAGATATTGTCTGCTTGGCGGTATATGGTTTCCCGGATGGTGTCGGGCTGGTTGGTTATAAAGGTGGTAAATATGCCGAAATGCCGCATGCGCGTGACTATGTCATCCCAGTACGTTTCGCGAAGGTAAAGATGCGCCTCCTCAGCGAAGAGGAAAACGGCGTCAAGTTTCCAGCTTTGTAGGGAATCAACCAGCTTTCCGAGAACGTATTCAACTACTATTTGGCGGTCAATGGTGCTTGTGTTTCGGAGGTTTATGACAATGGCGCCGCCTCGCTCCTTGGCTTTCAGCAGACATTCGTGTAGCAGCGTTGATTCTGCAAGGTTGTCAGTGAAGAAGCCTGAGTTGAGGAGGGCGTGATAGCGAGAAGACAGTGCATCGCGCACGTGTTGATTGCAGTTCAAGTTGCGTATTGTCTCACCTAAGTCCTGCAGGGTGAGGCTTTTCTTTTCCTTCAGGTGTTTCCAAAGGCGTCTGAACTCGCGTGAGGAGGTTCCTGGTAGGTGCAGGGCATGGATGAGTATGCCCATTACCACGTTTAGGTGCAGCTGGTCAAGGGATACCTTGAAGTTTTGTGAGGGTGTTAATGCGTGGACTTTGTCGTAGTATATGTTTCTTTTTCCCTCATGGGTCAATCCTATGCTTGTGTATTCACCGTTCAGGTCGAAGAGGACTACGGTTGCTTTGTAGCCTATGAGGCTTGCCATCAAGAGTTTGGACAGGTGAGATTTGCCGCAGCCTTTCTTGCCTGTAATAATGTTTAAAGTGCCGTCTAGTGCTGTGGCGTCTATTGTTAGGAGCGAGGAGTCTTTGGTGCCACCGAGAATTATGGGTCGCGTTCCCTCAACGTTGGCAAGCTTAAGCAGCATGGGTACAGACAGTTTCTTAATGGTGGACTGCGAGCGACTGGGTAGCCAGCTGCTGCTGGGATTTAACGCGTCGTTTTCCAACGTCGCCCTTGTTTTGCAGATGAGTAGACTGGCGTCTTGGATGTACGTGATGTGCGGCGCTATTTCCAGCGGGTCAATGTCTTCGCCTTGTATTGGTACGCCGCCGTCTGGAAGCGTGCGCAGCAATTCTTCAAGCACACCGGGGATGCTGGCGAACTGCACGTCAATTACCTGTGCAATTAACGCTCTTCTTGCTTCTGGGTCTTCAACCATTAGGTAGTCGCCTTTTTCGGCGTTCTCGTTTGGGAAGCTTAGGATTTGCAGAATGTTGCCTTCTTTTTTGTAGAGTTTCATGAGTACATTTCTCCTTTGCCAAAAGGTCCGAACAGCAAGCGGTGCATGTCGGGACGATTAATTATTTGGATGCCGTGCTTTCGGGTGATAAAGTGTTTTATGGCTAAGACTTCGTTAGCGGTGAAAGTGCATAGTATGTGCGCTAATCGTAGGGTTTCAGGGTAGCTCTGCATGTACAAATCGTTTCCTATGAGCTTCTCAACTGCTGCCTTCCTGTGCTGGAGCGGTGTTTCTCTATCGATGTCAAGGCGGAAAGCGTAGTTCGCCTTGCTCAGCCTAGCTACGTAAACTTCGCCTAACACGATGGTAGGCGGTTTGAATCTTAAGCCTGTGGTTTCCAGAAGGTAGGGTGGCTCATGTTTGGGTAGATGTTCGGTTATAAGGTGACCGTTTACGCGGAGGCTGGTCATCTTGCTGAACGCGAGCACAATGCTCTGGTTTCTTCTGGCGAGGCTGAGGATTTCTTTCATGCGTTGCACTGGCATGTCGAAGGTTCCTGATGTTAAGGAGCCGTCGAACAGGATTAGCCCGTGGCTTAAGGTTTTTGCCAGCATGTTTTGCAGCCAGCGTTCGAGTAGGCTGGCGAGGCGGGTGGGCATCTGCATAAGGTGAGGGGACAAGTGGCGGTTGCTGTTGTAGTAGTTGTTGAAAGTAGCTTTTTCAAGAGTGTTGTAGACTTCTCTTTTGTTTTCCTCAGTGATGTGAAATATGAATGGCCCGAGGCGGGTGTAACGGTATTTGCGTTTTTGTTTCCAAGTGGTTGCGCCTCGGATAGCGATTATTATGCCGGTGCTTGTTTCGCCAATTTTTATGGTTGAGGTGTCTACTGCGGCAATGGTTGTTTCTTGGTGGTTGGGTTTTAGGGCGATGGGTTGGCGTTTGAGCCGCAGTTTTGCAGGTTGCTGCTCCAATGTGCGGAATTGTTGAATATTTTGTTGATTTAGTTGAAAGGTTTGGTGTGGCACTTGTTTTAGGGATTGGATGCTTTGTTCTACGAAGCGTTGAGGTAATGTTGTGTCGATGGTGGGCTGTGGAAAATTATATTTGGGAGTTGTTGTTATTGTGTATTGTTTAATCACCAAGATTCACCAATAGGCAATATGGGGATGGGGGAAATATTTAAGTGTTGTGCATGCGCATCTTGTACAATACAATAAACAACAGGTGACAACTTGACACAAAAATCGCAAAAACCGCCAATACGCGTGAAGATGAAAATTGGCGAAATTGAAATAGAAATAGAATCACAAGAAGACCAGTTGCAATCCGCCGTGGACAAGATACTCTCTACTGTAACCGAAAAACTCAGAGACACGCGCCTATCCACTATCGCCGAAAGACCCAGATCACCGCCCAGAGCAGAAACATGCAAGGGTGTAATCCAAAAACTCTGGGAAGAAAACTGGTTCACCCAACAACGAGGCCTAGGCGAAGTCCACAGCGAAATGGCAAGACAAGGCTTCCACTACGACCGCACCGCCGTAGCCCACGCCCTAATAGATCTCGTCAAAGACGGCATCCTCACACGCGAAGGAAAACCACGCCGATACCAATACGCTCAAAAAAGACCCCCACCATAGCCAATCTATGAGCTACCTCCTATCTCTTTTCCGTTTAATGTTTTGCGTGACCTTTTCTATTCAAGCATAATTCGTGCGTCAACAGTTTTTACGCCTTTCTCATAAGCCATTACGGGGTTTAGGTCTAGCTCTTTGATTTCAGGGTTGTCCATAACTAACTTTGAGGTGTTTTGTAGGACGGTTACTATTGCATCTAAGTCTGCTGGCGGCGTGTTTCTGTAGCCTGTTAAAAGCGGATACGCTTTGACGTTTGTCACCATTTCACGTGCGTCTTCTTGTGTCACAGGTGCGATTCGGAAAGTGACATCCTTCAAAAGTTCGACGAATATTCCCCCTAGCCCGAACATCAAGGTCTGCCCAAACTGCGGGTCTTTGATGGCGCCAACTATAACTTCTGTGGACTGCGGAGCCATCTCCTGAACCAAAACGCCTTCGATTCGTGCGGAAGCATCGTTTTTGTTGGCGTTCTCCAAGATTTTTCCGTAAGCACTCTTGACTTCATCGGCGTTTTCAAGGCTAACCTTTACGCCTCCAGCGTCAGACTTGTGGATTATGTCGGGCGAAACGATTTTTAAGACCACGGGGAAACCTATCTGCCCCGCAAAAATGGTGGCTTCTTCCTCGCTTTTCGCCAGCTTAAACACGGTAACTGGAATGCCGTACTCCCTGCATATGGCTTTGGCTTCGGTTTCAAGAAGGGCTTTTCTGCCTTCATGGCGAACCGCGGAAATGATTTCTGAAGTTTTGTTCAATCTCACAAACTTCCCTGTGACTTGTTGGGTAAAACCCAAATCAGGTTTAAAATCGTTTTGCCCGAAAAACTGTGATGATGTGTTGGCTTCGTTAGCTCAGTTCTTGCAGCGCTTGCAAACGCTTGACAATGTTCGGGTGGGTTGATAATGCTTCGATCAGTTTATCCGTGAAAGTCAGCTTCTGAGAGATTATGTTGTGAACTAGCTTCTGGTCGCTTTGAGCGTTCATTGCAGCCAACTCGGCTGAGTCTGCGCTTGCTCGGTCAGGGTCAGCGATGAACAGTGCTTTGAAGGCGCTGGAGTTTGTTTTCTGCTGGCGAGCTTTGTGTGCCTCATTAACTTTGCGGGTAGTGTTGACTATTTTTGCCAGTCCGGTGGAGAGTTTCTGCGCGCCTTTGTCCACGACTGAGACGCTGTGCCTGTCCGCATAGTACTCGCGTAGCCTGCTCAGGTAAAGCGTGAACAGGTTGAGCACCCATGAGAAAATCATGAAGCCTATTCCGATAAGCGCGGCCCCGCCGCTGTCGTCTCTGCGGCCACGGTACATACCTGAAAGCATAAGCGAAAAGCCAATGTAGTAGAAAAGCGCAGGCAGGAAGGAAACCACCATCATAACCTGCACGTCCCTGTGCCTCAGATGGCCAAGCTCGTGCCCGATGACGGCTTCAACTTCATCATCGTTCAGCGACTTCAAAAGACCTTCAGTGACAGCGACTCGGTTGCCTGTTAGGGGTGACCCGTATGCGAAGGCGTTTGGGATTGGAATCTTGGATAACATGAGTTTTGGCTTGGAGATTTGGCTTTTCTTGCTAAGGTCATTGACCATTTGGTGCAGTTGTGGGTTTTCTTTTTCTGGGAGTTCGCGGGCTTTGTATATGGCGCCAACGAGGTATGGAGATATAAGCCATTGGATGATGTTGAAGGCTACTACGACTACGCCTAGGAATAGGAGGTCAAAGACTCCTGTTAGGCTCATGATTATAGTGAATACTAATGTGGATAGCCCGAAGATTATGGCTAATGTCCCAACCATAGAAAGCCGAAGTTTCCATACGTTCATTTTTCTCGCTAAAAAGTTGGATGATTCAGGGCGTCTTATAAATTTTGCGTTATAACTCGAAATATAACGCTGATCATTTCCAGAAAAACACAACCTGACCTACACAGTTTTTGCATCCCATGCGCTCGTGAACACAGCCTAGACGCGGTTACGTCGGATTCGAGTCGCTTAAATACCAACCCAACTCTATATTTGCTAGCTGCAAATGGAGAACTACAACTATTGACGGACAAACACAAATGGCAGCACATTCAGACTCTTCTTAAACTAGCAGAGATGGGTGCCCACAGGCGAACCGCCAAAATCTCAACTGAGTACTTAGCTGTGAAAATGGGCATTTCCCAGCAGACCGCATCCCGTCACCTTATAGAGCTGGAACGTGAACGGTGGATTAAGAGGACAATAACGCCTGATGGCAGCCTATTAAAGATCGACGATTTGGGCATAAAAGAAATTAAGAAACTGTATGCTCAACTGCGTTTTCTAGTGGAAGCGACCTATCCGCCTTCCGTTACTCTTGAAGGAACGGTTTTCACTGGTTTAGGCGAAGGTGCCTATTACATCTCAAAAGAGGTTTACCGGAAACAGTTTATTGAAAAACTGGGGTTTGACCCTTATCCGGGAACGCTCAACCTCAAGCTTACAACCGAGTACGACCTAAAGACGCGCACGGAGCTGGAAACGTACCCAGCCATTGAGATTGAAGGTTTCAGAAACGAAAACCGAACATTCGGCGTGGTTAAGTGTTACCCTGCCACTATAGATAACAAGGTTAAGGGCGCTTTGATTTTTGCATTGCGCAGCCACTATGACGTTTCAGTTTTGGAGGTCATTGCTCATCTTTGCCTCAGAAGACAGCTTAACCTGAAGGATGGGCACAAAGTGAAGGTGGAAGTTTTTACGCTTCCTTAACCCTAGGGAAAGGTTGAGTAAGAGTGGCTAATCGTGTAGCGTGTTTCGGGCTTACGCCTTGAGGCTAACACGTAGCCTATCAGCAAACCAGAAAGAAGCCCACCTATATGCGCAAAATTATTCACTCCTGGACCTGAACTAAGAAACAACAGGAAGAACGCATAGATCAACGCACCAATTATGGATTGGCTAAAACTGTGTCTAGAATAGATTGTAGCTGCTCCGAACATGGAGAAGATGGCCCCCGAAGCTCCAACCGAAGGAACGTCAAGCGGTAAAAGTAACAGTGATAGCAGGTTCCCTGTTAATCCGCCTAGGAGGTAAATAGAAAAGTACTCTGGAAGCGAGAACATTTCTTCGCCTCTCAATCCAAAGATGAGAAGAAAAACCATGTTGCCCGCGATGTGTGCTATGTTGGCGTGAACAAACATGGACGTAATAAGCTGATAATATAGCCCGTATTGAATAATGAAAAGGTTGACTTGTCCGTACTGCAGAATCATTTCTGTGCTTGTACTCAGAAAATCTCCGCCGGCAACAGAAGTATAAACGTAAACTGCAATGGTTAACGCGATAAGAATGATGGTTGGTCTATACTTCTGGCTGTTGCCCATGGCTTGCTCATCTGGAGAGTTTTTCAATAATTTTCTGCCGTATCTTTGATGAGCTGTCTAATTCGTCTTCTTCAAATTTCCCAATTCTAATAACTTTTGTGTTTAATCTGTGTTTTTTTACATATTCTTTTACGTCTTTTTTCATATCCGTTTGGTCGTATCCTAAAGCAATTACGTCAGGTTTAACGCGTTCAATGACCTCGCCGAGGTCAAAGTTTTCAAATCCAAGCACGGCTTCATCAACCACTTTTAAGGATTCTACTAAGGCGCGACGCTGGTTTTCGGATATAATGGGTTTTCTGCCCTTGTTCTTTTCCACTGTGCTGTCTCTTGCGATGATAATTATGAGCTCGGCGTCTTTGCCGCCAGCTTTCTTGGCCTCCTCCAAAAATTTGACGTGCCCCAGATGCAGAAGGTCGAATACTCCTGAAGCTAAAACTACCTTTTTCTTTCCGATTTCGTCGGCCATTCGAATTTCACTGCTTCCAAAAGTCTCAACGCATCTAATAACCCTTCGCAATAAGCAATTGAGGTTAAACTTGTCTCAAGCTTTCTTTGTGTCTTATAATACTTTGCATCTTCCAGATAATTGACCACGTAATCCAGAATGTTGGCGACGTTTTTCTCAGTCACGCTTACTGTGCCTTTGGTCAGCTGCATTTCTTTCATAACTTTTTCTGTGGAAGCTATGTACTTCGTTACAACTGTTTCTAAGCTCATTCGGCGAGTCTCCTTACTTTCTCAGGTGCTCCCGCAAGCGTCACCAACGCTTCGGCTTCCATGAAATGGAGTGTGCCCGGAAAAATTAAACTCTGCGGCGGTTCCCCAAAATCAAATTTTAGTAGTTCCTCTGCGAAATCCGCCTTTAAAGTTGGAGTGGTGCTTCCAGCTCTTGCTACGCCAACCGTCACCGTGTTCGGCTTGACTATGCCCTCTTTTCTTTTTTGCTCAATATCCAAGAGTACTTTCAAGGCTTCGTTTATGCTTAGGAACCGTTTTTTCTGCACTTTTAGATCCAGCAGGCACAACGTGTGCAAACCGCGCTGCTTGTTTTTGGCGATAACATCATATGGTGTTTCAGAATAGTTCTCTGAGAAGGGCACGGTGACAGTTTTTCCGAACTTATAGTTGTGCAAGCCGGACAAGCCGATTATCGCGGATAGCACAGAAGCCCCGTGGACTATACGTGTTTTTATACCGCGTTTCTCCGCTTCGATGCGCAGCGTCACATGCGTTGTGGCTACGAAAGGGTCGCCTGGCACGAGAAAAACGGTTTTGTCCTTTTCCGCAGCTTCCAAGATAGCAACTCCGTTTTCTTCTTCCAGATCACGTCTGGAAATAATGTGAACCTGCTTGTTAACCATCGCTTCAAAACGTTTCGCTGAGAAGTGCGGAAGAATACTTGTGTAAAGTTCCATGAAAACAATATGTGCGCTTTTGGTTTCTTCAAGGCCTTTGAGGCTTATTCCTTTTTCATCGTGCAAACCTAAACCTACAAACACTAGTTCCTTCAATGTGTCTTTTCCTCAAAAGATACTTTCGGAGTATGTTAACTTAAAGCGTTCGTTACAGCAAAAACTTTGACGGCACTTTTATGAAATTGAGAGTTGCATTGAAACATGTAATGTTTGGTTGTGCCTACTGCCTCACGGGATCCAAAATGTTCCGTTCCAAAAAGTTAGTTTGCTGTATCCATACGAGTTGTTTGCCTCCAATCCATCATCGTATATTATGTCTAGCCTGTTCGGGTATCTGTCAATGAAGCCACCAACTTTTGTACTTATTTCAAGTGATAACTCGTCTGCTGGCCATAACCCCCAAATGGTGCCATTTGGTCCACGAAAATCATATCCATAGCCCTCTGGAAGGACATAGGCAACTTTGTCAAGAGTTGAGTCTCTGTCTCTAGGATTTTCCCCTGCGTAATGTCTGAATTTTTTTAACGCATTCAACTGTTCCTGATTGTAGAGCAGAGTGCTATTTGTGTAGTTCTTGTTGGTGTCAAAGACCAAAATGTATTTTGCGCCGTTTTTGTAAGCAAGGACCAAATCATTATAGAGGTCATTACCAGATTCGAGGTAAGATTTGCGCTCAGGCGGCGGAGTGTACGTCCAAGTGATTATTACCCCCCAGTCCCTGTTTTGGACGTTAGCAGCTCCCCTGCAGAGTGCCAAATTCAACTGTCTGCTGTAATTCCAACCGAACTCCGCAAAGACAACGTCATATTGCGCCTTGTAATCAAACCAGTAAAGTACGTAATCTGAGGTGAACAAAGTTAAATCTAATCCGCCCATCTGGTCTTCAATTGTATGATGAAGGTAAAGGAAAGTTTCATTAACGTATTTATCTGCAGCGTCTACATAGTTTTCTGCGAACCATTTTGCATCTTTAATTACTTTTAACGTGGCGTTATCTAATTGACGTCCACCAGGTTCATCGTAAGCGTACAAACCCAAGAACTGCTTTCCCCATCTGGGTTTTGCGTCAAGCACCCACTGCCGCTGAATAACAAGCTCTTCAGGGTCCCCAACGGGATGCGCGTAAATCATGAAGTACATTCCTCTATCGTAAATGTACTGGCAAACCTCGTCAAGTTTCGTGAAATTGTGGGTTATTCCTGTGCTTCCAATCACGATAGTGTTAATATATGCACCTGTCTTGTCTACAAGCGTCTTGATTTCTTCAACGTTGTCGAAAGCAACGCTGACCCCTAAGAAAATGTCCAAGGGCATTTCACCAAAAAAATCATATGTTAAGAAAAGTGAAACAATCAGCAATGCAATTAGAATCATGATAACAATCCAGATATATCTCTGTTTCAATGATCAGGCACTCACTATGCAGCTTATTATTAAGGTTCTAAGTAATTTCTAAATTAAAAATAAATAAGTTATCGCCTCTAGCATTTGAATCAATGGCAAAAAGCAAAGACTGAAGAATTGCACAGGTGCTATTTTTCTTTAATGTCGCCTTTTTCGATCAGGCGGTCATAATATATTCGACAAGTGGCTAGAGAAACACCATGGCGTTCACAGAACTTAACCAGCACTTTCTCCACCGGTTCTTTAGGGTTCTTTTCCAAAATCATTTCTTTCAATTCCTCGATGTGCTGCTCGTCCATTTTTTTTACCCATCTTTCGTTTCATACTCTCACAGTACAATTCTTCCCAGCTGATAAATAGTATCTTTTCAAAAAAAGATTTATGTGTTCCTACTTTCGCCTGACAGAACTTCAGCTTAAAAACCGAAGAAAGGCAACTTTCTTATCTTTAGATTAAGCAAAAGCGGGTAATTTGTAGCCCTAAAAGGAAGTTCAGAAGTCTTGTTTGACCTACCGAGTTTTATCCTAAGGCAAAAAGAGGAAGCTAAAAAAATCTACTATAACGTATTATTCTTGATTTTTGAAAAACTCCCAAGAAATGTTGAACCGCCAGGGGTCACCTTTCTCAGTCAACTGTATTTTCCCGTCTCTCACTTCGATTAGACCCTTATTTTTCAACTTGCCTATTACTGTTGGAAACACTTCTTCGGGGAACCTGCCAAATTTAACTCTGAATTTCTCTCGGTCCACAGGAACACGTATGTAAATAAGCATCATAGCTTTTCGCATCTCCTCCTCTTCCGAAATTTGAGTTAGGCGAGCAATAGGAAACACACTTTCTTCAACCTTGGCAATGTAGCCTTGAATATCCTCAACATCCGAATAAAGAAACCGGTCTATATGTCCCATGAAAAAACCAGCTCCAGTTCCTATCACTTCAGAAGAAGGCTTGTTGAAGTCTTCTTTGATCCTTGAGAACCTGTTGTGGCAGGTAGGCTCGTACCCGTTTTCATTAAAAATTCGGTATGCTTCAAGATACATATCCATTTCCGTGGAATCGTCACCTAAGGGAGGCAATTCACCAGTAGCAATTCTCTTTGCAAGGGGCGTTTCAGAATACAAATCTAAAGGATAACAATCTACACTTTCAACCTCAAGCTCTAATGCTTGTTTTATGTCATTTTTCCATTCCTCTATTGTTTGTCCCGGCAGATTGTAAAGCAAGTCGATGCTGACACGAAAACCAATTTTCTTTATAAGCCGTAACTTCTGTTTTGCATCTCGACTGCTATCTCGAACCATTAACATTTTGCGCATTGAATCATCAAAAGTTTGAATCCCTATATCCAGTTGATCGACATGATTTGAGTATAGCACTCTAATTTTATCTTCGGATAGATTGGTAGTGCATGCGGTGAACTTCGTTCGGTGATCTGAACTTAGATTGAAGTTTTTTCGACAAAAACCCAAAAGTTCTGCAATTTGCTCGTTTGAAATGACTGAGGGGCTTCCTCCGCCTACATATAATTCGTTGAAAATACTTGATTTAATATATTTTTTCTCCGCGTATAGTGTTAAGGCTTTTTTTAGTGCTGCAATGTAGCGTCCCATGTTTTTCTTTTCACAGCTAACTTCAAAATAGCAGAAAGAGCATTTTCCTTCACAGAAAGGAAGCCATGGTTGCAATTCTTTATTTTGACTCTCCGAACATTCTTTTCTGAGTAATTCAGAAAAATTGGATAAAACCTTGGAAGTGGGCGCTGATCTGTCTCTGTATGTCATCGGAGGCCAATGTTCAACGTGATCGTATGGCCATCCATTGTGCTTCTTATAATCCACGTACGTAAGCCCCTTCGATTAGGATGCGCCTTTGACGCTTTTAAAGTTAACGCACCCAAAAAAAGACGCGTTATAGAACCCGATGCAACGAGTTGTATTTAGCGATTGCCGAATTTTTCTGAGTGTATTTGTCCGCCGGATGCCCAGTCTGTCTTCGGAACCTCATATATGATGATTATGATGGCCTCTCGAGGAACCCCCGTCTCTTCTATCACTTTTGTTATTCCTTCAACAATTTGCTTCTTATTCTTTTCACTAATACCTGTCCAAACAGAAACTTGTACCACTGGCATTTCTTTTTTCACCATGCTAGAATTTACTTTTGGCTTATTTTATCGTTTCGGAAACGGACTGCAGAAAAACAAAATTAAAAAATAGCCTTCTTTTTTCAAGAGCTAAGTCAAGTTAGGGTTGTGTGAATGGGCTGGTCATTCCGACTAACAGTTTTGAGAACTTTTCAAGGCTTTTCTCTTCGCTTATGAGAATATCTTCCAGAAGCCTCCTTGTGCCAAAATCGCCCTCTTTGCCAGCAACCTGTATTGCCTGTTTATACAAACTTACGGCTTCTTCCTCGGCCTGTATGTCCTCCTTCACCATTTCCACCAAAGTTACGCCCACGTGCACAGGCTCAATTTTGTTGGGTGGTAAACCATTTAGATAAGCAAGTCGTTCTGCGAGTGCCTCAGCGTTTTTCAGCTTAGTGCTGGTTATGTCCCTGAACAGGTTTTCCACAACCGCGCCTTCAACTCCTTTGACTAGAATACGCTGCCACATGTATTTTATGGAAAGGTGAAGTTCCATCGCTACTCCCTTACTCAACATTTCCAGTAGTTGCTTAGATTCCAAATAATCACCTCCACTGTATGCTAACATTTTTCAGCTCTTATATAAAATATCCCCTAACGCTGCGCCCTGCTCTTGCTTTAGTTGCGTGCGCCGTGACTATCGCAGAATTATTTAGTGCTATCAACTACCGTGAAGTCCAAGCAGTGCTATCCCATAATATTACGGCGTCGCCAAGGGTTAATCCGCTTCTAACAACAGCACGCGCATTATGTCCCACGAAAGTATATTACAATTCAAAAAAAGAAGAAGCGGGCCCGGCGGGAATTGAACCCACGACCCCCGGATTAAAAGTCCGGTGCTCTAGCCTTGCTGAGCTACGGGCCCTCGGCAGCAAATATCCTGCTCATAGAGGAAACAAAAAAGAGGTTTTTTAGCGTTTCGATTCAACACTTAAAGACAATAACCTAGCAGATGATTGCTCAGTTAGCATCGTAACAAATCTGCCGTGATACCCATACTTCGTTTATGTAAGAAAGCTATGGTCTTTCCCGAGCATGAAGAAGCTAAGCGGCATATTTGGCTTCTAAACAGCTGTTCATTGCAGAAATCCTTCTTTTCCTTAAAAACTAAGTATCGTTTAATGCCAAACCCAAAAATACAAAATTAGCTTAATATGTTTTATAGGTTAGAGCTGAATGTTAAATTTTGAATCATTCGCAGCATTTGCATAAAAAGACAGCGCTAGCAATAAAAGCTATCAATGTGAAGACTAATACGTAGACTCCTAGATTGAACAAGACTGCCCATTTGTCATATTTGCCTTTACCTTACAGCAGTCTTGAGCTAAGCAAACAAACAATTTTATTTTAAGCATTATCACTTACCGAGGAATGAAATGTTGCTAATCGGAAATACCTGTTATTAAGCAACAAGCTGAGGGTAAATAGCGGAAAAGGAGAAAGGCTTTTCTTGTTTAATTGGTCATCACGAAAATTGCAAAAAAACGAGGCGTTCCTACTTCAAAGAAAGATGTAAACAGCATCAGAAACTGAACGAGGAGTTTCTGAGATTAGATATGCTTCTCAAAGAAAACTCAATTGATGAAGGCACCCATGAACGGCTTGCGAAGCTGCTTGAAATGGGTTATGAGCAAAAGCGTCAGAAGACGAGGCACAAATACGGGTTCGCCTGAGGCATCGAAGCGGACCATATTTGTCTTAGAAACTGGGAAGAAGGGGGAATCGTTTGCATCAAAGCAAGTTCCCTTTCTCTGTCACGCAATACAATCGCCTTATTCAAGTTTCTGTTTTGGGTTCTTTCATTTTTTCGAGTTTTGTTTTCAATTCTTCGATTCTGGTTTTGATGTCGTTTATTTCCTTTTCAATGTCTGTTTTTTCCGTTGCCAGTTCTTTCTGATAGTTTTCCAAAGCTACAACTTCTTGTTCTTGAGACTGCTGTTGCGTTACTGGCCGGTTAACCTTCGGGTATGCGGGAACAATTACTGGTGGTGGGTACAGATACAATCCTCTTCCAAATCCTCTTCCAAATCCTCTTCCAAATCCTCGACCGTATCCATACGTGGGATTCATGTATCCGGGAACTGAGTAGCCTACGCAGTATCCTGCGGCTCTTCCGGTCATGGGTCCTGCACCGTAGGGTCCTGTTCTGTCGCCTCTTGGCATTTTTTCTTTCACCTCTATTTTGTGTTTATGCACAATTTAAATTTATTAGATAATGCACAAAAATATATAAGTATTGCGGCACAACTTAATAGCTGACTACTATGTCACGAAGACGACGCAGAAGAGGAAGAAGAGGCAGGTTCCCCAAACCAGTCACCATACCAACTCCCTCAAAAGTAGAAAAATTCATCCCACAACCACGAATAACCGCCAAACCCATTATAATCGAACCAGCCGAAATAGAAGCTTTGAGACTGGTAGATCTAGAAGATTTATCCCAAGAACAAGCAGGAACCAAAATGGGAGTTTCAAGAGGTACAATCTGGAGACTTCTTCAAAGCGCAAGAAAGAAAGTTGCCCAAGCCCTAACCGAAGGAAGAGCCCTTGCAGTCACCAACGAAGCAAACCACCCAACGGAAAATAGTAACTGACAGCCGGCACTAAACCTCTTTCCTTCATCTTTTTGTGTTTCAATTTGTATCTTCTGCGCATACAAAATGTTATTTAGCAGTTGACAATCTTCTTGTCTTTGGTGTCCAGTTTGAAGTTTAAAGGAAGAGATATAGTATCCATCGGAGACTTCTCCCGAGAAGAGATAGACTGCATCCTGAACAAGAGCCATGCTATGGAAGCCGTTGCCACGAAAAGCTCTGACATGCTGAAAGGAAAAATCCTCGCCACTTTGTTTTTTGAACCAAGCACACGTACACGTTTAAGTTTTGAGGCTGCTATGCTTAAACTCGGTGGCTCCACCATAGGCTTTGCGGAAGCCGAAATTGCCTCGGTTAGGAAAGGGGAAAACCTTGCAGACACCATACGCACCGTGGAAAACTACGCCGACATAATAGCTCTTCGGCATCCGCTTGAAGGAGCTGCGAAACTCGCCGCCGAATTTTCCAGCGTACCCATATTAAACGCAGGTAGCGGTGCGGAAGAACATCCCACGCAAGCGTTTATGGACCTGTACACAATGCAGAAAGAGAAGGGAAAAATTGACGGATTGAAAATTGCTTTGGTTGGCGACTTGCGATATGGGCGAACGGTTCACTCGCTTGCCTATGCCCTGTCCCTTTATAACATTAAACTGTACCTGATTTCGCCTGAATCCCTTAGAATGCGGCACGAGGTCATCCGTGCGATAAAAGACAAGATTTCAGTAGTTGAAGACACAAATCTGGATAATATAATTCCTGAAATAGACGTATTGTACGTGACCAGAATACAAAAAGAGCGCTTTCCCGACCCAGCCGAGTTCGCCAAAGTTAAAGGTATTTACCGAATAGATTTGAAAACCCTGCAAAGCGCGAAAAAAAACATGATTATTCTTCATCCACTTCCACGCGTAGACGAAATTGCTGCCGAAGTGGACAGCAAACCACAAGCACGTTACTTCCGGCAGGTCTGGAATGGAATCGTGGTTAGAATGACGCTTCTGGCATTAGTGCTAGGCGGCGTGAAATAGCTGTTTTATGTAGAGGCGAACCTGTCAAACTTTGTTAGAGTGCTCATGGAGCCACAGGATGGACACTTGTGTAAGATGCCGAGCCAGCTTTTCTTGCAATTAGTGCAGTATGTTACTTTGCGGTTGTAAGAGAAAAACTCCAAGTATCTATTGTTGACTAAGTGCTCGGTTAATCTCATGAGTTCTTCTGGCGTGTATTTGGAGTCTTCCAATTCTATTATGCTCAACCCTCCCCCATTCAAACCACTGAGTTTTTGTTCCATATCCAGAGTTTCAGATAATATTATGGGGAAATCGCCGGCTTGGAGGGTTAACCTGCTGGTGGTCGAGAAGAAGGGTTTTTCTCTAGTGCCCGAAAACTTGACTTTTGCCACTCCGTATTTTTCAATATCTAGTTGCGCTAGTCGCGAAGACGCTTCAACGCTGGGAAGCACTACAGGAAAAAGTCGTTTTCCATGCCTTCTGCTGAATTTCCGTTTGAAAGCTAACAGATTCTGAATTAGTTCCTCTTTGAATTCTCGGCTCTGTTCACTGCTCACGCTATTCCCACAGAAGGCTTCCGCAGATTCATTAAAGCCTGCGAGGTTTATTATGCGAGAACAATTTTGGAGCCTGAAGTACATGTCACCGTCTGAACGTTGGGTTATGAATGGAAGCGTGCTTTTTCCATGTTGTTTGAGCCTGCGGTATTTGATTTTTAGGGCGCGGGCTGCCAGTTCGAATCGTTCCTTAAGAATTCTGAAAAAGTTGTTTTTGTCTTTCTCACTTTCATGTACTATTCGAGGCAGATTAATCGTTACCATTCCCAAACAGCCTGTTCTTAATGTGTCTGTCTCCCAATCACCCGTCAAATCCGCCTGAAGCTTGCAGCCTGAAGCAGAAAAAACCGCGTTTTTTTCCCTTTTTTGTAGTGAATTGGCAAAGTATACTAAGCCCTTCTCCGCCGCCAACCTATGAGCTTTCAAAAGCACGTCTCTTGCGTTTTCATCCGCCAACGTTTCTTTGTCTATTTTAAGAAACAGTTTTGGGTTAAGCAGCGGTTTCGGTTTGCTCTCTTCCGTGAATACTTTGATGATAAGAGACGCCAGCAACAAACTTTCTCCAGAGAAATCTCCGTAGTTGCCGCAGGCTTTTCCCTCGGGTCCAACCGCTGTCTTGTTCGCTAGGAATTCAGGAGTTGAGAGTTCCAGTCCGAGCGTCGCGTCCGCATGCTGATTTAGATTCAAGATGAAGAGGCGGAGTTTCTCCTTTATTTCCGCAGCGTCAGCGTCTGTTATAAAGGGAGCGAGAAAAATGTTGAAGTAATTGCAAGTTTGGGTTTCATCTGTTTCTCGACTGGTGTGTAAGAGGACATTGAAGGCGGTTGACAACGCGGAATCAAAATTCTTAGGCGGCTCCGTTGAGAATTGAAGCGAGTTGCTCCGTTTAAGACCGTGCTGAAAGAAGAAGCGCAGGTCATGCATTATTTCGGTTGGCTTCAAAACCCATGTTCCTAAGCCGTTCACGTGGATAGCGCCAGAAACGTGGGCGTCTGCTATGTCTCTTGGAAAGACATTCAGAAGTGTATATTCACTGAGCACGTTTTTTCCCGCTTTCGAAATGATGCCGGTTGAGTCTCGAGCACGGTCTTTGGCATCTATCAGCGCGGTTACTTCGTGAACGGGCATGCCCAACCGCGTAAGCTTATGCCGGTAATCCTCAAATCCCTTCTCAACTAGAATGGCGTTCACGACTTCTCTAACCAACGGTGCGGTCAAGTATTTCGTTTTCGACTTGCGCAAGCGTTTTTCTGCTTCCTTCGCAGCTTTCTTAGCAAGGTCAGGAGGCACTTTGGCTTCTTTTATGAGCGAGTTAGTTATTTTGTTCGCGTCAAACGCTTCCAGCGTGAAATGCGAAGTGCGCACCAGCATTCCGCGAGGTTTATCAGCTTTCTTTTCAACACGATCTGCAACATCAAGCACCATTTTTCCCAAGTCGGTTAAAAGGTACTTCTTGGTTTCAGCATCCGCTTCAAGCAAATCAGCTTTGAGCAGAAACTTTAGGTGATACGCGAAGCGTCCTGCATCTCGGCTGGGATTCATTCTTAACGAATTCATCAGCTCGGTGTAAGAGAGAGCGCCTTTGTCAAAAACCATATTTAGAATTTGCAGCCTGAGGGGTGACGAAACGGCTTTTAGAACTTTTGCGCCGCGTGCACGACGCTGAAGTTTAACCACTCTGGCTTCCCCTCTCAAATCGCAGATACCTAATAAGCAAGCAAGAGTTTAAAGGTTAACTGTTATCATCTGCGCTAAGCCGCAAGAACGCGCGCTTCCATAAAAACAACAACTATTTATTAAGACAGCGCCATGCAATAGTTAGCTTGCAATGAGGCATATGCTATGAAGGCACGGATAGTTCAATTTACTTTTGGGGTTGCGGCTTTTGATGAGGAGAACCGTCTAGTAGCGCAAGTGCTGTTTCCGAAGAAACCCCGGACAGCTGCCAAAAGCTTCCTAGAAAGTGAAGCGGGAAAAATCATTAGCGAAATCACTTCTTTGGTCACTCAGTTAAAGACTGAAGGATATAACATGTTTGTTTTCGAAAGCGCCAGCTTGGCTGAAGAGGCACAAAACAAGCAGAGTGTTGTAACAGAAGTTGCGAAATCCTCTGACGCCGAGTTTATCCGCACTGATATGGAACAAATTGCGGTCGAAGCTGGCTTCGTAAAAGATGCAGATGAGCTGAGGTTGTGGAATCATAATGTCAGCATGGAACTCGCCAAGTTGAGGATTAAGGATGCTTCCGAAAAACGAGATCTGGTAGTCGCTCAAGCTATTCAAACGCTTGATGACTTGGACCGAACCGTTAACCTGTTCATGGGGCGCCTTAGGGAGTGGTACGGGGTTCATTTTCCTGAGCTTGACCGTTTAATCGAGAAGCATGAGACCTACGCGCGGTTGGTTATGAACTTGGGTAACAAAGCCAACTTTTATTTTGAGGCTCTTGAGAGAGAGGGTCTTCCGAAGGAAAAGGCTGAGAACACCGCGATAATGGCTGAAAGGTCCATGGGTGCGGACATGGCGGAACAAGACTTGGCCGAGATTCAAGCTTTGAGTAAAAATGTGCTGGGTTTCTACGAATTGCGGAAAAACATGGAGTCTTACGTGGACACGACTATGATGGAAGTGGCGCCTAACACCCGAGCCGTGGCTGGGGCCCTCCTAGGTGCCCGATTAATCGCCATCGTTGGGAGCTTGCAGAATCTTGCCATGAAGCCAGCCAGCACTATTCAGGTGTTAGGCGCGGAAAAAGCATTATTCCGCTCATTAAAGACGGGAGCGCGACCACCAAAGCACGGGTTGATTTTTCAGCACGCATTGTTACATGATGCCAAGCGGTGGCAGAGAGGCAAAATCGCCAGAGTTTTGGCTGGAAAGTTGGCTATTGCCGCGCGGACTGACGCGTTCGGAGGCAAGTACGTTGGGGATGCGTTGAAGGCTGATATAGAGAAGAGACTGGAGGAGATTCGGAAGAAATACAAGGAGCCGCCACCACCAAAAGAACCGAAACCTAAGCCTAGACGGAGAAGACAGAGACCTAGAAACAAGGAGCCACGGCAGCGAGACAAGAAGCGGAGAAAGAATAGGCGTGCCCGCCAAGGTTAGGCCTCACCCTCAGTTCGCGGAAATCTACCAGGTTACGTTGGAAGACGGGACGCAACGTTTAGCCACACAAAATTTGGTACCTAGGAGAACTGTTTATGGCGAAAGGCTCATTCAATTCAAGAAAGTTGAGTACCGCGTTTGGGACGCCTTTAGAAGCAAGCTGGCAGCTGCTATCCTAAAAGGCCTGCAGGTCGTGCCCATATTATCGGGCAATCGCGTTCTCTATTTAGGTGCGGCTTCTGGAACCACACCGAGCCACGTTTCTGACATCGTCGGCAAAGAAGGGCACGTTTACTGCGTGGAGTTCGCTTCGCGTTCAATAAGAGAGCTAGTCAACAACGTAGCAGCATACAGACTTAATATGTCCCCTTTTCTCGAGGACGCACGTTTTCCAGAAAAATACGCGATGTTTATTCCAGGAAAAGTGGATTGCGTCTACTGTGATATAGCTCAGCCTGAGCAAGCCAGACTTTTGGCGGACAATGCAGACGTTTTCCTCAAGCCGGCGGGATGGATTATGCTGGCTGTGAAAGCCCAAAGTATCGACGTGACCAAAGTCCCCTCGGCAGTCTACAGGCAGGAAGCCAAAGTCCTGAAAAAACGCGGCTTCAATGTCAAGGAAATCGTGCAGTTGGAGCCTTACGACAAAGCGCATGCTATGGTAGTGGCGCAGCGAACTTGATTTATATCTGGTCTATGGCGAAAGCGTTTGCTGAAAGGCTTAGTCAAGCGCGCGCTCCTTGGCTGAAAATTAAACTTCCCATTATTGTTTCTGCAAGAAAAGTATTGTTTATATTTTTCAGCGCAATGATATATGGCAGTGACGGCAAATGAACCATTGGGAAATGGAAAACGCGGTCCACCTCGGTGTCGCGTTGAAGGAAGCTAATTTTCAGGTTTCCCAAATATGCTGTTCACGCCCAAGTTGCTTCGACTTCGCAGCAAGAAAAGATGATACAACAATCTTGGTAAAAGTTAACTCTGACGTAGACACTTATTCCGCTCAGAGCGCTCGAGAATTGAAAGTAATAGCTGGTCGCGTTTCTGCCGCTTCACTTGTAATCAGCCAGCAAGCACATGGCAAGCCACTGGAAGACGACACTGTGTATTCGCGGAACGGAATTTTTGTGATAACGGGGAAAACTATCTGCAACATGGCACTTGAAACTGCGAATCCACTTGTCTATGCTAGTCCGGGTGGTTACTCCGTTGAAGTTGACAGGGAACTTGTTGAAAAGCGAAGAAAAGAGCTAGGTCTCTCCATTGGCAAACTCGCTGCCATGATAGGTGTTTCTCGCAGAACCCTTTACGGCTACGAAAGAGGTATGGCTAAGGCATCTGTGAAGTCAGCCTACAAGCTGGCTGAAACGCTAGGAATTCCAGTGGCGAAGCCGATAAACGTTCTTAGACAAACTCGAAAACAACATCAATGTCTCCTCATAAAAACTAAATATGCAATCACTGGCAAAATGCTGCTTCAAAAGGTTTTTAGAAAATTTGCTTTCTGCGATATTTCTCCCGTGTACAAGGCACCTTTCGATTTCATAATGAATGTTCCAAGAAGCAAAGATGTGATTGTTGGCGGCGTTGCCATGAGCGATGAAAGTAACCTGGATAAAAGAATGGAGGAAATCGTAAGCGTATGCAATGTTCTTCATGCGCGTCCAGTTTTGATAACGGAAAGAAAGCTCCCCAGCAAGGACTTATCCTGCGTCTGCGTAAGTGAGTTATCAGAGATGCGCACGCCAGAAGATTTAGTCACCATTACCTAAGCGAGTTGTTTCTGCACAACACCCTTCTCGTTTTTAGCTCGTTTCGCCGGTTTCCATGACTTTCTTACGCAACTGGGATATTCCTCATGGGTTTGCAGCCACCGTTTCAGGAAAAGCATGGTTTTCTTGTCTGTTAAGTATCCGCTGCCAAAATCGCCGTACGTAACTCTTAAAGCTGCAATTTCACTGTCACGTTTCACCTTTGCTACAATGGATGCAGCAGAAACAACAGGGTAAATCTTGTCAGCCTTGTGTCTGGAAGTTACTTTCGCCTTGACAGTTAGGTCCTCCTGAATGTAATGTTTGAAGCGTTCCTCAACCACGTCAGCAGCATCCACAAAAGCCTCATCAGGCTTCAAAGCGTTGATAATCTGCGCCATAGTCTGCGCTTCTAGCCTGTTTAAATTGTGTAGCTTCCGTTTATTTTTCACTGCTCTGTCAATTTTACTTGGCGAGAGCTTCACGACATGGCACTTTTCCATTAAATCAAAGATTTCGGTGAACAGGGCTTCACGTTTCTTCGGCGAAAGCAGCTTTGAATCCTTCACACCTAACTGGCTTAGAACACTCAGGTTCCCTTCACTTATCAGAACACCAGCAATAACTAGCGGACCAATAACGCAGCCACGACCTGCTTCGTCAACGCCCGCAACCAACACTCTCAAGTTCACCTACGAAACGGTTAACTGTCTTTCCAAGTTATAACGTTTTCACATAACCACCATCGCAAAGCAAAATAGGCAGAATCGGTTGCGTCTTTTTCTCCACTTTTCTCAATCTCGATTGATAAAAAGCACTACTGCAAATATCTGCTACAGTTTTCTTTATAGGCTCTACATTAAAATCCTAATGGACAGCAAGTATATTGGGTTTCCTCCCTGAGACTTGGAAAAAGCAGTTTTACATCTTTTAAATTGCTTTAGCCTCTTGCGTATGCTGGGGCTGCTTCTTCCTCAGTCCATTTCTAGGGGAATGCCCTTGCTTACAACGTTTAGCAGGGCCCCTTCAGTTATTATGCCAACGGGTGTGTCATATTTAATCACAATCAAGCTTCCAATATGCTTCTCACCCATCAGCTGGGCAGCCTCATTCAACGTGTTTTCGGGGCTTATTGTGAGAACTCCAGAGGTCATAATATCTGCTATCGTTTGATAACGCATTGACTCTCTTTCAATCTGATCAGATGCGCTATTTGGAGATGAACTGTTAGTCCTAAAGTCTCTCGACTCCTTCATCTTCCATCCCTGTGTATCATTTACGAAGACCCTAATTAAACTATAACAAATCAGCCTGGCAACGCAGTTTTCTCAATCGAATTTCTTTGGAAATAAAATTTAGTTCTAATTTAATTGACCTAACGTAGCGTTGAGAAACTTGTTTAACACCCCTTGCCTTTTTCTGCAACGAGTTGTAGTAGCTTCACCACTTTCGTTACATTAATATCCTCTGTAGAGTAAAACTTAACATGGCGCATCATCTTTCCTTTGCCTTCAAACAGCGTCTTTTCCCTCTTCGATAACCCTTTCACTGAAAAACCCAAGTTGACATGATCCTTGAGCGCCACCACGTAAAACTTTCCCTCGTACCAAGGCACACCCATCTTGAACTCTTCTTTGATGTCAGGAAGAGTCTTCAAGATAATGGCTCTCAATCTTTGAACAATCTCTTTCTGCGGAGATTTCTGATTTTTGATGTATCTTTTAACTTGTTTGCTCGTTTTCATCGCCCCTTTCATCTCATTTCTGGACAGCGACAAAATGTTAGCTTCGAATCCATAGGGAATCAGGTTTTGAAGGGGTACCACTTTCTGATTTCTGCAACGCTTTCTTTTGACCTGTAGTTTTTAAGCATGCAATCTATCGATTTAGGGCATTCCAAGCATTCAGCAGGTATCTCTTCTCCTTTATCGCGTTGACCAAGATAGCCAAAATAATATTTGCATCCAGAATCAGGAGGCTTTTCAACTTCCTCCACTTTAGTTGCTGGCTGCTCAGTTTGAACCTTATCTACCAGCTTTGCCGCTTCACTTTCAACCTCCCCCCGCTCTTCCGCTTCCTTTCGCTCCACTTCCAACCGCTCCGCCATTCGTTCCGCCAACCGCTCTACCTTCCGTTTAACTTCCATTCGCCGTGCTTCCCTTTGCTCTAACTCTAACCGTTCCGCTTCTCTTCGCTCCGCTTCCACTCTTTCCGCCTCTAACCGTTCCGCTTTCTGTTCCGCCTCTAACCGTTCCGCTTTCTGTTCCGCCTCCAAACGCTCTGCTTTCAATTTTTCCACTTCCTCACGTTCCGCTTCTCGTTCTGACTCTAAGTGCGCTATTTTGCGCTCTGCTTCTAAGCTTTCTGCCTTGCGCCTGGCCTCTAACCACTTTGCCTTCTCTTCTGCTTCAAGACGTTCCGCTTTCAGTTGTTCAGCTTTCCGCGCAGACTCCAACCGCTGCGCTTCCAGACGTTCTTTTTCTTTTAGTTCTGCTTCTCTTAGTTCCGACTCTAGCCGTTTTGCTTTTTGTTCCGCTTCCAACTGCTCTGTCCTGCGCTTAGCTTCCAGTAGCTCTACTTCTCTTTTTGTTTTTTCCCGTTCAGCTTTCCATATCTTCAGCTTTCTTTCTGCTTCCACTCGTTCTGCCTCTATTTGCCCCGTTTTTTTGCGTTCTGCCTGCAGTTCTACCTGTAGTTTTGTCTGCAGCTGTTTTGCCTTGCGTTCTATTTCCAACAGTTCTGCTTCTAGACGTTTTATTTTTCTTTCCGCCTCTAACCGTTCTGTCTTTCTTTCTGCTTCCAGTTGTTGCACTCGCTTTTTCTCTGTTTTCAGTCGTTCAGTTTCCTGTCTTTTTGCTTCCTTTCGTTCCGTCTCCAACTGGTCTACTTTTAGCTGCGTTTCCTTCAGTTGTACTTCAAATTGTTCTGCTTTTTGCCCTGCTTCTAACAATTTTGTCTCTGACTGTTCTGCTTTTTGTTCTGCTTTCAGACGCTCTGTCTCTACTCGTTTAGCTATTCTTTCCGACTCCAAAAGTTCTGCTGCTATTTGCCTTGTTTTTTCCTTTAATTCCAATTGTTCTGCTTTACGTTTTGCCTCTAATTGTTTCGTATTTCGCTCTGCTTCTAATAGCTCTGCTTCTAGTCGTTCTGCTTTTTGTTCTGCCTCAAGCCGTTGAGCTTCTTTTTTCTTAAAGTCTTCCTCTGTGGGTCCAAGCTTTTTCTTTTTAGCTTTGCCTTGTGCGGTTTCCATCCTAACAAGTGTTTGGCAGGTGGGGCACACGTAATACTTGATTATTTTGGGTCTGGAAAAGACTTTGTTACAATTAGGATTTGAGCATCGGTAGCTTTCGTTTTGCTCCTTATTTTCTTTTGTTTCTGTCTTCTGCACGCCTCAGCGCCTTTTCATTTAACTATGTTGTTCCAAAAACGTATTTAGAACTTGTTTAAGTGGAGTAAATATTTCCTATCTACTTTTGTACTCATGTTAAACAGAATTTTGCAAGCGTCTATTATTGAGCTTAGAAAAAATAGAAAATTGCTGGCTTCGGCTTCTTAGTTTTTCAGGTGCTGTCAGCGCTTCCATGGGGGAACGTAGGAATCGGGTATATATCGGTAACGCCGTCAAATTCTTTACGAATTTTTTGTACAAGCTTTGAAGCCTGCGCATTTTCCTCAGCTTTCACCCAGAGTCCTGCATCCCAACGACCGAAAATGTTTATGCTGTATTCCAAGTCTACACCAGCAACTGGCTTCTGCGCTAATTTTCTGATAGCTTCTAGCGTATCTGATAGTGAAGCTGGGTTCACCTTAAGCAACACCAAATATTCTGGCATGTCTTTTTCCTCTTTTCAAGTTTTTAGTTGATATATACCTTCAACTTAACTCTTATGAATTGAAGATAATGAGCAAAAACTTGCATCAAAAAAACACACCTCGAATTTAGAGTGACAGTTTGCAACCACAGACAACATTTTGGAAATGGCAAGTGTGTTTAACTGATAGACCACAGCGTTCAACAGTTTTTGTAAAACGCATTCAGATTGCATCTTATGGTGGTTTTTTGGAGTCTTTCAACTGTCGAGAAACAGAAATGGATTTTCCTTTTAAAGCCTCAGCTGCCACCAAAGAATAACTTATGAAGAAATCACTAAAGACGCAGACAAAGTTCACAACATCAACAGTTTAGCACGCCCAAACCCAAACCGTAGATTAGCCCGATCCAGCACCAGTGCCGCTTATACCTGTTTCAAAGAAAGGTTCAGAGAAAACTTTTAGAAGTTATTAATGATATTTTGCTTTGACAGCTTATGATTTATGAGTATAGCGCGCGCGGTGTCCAAGGAGGATTAGGGTTACGGAAACTATATTGAAGACTAAGAAGAAAATACTTCAGCAACTTCATTATAGAAAGGAACAGGAGATTGACCCATGAAAACCCGAGTAGAAATCGACCCTCTCGGCAAGAAAGCGGTACCTCAAAGGGCTTACTATGGCATCCAAACCTTACGGGCAACAGAAAACTTTCCAGTTAGCGGAATCAAAGCGCCCGCCGTTTTCATAAAAGCGTACGTAATGGTGAAGAAAGCTGCGGCTTTAGCCAACGCGGAAGTCGGTTGGCTAGATAAGGAACGCAAGCAGGCGATTGTGCAGGCGTGCGACGAGATCCTTGCAGGTAAACTTCACGACCAGTTTGTGGTTGATGTCTATCAAGCTGGAGCGGGCACGTCATTTAACATGAACGTCAATGAGGTTTTAGCCAATCGCGCGCTGGAGATTCTGGGAAAACCTCGAGGCGACTATGAGAGCGTGGGTCCCAACGATCACGTGAACATGGGGCAATCCACAAATGATACGTTTCCCACAGCCACGCATGTCGCGGTTTTGATGGCGTTGCAGCCGCTGCCTGTGGAACTTGAT
>SMTZ1_10001183_pt1 | contig 81360 bp, 66 predicted proteins | sample DeeMarSWOR136_30_FD_25667 | JGI IMG/M metagenome (IMG submission 25667) | reverse complement strand
GAAACCACTTTTTGCCAACGAAGAGGTTAGAAAAGCGAAGGTCCCAGAGAATATAGCTGTATCAATTTCCCTTTTTCGACAGTCTCTTGGGTAACCTTACATTTGCCTTTTCGATAGGTTTCGTCAGGAAGTCATAGCCTCAGGGGTGTTGTGGGTGCCCTCTTCATGCCCTGCGGCTGATAAAGGACAGTGCCTTCCTTAGTGACTCCCATCTTTCCAAAATCTCTGCCATTTAAATGCCTATTGACGATCATGCTGCCTGGAACAGCCGTGACATCTTCGGATAGGGGGAAAGGGTGTCGAATTCGGGCTCCCATGAGGTCTTTGCAGAAGGAGTCATGCCAAGATATGTCAGGTCGTCACCAAAGCCGAGTTTTCCCGTTCAGTTTAGGATTCTCCAAAACAAATAGGAAGCTTGAATGGCCTAAGAGAGTTTCTCAAGCAATGCTTTGGCATCTTTCAGATCAGCACTATCAAATCCTTCTGTGAACCATCCATATATTTCTGATAGTAGATTTCGAGCCTCTTCCTTCTTGGCTTGGGCATGCCACAGACGACTCAAACTCAACGCACCCCGAAGCTCCCAGGACTTGGCCTGCTGGTCTCTGGCAATGCCGAGGGCCTGCTGGAAACAGGTTTCTGCTTGAAGCGCGTCCGAGACGGACTGTTGCAGGAACAATTCCCCTTTGAGCCGATGCAGCTCCGCTTCATAATAGCGCTCCTGCGTTTTATCTACGATACCAAAGGCCGCGTCTAGGGCCTCGAGCCCTTCTTCCACCCGCCCCTCTTTCCCGTATGCCTCGGCGAGCATGGCCAGGAAATTCGGACACCAGAGTGCTGCTCCCGTGGCTCGAAAGGCAGCCACACCTTGGTTCATCTGGGCCGTACCCTCTTCCCCCTGCCCCTGTGCGGCGAGTGCCCAACCCCTTATGATCCGTCCCATTTCCAGATAAACGGTTATCCGTTGCTCTGTACAGAGCGCCATCGCGGTCTCGCATAGCTCTTGCGCCTTACGCGCCTCGCGGCAAAACTGATGCAGCAGGGCTGTAAAGTCCAAGGCAGAGGCGAGACTAAAGGGATGCGACAGCTCCTGGATCAAGGTGAGCGCTTCCTGACTTTTCTGCAAGGCCTGATCTGGATAGCCTAGCAGCCAAAGGATCCAGGCCCCATAGAGGAAACATTGCTCTCCCGGATGCCCTCCAGGCCAGGTTGGGAAGTGATGCGTCCGCGGCTGGTAGAGTGCCATTCCTTGTTCGACGTGGGTGCGCGCAGCCGTCAACTCACCCAGATAATAAAGGCTTTGCCCCAGCGCGTGATTCGCCCCCACCAGAAGCGCAGCGTCGCCCTCCCACTGGGCCATCTCCAGCAGTTGCTTCCCAAGTCCTCGCGCCTTTTGCAATTCCCCCCGTACGAGGTAATGCACCTCGAGTCCCCGCAAGACCACAAAGTGCGCAGAAGACGCCTCCAACTGCTCACAAAGCTCACGCGCGCGAACGTATACAGCTTCCACCTGCTGATTAGCGTAACCCTTCGCGGCGATCAACACCGGTCCTAATGCGACCTGCATATCCAACTCGCGCTGTCTGCGCTCCGGTGTGTCGGGCAGGTTTTGGAGAACCTCTAATCCCTTTGAAAAGTGCGCAACCGCTTCGAGATTGGCTGAAAGTTGGCTCGCACGCTGCCCGGCCTTTTCCCAGTAAACGACGGCTTGTTCATGGTTTCCGGCTTCGGTATAGTGGTGGGCCACCACTTCGGGTTCGTTCTCTATGACATCGGGATACCGGGTGGTCAACAGCTGTGCCACCTGCTGATGATACTGTTCACGTGTGCGCCGCAGAAGCGAATGGTAAGCCACATCCTGCACGAGGGCGTGTCTAAAGCTGTAGGTGGCCTGTGATGCTCGCCCCCGTCGGTACAAGAGTTCCGTGTCCACCAACTGGGCCAGCCCGTCTTGCAGGATTTTCTCCTCGACCCCGGTTAGCGCTTGGAGCTTCTCGTAAGCAAACTCTCGGCCTAACACCGCTGCCAGTTGGGCGACTTCCCGTACCATGGGCAACCGATCCAACCGGGCCATGAGCGAATCTTTCAAAGTGGCGGGGACAGCCACCTCCGTGAGCGGGCCGCGAAGGCGATAGTGATCCGGCTCTTCCTGGAGGATATCGGCCTCCAGAAACGCCTTGGTCAATTCTTCGACGAAAAGAGGAACGCCATCCGTCTTGTTGACGATATAGGCGACCACCTCGGCCGGCAGCCGTTTCCCCCCGGCCAGCCTGGTCACCATGACCTCTACCTGTGGTCGCTCCAGGCGGTTCAGTGTCAGGGATGTCATATGGGACCGCATGGGCCAGGGTGGCACAAACTCCGGACGAAATGTGAGCACATTGAGCATCGCGGCTGTTGGCACCTGATCAATTAGCGACCCGAGGAGTTCGAGGGTGGTGGGATCGGCCCATTGGAGGGCTTCCCAAAGCACGAGGATCGGCTGGCGCTCGCTCTCTTCGAGCAACCAGGCGTTCAACGCGTCCAGCATCTGCTGGCGTTGCTGTTGCGGGGTCAAGGTTACAGCCTGATAGCGGCCATTGGGGATCTCTATGGAGAGCAACTCTGCAAAGAGAGGTACGACTTCGTCGAGGGGAATATGATAGGGTTGGAGGGCCTGTTCCAACTTGGTCAACTTTGTCTCCGTTGATTCATTGCTTTTGAACCCGAGCAATCGTTGCAGATGCTCAATAATGGGGTACAGGGCACTGTTTTGATGATATTGGGAGCAGCGAAAGGAGATTCGCGGGAGACCTTCCTTCATCACGTGCCGTCGAATCACTCTGACCAGAGACGATTTCCCAATTCCTGCCTCACCCATGATGAGCACAATCTGGCCCACGCCCTCTTTGCTTTGTGCCCAGCGTCGCAAGAGCAAGCCAATTTCCTCATCCCGCCCGACCAAAGGGGAGCTGCCGTTGTCTTCAACAAGCTCTTCCAAGCTCTCCAGGTCTCGCATCCCCTGGACTTGCCACACCTCTATGGGTTCGTTTACCCCCTTAAGTTCCTGCTCACCCATGGAGTTGAGAACAAACGTGTCTTGCACGAGGCGCGCTGTGACGTTACTGATCACGACGGTATTAGACGGGGCGAGCGCCATAACGCGTGCAGCAACATTGGGGGTTTCGCCCAACGCCAAGTTTTCGTGCCGGTCTCCACCACCCATCTCACCAACCACCACAGGACCCGTGTGGATGCCCACGCGTACAGCTAGCTGCACATCATAGTCGGTCGCCAAACGGGTATTGAGCACACCCATGGCATCGACAATGCCCAAGCCTGCATAGAGAGCACGCTGTGCATCGTCTTCATGGGATACGGGGAAGCCAAAGTAGGTGAGCAGACCGTCGCCAAGATACTGCGCGATATGCCCCTCGTAAGTGTGGATCACCTCGGCGGCGCTTTCTTGATAGGCACGTATGACATCGCGCAAGTCTTCGGGGTCGAGCCGACCCGACAGGTCCGTGGATCCGACCAAGTCGCAGAACATCACCGTCAGCTGCCGCCGTTGGGCCTCGGGGGTTCTGCGGGCTGAGTATGCGGGTTTGTCATCGTCTGAAGAGGGTAGATCGACGACACCCTGTTCCAATGATGTCAGAGGTTCCGTATAAAGAGGCGCGACGGGCTCAGAGGGTCCGCTGGCCACCGACTGGGCAGAAGGGGGCCCCAGGCCTCCAAGGTGCGGTGGGATTGCCACCGTGGGCTCAGGGGCGGCTTGCTGGTAGGGTGTAGCCCTGGCAGGAGCAATATCTAAGGGTCCATGGTCGATCCATATGAGCCCCCGGCCCTTCTCGTCCCGGGCCATCCCTTTAAAAATGAGCTCCTCCCGCACGAGTTCCAAGAAGGCATCGTCAAAGTCGAACTCTTGTTTGAGCGCCAAATAAGTGACTCTTCCCTCGCGCTGGAGTAACGCGATCACCGCTGGCAGTACCGCATAGAGTCTCATTTTTTCCCACCTCTTTTGTTGAGCCTCGAACTGTAAGCTCCTCTGCAACTTGCCGAATCATTGCAGGCTGACCTTTGCATGCGCATGTGGAGTTGCGGGCAAATACAAAAGCCTCCAAAAGGGCATATAAATCCCTTGGAGGCTTCACTTTCAAAACCTTCGGATGGCTTGCTTTCATGGCCATCTCCGGAAGGTTAGGGTTGGGCTGAAAGTTTACCGGAAAACTGAATTGTTTTGGAATAAAACCAGGATAGACGATTTTGGAGAAATGTCCAGTTTTTTTATGTGACTGATATAGCAGCGGATTTAAGGTTTGAGCTGGTAAGCACGCGCCAGAGGGACCGACCCATACTTTCCACTTCGATAAGAATGTGAGCGTCAGGCAGGATGAATGAAAGCCGGAGTTTTGAAGGCGGGCCGAATCTTAGGTTTGGGTAGTGTTAAATCGACCAATTTTTGAGTATTGTCCTGCTAGTCGGAACTTTCAGATGATTCTCTGGGGACCCCAAGATCTTCCGGATTTGGCCTGCAACAATCTGGCAGACGATCTACTTTTAGCAGACCGATCCAATCGGTTTTCCTTGACATTTAACCCCTTTTACCTATTCTGAAAGTGTTGTTTCTTCCCCAACCTTTAGCCTCCACTCAGGAGGTTCCCCATGGAGAAAGCTCTCAAAATGTGCCCGCCAATCTCCTAACGGAACGTGGTTGTTCTGTTAGGAGCATGAAGTTCAACCCCTGGACTGAATTCCCCTTTTTCTCAAGTAAATGCATTTGAGAGGCATCCAGAGATGAAGTGCCCAAGATGCCACCACGAGAACCCTGATGATGCCAAGTTTTGCATAGAATGTGCATGCCCGATGGAATTCCATTGTCCCAATTGCGGTGCGATAACGCCTGCTTCGGGGAAATTTTGCAAGGAGTGCGCCTATGATTTAAGAAAACCCAAAGAAGCGCCTCCCATTGAGCGGACCCCCAAAGACCTCTCTTTTGATGAAAAATTAGAGAAGATTCAACGTTATCTTCCCAAGGGCCTTACTGAGAAAATCCTCTCCCAAAGAGACAAGATAGAGGGTGAGCGTAAACTGGTCACGGTCATGTTTTGCGATATGGAGGGTTATAGTCAGCTCTCTAAGGAGCTTGGTCCTGAGGAAGCCTACGATATCATGGATCAAGTCTATGAGATTCTCATTCACAAGGTGCACGATTATGAAGGCACGGTCAATGAGATGACCGGTGACGGGATCATGGCTCTTTTTGGGGCTCCCATCGCGTTGGAGGACGCTCCTCAGCGGGCGATCCGGGCTGCCGTGGCCATTCACCGCGAGATGGCCAGGTTCAGCGATAAGGTGAAGGAAGAAAGAGAGGGTATACCACCACTCAAAATGCGTGTGGGTATTCATACAGGTCCTGTGGTTGTTGGCACTCTTGGTAATGACCTTAAGGTAGAGTTCAAGGCGGTGGGAGATACGGTAAATCTTGCCTCCAGGATGGAAGGACTGGCTGAACCGGGAACCACCTATGTGACCACTGACACGTTCAGGCTGACCGAGGGGCTTTTTCGGTATGAGGCCCTGGGGGAAAAGAAGGTTAAGGGAAGGGAAGAGCCGGTCAAAGTTTACCGTGTAATCGCTGCCAGCACGAGCAGGACACGGTTCGACGTCAGTGCCGAGCGAGGCCTTACGCCTTTTGTGGGGAGGGAACGTGAGCTTGAGCTTTTGTTTGATAGTTTGGAGTGGGTCAAAGCAAACCGGGGCCAGGCAGTCTCCATCGTATCTGAAGCAGGCATTGGTAAATCCAGGCTTCTGTACGAGTTCAGAAAGGCTGTGGCTGGCGAGGATGTGACCTTTCTGGAGGGAAGGTGCCTTTCTTACAGCAAAGGGGTGGCTTATCATCCGGTCATAGACAGCTTGAAGGCAAACTTCGATATCCGCGAGGGTGATGGGGATTCAGAGATCACGGAAAAGATCAAAAGAGGTCTGAAAAAACTCGGGACAGATCAAGCTTCGACTTTACCTTATCTTCTGGAGCTTTTTTCAGTGAAGGAAAGCGGTATCGATAAGATCTCACTCAGCCCTGAGGCGAGAAAAGGTCGAATCATTGACGCAATAAACCGAATTACCCTGAATGGTTCGGAGATACGAACCCTGATTCTGGCGTACGAGGACCTCCACTGGGTGGATAAGAGTTCGGAGGACGTATTGAAATATGTTTTAGAAAGCATACCGGGGGCGAGAATCCTATTGATATTCACCTACCGGCCCGAGTTTGTGCTCACCTGGGGCGCCAAGTCTTATCACAGTCAGGTGATGTTAAACAGGCTTTCAAATCGGGAGAGCCTCACCATGGTATCTCATCTTTTGGGAACGAAGGAGCTTGATAAGGTGCTTGAGGAGTTCATCCTTGAGAAGACAGAAGGGGTTCCCTTTTTCATAGAGGAGCTAACAAAATCCCTGAAAGACTTGAAGATCATAGAGAGAGAAGACAACAAGTATCGCATAACAAAAGAAATCAGGGAAGTGAGCATCCCGGCCACGGTTCAGGATGTGATTATGGCCAGGGTGGATTCCCTCCCAGAGGGAATGAAGGGGCTCCTTCAGACCGTTTCAGTCGTCGGGAGGGAGTCCGGATATGATTTAATTAAGAGGGTGACGGAGCTTGCGGAACAGGAATTATTGCTCCGTCTATCGGTTCTAAAGGACTCGGAGCTTCTCTATGAGAGGGGGATATATCCCCAATCAACCTATATCTTCAAGCATGCGCTCACCCAAGAGGTCGCCTATTACAGCTTACTCCTCAAAAGAAGAAAGGAGATTCACGAAGATGTAGGAAAGGCCATAGAGTCCCTCTACCTGGACCGCCTTGAAGAGTACTACGAGCTGCTCGCCTATCATTATGGGCGTAGTGCCAACACGGACAAGGCGGTAGAGTATCTAGATCTGGCCAACCAGAAGGCGATCAGGCTCAATGCCATGGAGGAGGCCAAGGCCTATTTTGATGAGGCGATGGAGCTCTTGGATACCCTGCCTGAGACCGGGGAAAGCCGACAGCGGCGAATCTCTTTGTTGGTGAACCAGGCGGACGCGTTCTTGCTACTTCTTAAGAACCCCGAGTATTACGAGCTACTGACCCGCTACGAGCCGATGGCGATCGAGTTGGGAAATCAGGCGCTGTTAGGAGCACTTTACAGCCGCATGGGGAACTGTGATTTTGAGTTCGGCCACTTTGATCAGGGCATCAAAACGTTGACCAAAGCGGCCGAACTCTGTGAGGCTGCGGGGAACGCTGAAGATGCCGGGTATGCATATGCCTGGCTGGGGTGGAACCATTTGTACAGGGGTCACTACGACCGAGTGCTCGCCGTGAAAGAAGAGCTTCTCAGGATGATGAATCAACAATTCAACCCCCGCTGGTACGTAAGAGGGCTGTGCGCTGCCTCGAGGGCTTACATGTGTCTAGGCCTATGGAACGAGGCGGTGGAAGAAGCCGAAAAAGCGCTGAAGGTTGCTGAACAATCCACAGACAACAGCTATGTCATCTTCGCGACCTGGACTCTGTCGATGGCGTTTACCTGGAGAGGCGACCTGGGTCGAGGTGTTGAATATGGGGAACTGGCATTGAAGAAAGCTGTAATGCCTGGAGACAAGGCGTGGGCGCAGAGAGGTCTTGGATGGGCCTTGTGCCGAGCTGGAGAGGCAAATAGAGGAGTCGAGCTTCTGGCTGCTGGGCTGCAAAACTTTCAAACTGGGCAGCGGATGGCGGGGATAATTCCCTCCACGTGTACCCTGGGTGCAGGCTATTGGCTGGCCGGGGAGGAAGACAAAGCGAGCCAGACGCTCGAAGAGGCCCTGGAAATTGCAGACCGCTGTGGGGCGAGGTATTATGTTGGGTGGTCCCACCGCTTCTTGGGCGAGATCGCTTTGAAAACCGATCCGGTCCGGGCAGTCTCCCACTTTGAGAAAAGCATTGCCGTGCTTCAAGACATCAATGCCGATAATGAGTTGGCGTTGGCCTACGCAGGCTATGGGCGGCTCCAAAAGCAGCAGGGTCAGTTCGCCCAGGCGCGGGAGTATCTAACGAAGGCCCTGGAGATTTTCGAGCGGCTGGACACACTGGTAGAACCGAACAAGATCAGAGAGGAATTGGCCGCGTTGCCGGACAGTTAACCTCTCACTAAAATCAGCGTTTGCCTCTGGACGCAGTCACCCTCTCACCCAATCAAGGCCATTGTGTTTCGTGAAAACGAACGCTATTTGATGTTTCTGCTATGATGGTTTAATACCCGCCTTCTCAAGCTTACACTTGCTAATCGCTCGTTTGAGGCGCGGCCTAGACAATAGATTACGATAAGCAATCAATCGGACGTGGGGGATGTCCCGTATTTGCCACATCTCCGGTGTCGATTTTAATCACTCTTCTGGTTCATAGTATTTGGACAGGAGTTCTTTGGTTTTCACAATGTTTAGGTTGAGACCCAGTTCCTTCCGATCGAATCCCATGGCAATGCCCAAAATCTGGGGCAAGTAGAGGACCGGAATGCTGTAAGTCTTCTCAAAGGCCGCCTCAATCCCCTTTTGGTTGCTGTCGTACATCACCGAGCAAAAGGGGCACACAAGATTTATTGCATCCGCACCGGCCGCAAGAACATCATCCAGCTTCTCTTTGGCAACCGCCATGGCCAGCTTTTCATCCACAGGCAGAACCGGGCCGCCGCAGCACCTTTTGCTGTTGGCATAGTTCACAACGGTTGCACCTGTTATTGAAATCAATTCATCAAGGGTGTGGGGATCTTCAACCTGATCGAAGTTCTCATAGATTTCTGAAGGCTTGATATAGTGGCACCCATAGTGACTTGCGACACGCAGTCCCTCGAGGCTTTTAGTGAAATGCTTTTTCAGTTCTTCGGCACCTACCTCCTCGTAAAGAATGCGGGCAAAGTGCCTCACCTTCACGCCCTTCTTATATTCGAGATTCGCCCGCGCGAGTTCCGCATTGATCTCATTCTTCATGGCCTCGTCGTGGGCCAGTTGATGGGCCACCTCGGTCAGGCCGGATGTACACGAACTGCAAAGGGCGCAAATATCCAAATCGCTTTCTTCAGCAAGGGCCAAATTGTAAGCCCCCATCAGCATGGCGGCCTTCATGTCGGATGCTTTAATTGGAAATCCGCAGCAAAGAAAGCTTTCCACATCAACCAATTCGATGCCCAGTTCATTGGCTACTTTTCTGGCGGAAAGCTCGTAGTTTCTGGATCGTGCTGGAATGGTGCACCCGAGAAAGAGCGCATACTTCATCTTCCATTACCTCATCGTTCAGGAAAAAGTTCTTTGATGATCTCACAGGAAGTGGGTAAAGACGGCAGGCCAATCTTGTTCCTCTTTTTGTTGTCGAAGTCGTCCAGAGGATAGATACGGCCCTGGCCCTTGACCAGATCGAGTTGAGCCCTGATGCCCGTGGGCGCATGACCTTCCTTGAGGGCCATATTCTTCAGCACGGTCATAAAATCTGTAATGCACACCCCCTGGGGGCATCGCTCCTGACACGCATAACAGCTCGAGCAGAGCCAAATGAATTCACTGGCGAGGACCTCCTCTTTGAGACCATACAGGGCCATACGGATGATCCGAAAGGGATTGAACCTGCTGTTCACAACCCCGATCGGACAGCTTGCCATACAAGTGCGGCATGTAAAACAGGCTGCAAGCTTCTCACTGCCCGGTTGTGAAGCCAGTTCCTTCCTGAAACCCGAATCCGCTTTGGATAGATCAATGTCAGCCATGGAGAGCCTCTACTGTCTTCAGTTTATTCACCACGGAGCCACAGAGTTCGCAGAGTACCGATCCCTTTCCGCTTTCCCCTGAGACAGCGGAAAGCGGAAAACATCACTGCCCTTCGGGCGACTGGATCCCTGTGCTGCTGAACCTCCTCCATTGCTTTTGCAGTCTTTGTCTCTTTAAAGCCTTTATCACTCCTGGTGGCCAAAAAACAAATACCCCTTCCCCATTTCTCCATTCTTCCAATATTCCGCCTTTTAGTATTCCGGCGGCAGCGCTTTGAGCTGAGCCAGTGAGAACACAGGGCCGTCTTTGCACACGTATTTGTCGCCGATGTTGCACCGGCCGCACATGCCTATACCGCATTTCATCCGCATCTCCAGAGACAGGATAATCCGCTCCGGAGAAAACCCCAGTTCTTCCAGTACCGGTTGGGTGTAACGGATCATGATAGGCGGCCCGCATACAATGGCGATAGCCTCGTCCGAAGTCGTGATTTTTTCCTTTGTCACGCTCGGGACAAAGCCGATGTTGTATTTCCAGTCAGGATCATCCGTGGCATCCACAGTGATGTGCATGTTGATGTCCTCCCGCTCCTCCCATGCTGCGAGCTCGTCCTTATAAAGCAGCATGCCTGGAGATCTCGCACCGTAAACCACGGTGATGTCCTTGAACTTGCCTCGGTTGTCCGGATCGAGCATGTACACGATGCTGGACCTCAGCGTGGTGAAAGCGAAACCGCCCCCGATGATAACCACATTTCTCCCTTCCATCTCCTCCCAGGGATACCAATTACCCAAAGGCCCTCGGACACCCATAACCTCCCCTTCCCCCATCCTGTGAAGATGGCTGGTGACGAAGCCTACCTCATTGACGGTGAAGGAAAGAAACCCTTTCTCCGTTGGGGAAGAAGCGATGCCAATGGGCACCTCTCCCTTGCCCGTGACGGAAAGCTCGGCAAACTGGCCGGGGATGTAGGGGAACCTTTCCTCATCCTCCGGGTTCAGAAACACCAGCTTGAACGTCTTGAGGCTCTCATCTTCGGTCTCCGTAATGACCTTTTCGATACGAACGGGATAAGGTAAGTAAGGATTCTCATGCGACATCGATCACCCAACTCCTACAAAATCCAATGGGCTTGACCAGGATTCCTTGTTTCTCAGAATATCGGCCAAATGCCAAATTCAGTGAACGAACCTCCACTTCAAGTCCAGGGCTTTACCACTGTTGAATAGGATTGGACTGTATGGGAGTCGTGCTCGTGCGCGTAATCGTCATGGAGCTGTTAAGAAACTCAGGGGCGTGAGAGTTCTCGAGAACGATTACGAGCACCGTTGCGCCGAGCACGAGCTCGACTCCGGAACCTTGTCGCCTTCTGCGACCGTGAGAAACCGTGCTTTGCCTAAGGGCAAGAGGCTTCCACCATCGCCAGAGCAGATACCAATTCGTGCGTTTTGACCTTGGGGCATTTGGATTTCATTGGACATTTGAGTTTTGGCATTTGGCATTTCCCCTGATCGCTTTCTTTCATCCCATCATTCCAAAATTTCATTATTCCAATCTTCCAGCACTCCAATACTCCAGTAATCCAGTACTCCATCACTCCAATCTTTTAGTAGTCATTCATCAGCCTTGCTACTTCTCGAATATCGATATTGACCGGGCAGTAGCGGACACATCGGCCGCACCCGGAGCACTGGACGCCGTCTTTGTACTTGTCCACATAGTACTTGAGTTTGTGCATGAAACGCTGGCGCACACGCTGAAATTTCTTCTCCCTGGGATTATGCCCTGACCCGTGAAGCGTAAACAGCGGAAACATACACGAATCCCAACACCTGATGCGATCGGAAACCTCACCCATCACCTCGTCCTGGATATCAAAACACCAGCAGGTCGGGCAAAGATAGGTACAGGTGCCGCAATTGATGCATGCAAAAGCAACCTCCTCCCAGAAAGGGGCATCGAAGAGCTCTGTGATCACCTTGTCCTTCAATTGTTCCGTCGGAACCGTGCTTGTGAACTTCTCTTCGGCTAAAGAGGCCAAGTTCCCTGCTTCCTCAATTTCAGATTCCTCTGCGCCCTTGCCGCCCTCCATTTTTTCGAGCAGCGCTTCGCCTTTTTCGGTGATCGCCTTGGCAACAAAGACCTCACGGACATCATGGAGCAGCACGTCCAGCCCCTTTTCGCTGAAAGGCCCCCCTCCCACAGAGGTACAAAAGCATGTAGAGCAGGGTTCGTTACAGCCCAACCCGACGAGGGTGGTTGACTCAAAACGCTTCACCCACCAGGGATCCCGGTATTCCGGGGTGTCAAAATTGACCTTTATGATCTGAAAGCCATGGGCATCGCAGGGCCTGATGCCCACAATCGCCTGAGGAGGAAACTCCTTGTGGGTTTCTTTATAGATATTCTCGCGCGCCTCACTTTCATCCACCGTGGCTTCGAGCATCCGCTCCGACTGGGGGTAGATCACGGACTTGGGGGAGAGCCTCGTGTTCTGATAGCTGAAATCGGGCTTGTTCCCTTCCTCCATGACTTTGAAATCATGAAAGTCCCCTTCTTTTACAGGCACAAAAATCCTGTAAGTCTGTCGCAAACCTTCCAGAGCTTTGATCCACTCTTCTTTGGTGAACGTCTTCGCTGTCATACTCTTTTGCTTTCTAAGAATACCTTTGTTTCACCACAGAGGCTCGGAGAACACGGAGAAGACCAGCTTTTTTGATTTGCCGGGAAATGCCGGCAAATCAAAAGTGTCCCTCCCTGTGCTTTGACTATTCATCACGTTAGGCTACCGTTTATCGTGCATAACTCAACAGCATGGGTTTCGCCATGAGCCGATCGTTTCGGCAGAGACGCCGAACCCTACGGTCTCCATTCAAAAGTCTCCCTCTTATCCTGACAATCTGCGCTTATCTGCGTCCCTTCAATTCCCCAATTCCTCAATCCCTCAATTCCTAAATTCCTCACGGTCTCTATCTTATAAAATCATTGTAGTCATCCGGTCTATACACATCCAGGGGAGGTCTTCGTTCCAGGCTGAGGCCGGCCTCCCATGCATAGAACTCTTCTGCATCCTTGTTCAGCTTCTTCGTGAACTGCCTCATGGATATGCCAACCGGACAAACCCGTTCGCATGCCCCGCAGTCCGTGCACCGGCCGGCGCAGTGATAAGCCCTCAGGATATGAAAGGTCATGGTATCCGTCGGGTCTGTGCTCTTCCCCACCCACTGCGGCCGCGACTCATCAACAAAGCACGTCGGGCAATAGCACAAGGGACAAACGTCCCGGCAAGCATAGCAGCGGATACACTTGGAAATGAGTTGGCGGAAAAAGGCCCACTTCTCTTCAGGGCTCTTCTTTTCGAGCTGTTCCACATCATGGTAGAACTTCACGTCCTGATGCTCTTCCACAGGCGCTGCAATCATCTCATCATAGACCACAGGATTGTGGTGCCGGCAGATCGCGCAATTTCGCTGAAGGAACGCCTCCTTCTGAAAGGTCTCTTCAAAATCCTTGCCTTTGACGAGGAAGGATTCCCCTTTATCCTGAACATCCAGAATCTCTTTGTGATTGACAGCCCTCGCCACGGCACGGTGGTCGATCATGCCCGTACAAGGAATTCCCACAATGTAAAGCTGTTCTCTTTTTACCTGGTTTTCAATGATGTGGGTGACCATGTTCCTGGAATTGCATCCGTTGGCAACGATACCGATCCGGTCGGTTCTCCCGGTCAAATAATGACACAGGTTGAGGCCGCAGTTGCTGTCCCAATAAAGACGATCCGCTTTAGCCGCATCGCTGATGAGGACCGGCTCGTTCATCATGGGAACAGACCCCTTTCTGTACCCGATGAAAACATCCACCTTGCCTTCACGGAGCAATCTCCCGGCCACTTCCTTGATCTTCTCTGTGTACTCTTGCACTAGGCTAACTCAGCCCTTCCCTTAATCAAACGTGTGGCAGGCCCCAAAGCCTCCACGTCTTTGGCAACCGATTGCGCCACCTCTACGAATTTGGTGGCCTCTGCCGATGAAATCCACGAAAAATGAAGCCTGCCCGCTTCGATGCCCACGTGTTCCAAGAGCCCTTTCAGAAGCGCGAATTTCCTTCTCGCATAGTAATTACCTTCCAGGTAATGGCACTCACCGGGGTGTCACCCCGAGACCCAGACCCCATCCGCCCCCCGTCGAAAAGCGGCGAGGATGAATTTGGGACTCACCCGGGCGGAACAGGGTACCCGGATGACTCTGAAGTGGGGCGGGTACTGGAGACGGCTTACACCGGCCAGGTCTGCTGCACCGTAACTGCACCAGTTGCAGAGAAAGGCGGTTATTTTCGGCTCCCAGTCAGTCATGATCACTCCCAAAAAGAATCTTCCACTGTACTCAAGATTTCTTCCTAAGGTCGAAATGACACTCTAAAGGAACTGCTTTTGGAACATAACAGAACAGGTTTTCATGCGAAGGCGCCAGATGTTTTTACGCTGCCATCGTGCACCCAGCGAGCCGGCCTCTTAAATCCCCCCAGTCCCCTTTCCAAAAGGGGGGCGAAGAGGATGCCTTGCACCTTGCGCCTTGTCCCTTACGCCTTCTTCTTACATCTCATTGATCATGGCCATGATCTGTCCTTCCTCAAATCCCTTCAAATTCAGTGCGCCGGATCGGCAAGATGCCACGCAGAGTCCGCATCCCTTGCAAAGCACCGGATTGATTTCCGCTTTCCCGGCTCCCGGTCCCTCTGACTGAAAGTATGGTGCACCATAGGGGCAAATACTCACACAGACGCCGCAACTGCTGCAAAAGACGGGGTTCACGTATGCGACTGTCCCGCTCACCCGAACCTTTTCTCGAGCGAGTAAAGTCGCGGCCCTGGATGCCGCAGCCTGGCCCTGGGCTACCGACTCATCAATCGGTTTCGGATAGTGTGCCATACCGCAGAGGAACACGCCGTCTGATGCGAACTCCGAGGGTCCCAGTTTTGCATGGGCCTCTACAAAGAACCCGTCTTCGTTCATCGGCACCTTGAAAAACTGCGCCAACCTTTCATCCCTGTAAGGCACAATGGCTGTGGCCAGAGCCAGGAGATCCGCCTTCATCTCCACAGTCTGACCCAGGGCGGGATCCAGCACCTCCACCTTCAGGTCGCCCTCTTCCAAAAAGACCTTTGGTTTCCGGTCTAGGGTAAATTGAACAAATAGGATACCGGCCAGGCGCGCATCCCTGTAAAGGTACTCCCGCTCACCATAGGTTCTGATGTCTCTGTTCAGCACAAAGATGTGCATATCCGGGTTGAGTTCCTTGAGGTGAAGGGCACTTTCTATCGCATGGGTGCAACAAACCCTGGAGCAATAGGGCCTTTCCGGTTCCCTGGAACCCACACACTGAATGAATACGGCTGTCCTGATCTCTTTCAGGAACGGGGCATTGTCCATGAACCTTTGATCCAGATCCAGATGGGTCAACACCCGGGGATCTTTGCCGTACAGATACTCGTCCGTTTTGAATTCCCGGGCTCCTGTGGCAAGCACCGCCACGCCATGCTCGATGTCCTGTTCCTTGCCGTTTGCCTCCAAGGTGGACTTGAAGTTCCCCACAAAGCCCTCCACGTGGCTCAGTTCTGTATTGAGGTGTAGGTCAATGCGCGGATCGGATTTCACCGATTGGGCCATTTCAGCCACCTTCTTCTGAATATCCTCTCCCCGCCAGGTTCTGTAAAGACAGCGTGCCTGACCGCCCAAAGCGGAATCCCGCTCCACCAGGCTTACGTTGTAGCCCTGTCCTGAGAGGGCTTTTGCCGCCGCCATACCCGACAGGCCGCCTCCCACGACCAGGGCCCTCTGGTTCATGTCCACTTCAACTTCTTTGAGAGGGGTCATGAGGGCGACCTTGGCAACGGCCATACGAACCAGGTCCTTGGCTTTTTCTGTGGCTTTCTCTGGATCGTCCTTGTGAACCCACGAATCCTGGTTGCGGATATTGGTCATTTCAAAGAGGTATTTGTTGAGGCCTGCATTGACCAGGGTCTCTTGAAAAAGCGGTTCATGGGTTTTGGGCGTGCATGCCGCCACCACGATGCGGTTCAGATCCTTTTCCTTAATCACCTGGGTAATCGTATCCTGGGTATCCGTGGAGCAGGTGAAAAGATTGTCGGTCACGTATTCCACATAAGGAAGGGTGGCGGCATAGTCTCTCACAGCCGCCACATCAATGACACCGCCGATATTAATCCCGCAGTGGCACACGAAAACGCCGATACGGGGTCTTTTGGCACCCCTTATCTCCTTGGGAACCTCCTTTTGTTTGGTCAGGGTGTTCCTCGCTTCACCCAAGAGAGCGCCTGCTGCCGCGGCCGCTGCACTGGCTTCAATGACGGACTGGGGGATATCCTTTGTGCCCTGAAAAGCACCGCACACAAAGACACCTTCTCGGGACGTTTGAACCGGTTCAAAGGTGCCGGTCTGGCAGAAGCGGCCCTCGCTCAAATCAATGTGGAGCTTATTGGCCAGTTCGATGATTTCAGGAGATGTTTCCATGCCCACAGAAAGGACGACCATATCAAAGCGCTCCTCAACGACCTCACCCGCTTCATTGAAGTAGGGAAACATGAGGTCGTCGGTGCCCTCGATCGACTCAATGGTCGGCACCCGACAACGAATGAAACGGATGCCGTGCTTTTCTTCAGCATCATTGTAATATCTCTCGAAATCCTTGCCGTGGGTCCGCATGTCAATATAGAAAATGGCACAGTCCAAGTCCCCGCGGGCATGCTCCTTGGCAATGACCGCCTCCTTGATGGCATACATACAACAAACGGAGGAACAGTAACCGTGTGCAGCGCGGTGCACATCTCTGGATCCGACACACTGGAGCCATGCTATTTTTTTCGGTTCCCCTTTGTCCGAGGGCCTCTGAAGATGGCCTTGATACGGGCCCGTAGCACTCAGGATCCGCTCGAACTCCATGCTTGTTACAACATTGCGAAGCTTGGAATGCTTGAAGGTGTCATCCTTACTCGGATCGTAGGGTTTGAATCCCGGAGCTAGAATGATCGCGCCGACCTTGAGGTTCAGCCTTTCCTCCTTCTCATCGAAGTTGATGGCGTTGGTGGGGCAGAACTTTTCGCAGGCCCGGCATTTCCCCTTCTGGAAGTAGATGCAGTTTTCCTTGTCGATAGCATATTTCAGGGGTACCGCTTGGGCATACTCTACATAAGCCGCCCTGCGCTTGCCCAAATTCTGATTATAGGGATCGTCCACCTTCTTGGGACATTTCTCTGCGCAGGTGCCACAAGCAATACATTTTTCCATGTCCACGAAGCGGGGGTGCTTAAGGACTTCAACGTCGAAGTTCCCCGGCTCCCCGGCCAGGCCGATGACTTCGGAGAGTGTGAGAAGTTCGATGTTCAGGTGCCGGTCGACCTCGACCAGTTTGGGAGAGACAATTCACATGGCACAGTCGTTGGTGGGAAAGGTCTTGTCCAGCTGTGCCATCACCCCGCCTATGGAAGGGCTTTTTTCCAAAAGGTAGACATAGTACCCGGAATCGGCCAAGTCCAGGGCGGATTGCATCCCGGCGATGCCGCCCCCCACGACCAAAACGGATCCATTCACCCTGTTAGACATAAGTTGTCTCCTTTATTGAGAAAACGTCTTCTTGGAAGACCATCTTCACGCCAAAGCGGGCCTCAGTGTAACTATATTGTAGCCACATTTCAATTGTAAAAAATAAAGGCTCCAGGGCACCTTACGCGGCTTGTTTTGTTTGCGGATTCAAGATCCAGGGCGCGAGCAAGTCAAGCGCATACAGCCTGAAAGCTCTGCAGAAGGGATTGTTGAGCTGAAATGTTCACGGCTCCGCTTTTCGACGGCTTTTCTCCCCTTCATCCCCTGAGCCTTTCATGGAGAGGCCAATCCGCTTCCTTTTCAGATCAACATCCAAGACGGTGACGGTGACCCGTTGATTCACTTTCACCACCTTGCGGGGATCTTTCACAAAGCGATTCGAAAGCTGGCTCACATGAACCAGCCCGTCCTGGTGAACCCCGATGTCCACAAAAGCCCCAAAAGCGGTGACATTCGTAACCACCCCCGGAAGCTTCATGCCGGGCTCGAGATCCTCTATCTTCTCAATTCCTTCGGCAAAGTCCACCGTGTCAAAATGCTCGCGTGGATCCCGGCCCGGTTTGGCAAGTTCTGTCAGAATGTCCTTCAGGGTGGGCATGCCCACATTCTCGCTTAGGTACTTGGCAGGATCTATCCGCCGCCTCAAAACGTCATAGGCCAGCAAGTCTTGCACCGTGCAGGCCATGTCTCTGGCCATTGCCTCCACAAGGGGATAAGACTCTGGATGAACGGCGCTGGCATCCAATGGATTCTTCCCATTCCGGATACGCAGAAAACCTGCTGCCTGCTCAAAAGCCTTGGGACCCAGGCGGGGGACCCTTTTGAGATCCTCTCTGCAAGAGAGGGGGCCGTGCTCATTCCTGTAAGCGACAATGTTCGTTGCCAACTGAGGACCAAGACCTGAAACATAGGTGAGGAGCTGTTCGCCTGAAACATAGGTGAGGAGCTGTTCGCTGGCGGTATTCACCTCCACACCCACGGCATTGACGCAGCTCGTCACCACATCATCCAGGCTCCTTTTCAAAGCCTGTTGGTTCACATCATGCTGGTACTGCCCCACCCCGATGGATTTGGGATCGATCTTGACCAACTCGGCCAGGGGATCCATAAGCCGCCTGCCGATGGAGACGGCGCCGCGGTAGCTCACATCCAGGTCCGGGAATTCCTTCCTGGCCAACTCGGAAGCTGAATATACCGACGCACCGCTTTCATTGACCAGGACGGCAGGGATCTTTCGGGGCAAATCCAAAGACCGCACCAGAGTGACCGTCTCCCGACCTCCAGTGCCGTTTCCCACTGCGATGGCTTCGGCCTTGTAGGTTCCACACAACTTGAGCAGCGTTGCTCCAGCTGCGGAGCGTCTCTGCTCTGATTCGAAGGGGTGAATGGTCTCTGTATGGAGCAGCCTTCCTTGCCGATCCAAGCAGGCCACCTTGCAGCCTGTGCGGATGCCCGGGTCTATGGCCATAACATTCTTCTGCCCTAGAGGCGGTGCAAGAAGGAGCTCACGGACCTTGCAGGCCATCCGCATCTCCGTATCCATGGAACCTGCCAGAAGGCGTTTGTAGCTGTCGTGAACGGCTGCCTTCACCTGTTGTGATGCTGCACTGTCACCTTTAACGAACATGGCCTCAAGCACGGCCAAGGCATCCTCTTCTGGAGGGTTCAATCGGGCACTCAGAAAGCCTTCTTTTTCTCCGCGAAACACGGCCAGCACCCTGTGGGATGGGGCACTCTCCGCCGGTTCTTCCCAATCGTAGTAATCCCTGTACTTGGCCCCTTCCTCCTCTTTGCCGGGAATCACCTTTGCCCTTAAAACGCCTTTTTCGCCATAGAGGGCACGCATTTTTGCGCGGGCTTCCTGGTTTTCGTTAACCCACTCGGCAATAATATCCCTGGCTCCAGCCAAGGCATCTTCCGACCTTTCGAGCCCTTTCTCGGGATCCACAAATAGGGCCGCCTCTGTAAGAGGGTCTGCACTGTCTTCTTGTTTGAAGAGGATTTCAGCCAAGGGCTCAAGACCTTTTTCCCTGGCCAAGGTTGCCCGGGTCCTTCTTTTAGGCCTGTATGGCAAGTACAGGTCTTCTAGGACACCCATTGTTTCCGCTTCAGAGATCTTTTCCTGGAGTTCCTCCGTGAGCAACTCCCTCTCCTCGAGGGATTTGAGAATGCTCTCCCGCCGCTTGTCCAAGTCCTCGAGTTGGGCCATCCGATCCCGGATGGTCGTAATGGCGACCTCGTTGAGAGACCCGGTCGCCTCCTTGCGATAGCGCGCAATGAAGGGCACGGTTCCGCCGTCAGCGAGCAGGGCGGAAGTGGCTTTGACTTGCTCGACTTTAATTTTGAGCTCTTCAGCGATCTTGCTAAGATGCTTCTCGTTCATACTCTCCACCTAATTGGGCTCATCCAAGGTTTACCCAGCGTGCCAAACCGGTTGGGACACGTATAAACGCAACTTGATAATTTAGGTATTTAGGAATTGAGGAATTCACAATTTCTCAATTTGCTGCGCTCGTCCGCGAAAATCAGCGTCCCAATTCTTCACCTCACGACCAGGTGCTCCCCACTTTCCGGCCATAAGGGCAGACTTTGATGCACACACCACAAATCGGGGTCCCGATTTCCGGCAGACTTGCAAATTCTCCAGCCACCTTTTCTGCACACCTCGCGAATTCCATGGCCTCGTCTCTGTCCTTATAGTGACTCGTGGTGTTCACCCCTCTGATTGCTCCGGCTGGGCAAGCGTCCCGGCATTCTGTGCAGGCACCGCAGCGGTTCTTCTGGGGTTCATCTATATCAAGAGGGGCTGCTGTGAGGATCGTTGCGAGCCGAACCCTGGCGCCATATTGAGGGGTAACAAGAAGCAGGTTCTTTCCCTGCCATCCCAGTCCGGCCATTCGAGCCGCGGCTTTGTGGCTGATGGCACCGTACCATTCTTTCTCATCCAGAACCTGGGACGCAGGAATGGGAAGGCTGTAGAACCCGTCTTTCTGCAAGGCCAGCGCTGTCCTGAAAGCGATCTCATCCAGCATACGGTTTGCAGTCTGGTACACGGACAAGTAAATGGGCGTAGGGCGGTCTCGTATACCTTCAAAGACCGCCAAAGGGAGTGCCAAAGCGACTGAAACCGCTGTAGAAAAAGGCTCCAGCAGATTCGGAGGGTCCACTCGGAGTTCTCTCAACGGCTCCACATCAGCCACACCCACAAGGTCTGCGCCCCAGCCTCTGATTCTATCCTTCATACTCTCTGTATAATCCGGAGATACGCTTCTTTGCGCCATAACCTATCCTCTGCTCCAATTTTCCCCCTATTTTGGTCTTAGCGTGTATTTATTCACCATGTGGTGGGGGTGGTAAGATTCTTTGGCTTTTCTCAACCCCGCTATGCCCTTATCTTGCTCCCGGTTAATATAGGTTACATCGGACCAGGCGCTCTGGCAAAAGCGCTGGTTTATGGCCGCATACAGGCCCGGGATGTCCGGATTCGCCTTCTCCACGTGAATCACGGCCGTGTCCTGATTCAACATTTCTCCCATTGAGAAGGCCTCTACCTTGTCGTTGATCACAATCGCCCCGCCCTCATATTCCAGGTCCTCAAAACAGGTAAGGGCTTCATACACGGCACGATCTTCGGCGAGCAAATCCGGTTTCTCTACGCACGCCTTCATCTGGCACCACGCTTCCTGCATTTCAAGGCAACATTCCACCATTTCCCTATCCAAAGGGCGATATTCAAATGCCACGTTTTTCAAAAACTGATTGACATGGTTTTTCTTCCGATGGTATTTCCGGCCCGGAAGATGGATGAGATCTTCAGCCAGGTACACATAATCACTGTTGTCAGGATCAGGTTCCGCCACATACCGATCAAGGTCCAAAAAATTCTTGACAAACGCCTCACCGACGCGACAGACCAACACCTCGGCGCCAAGCCTTTCGAGCTCCTCAGTCAGGACGTCAAGGGCCATTGTTTTATCTCCAGGTCCGACAGGGGGCAAACCAAAGGGCGGACCGTCCTGGGCCTGAAGGATGACCAAAAGACACTGGTCCCATTGAAGCCAAACGGGGTGATGCTGATGTCGCCACATGAAAAGGTTGGTGAAGGTGAATTCAGAACACTGGGGCGGGTCCTCACGAAGAAAGCGATCAAAGACATGTTTATCTCCAAGCTCTATATCTTTGAAGTCATGAAGCGTCATGACACACCCGGGGATATTGACGATTGACGATTGGCGATTGATGATTGACTATTGACTATTGACGATTTCATTACTGTAAAGACCCGCTACCCCAATACTCCAGTACTTTAATACTCCAACACTCCAATCCTAAATAACCTGAATCTGCTTGGACTCATCATAGAAAAGGCTCTGGCCATGGTCAAGGTGAATGAGCCGATCCACAATGCCTCGCTTCTCCATTTCCCTGCGAATGTCCCTGGGCGGAAAATGAACCGGCTCATCCCCCAACCGGAAACTTCCCCAGTGCACCACAAGAAGATGTCGGGCATTGAGTTCTGCAAACGCTTTTGCCGTCTCTTCAGGGTTGATGTGTGAGCCGGCCATGAACCACCTCGGTTCGTAAGCACCTAGGTTGAAGATGGCAAGATCAATGGGGTATTCTCTCCCCAGTTCCCTGAAACGATCGAAGTAGGCCGTGTCCCCACTGACATAAATGGTGACCCCGCTCGCCGTTCTTATCAGAAAAGAGCCCCACAGGGAATCGTTCGGCCCTTTCAGAGGGTTCCGCATGGTCCAGTGGTTGCAGGGAAGCAAGATGATCTCCCGATCCTGCTCCGAATAATTCTCAAACCAATCGAGTTGGCTCCTGTTGGTCATCTCCAGATCTTCGAAAATGTTGTCGTAGCCCAGAGGCGTAATCACATGGGTGTGCTTTTCGAAAAGGGACAGGGAATGGGTGTCCAGGTGGTCAAAATGACCATGGGTTATGAGAACATGATCGGGTTTTGGCATTTTTTCCAGAGGGAAGACAAAGGGGCTGAAATCCTTGAACCACATGAGGCGATCCAAAACAGGGTCCACGAGCATGGTGGTGTGGCCATCTTTGATCATCACGCACCCATGTTTGAGGTACGTGATCACACACCCGTGATGCTGCTCTATGGCTCTTCAGCATAGAAGGATTTGAAATCATTCTTGTCGAACAACTTCCAGTACAGGACTCGCCAGAGATTTCCTTGCTTCTCCGTGCTGAAGGGATTCAGAAATCGCCCGTTCCCTTGGTGATGCGCTTTTGCTTCAGCCAGCTCTCTCAAGCTGCGCTGGGCAAATTTCTGCCTTTTTTCTTGATGGTCCATGGTGGAATGCTGTCTGAAGCAGGCAGGGAAAAAGCTTGATAAACCAACCCCCAGGCTCCAATAGAACCCGCACTTCATGAAATCGCGGCGACTGACAAACCTCCTGTTGATCATCTGTTCTGGCCGTACCGGCAAATCATCATTCTTTCGTGGCATTCCGCGCGTTCAATCAAATCTCAATCCCGCTTTTCTTCCCCTACAAAATTTTAGCACGAAGCTTGAAAAGTCAATGAGGCGGCCTCTCCTACCTGACGCGCGCTCGGATCAATGCCGGCGCCATTTCATCCTTCTCCTGCTGCAACTGGAGCATCGCAACGGCGCCGATCACCAAGGCACCCCCGAACATCTGCAATGGCTCCATGGCTTCTCCCAAGACAAAGAGAGCGATAAAGCCTGCTGAGATGGGCTCCAATGTTGCTGTAATGCTGGCACGGGTGGAGCGGATATAGTTTATCCCCGTGAGGTACAAACCAAAAGGAAGGATCGTTCCGGCAACGGCGATGTAAAAAATCCATGCCCATTGGGTCCCACTGTATCCTGCGGTGACATAATGGAACGGCGAATAAAGAATGTGCCAAGTGAGGGATGCAAAAGACATGGCATAAAAAAGGACGGTCCATGGCGAATAACGGTGCATGCCTCGCTCTCCCATCAGGCTATAGATGGCAAAAGCTACGGCGGACGCAAGGCCGCTCATGATGCCCAAGCGATTCATTTGAAGGAGCTGGAGGTTATACCCCCCTACCACAAGATAGCAACCGCAAAAGGCCAGAACGAGGGCTCCGATTTTAAGGAGGGTGGGCCGCTCCTTCCAGAAAAGGATGGAGAAAATGGCCACAAGACTCGGCGCCATGTACTGGAGGAGAATGGCTGCGGCCACCTGGATTTTGCTGATGGCATAGAGATAGGTGCCCTGAGCAAAAGCCATACCTATACATCCCAAGAAGAAGAAATAAGGAAGGTCCTTGAGACGAATGCGCAGAAGGGATTTGGAAAAAATGCCGAATGCTGCAGCCATGAGCACCGAAGAGAGGATCACCCGAATCTGGACCAGTTCAAAGGCTGTTATCCCGCCCAAGAACAGCGCTTTGGCGGCCGTTCCGGATACCGCCCACATGACGGCCGCCAGCATCGTGCAGCCGTAACCCTTTACTGAATTGATATCCACCAGAAGACCTCATGCAACGTGTGGTGCCGCTTATAGCACCGGTGAGAAAGCCGGTCAATAGCCAAAGCCAACCTTGGTCCACCATCCGGGCATCATCTCCCTGCGGGCACGGGATTTTCGGCTTGCAAAGAACACCTTGCTGGTAATCAGGAAAACTGCAGTGGCTGTAGATCAAAGTCTTGTTCAACACCACCTTTATCCGCCTCTGATGGGTCACCAGCCTTGGCCGCGACAAGCCCCGTGGCTTCCTGGGGAAGACGTGTAAACGCCGCTGACCGGTTTAATTTTTTCCCCTTGACAGGCTTTCGGAGGTCGCTTATAGTGCAGTCTTATGTCTAAATAGACATATATCAAAAGCGATATTTAAAATGTTTTTTGGGCTGAGTTGGGGCCAAAAAGAGCGGGGAGGAAAAAGTGATGGATCTCAACCAGATTTCAAGGCGGATCAGCCAGGCGGCCATTCGCGTCCACCGGGAGCTCGGACCCGGACTGGGGCCGTCTCTTTACCGCTCCTGCGTGCTTATCGAATTGACAAGTGTGGGCGTTACGGCTAGGCCCGGGCTCCGTCTTCCGGTCTATTATCGAGGGCAAGAAGTCTCCGGTGAAGCATTTCGGATGGATCTCCTTGTCGAAGACAAGGTCATTGTTGCAGTGAAAGCGGTCGAGAGCGTTCAGGATGCTCACGCGACGCCCCTTTTGACCTGTCTGCGTTTGGCCAAAAAACCCCTTGGGATGTTGATCAACTTCAATGAAACGGTGACCATTAAAGTTTTCCCCGGTGTGAGCATGCTCAAGACTTCACAAGAACTCTCCTACCCGGAGAACCTGAGCAGCCCCATGGCCGAGCCTCAAGAAAGCAAGCTCCTTCCCCGGACATTCTGAGCACGACCATCTAGGGCCATTTGTTCGCCTCGAGACATGGAGGCCTTCACAATGGCAGGTCCTGAATAAAACGTGTCCTGCATGGGATCCCGCTCTAGCGGAATCTGGCTCGTCGGGGCACATGCTTTTAAGAAAGAAAGGAGTGTAAACAATGAAGAAAAAGGGTTTGTGCGTATTTGTTCTGATTTTCCTTATGCTCATGGTTGCCGGACCTTCCATGGGCGAAGAGAAAATTTTGAAAATGTCCACCACAACAAGCACGGAGAACTCCGGACTCCTGGATGTCCTGCTTCCTGAATTCACAAAGGATACAGGAATCGAGGTGAAAGTCTTCGCCAAAGGGACGGGGGCATCCATCCGCGACGGCGTGGACGGCAACGTGGATGTCATCTTTGTCCACGCCAAGGCGCGGGAGGAAGAATTCGTCGCTGAAGGTTATGGAACAAAACGCTATGCAGTCATGCACAACGACTTCGTCATTGTCGGTCCTGAAAAAGATCCCGCAGGCATTAAGGGCACGACAGACGCAGCCTTGGCGCTCAGAAAAATCGCTGAGGCCAAAGCGGAGTTCGTCTCTCGAGGCGACGACAGCGGCACCCACACCAAAGAACAGGCCCTGTGGAAAGGGACGGGGCTGCCTCTAACCACGGAGAGTAAAGAAATTGTCAGAGGCGGTAAAAAGGCCACCCTGTCTTTCCAGCATCCCGGAGGCCTTGGGGAGTGGTACCTTTCCATCGGCCAGGGCATGGGCAAAGTCCTCACCTATGCGGAGGAGAAGCAGGCCTATACCCTCTCGGATCGGGGTACTTACTTGAAGTACAAGTTCGGGAGAGAGCAGGGCCTGGATCTCGAAATTCTGTGTGAAGGCGACCCCGCCCTTTTCAATCCTTATGGGGTCATTCCTGTCAACCCCAAGAAGCATCCTCACGTGAAATATGAATGGGCTGAGACCTTTGCCAAGTGGCTGGTCTCACCAAAGGCCCAGGCCATGATCGCCAATTATAAAATCGAGGGGAAACAGGCCTTTTTTCCGGATGCTATCCCGGATGCAAAGTAACGGTCCCACGCGATAGACGCCCTACCCCCTTTCGAGGTGGTGCCACAATCTCTCATCCCCCGGCGCGTGCCTCGGGCCGGGGGATCCAGAGAGTGCCTCTGGTTCCCCGCTTTTGCAAGGACACGTCTGGATTGCTGGGCTCGTCGGCCCTCCAGCGGCGGGTAAACCTCCGGCGGACTTGTCCGCAATGATCTTTGGAAGCTGTCGCGACACACGCTGTTGGGGAAGAGGGATGTGCCGATAAATACGGTTTGTTTTTCGTGCTAAAAATGTTGTAAAAACATGGAATCCCCATTTCCCGGAGACACAAAGGAACACAGTTCATTCACATTATGAGCTTTTTGGTAGACAGTTTTTTGTCAGCCCTTTTGCTTCTCTGGTCTTTTGACCCTGAGTTGTACTTTGTCATCTACGTCTCGCTCAAGGTGAGCTTCAGTTCGACCCTGATTGCAAGCTTGTTGGGCGTGCCGGCCGGCTTCTTGATCGCCTTCAAGGAGTTTCGCGCCAAGCGCTTTCTCATCACCGTTCTCAATACATTTCTCGCGCTACCCACCGTGGTTGTGGGCTTGGTCGTCTATGCCTTTATCTCCAGAAGGGGCATTCTCGGGATCCTCGATCTCCTCTATACCCAGACCGCCATGGTGATCGGCCAGGTCATTCTCATCTTCCCCGTTGTGGCCTGCCTGACCATTGCAGCCATCAGCCGAATTGACGACCGCTACAGAAGGACGGCCATGACCTTAGGAGCCACGCCCTTTCAAACGGCCCTTGTCGTCTTTCGAGAGGCTCGCTTCGCGGTCATCGCAGCCGTTATTGCCGCCTTCGGGAGAGTCATTGCAGAGGTCGGCATAAGCATGATGCTCGGCGGGAACGCCAAAGGCTATACAAGAACCATGACCACGGCCATGGCCCTTGAATACGACAAAGGGGAGTTTGTTCTGGGCGTGGCCCTGGGCATGGTTCTCCTTTTGATCAGCTTCACCATGAACATCTTCTTCAACACCGTACAGGGGAAAACCGGGGCATAATGCTTTTCGCCATCAAAAAACTGACCAAGGTGTACGGCAACAGAACTGTGTTGAATCTGCCGGACCTGGTCTTCGAAAAGGAGATTATCTACGCCCTTCAGGGACCCAACGGATCGGGAAAGACCACCCTTTTAGAGATCATGAGTTTGCTCCTTCCCCCCAGCACAGGAACCATCCTCTACAACAACAAGAAAATCGACTTCGGCAATACGGATTTGACGCCCCTTCGCCGGGAGATCGTGATGGTTCAGCAGAATCCGGTGCTTTTCACCACCACGGTGTACAAGAATCTGGAGTTCGGGCTAAAAATCAGGGGCATCCCCAGAATGGAAAGGCAGAAAATTGTCCAGGAATCCCTGGACCTGGTTGGGATGCGGGAATTTAGCAATGCCCAAGCCCATAGGCTCTCCGGGGGCGAAACACAAAGGGTGGCCATCGCTCGTGCCCTTGCCTGCTCCCCCCGAGTCATGTTTTTTGACGAACCCACCTCCAACGTGGATGTGGAAAACCAGATCGTTATAGAGCGGATCATTCAAGACATCAACGTACAGAAAAAAATCTCCGTCATTTTTACCACCCATAACCTCACGCAAGCCTCGAGACTATCTCACGATGTCATTTCCCTCTTTGATGGCAGGCAGGTTCACTCAACTTACGAAAACATATTTGCCGGCAGAATCGTGGAGGATCAAGCCGGCCGAAGGCTGTGTTTGATTAGGGACGAGATCGGCCTTTCCCTGGACACAGAAAAAGCAGGACCGGTAAGATTGACCATAGACCCCTTGAAGGTTACGTTGCTCAGGCCTCAAGAGGCCGAGGGAAAAGAGAACATTTTTGATGGAAGGCTGACGCAGCTTTCTGAGGAACAGGGTCTTGTGCGGGCTGTCGTCAATATCGGGATTCCTCTGTATGTACTCCTGCCCAAGCAAAGCCTTAAGGAGAGAGGACTGACCGTGGGGGATCCGGTGAAGGTCCTCTGCCCCCCGGAGGCAATTCACGTGTTCTGATCTGAATTGGGGAATCGGGGAATTATGAATTTTACAACTCCCCTCCGCTTAAGGCTCTGTCACAATGTCATTCCGAGGCGATAGCCGAGGAATCTTGAAGCTGTAAGTGGCTCGTGTCTCAAGATTTCTCCCCCCGCTCCCCGATTTCTCGAGGACAGGTTTCGCGGGGGTCGAAATGACAGTATGGCCAAAGGTCTTAGGAGACGCTCTACTGGGGTGGTGAATACCGATTGTCTTTTTTTAGCCTTGCGGGGACTCCTTGAGAAGGATAAGGACTTCTTCCTTCGTCGTCTTCTTGCTTCTGGGCATTTCAAGAGCACTGTTTTTCTTCAACTCGATCCGGTGGATTCTGTACTTCTCTTCAAGGTGCTTCAGGAGACACCGCTTAATGTTCTCTTGGGCGTTTTCCGTATCCGGATAAGCGATTCTTTTCCGAACATTCACCGCTTCTTCGACTTCGAATTCTTCCTCCGCCTGACCCGAGTCCTCGGCCACCTCGGTTAGGGTCTGGATAGGGGCTTCTTCTTTATCATTCGAGGATATGAAGAAATCGGCAATGTTTTCCATCTCCCGGGCGCTGCTCTTCTTTGCCATGCTTTATAGGCTCCTTGAGTTATGAGAGTCCTGAAGGCTCCGTCTTGCCCTCTAAACCGCCAACGTTAAGGGGGGGGCACAGTATGCCCGGATCCGCGCACCCCGGACCCGATTCTGGATAACCCACGCCGTTCTACGCAGACATCCCCTGCTCAACGACGGATGCGCTTTCCGCTATGTCTGGATACTCTTCTGTTGTCTCCGGAAAGGGCTTCGCTGTGTTCGGCTCATGATATCCCTGCGCAGCGCTTTGCCCAAGAATTTCCTCCGCCAATTCCTCATAATCTTTGTGGCCTATGGCGCGCTTATCATATTCACCGATGGGCAGGCCGTGATCCACGGTTTCCCTCAAACGAATGTTGTAACGGATAACCGTGTTGAAGACATTCTCCCCAAATTCCTCTTTCACTTTCTCCATCACATGCTTCGCGTACCGGGTCCTAAAATCATACATGGTAATCAGAGCCTTGGATTTGATGTTATGATCCAGCTTCTCTTTAAGCATCATGACGATTTCCATGAGTTTGGAGACCCCGCGAAGGGAAAACAGGCTCAGATCTATGGGTATGATCACCTCTTCACAAGCCCGGAGAGCATTGAAGCAGAGGTGCCCGATGCTCGGGGGGCAGTCAATCACGACGAATTCATAGGGCTTCTTGACCAGCTCTACGGCATGGCGAAGGCGGCCTTCGCGACCGTCTACCCCGGCCAGTTCCTGCTCAAGGGCCGTCAGTTTTGCATTTGAAGGCGCAAGGTCAAAATTCTCACCAATCGGCGTAACAATATCCTCGATCTGTGAAACAGAATTCGCCGCCGGGCTGATCACATCGTACATGCTTTTTTCCAGGTCGGCCGGATTGACGTTCAGCCCCATGGTGGCATGCGCCTGAGGATCAAAGTCAATGAGCAGCACCTTATGGTCCCTTCTGGCCAAGGAAGACGATAAATTGATCGCTGTCGTGGTTTTCCCGCATCCGCCTTTTTGATTCGCGCTGGCGATAACTCTCATGAAGCCCCTCCTTTTTTTTGAAGTTTAGCTGACAAGTTCATTCTTGATCACATGGACCGCCGGTATATCAAAAAAGAAAGCAGATTTCAAGAATAAAGATACAACATGTTGTATTTTTTTTCTTCCCATAACGCTAGAAGTTGTGTAAATAGCCAGAGTGGGCATCTCTGGGGTCCATGATTCCCCGAGCCAACCGCTTTTGTAATGGCTACAAAGAATACAGGCTTGGCAATCAGGTCGAAACACGTCTTGAGCAATCTCCCGCCATGGTGTATCGTACTTTCCTCATTTTCAGAGAAACCCTGACGAGATCAGAGGTTTTCTGTGTCCTCATCGCCTTCACCGGCCTAACCGTGCTCTTTGATGCGAAAAAAAAGCAGGGCCGTAAGGCCCTGCTTGGGGCATAAGGGTTGCGTTGATGGTTAACTGTCCAACGAGGCCCTCACACTGTGCTCATTTTATCCATATGTGCTAAGAAACAAATGGGGTAAACCCCGTATTTTCCAACAAAGAAGACCGTATTTTTAGAGGCAGGGCGTAGAAATCCGGGTCGGGTCACGTCGGCTTCAGACTTCACATACCCCACAGCGACGACACTCACCCACCCGGCAGATATCAGACTCCACCCCTTTGAGCGCCAGTTCGTACTCCTGGGTGAGATGCGATTTGGACAGACCATGATCGATGAAGTCCCATGGAAGGGCTTCATCCCGTCCTTTTGGTCTATAGACGAAAAAGTCGGGATTCACGTCACTGAATCGAAAGGCCTTGGCCCAGTCTCCGTTTCGTTCATGGGCCAACCTGAGTATGGCGGACACCCTTCTGTCCCCCACAGACAGCAACGTCTGAACATAGGCCCATTTGGGGACATCAAAATTGGCCTTTACCCCGCCCTCGCGACCCAAAGCCTTCCTCAGCCACTTCTGTTTCTCCTTCAGGCCCGTTACATTTTCCATGGGAAACCACTGAAAGGGGGTAAACGGCTTGGGCACGAAACAATTAACGCTCAGTTTGATCTGCCCGATCTTCCCTCGGGTTCGTGACTCCTTGACCAGGTGGTGTTTGATGAGTTTGAGGAGCTCAAGAATCTCCGATACATCCGCTCTGGTCTCTGTGGGAAGGCCGATGAGGAAATAGAGTCTGAGGCTGAAATCCCCTGTACTTGCAATCAGGCGGACGGCGTCAATGATTTGATCCCGGTTCAGATGTTTGTTCACAACACCCTTCGCAATCGATCAGAGCCTGCTTCGGGAGCAATGGCAATGCTTTTCTGGCCCACATCCCTTAAGTGCTCCACCAAGGGTTGGGTCAATGAATCCGCCCTCAAGGAGGAAACGGAGAAGGTGGCCCCTTTTTCCGCGACAAAGCGGGTGATGTTTTCGATGCCCGGCGTATCCGAGACACATGCGCTCAGCAGACCCAAACGGTCCACCTCCTCAAGGGTCTTTTGGATACACAGACGCAACGCTTCTTCTCCCCGCAGCCGGGGTGGCCGGTACACAAACCCTGCGGCACAAAAGCGGCATGAGCGACCGCAACCTCTGCCCAGTTCAACGAGAATTCTGTCTGCAAACTCCGTGTCAGGGGCCAGTATTTTGGAGGTGGTGACCGGCCCGGTTTCCAGTGACTGGTAGGGCGCCTTTATGGTTTCAGGAAGGCCCTCTTCTGTGGGTTCTCTGGATTTGATGGTGCCGTCCTTGTGGTATTCAACACGATACAGGGACGGCATGTAGATGGCGGGAAGATTTTGTGCAAGGGTCCTGAGAAGCACGCCTTTTTTGTCATGTGCTCTCTTGATATCACCAAACAGATCCAAAAATGGATCCAGAACAGACTCGGCCTCCCCCAAGAGAAAGAAATCAAAAAAGGCGGCCAATGGTTCCGGATTGAGAAATGTGGTTATCCCGCCGGCCATGACCACGGGATGGTTGTCGTCTCTGGCTTCCGAGAGGAAAGGGATTCGGCCCAGTTGGAGAATAGTGAGGATATTGGGATAATCGTTCTCAAAGGACAGAGAAAAAGCGACAAGATCAAACCTTTGAAGCGGGGAAAGGGACTCCATGGAGAGGAGCCCCTTCGCCGCCTCAATAGAGAGGGACACGTCTCTATTTTCTGGAAGAAAAACGCGCTCGGCAACAACATCTTCTCTCCGATTCAGAAGGTGGTAAAGAACCTGGTAACCCAGGTTGGACATGCCGATGCCGTACACGTTGGGATAGACGAGGGCAACGGACAGACGTCCACCCCAATCCTTTCGTATAGTCCCTTTTTCCCTGGCAAGCCTTGCCCGGTAAAGGGAAATGAGCTTATCTGACACGCTTTCAACACCTTCTAAATCTCAATCAATCCGCCTTTGCCCTGAGAAAAGTGGGATAGTCCAGGTTTTCTTTGAAGAGCCCCCGCTTGAACAAGCCCTTCTTGACCTGACTTTGACTGACCGTCTCTTCCCGATGGAAGGTATCATATGAGGGCTCGGACATTCGCTGAAATGTTGGGACGTCCAGGCTTTCCCCATTCATGTCTCTCACAGTCCAGCCATCTCCCGCCTCTTCAGGGGTCACATCCCGCAATCTTACCACCTTCCTGTGGCTTTCTTTGTCAATTCCTGTAGCGATGACCGTGATCTGAACTTCCTCTCCCATATTGTCATCGAAGACAACACCCCAGAAAATGTCGGCGTTGGCATCAACCTCTTCTTTAACATAATTGGATGCCGCATCGATCTCTTCCATGGTCATGCTGGTGGGGCCGGTGATGTTCAGCAAAAGACCCTTGGCGCCGCTAATGGATATGTCCTCCAGGAGCGGGCTGTTGATGGCCTGCCTGGCAGCCTCGGAAGCCCTGTCCTCGCCGCTTGCCCGACCGGTTCCCATGATGGCGGTGCCCATCTGCTCCATCACTTTCTTGACATCCGCGAAATCCAAATTGATGAACCCGCTGCTCATGATCAGGTCGGAAATGCCCTTCACCGCATGAATCAGCACTTCGTCGGCCCGCACAATCAGTTCTTTGAAGGTGCTGTTCTTGTCCCCGATGCATTTCAGCCGCTCGTTGGGGATGGTAATCAGGGTATCCACCTCTTTCTTCAGTTCCTCGATACCCTCCAGAGCCCTTTTCATTCTCTTATCGCCCTCGAATTGGAAAGGCTTGGTTACGACCCCCACAGTGAGCGCTCCGCTTTCGCGGCACTCCCGGGCAACAACAGGGCAGCCACCTGTTCCTGTGCCGCCGCCCATACCTGCGGTGATGAAGATCATGTCGGACCCCATCACGGCATCCTTGACTTCATTGATGCTTTCCTCGGCAGATTGACGGCCAATCTCCGGATCGGATCCCGCGCCAAGGCCTTTTGTGACCGATACACCGAGCTGGATCTTGTTCGGACATATGGACCTTTCCAGATCCTGGCTGTCGGTATTGGCCGCGATGAATTCAACGCCCTTCAGCTTGGAGGCGATCATGTTGTTGATCGCATTGCCGCCGGCCCCGCCAACACCAATGACTCTGATCTTGGCGAAGTACCTGTCCTTTTCCTTTGCCTTTTCTTCCACAAATTTGAATTTCATACGTGTCCCTCCTCTTTTTTCAGCCTATGAAAGGCTGTTAAATCACGTCCTTGAACCATCTTTTCATTCTTTCCATGACGCGCCCAAAAATGTTCGTATCCCTGATTCTGAATTTCTTCCCCTCCTTAATCCTTTTTGCCCCATAAAGAACCAGCCCTACAGCAGTTGCGTACATCGGCTTGTTCACAACCTCCACCAAGCCGCTGACCGCCTGGGGAAACCCGGTTCGCGAAGGGGCATTGAATATTTGCTCCGCCATCTCGGGAACACCCATGAGCTCGGCGGAGCCGCCAGTGACGACCACGCCCGAGTTCATCATATCGTCATACCCCGAACGCACCAGTTCGTTATGGATCAGGTTAAGGATCTCCTCCACTCTTGGTTCAATCACTTCGCCCAATATCTGCCTGGACAAAATTCTGGATTTTCTTCCGCCCACGCCCGGCACTTCGATAGTCTCGTCTTTTCCAATCATGGAAGACAGGGCGCAGCCATACTTGATTTTGATTTTCTCCGCCTCGGCCATGGGCGTTCTCAGACCGATGGATATGTCATAGGTCACGTTGTCCCCGCCCAAGGCCAAAACCGAGGTGTGCTTGATGGTCCCTCGGGAAAACACGGCAAGGTCGGTTGTGCCGCCCCCGAAATCCAGCAGGGCCACACCAAGGTTGCGCTCTTCATCGGTGAGAACCGCTTCGCTGGAGGCCAGAGACTGAAGGACGATATCACAGACATCCAGGCCGGCCCGATTGGCGCATTTGATAATGTTCTGCGCTGAAGTGACAGCACCGGTAACGATGTGGATCTTCGCTTCCAATCGGCCATCCTGCTCATCTACGATGAACTCCTGCGTCAAGACATGGATAACCTCCCGGTCCATAGGGATGGCCACTGCGCTGGCTGCTTCTATGACCCGCTCAACATCCTTCTTGCTCACCTCCTTTTCCTTCAAGGCGATCACACCATGGCTGTTAAACCCTTTGATGTGGCCACCGGCAATGCCGGCATATACAGAGCTGATCTCACAACCCGCCATGGTCTCAGCCTCTTCGACCGCCTCTTTGATGGAGTTCACCGTTTTTTCAATGTTGATGACAACGCCTTTTCTTAAACCCTCGGAGGGATGACTCCCGATACCGATGATCTCTATGGCATCCGGCCGCACTTCACCCACCACCGCACAGATCTTGGTGGTTCCGATATCCAAACCGACGACGATCTCTCCAGCCATACCCTGATCCTTCTCCAAACGCTCTATTGAAGCGTATCTGGCAACCCCTTAAGCCGGTCCCTTTTCTCTTCCTCGCCTTACATCGCCTTCAGGATAGACGCTTTCTTTTACCGTGCTTTAGGGACCCGGCACGCCATTGTCGGGCAGGCCTCCTTCTACCCTTTCCTGAAGGAGACAGCAGCAGCATCCCCGTAATTGAAATTAATACTCCGCACCATTTGGATGCGCCCTTCATCGTTCAGGTGTTCTACAAGCCGTTTCAGATCGTCCATCCTGTTGGCCAAGTCACTTCCCCTTAGCTGAATCTCTGCGCGTAAAAAGGTGAAGTAGAGGGAAACGTTTCCGTCCTTTCGCACATGGACCTCAGAGAGATTCCCCAGGCACCACGGCGCCTGCTCTGCTTCAATGGTTCGCAAGACCTGCAGCGCAGTCTGAAGTTGTCGCCCCCTCTCATCGCTTTTCGTGGACATGCCCGTCACGACAGGACAGTCAAGGCTGTCCATATCATCTGTCTCTTTGAAGACCTTTCCCCACCGATTCATGTAATAAAGGTTGTCCAGCATGACGAGCGCCAAGGGTTCTTCTTTTTCTGCGCGAATATAGAGCGTATGAGGAAACCGCTTTTCCAAATCCACAGACCTGATCCATGGATGGCCTTGCAGTTTCCCCTTGATTTCATCCAGGTTAATCGCCAACAGACTTAAATCAAAATCAAGATTGGCCATTTCAAGAAGTTTATCCTTCAACTCACCATCCACCCCCTGAAAGACCACTTTTTCCAGCCGAATGTAGGGGGAGGTGAGCAAGTAGCCGTAAACATACAAAAACATCAGGCTCACAACCACGCAACCGAGGATGACGAGGAAGATCCTCGCGAACCCTGATCCAATCAGGTGAAAGGCATGCCGCACCCTCTGGACCTTACCGCGCTTTTTTCTTTTCACAGCCTGGCTTTTTAAAGCGGGTTTTCTTTTTCTCATGACATCCCAACGGCCTGAACGTTTTCTAGGCTGTGTTCTTTCGTGCTCGTGCGCGCAACCCTGATCGCTCATGGTCAAACACTTTGGGCATCAATTCCGATTACGATGACGAGCACCGCTCCCTTCAGTCGCTGAGCACGAGCACGATTTTCTTCCTACATAACGTACAGAGATTCTTTCTTTGACTCATCCAGCATCCAGTATCACTACTGATGCCTACTTCCCTACCACCCTAATTTCCGGTTCGAGGTTAATTCCTGTCTGTTCTTTCACCTTCTGCTGGGCGAGTTGCATCAGGGCCAATATGTCTTCCGTTTTCGCCTCACCCGTGTTCACAATCCAGTTGGCGTGTTTGAGCGAAATCATGGCCCCGCCGATCTTCTTCCCCTTCAAACCAGCCCTTTCAATCAGTCGGCCCGCATACTCGTGAGAGGGGTTCTTGAAAATAGATCCGGCACTCGGGTACTCCAAGGGCTGTTTCTCCTTTCGCTCCTTCAAGTAGAATGCCACCTTCGCTTCCACGACCTCAGGTCGATCCTGTTCCAAAGCAAGTCCCACTCTAACGATCACGGCGCCATGGGATATGGACGATTGTCTGTATGAAAAATACAGTTCTCCTCGCTTCATGGTCACCACATCTCCCGCAGGCATCACCAGCTTCATGGCCACGGCTCCGCCCACAGTTCCGGGAATCCCTGCAAGGAACTCCAGACCTCCCAAGCCTTCGGTCTGACAATAATGAAGCAGTTCAGCAATACCCAGGCCGCCGCCCGCAACAAGAATCTGATCCCCCAAAAGGCGCTCCTCAATGTTCGCCAGGCTGCCCTTGAGGACGATCACAACCCCTTCAAAGCCCCCATCCTTGACCAGAAGGTTGCTGCCTCGACCGAGTACCAAATGGACAATCCTTTCTTCCCTGAGAAAGGTCATGACCGCCTGAAGCTGATCTCGGGTCTCGATATGACAAAGAACGTCCGCTTTTCCGCCCACCCGGAAGGTGGTGTATCTGGCCATTGGGCAATCAAACACGATGCCCTTCCCCGTGATCTCGGCCAGTTTTTGTCGCTGCTTTTCATCCATCAGGGATTGTTGATCCTAGCCGCTCCAGCAGATGGTCCGCCACATAATGAATGTCACCTGCCCCGAGCGTGAAAACCACATCCCCTGGCCTGACAAGGCCTGTCAGGGCCTCTAGGATATCCTCCTGATCGCCCCCCTGGATGACCTCTTTGTGCCCGTGCTCCCTGATGCCTTTGCAAAGCCAAGCTGCGTCCACGCCTTCGATGGGAGGCTCACCCGCTGAATAAAGAGGTGCCACAATCAGCACATCCGCGTGGTTGAAGCAGAGGACGAAACGCTCATAGAGCAACTGAGTTCGCGTATATCGATGGGGCTGGAACACGACCACAAGACGCCTTTCAGGCCAGCATTCCCTGGCTGTTTCCAGCGTGGCGGATATCTCTGTGGGGTGATGGCCGTAGTCGTCGAGAACGAGGACGCCTTCCTTTTCACCCTTGATCTGAAAGCGTCTTCCCAAGCCCCCAAGATCTTTGAGACCCTTTCTGATGTCCTCCATGGCGATTTCCAGCTCAAGTCCCACGCCGATCGCAGCAAGGGCGTTCAGGACATTGTGCGTTCCAGGCATCCCCACGACAACCCGGCCCAATGAGCGGTTCTCATAGACCACTTCAAAAGTGGTACGGAATGCACTCCTTTCGACATCCTTCCCCCTGAGATCCGCTTGAGAACTCATCCCGTACGTGACATATCTCTTCTTCAGATGGGGGATAATGCCTTGAATCTCTTCATTGTCCAAACACAGAACCGCCAAGCCGTAAAAGGGAATCTTGTTGATAAACTCAATAAAAGCTTTTCGTAGCGTTTCCATATCGCCGTAATGGTCCATGTGCTCTTGGTCGATGTTGGTCACCACACCGACGGTGGGAGAGAGGACCATGAAAGAGCCGTCGCTTTCGTCAGATTCGGCCACCAGGAACTCGCCCTGGCCCAGCTTGGCATTGGACCCACCCCAGATGTCCAGTCTACCGCCAATGACCACCGTGGGATCCAGGTTTCCGCTCATGAGAATGGAGGCGATCATGGATGTGGTCGTGGTTTTTCCGTGGGCCCCCGCCACAGCAATGCCGTATTTCAACCGCATTAATTCAGCCAGCATTTCCGCCCTGGGTATAACGGGAATGTATCTCTCCCGGGCCTCAAGGAGCTCGGCATTGTCATGGGGCACCGCCGAGGAGTAAACCACGACATCCGCGCCTTCGATGTTCTCCTTGCGGTGGCCGGAGAAGATCTTTCCGCCCAGGTCAGACAAACGTTTGGTCACTGAAGACTCCCTCAGGTCCGAACCGCTCACCTCGTAGCCGAGGTTGAGAAGCAGTTCAGCGATTCCGCTCATGCCGATACCGCCGACTCCCACAAAATGGATATGCTTCGCCTTACCGAAGGTCCTCATGGTTGACCATGCCCAGCAAGAGGTCTGTAATGATTCGCGTTGCATCGGGTCTTCCAACACGCCTTGCCGATGCGCCCATGTGTTCAAGAACAGCCGGTTCATCCATGTATTTCATCAAAAACCCGGCCAGCTGTTCTCCCGTCAAATCTTTTTGCAGCAGCATCTCTGCCCCGCCCGCTTTCACAAGGATCCCCGCATTCGTCTCTTGGTGCCTGTTCGCAGCGTACGGGTAGGGAATCAAGATGGAAGGCTTGCCCAAGGCCGCCAACTCCGACACCGTGCTGGCACCTGCTCTGCTCACAACCACATTCGCCTGGTTATAAGCCGCCGCCATATTCAAGATAAAGGGCTTCACATCCCCTCGGAGCCCTCGCTGCTGATACGCTTCCACGACCCGAGGGTAATCCACCTCTCCGGTCTGATGAATGACCAAAGGATTTCGCCCTTTGTCTTGCAAAATCGCAAGGGCTTCCACAAAACCTTCATTGATGGCGCGGGCCCCTTGACTCCCCCCCATCACCAAAACGGTAAAGGGCTGACCTGTTGAGGATTTGGGCTCCTTTTCATGGAGAAGCTCCTCTCGGATGGGATTCCCGGTCAGGAAAAGAGACCCTCCCGTAAAATGCTCTCTGCTCTCCTCAAAGGCGATGAAAACCCTGTCCACGATTCTGCACAGGAGCCGATTGGTCAATCCCGGGAAGGAGTTCTGTTCGTGAATCGCGGAAGGAAGTCCCATCATCTTGGCGGCCAGACAGACGGGCCCCGCGGAATACCCGCCTACACCGAAAACAAGATGGGGAGAAAACCTTCGCATAAGCATCATGGCTTGAAAAAGACTCCACGGCAGTTTCAAGATCACTATGGCCCCCTTCTTCCATCCCCGGCCTTTGATTCCTTCCACAGCGATGGCATCATGAAGAAATCCCGCCTCTTGGAGTATGTCGGATGCCATTTTCCGCCGCCCTGTGACAAAAAGGATTTCAGCCTCCTCGCACCGCCTGCATATTTCCTTCGCAACGGCCACACCCGGAAAGAGATGACCGCCTGTACCGCCGCCGGCAATGAGCACCCGCGGCATCCTTTTCTTTTTCTCCTTCATCGTCTCGAGGAGATGTTGAGAAGTATCCCAATGCTCAAGAGGCTGATCACCAAGGACGAACCTCCGTAGCTGATCAGTGGAAGGGTCAGTCCTTTTGTGGGAAGGAGACCCATAACCACACCCATGTTGATCAGCACCTGAAGCCCCAGCAGACTGCTGATGCCCAGGGCCAGGTAACTGCTGTACATATCCGGCGCATCCAGGGCTATCTTGATTCCCCGCATAATCAGAACCCCGAAGAGCGTCACCAGAATAGCAAGCCCCACCAAACCGAGTTCTTCCGCCACCACGGAGAGAATGAAGTCCGTGTGGGGTTCCGGCAGATAGAACAGCTTTTGTTTGCTGTTCCCCAGACCCACCCCAAAAATGCCGCCCGATCCGAAAGCCAGAAAGGAGTGTATAATTTGAAACCCGAGTCCCTGAGGATCATCCCAGGGGTTCAAGAAAGCCCACCAACGCTTCAGCCGATAGTCGGCTCTCCACACGAGCCAGAGGACAACAGGCATGAACAAGAGCACAACGCCCATGAGATGGAAAAGTTTCACCCCGCCCACAAAGAGAAGCAACAAAAGCCAGCAACCAATGATAATGGACGTGCCGATCCCCCTGGAGAAAAAGGCCATATTGGGGCCTTTCTTGGCAAGGGAATAAGCGACGTAGATGGCGAGGGCCAACTTTGCAAATTCAGAAGGCTGAAACGAGTAGCCTGCAAAACGCAGCCACCGGCAGGCACCGCCCACTTTGACGCCGAAACCAGGCACGAGAAGCAAACCCAGCAGACCGATGCTGACAAACAGAAGTGGGTAGACAAGCTTTCGATATGCCCAGCTGGGAATGTTTTTTGCGAATATCATGAGACAAAGGCCGAAAAGACAAAACATGCCCTGCCTCTTGAGGTAGTAGTAAGGATCCCCCATCTTGTGTTCAGCAAGAAAGGAGCTGGCACTGTAAATGGCCACCAGTCCGAAACCCAAGAGCAGAAGGGTTGGAATAAGAAGGACGTAATCATACCCTGCGTGTTCTTTTGCGCTACCTTTCATGACCTAGTCCTTTTACAGCCTCTCGAAAAGAAAGCTTGAGCAGGCCGGCGCCAGAAGGACCACCTCCTCGGGCCGCGCTGCCGCAAAGGCCTGAGATACGGCCTCCGCCATGGTATCCGCCATGCAGAAGGGGATGGTTTTTTCAAAGGCTTGTGCCAAAAGATGCTTGGACTCACCCAGGAGTACCGCCTTTTTCACACGGCCCTTTGCGACCTTTACAAGAGGCGCATAATCCGCGCCCTTGTGCCGGCCCCCCGCGATGAGTACCACCGGTCGATCAAAGCTGGCCACCGATCTTGCCGCCGCCTCCACATTGGTTGCTTTGGAATCATTGTAGAAGTCTACCCCCTCGATGCGAGCCACCAGCTCGAGCCGATGAGGGAGTCCCCGGAATCCATCCATTGTCTCCTGTATGACGGAGGGTTCCACCTTCAGGGCAAGGCCGGCGAGGACGGCACCCATGAGGTTTTCCCAGTTGTGCCTCCCAGGAAGCGCACATCTTTCCAAGTCAAAGGGCTGGGTGCCCCCGCCGGGCAAAGCCGCAATGATTCTTTTCCCTTCTATAAAAGCATGGCGGTTTTTTCGCTTTTCCACACCGTACCGAAGCACTAAGGCCTCTCCTGAAGGCACGAAATCGGAAAGCACCACATCATCATCGTTGATTATGGCCACATCGCCTCGGCCCTGGTTCCTAAAAATCCTCAACTTGGACTGGACGTAGGCTTCATAACTGGGATACCGGTCCAGGTGGTCGGGAGAAACGTTCAGAACAAGAGCAATGGACGGGCTGAAGTTCTCCATCGTATCCAGTTGGAAGCTGCTCACCTCAACAACGACCACGTCTGTCTGCTCCCTCGAGGCCACAAAATCACTCAGAGGGGTTCCGATATTCCCGCCCACGAAACCCTTCAGACCTGCCTTTTCGACCATAGCGCCCAGAAAGGCGGTTGCCGTTGATTTGCCGTTCGTGCCGGTGACCGCAACGATGGGCGCGGTCACCTGCTGTGCCGCCAACTCCATTTCTCCCAAAATGGGGATGCCCTTTTCTTTGGCGGCCCGAAGTAGCGGCATGTCCAGAGGGACGCCTGGACTGAGGATGATAAGGTCTGCGCTCAGGAAGGTCTCCTCTCTGTGTCCTCCTGTTTCCAATGTAACGTCCAGCCTTCGCATATCCTCCACCGACGCCTTGTCTATCTCTGTCTCGGCTTTGACCTCGCTCAACGTGACCCGCCCCCCTTCTTTGGCGAGCCACCGTGCAACCGACATGCCGGATCGGCCCAGGCCTACTACCAAAATGCTCTGATCCAAGACATCCATCGTGTTATGCACCCTATGAGCCAGAGATAAAATCGCGAAGCGATTTTATACAGGCGTCACCTCAACTTCAGGGTACTTATGGACAAAAGGGCCAAAATGATGGCGATAATCCAGAAACGCACGGTTACCTTGGACTCAGGCCATCCTTTCAGTTCAAAGTGGTGATGGAGCGGCGCCATTCGAAAAATCCGTCGCCCTCCGGTCATTCTAAAATAGGCGACCTGAAAAATGACCGATAGGGTCTCGACGACAAAGAGACCGCCTACGAGGACGAGAACGATTTCCTGCTTGGTGATCACAGCCACCGTGCCGAGCACAGCGCCGAGGGGCAATGAACCCACATCACCCATGAAGACATCCGCAGGAAAGGCGTTGTACCAGAGAAAACCCAAACCGGCGCCCACCACAGCACCGCAGAGCACAGAAAGCTCGCCGGTTCCCGCCACGTAAGGAATCTGAAGGTAGTTGGCTATCCTCACGTGCCCCGCCAAATAGGCGAAAACAACATAACTGGTGAAGGCAATGATGATCGGCCCTATGGCCAGACCATCCAACCCATCCGTGAGGTTGACCGCATTCGAAGCCCCGACGATAATAAAGATCGCCAGGGGAATGTACCCCAGCCCCAGATCCGGGGTGACTTGTTTGAAGAAAGGAAAACTCAGGCGCGTGTCAAAGCCGGGATACTGATACAGGATCACCGCCACAATGAGAGCAACGAGCGCCTGTAAGCCGAACTTGGCCTTGATGCTGAGGCCCCGGCTGCTCTTTCGAACCGTTTTCAAATAGTCGTCCACAAAGCCGATGAGCCCGAAGCACACGATCACGAAGAGAACGAGCCACACAAACACATTCGCGATGTCCGCCCACAGGAAGGTTGACAGAATGACGACAGGAAGGATCAGACAGCCGCCCATGGTGGGTGTCCCGGCCTTGTTCTTGTGGTTGGGCGGCCCGTCTTCTCTTATGGGCTGCCCTATCTGCATGGCTCTCAACCTCTGGATCATCCATGTACCGAAAAACATAAGGAGAATGAGGGCCGAGAGGGTAGAGACAATGGTCCTGAATGTGATGTACCGAAAAACATTCAGCCATGAAATATCCACATGAAAGAAGTAGATGAGCTTATAGAGCATCTACGCACCCTCTGGTCTTTTGCATTGCCAATTACTCTTCTCCCATCAGTATGCGGGCCACTTCCTCAAGACCTGACCGTCTTGAGCCCTTTAAAAGAACGAGATCGTCTTTTTTCATCACGTCCTTTATTCTCTTTGCCATTTCCTCGTGGGAGCCTGCCACCGCGGCTTGTTCAGAAGGAAACCCTTTCTCTAAAGCACCCTGGATCATCTCTCGGGCATGTTCGCCCATGACCACAAAGTAGTGGGCTCCCAATTCTGCGACCATGGCTCCGGCTTCCAAATGGGCAGGGATTGTCTCCTCCCCGAGTTCCAGCATTTCGCCCAGGCCGACGATGACCCTTCCCCCGTTCACCGCCAACCCTTTCAAAGAGTCCAGGGCAAACTTCAGGGAAAAGGGATTGGCATTGTAGGTATCATCCACCAAGCTCGCTCCCCCTGGCAGACGCCGTATCATGAAGCGCCCCTGGATCCCGGCAAAGCGGGACAAACCTTCAGCAATCTGCTCAGGCTTTGCGCCCATACAAAGTGCGATGGCTGATGCAGCCATGGCATTCACCACATTCTGGAGACCGGGAACCTGCAATTTCACAGGCACCCTGTCTTGCCCGTGCCGCAGTTCAAAGAAGAGCCCTTCGCGACCCAGGGTTCGGACATGATGCGCCCTGAAATCGTTGCCGGGGCCGAGGCCGAAGGTCATCACCTTTCGTCTGAAAGCTGAAGCCGTATCTACCAAGAGGGCATCGTCTCCATTGAGAATCACCTGACCGCGTGAAGACATTTTCCCTACGAGCTCCACCTTTGCTTTGGCCACAGCCTCGAGGCTGCCGAGCCCCTCGATGTGGGCTCTCGCCACGTTGGTGATGAGGCCGATGTCCGGGTCCGCAATCTCTGTGAGACGGCCGATCTCACCCGGCCGGTTCATGCCCATCTCGACGACCGCTGCAAGGTGTTTCTCCTCCAGGCCCAACAGGGTTATGGGCAAGCCGATCAGGTTATTCAAGTTGCCTTCATTCTTGAGCGTCTCCCCTTTCAGAGCAAGAATGGTGGCGGTCATTTCCTTGGTGGTCGTCTTTCCCGCACTTCCGGTGATGGCCGCCAGTGGGATGGGGTAGTGGCTTCTCCACCACCGAGCCAAATCCCCAAGCGCCTTGAGGGTATCCGACACGGCGATCAGTGAAATGCCTTCAGGCCTGGGCCCTTGGGTCCCCCCATCATCCCGTATCACAACCCCGGCGGCGCCCTCTCTCACCGCTGGTTCAGCAAAATCCTGGCCGTCGTATTTCTCACCTTTGAGAGCCCAGAAAAGACACCCTGGTTCAATCTGTCTCGAGTCGGTGCTAAGCCCTGAAAAAACCGTGTTCGGCGAGCCGCCGACCACCGTTCCTTGAATGGCGGTCGCAATGTCTCCTGCGGTGATGCGGCCCCATTTGGCAGCCATTCACATCCCCTCACGGGCAGCCAGCGCAGCTTCTTCCCGGTCGTCCAAATGCCGTTTCTCGGTGCCGATGATCTGGTAGTCTTCGTGGCCCTTGCCTGCGATGAGGACAACATCCTTCTCACCTGCCGCTGCCACTGCCATGCGGATCGCCTTCCTGCGATCGACCTCCAAAATGTAGCCCGACACCCCCCCGTCCCCGTTGATGGGCCATACCATTCGCTTCAAGCCGGATTGTTGTGTCCCTTTTTCAATCTCCGTCACAATAGACTGAGGATCCTCAGTGCGCGGATTGTCGGACGTTATAAAAACCAAGTCGCTGTGCGCCCCCGCCACCAGGCCCATCTCGTGTCTTTTCCCTTTGTCGCGGTCCCCGCCGCAGCCGAAGACGGTAATGAGCCGGCCTTCTGCACAGGGCCTCAAAGCTTCCAGTGCTTTCAGCAGGGCGTCAGGCGTGTGCGAATAGTCCACCACCAATGTGAGCGCCCGGGAGTTCTGCACCAGTTCGAGTCGGCCCGGGACGACCTTCAGCCGTTCTATCCCTTCAACCACCGCATCGAGGTGGATGTTCAGAGACAAGGCGGCGGCGGCAGCAGCCAAAATATTGTGAACGTTGTGCTCTCCAATGAGAGAAGAATGAATGGCCCTTCGTCCTGCGGGCGTTATCAATGTAGCTCTGATGCCCGTCTTGTCGGTGAGAATTGAATCCGCCCGAACTTGGCATGCCGCATTAAGGCCGTAAGTTAAGACGACCGCATCGGTCATGGTGGTGAGAAACTTGCCCTTGGGCTCGTCCAAGTTGATCACGGCGAAGGGCCCTCCTCCGGGCCGCCCTTTCCCAAGGCCCCGGAAGAGCTGACTCTTGGCCTCAAAATAGGCCTCCATGGTTTTGTGATAATCCAGATGGTCCCTCGAAAGGTTGGTAAATATGGCAACCCTGAAGGGACAATCCACTGTTCTTTTTTGATCCAGTGCGTGGGATGAGACTTCCAAAATCACGTCTGTGGCCCCTTCGTCCGCCATCTCCTTTAGCAAACGCATGAGATCAAGGGACTCCGGGGTTGTGACCGGGGCAGGGCGATCTTTCCCGCCAAACCGGTAGTTGACCGTGCCCACGACCCCGGGCTTGGCCCCTGAGACCGTGAGTATGGATTCCAAGATATAGCTGGTCGTGGTTTTGCCGTTTGTGCCCGTAACGCCGATCAGGTTCAGGCGTTCGCAGGGGCGACCGTAAAATTGAACCGCGAGCTTCGACAGGGCGAGTCGGGAATTGGAGACTCTGATCTTGGACGCTCTCCCCTTAAAGTTTCCGAAGTCCTCCGCCACCAGTGCGATAGCCCCGCTTTCGACAGCGCTCCCGAGATAATCGTGACCGTCTGCGCTGTTCCCCCTTATGGCCACAAAGAGGTGCCCGGGCCGAACCTGGCGCGAATCATAGGTGATGCCCAGAATGTCCAACTCCCGGTCTCCTTCAAAATCGTAATCCCTCATTCCCTCGAGAATCTCTCCGAGTTTCATACCTTTTCATTCTGCCTCAAAACAAATGGTCTGTGTTTTCCACTCGACTTTGCGTAGGCCAAGGCTCTGACCTTGGTGTACAGTTTTCGTAGCGCTCCAAGGTGCAGCACCTGCATGGATAAATGCCTCCCTTCCGGCCGATAACCGATCTGCCGGCGCCATGCACGTTGAGCCCTTCACATCGGGGGCCTGAAACTGATCTTGACTATCTCGACCTGACTTAGAGCACAGCCGGGCTTGGGAGTCTGCTTTACAGCCAGACCGGTCCCTTCTAGAACGACCTTTACACCCAGCGCACGTGCTTCTGTTAGCGCCTCCCTCATGGTTTGGCCCTTGAAGTCCGGCAGAATATCGGGATTGACCTCCCTCACTTCGGGTTCGAGGGCCCGTCTCGCATTCTTGGTTACATGGCGCTCACCCTTTTCTCCCCTTTTTACCAGAATGAGCTGTGGTGTGACCTGGTAGTGACTCAAGGACCAGGCCCCCACCTCCTTGAAAACGGGGGCGGCTACCAATCCGCCGTACTTTTTTTCCTGTGGCTCATCCACCATGATGAGCATGGTCAATTTGGGATGACCCACAGGCACAAACCCGACAAAAAGGCTGACGTAGTGCTCTTTGGAATAGGTCTTGGTGCGAGGGTCAACTTTCTGCGATGTCCCCGTTTTTCCCGCTACCCTGTGGCCCTCAATGGCCGCCAGAAAACCGGTGCCATCCTCACCGGCCACCTTTTCGAGAATCCGAGCCGTCCTTCTCGCCGTTTCTGGAGAAACCACCCTTCGCACAACTTTGGGACGGGTCTCCCGGACCACCTGCCCCCCTTGATTCTTGATCGCCTTTACCACAAAGGGGCGCATGAGCTTGCCACCGTTCGCGATAGCCGCCATGGCCATAACCAATTGGATGGAGCTTGCGGCCATGCCCTGGCCGAAATAGAGGTTGGCCTTGTCAATTTCTTTCGCCTCTTTCTCCGGCCTGACAAATCCCTGTCTCTCTCCGACGAGATCTATCCCGGTTTTCTCACCGAACCCGAATCTCCTCAAATACTCATAGAACCTTTTGTAGCCCAGCCTCTCACCGATCTTCACAGCGCCGATATTGCTCGAAAAGGTGATGATTTCAGAAACCGTGAGCAGGCCGTGCCCCTCGGCATCGTGATCATGAATGGTATGATTGCCCACACGGTATTTCCCCTCCTCACAAAAAAACGTCATCTGAGGAGACACGACCCCTTTGTCGAAAGCCGCCGCCAGAAGAAAAGCCTTGATCGTGGAACCCGGTTCATAGCAGTCCGTGACGGCGCGGTTTCTCCACTGGGAAGGCTGATGTTTCCAGAAAACGTTCGGGTTGAAGTTTGGACACACCGCCAGAGCCAGGATTTCTCCAGTCATTGGATCGACGATGACGCACTGGCCGCTCTTTGCCTTTGTTTCCTTCACCACGGCCTGGAGCGCTTGCTGGGCCTTGTACTGAACGTCTTTGTCGATGGTCAGCACCAGGTCATGCATTTCGTGGCCGTCGGCCATGGGTCTGCTCACATAGAAAGGCCGTCCCAGGGCGTCCCGCATTTGGGTGAGGGTACACTCTGGCCCCCGGAGGACGTGGTCATAGGCTTTTTCCAATCCTTCCAAACCCTGGTTATCGGTGCCGGCGAAACCCAGCAGATGGGAGGCGATCTCCCTTCCAGGATAATAGCGGCCTGATTCCTTGGTGAAGCCTATGCCGGCCAACGCCAACGCCTTCACCTTCGCTGTCTTTTCGGGGGTCGTTCTTCTATCAATCCAAACGAAAGGGCTTTTACTCTTGAGGTTACTGAGAATCTTGCTCTCCTTCGTCTGGAGAATTTTGGATAGCGCTCTCGCTGTAGACCTTTTTTCCTTTACAAGTTTGGGGTGAGCATAAATCGATTCCACTTCAACGGTAACAGTTTCACCACGTCCTTGTAACCGGAAAGGGCAATGGAGGCTAACCGATCCTTTTCCAAAACCTGTAACTGGTAGGCCCTTGCCAAAATCAGCCCCAGTCCCCCTAGAAAAAAAAGTGAGACCAAGTAGATGCGAAAGCGAATCCACTTTTTTTCCCTCACCTTCATGGCAGCACAACAATCTGTTCCGCTGACGCCGCTTTGAGGCCGAGATAGCGGCTGGCTTCTTCCAGATACTGGGGCGATTTTAGGGTCGCCAGCTCGAGCCTGAGTTTCTGATTGAGCTCTTTGAGTTTCAGTTCCTCCTGCTTGAGGCGACTCAGATCATAACCAATCTGGGTCCCTTCATAATTGGACCAAACATAACCGATGCCGCTTCCCATAAAAATAAGAAGCATGACCGCTATGATGAAAATCTGGCGATTGGTGAGATGGAATCCCCCTTTCTTTTTTCTCACCTTGTTGACGCGAATGCCTGTTTTTGCGTTCCGCTTTCCCTCAGCCTCTCTTGTCCTTATAGGTCTGACCATATTTTAAATCCTCTCAGCGAATCTTAGAATCGCACTGCGTGCTCTGGGATTCTCCTCGATTTCCCGGCGGTCCGGCTTAATCCCCCTTTTGTGCAACCGCTTGAAAAGCGGGGTCTTGCCGCACCTGCATTCGGGCAGATTCGGGGGACACTGGCATCCCCTTTCCCAATCCGCCATGGTTTGTTTCACCATCCGATCTTCCAGAGAGTGATAGGATAAGACCACCAGGCGTCCCCCTCGGACGAGCAAGGACGGGACCCTATCCAGAAATACCCTCAGGTGCTCCAATTCCTTATTAACGGCGATCCTCAAGGCCTGAAACGTTCGTGTTGCCGGATGTTTTCCTCTGCTGCGGGACTTCGGTACCACCGCCTGAATCAAATCAGCGAGCTGAAGAGAAGAAGAGATGGGTCTTTTTTCCGCGATCGCTTTTGCAATGCGTTTTGCCCTCTTTTCCTCCCCGTATTCGCGGAGTATCTTTTCAAGCTCCCTGGGAGAGCTGCTGTTGATCAGTTGCTGGGCGGTTGTCGCGCTTTGCGTGTCCATTCTCATATCGAGCGGCTCATCGCGGCTGAAGCTGAATCCCCTGCCCGAATGTTCGAGTTGATAAGCGGACATGCCTAGGTCCAGGAAGATGCCCTGGACTTTTTCAAGACCCAGATTCCGGATGGTATCATCCATGGCAGCGTAGTTCCCTTTGATCACGGTGACCTGTTCACCGAGAAAAGACAGCCTTTCCCGGCTTATTCTGATCGCCTCTGAATCCCGATCCAGACAAAGGAGGCGCCCTTCCGCGCCTAATTCCTTGCCAATGGCTTCGCTGTGTCCGCCGCTTCCCACCGTACCATCCACGTAGAAGCCGTCAGGCGTGGTCACCAGGGCTTTGACGACCTGGTTCACCAGAACGGGACGGTGGGGGTAATCCAAGCTTGCCCCTCCCCTTTAGATGCCAATATCCAGAAGGTTCTGACTGACCTGTGGAAAACTCTCCTTTGCCCGCTCAAACTCCTCGTCCCATTTGTCCTTGTCCCATATTTCAAAGAGCCTTAAACCGCCCACGAGCACCACTTCTTTCTTCAGGCCGGAAACTTCTCTCAAATCCGGGGGTATGGTAATTCGGCCTTGCTTGATGGTGCACTCCTGGGCCCCGGAGATGAAATACCGAAGAAAGGCGTTGACCATGGGATCCAGTTTGGGCATATTGGCTGCTCTGTCCTCGATGCGGCGCCAGTCCTCCTGGGCAAAGGCCCACAGGCACTTATCGTGGTTTGTCAGCACCAGGCAGTTGTTCTGTTTGCCCTTCAGCACCTCCTTGAACCGGGCTGGAATAGCCAGCCGGCCTTTTTCATCGAGTGTGTGTTTTGATCGTCCCCTGAACATAGTCTAAGCTGACACTTTGTTCCACTTTATTGCACTTTGTGACACTTTACGTTGAAAGGCGTCTCCTTGTCAAGAAAATAATGAAGTAATAAGAAGGTATTACTGGCGTTTCCCCACTTTGTTGACGCCCTCATGTGATGCAAGATCTGGCGTTGGACAGTGTCCCTACCACAACATTTTGTGAAAGAATGGGGTCAAACCTTGAATTGTGAATTAGCAGGTTGAAGGAGTCTTCTATTATGGGCAGAGCATGGCGCATCGAATATGAAGGGGCACTTTACCATGTCATGTCCCGGGGCAATGACCAGAAGGCGGTCTTTCTGGATGACAAAGACCGGCGGACCTTCCTCAACGTGATCGAAGCGTTTTGGGAGCGTTTTGATGTGGACATTTTCGCCTATGTTCTGATGCCAAATCACTACCACCTCTTGCTGAAGACCAACCTCGGGAATCTGTCAAAGGCCATGCACTGGCTGGGCACCACCTTTACCGGACGCTTCAACAAGCGACATTCCCGGTCGGGGCACCTCTTTCAGGGCCGCTTCAAGAGCATCATTGTAGAAAACGATGCTTACATGCTTCAGCTCTCTTGTTACATTCATCGAAATCCCCTTAAGTCAGGACTGGTGAAACGTCTGGTTGACTACCCCTGGAGCAGTTATCCCATCTATGCTTACGGAAAGAGGGCTCCGGAATGGCTGACAACAAAAGTCATATTAGCTCAGTTCAAGGGCCCCAATCCACACAAGGCCTATCGGGAAAAAGTCCAGCAGTATGCGGGTGAAGAGCGAAAACTGGTGGAAGAGCTTCAGCACGGGTTTATAGTCGGTTCCAAGGATTTTGTTGAAAAGATCCGCGCCAAATATCTGCCGGAAAAGCCGGGAATAGAACTCCCTCAGCAAAGGAAGGTTGCTGGAGGATTTGATGTTGAGGTAGCGCTGAGTCAGGCGGCTGCAGCGATTGGCTGGGATTTCCATAGACTCAAGAAACTCACGAGGATCCGGGGATCGGATAAGGAGAATAGGGATCTCCTCATTTACTTTCTCTGGAATACCGGTGTTCTGACAAATGAGAGGATCGGGAGGATATTCGGTCTGACCTACTCTTCTGTAAGTCACGCTGTAAAGGAAGTGCAGTCAAAGCTGAGTGCGAGTAAAGAGTTGCGCGAAAAATATCGGGGGATTAATTCACAATTCAAGGTTTGACCCCATCTACAGATAAATCAAAGAGGCGAGATAGAGGAGAATGAAGAAGATATTAAGGACCAGACCGGAATAAGCGTAATCCTTGTCCCCCCGATCCTTGATCAGCGGGATCGACTTGAGGGACAGGAAAAGACCCAAAAGGAGCATCAGGGGAATGATCACAAGGAAGCAAACCCAGAATCCGAATGAAATGAGATCGCCGCTATGGTAGAGAACATAGGTGGAGGCGAGGGCCGCCACCACAAAGGGGATGAGGAACCCTATGATGGCCGGGTGATTCGTTTTTCGAAAGCCTCGATACCTCATAGGCCGTAACCCTGACTCGGATTTACCCATCACCATACTCCCGCAGGACCTGCTTTGTAAAGCCGGCCATAGCCGACCACCCTCCGGAAAAAGTGCTTGCATACTCCTAACCCAGCCCATATATTTAAATTTCGCAGGAAAGACGTCACATGAAGATTTCCCCCAAAAACCAGGAGGTTTCATCATGCCAGGGTTGATTCTATGGAAAAATCAGGAGATCGACAGACTGAGAAGAGATATAGATCGTCTCTTCGACAGACTCTGGGACGACTTCCGTGTGCCTGCCCCTCTGCGCATCGCAGGGAGGGTCCCTTCCATGGCCCTTTCCGAGACGGAAAATGCATTGATCTTCAAGGCTGAAATCCCAGGTGTTAACCCGGAGGATATCGATATATCCATTCGTGAGGACATGCTCACCATTCAAGGAGACGTCAAAGAGGATCAGATAGACGAAAGTGAGGGTTATCAAAAGAGGAAAAGACGATATGGTTATTTCTCCCGCACCATTCAGCTTCCTTGCAGGGTCCTCATGGACGATGTGGATGCCACCTACAAAGACGGTATTTTGAATATTGTCATGCCTAAATGCAAAGCCGAGGCCCGGGAAGTGAAAATCAGGGTCACCTGACCGATGGTTTCCCCTCGATTGCTCGCATAAGCCTATCCAACCACTATTGAGGAGGTTCTATCAATGCCCAAGAAGAAATCAGACAAAGAGGTGCCCGTTGAGAAGCTCCGATGGAGACTCGATCCTGCCACTTTGCCTTTCGAATCCATTGACGACCTTAAGCCCCTGAAGGAGATTATCGGCCAGAAAAGGGGCGTAGACGCCTTCAAGTTCGGTATGGGAATGAATAAAACAGGTTACAACGTCTTCGTCACCGGGACACCGGGCACAGGGAGAATGTCCACGGTGCGAAAACTGCTCGAGGGAATGTCCAGCCAAGAGGGCAAAGTTCCGGACGATCTTTGTTACGTGAACAACTTCAAGAACACAGAAGCCCCTATTCTTCTCCGGCTGCCGGCGGGCATGGGCCAAGGGCTCAAGAAGGACGTTCGGGATTTCTTGGAAACCTTAAAAAAACAGGTTCCCCAACTCTTCGAAAGTCAAGAGTACTTGAACCGCAAAAAGGGAATCATGGAGGAGTACGAAAAGAAGGGGAAAAGCTTTTTTAAGGACCTGGACAAGAAGGTGAGGGAGGATGGTTTCGCCCTCGTGGACATACAGGTTGGCCAGATCAAGCGACCGGAGGTGATGCCCCTGATCGACGGGAACCCAACGCACATCGACCAGCTTGAGGACATGGTGGAGAAGGGGAGGTTCCCCAAAGAAGAATTCGAGGCTTTAAGAGAAAAGCAAGCCAAGTTGCGTGAGGAGATCGATCAGATTTTCCTCGAACTGCGGGATCTTCAGAAGGAGGTGCAGGAGACCGTCGAAAAGATGGATCGGCTCATGTTCATGAAAGTGGCCACCGAACTGGCCGCCCCCATCCGGCAGAAGTACAAGGGCAAGGACATTGACACATACTTGAGCGACATGCTCGAGGACATGGCGGAAAACCTCCAAATTTTTGCTACCCAGCCTCAGCAGATCATACCGGGCATGCCCTTTATCATGCCCGAGGCCGATCGTTTTCAGCCTTATCAAGTGAATCTTCTGGTGGACAACGCCGATCAAAAGGGGCCTCCCGTGCTCGTCGAAACCCACCCCACCTACCGCAACCTTTTTGGAAGTATCGAGAGAATTGTGGATCGAAGCGGGGTGTGGCGAACGGATTTCAGCAAGATCAAGGCAGGATCTCTTGTAAAAGCCAACGGCGGTTACCTGGTACTCAACCTGCTGGAGGCCATCGTGGAACCCGGCGTTTGGCCGGCTTTGAAAAGAGCCCTGAAGACCAAGAAGATGGAAATCGAAACCTATGACCCTTTCTATCTCTTCACCACCACGGGGCTGAAACCCGAGCCCATCGAGATGGACATCAAGGTGGTGGTCATCTCCGATGAATATCTCTACCACCTCCTCCTGGCCTACGACGAAGACGTGAAGAAGATATTCAAGGTCAGGGCGGACTTCGACACCGCCATGGATAAAAACGTTGAATCGGTTCGTCAGTTCGCTGAATTCGTCAAGATGAAGGCAGACGAAGACAAACTGAAACCCTTTGATCGAACAGCAATAGCCGCTCTCGTGGAACAGGCCGTTCGGATGACGGGACGACAGGAAAAGATTTCCACGAGCTTTCCTATCATCACCGACATCATCCGGGAAGCGGACTACTGGGCAGGCGAGGACAAGCAGTCCAAGGTGCAGGATAAGCACGTGGACAAAGCCATCGAATCGAGAATTTACAGATCCAACATGATCGAAGAGCACATTCAGGAGATGATCGACCGTGGCACCTTGATGATCGATACGGAGGGGGATGTGGTCGGCCAGCTCAACGGCCTTGCCGTTTACAATCTGGGAGATTTCATGTTCGGAAAGCCTTCCCGGATTACAGCATCCACGTCCATGGGCCGCGCCGGGATCATCAATATCGAGAGGGAGGCGGACCTCTCCGGGAGCACCCACAACAAAGGCATTCTGATCCTCAGTGGCTACTTGCGAAAGAAATACGCCCAAGAGAAGCCTTTGACCATGAGTGCCAGCATTGCCTTTGAGCAATCGTACTCGGGTGTCGACGGCGACAGCGCTTCCTCCACGGAAATCTACGGGCTCCTTTCCAGCCTCTCCGGCGCTCCCATCAAACAATCCATAGCCGTGACCGGATCGGTAAACCAGAAAGGTGAGGTGCAGGCTATCGGTGGGGTCAATTACAAGATCGAAGGTTTCTATGACTGCTGTCGCCACAAAGGCATCACCGGAGACCAGGGTGTGATGATCCCGGAAAGCAATGTGAAAGACCTCATGCTCCGCAAAGATGTTGTGGACGCCGTTAAAGAGAAGAAGTTCCACATTTATGCTGTGAAAACGATTGATGAAGGGATTGAGATTCTCACCGGTATGCCTGCTGGTGAACTCAAACCCGACGGCACATACCCGAAAGGGAGCATCAACTACCTGGTAAACGAGAAACTCAAATCTCTGGCTGAAGGACTCAAGAAGTTCGGGGAAGAGGAGGAGAAAAAGGAACCCAAAAAACAAAATGGCAAACGGAAAAAAGGTCCCTCCACTTAGCTCTTTGAAAAAAGTTTTGCCGCCTTCTGTGATGCGAATCATCGCGGTCCCCCTCTCTTTCTTCAAGGGCATATCCATTATCTCCAGTGAAGGTGGTCTGATCTTTGAGGGTTTGAGAAACTCAGGTGGATGTCGGAACCGGATATTCTGCTAGGGCTTTATGGGCGTAACCCCTTAAAGATCAGACCACGGCAAACTCCCGTGGATTCTTTTTTGGGATATGCCCTTTCAGAAAAAGAGGGGGACCGCTTCCTGAAGTTGACTGAGAGCTGGGCTTAATCCACTCGGGGGATCTGGCCCTGACCGAATAGGCACGGAAAGAGACTTGCAATTTTTCAAAGAGCAAAACTCTCACGAAAGGGCAAAAAGAAACAAAGACCCATGGGCATCAAAGCGATTTCCCTCCAAAGCGCCATAGGGGATAAGATCGCCTGGGCAGAGGACCTTCACCGCCGTCTAAGACACGACCTGCTTCAGGATGAGGCACTCAACCATCTCCTGGAGGAGGTCCGCAGTGCCATCCAGGATTCCCATAGTGAAATGGCGCAGACCGGCATCGGGGATGCCTGCAAAGACTGCGAAGAAAGGCAAGGGGGATCTTGCTGTGGGGCCGGCCTGGAGAATCATTACAGTGGCCTGCTCCTTCTCATCAATCTCCTGCTGGGCGTCAGCCTCCCAAAAGAACGCTATGATCCCGCAAGTTGCTTTTTTCTTGGGAAGGAAGGCTGTCAACTCCTCGCCCGCCATGTCATCTGCATCAATTATCTCTGCAAGAAAATTACAGACCAGATTGACCCGCACAAAATCAAGGCGCTTCGTGAAAGAGAAGGCGTTGAACTCGAACATCTCTTTTTGTTAAAGGAGCGGCTCAAAAAAGTGTTGGCACACCTCCCGGAGAGTTGACCCGTTATGCCTGATCTGGTGGATGAGATAACCAAAGAAACCCTCATGAAGGTCGCCCACTTTTACGACCAAAGGAAGGTGGGCGATGTGGGTTTTCTCGGTTTCAGAAGATCCACGGATCTGCGCAAACTGGCAACCTGTCTCTTGACCATGATCGAGCGGTGCCTTTTGGTTCCCCAGGAATCCTTGTTCCTGGACATGGGATGTGCGGACGGCAGGGTCAACGTGCTTCTCAGTTATCTGGTGAAAAAATCAGTCGGCATCGAAGTGGATGAGTGGACGCTGGAAGAATACGCGCCGCTGCGGGTGGGTTTGGAGGCGACCCTTGAAAGCAACCAGCTTCTCCTACCTCCAGAGAACATCTGCCTTTTTCACGGTGATACCTTGGATCCGTCTCTCCATGAAAGGGTTTATGACCAGGCAGGGGTGCATTTCGAAGAATATGACCTCTTCTATACCTATCTCACGATGCAGGAGGAGTTTGCTGCGCTCATAGCGCAAAGGGCCAAGCCGGGCTCGGTCTTCATGGTTTACGGCCTAGAAAAGATCCTCCCCGGCTTAGACGGCTTCCGCCTCCTGACGGAAACGGCTTTGGAAGGCATCTTGGCTCTTTATGAAAAAATCTAAATCCGTAGAACCTTTCAAATTCTCACCGGTACTACCATTGGATTAACACTGGTTTAAGGTTTCATGCTCTTGGCCAGTTTCTTGGACACGCCCATCCCGAGATCAAAGGCCTTCAGGTTGGATTCCAAAAAGGCCTTCTTGGTGGACTTGGAAATGGTCTCCTTCATCACCGCTTCCGTCACAGGAACAGCCCCCGACCCGATCAGGGCACCGAGCATGACCATGTTGAGGGAAAGTGGGTTTCCCGCTTCCTCTGCAAGGTCGTTTCCATGCAGGGCAATGACATTGTCCACTTTCTTTTGAACCTTGTCCAAGATTTCATCAACCGGAGGATAGACACCCTGTCCTACCGACACAGTAAACGGCGGGAGCGGTTGGGCATTGGTGATGATCAGTGTTTTTTTGCCGCATTTCGGTAGAATCCGCATGGTCTCCAGGGGTTCGAAGCTCACCAGAACATGAGCCTCCCCATTGGACACAATGGGACTTTTCACCTCGCCCATCAACACGGCGGACTCGACCACACCGCCCCGTTGGGCCATACCGTGAATTTCGCTCACAACCACGGGGATCCCCATGGAAAGCGCAGCTTGCCCTAGAAGATTGGAGGCCAAAAGGTTTCCTTGCCCGCCGACGCCGACGAATACGCATCTCTTTGTTTCCATGGTCACCTCCTTTTTATCCTTTCAATGGCATAATGGCGTTTTCAGGACAGATTTGTGCGCAAACCGAGCAGCCAATACATTGATTCTTGTTGATACGCACGGCCTCCCCCTCCAAGTACATGGCGGGGCAAGCGAGCAGATTGATGCAGTCTCGGTGGTTCTTACATTTTTCCAGGTTGACGTAAAAGGGTCTTGCCTTCCTGGCTTTGCCGATCCCTTTTGCAAAGAGGGGGCAATATTCCTTTGAGATGACAACCGATATGCCGTCGTACTCAAAAGATGCCCGAAGCGCCTCAATAGTCTTTTTCACGTTGAAGGGTTTCACCACGTGCACGTCTTTGACGCCACACCCCCGAACCACATCCTCTACAGAGATCTGGGTTCGATGAACGCCCATGGGTTCTGTATCCACGCCTGGGTGGGGTTGGTGCCCGGTCATGGCCGTTGTGCCGTTGTCCAGAATGACCAAGGTGAACTTGTGGTTGTTGTGCACGGCGTTGATCAGTCCGGTGATTCCGGAATGGAAAAAGGTGGAATCTCCGATGAATGAGGCGACCTTCTGATCCGTGGCGCGGGAGAACCCGCAGGAAGAGCTTACAGAAGAGCCCATGCAGATCACCAGATCACCCATGGAAAGGGGCGGCAAAAGCCCCAGGGTATAACACCCGATATCGGTGGGGTGAATGGCATCCGTGCCGTAGACCTGCTTAACCGCGTAAAGGGTAGCCCTGTGGGGGCAACCGGCACACAGGTTTGGGGGTCTTCCTGGAAGTGTGGGCAGATCAGAAGTATCCACGGGCGCAGGCGCCTGATAGTCGATGTCGAAATATTCCGCCACCGCTTTTCTGACCATCCCCGGATCATATTCAAAGAGCCGAGAAAGTGCGCCCACCCCCTTTCCCTTGATGGGGATGTTTATCCCCTGCTCCTGAGCGAGGCCCTTGAGGTCATGTTCCATAACCGGTTCCAGTTCTTCGACCACGAGAACCTTGTCCACCTGCTTCATGAAACGGGTGCAAAGGTCTTTGGGCACGGGATATGAGAAACCCAACTTGAGGATGCTCACTTTGCCCTCAATGCCCAGATCCGAAACCGCATCGCTCACATAATTCACGCTGGCGCCGTTGGCCACAATGCCCCACTTGCCGCTGCCGATGATTTCATTGAAAGACGATTTCTCCGCCCGCTCCAGAGCGCTGTCGTATTTTTCCAAGAGAAGCTTATGCAGGTTCCGAGACACAGCCGGCACGCACACATAGTGGAAGGGATCCTTCTTGAACGTGGTCTTGGTTTTCCTCGTGGGCAGCTTGCCGAATTTAACCCCACCTCGAATATGGGCCAGCCGGGTTGTGGTCCTCAGGATGACGGGAAGTTTCAACGCCTCGGACAGGTCGAACGCCGCGACCGTCCAATCCTTCATTTCCTGTGTGTTGGTCGGCTCCAGCATGGGCAGGCTCGACAGCCTGGCGTAGTAGCGATTGTCCTGCTCATTCTGGCTTGAGAAGAGAAAGGGGTCATCAGCGTTCACGATCACCATGCCACCCTCAACCCCCGTGTATGCCAGGGTCATCAACGGGTCCGCCGCCACGTTCAGCCCCACATGTTTCATGGTCACCATGGTCCTGAGACCACTGATGGCGGCCCCTGCCCCGACTTCCATCGCGACTTTCTCATTGGTTGAATACTCAAAGTAGAGGTCTGTTTCTCGGCTGATAGCAAAAAACTGTTCAGGGATTTCTGAAGAGGGTGTCCCCGGATAGCAGGTTGCAAAAGCCACACCTGCTTCAAGGGCACCTCGCGCAATGGCCTCATTGCCAAGAAGAAGCATTTCCTTTCCAGGAGAATCAGTCAGTAATTTGTGCATATATACCCCCTCTCTCGTTTTCAATTATAAAATTGCGGAGCAATTTTATACCTTGAAGCTCTCAGCCATACCAGCATACTTTTTCCTGAGCTTCGGTTTCTCAATTTTGCCTGTCGGGTTCCGTGGCACATCATCAAAGAAAACCTTCTTCGGCCTCTTGTACCTCGGCAGACTTTCGCAAAACGCAAAAAACGCTTCCTCGGTCATCTCTTTGCCGGGCTTGACCTTAACGATGGCAGCCACGATCTCTCCCAGCCGCTCGTCAGGTATGCCGATCACGGCCGCATCTTGGATTTTGTCATTTTCCATAAGGAAGTCTTCGATTTCCACAGGGAAGATGTTTTCCCCACCGGTAATGATCACATCCTTTTTTCTGTCCACAAGCCAGATGAACCCGTCTTCATCGAAGCGGGCCATATCGCCGGTCAAAAGCCATCCGTCGACGAGGGTGTTCCTGGTCGCTTCAGGGTTCTTGTAGTACTCCCTCATGACCCCAGGCCCTTTGACAGCCAGTTCCCCGGGCTGGCCCTTCGGGACATCCCCGAGTTGGTCATCAACGACCCGGCATTCCCAGTCAAAACCGGGTACGCCGATCGCCCCGACTTTGTGGAGATTTTCAATCCCGAGGTGAACACAGCCCGGCCCTGTGGATTCACTCAGGCCATAGTTCGTATCATAGTCATGATGGGGAAAGACTTTTTTCCAGTTCTTGATCAGGCTGGGCGGCACAGGCTGGGCGCCGATGTGCATCAAACGCCACTGGTCGAGTTTGCGACCCTCCAATTTGATCTGCCCATTCTCAATGGCCACCAGAATATCCTGAGCCCACGGAACCAGAAGCCAGACAATGGTGCACTGCTCTTCAGAAACAGCCTGGATGATCCATTCCGGCTTGACCCCCTTGAGGATGACCGCCTTGGCTCCCACGATGAAGTTCCCGAACCAGTGCATCTTGGCCCCGGTATGGTAGAGAGGTGGAATGCAAAGGAAGTTGTCATGATGGGTTTGGTTGTGATGGCGGTTTTCCACAATACAGGCGAACTCGAGGTTTCTCTGCGTCAGCAGGATCGGCTTTGGCGTGCCCGTTGTGCCGGAGGTAAAGTAAAGGCCCGCCTCATCCAGAAGACTGACGGGAACTTTCGGTTCTTGGGCGGTGCCTGTCTTGAGAAAATCCTCAAAGGGTTCGGCATAACCGGGCCTTCGGTCCGCCGGGCCGAGAAAGATGAAATCCTTGATATCTTTGAGGTCATCTTTTATCTCATTGATCCGCTCAACAAACTCCTCGCCGAAGACCATCGCTTTGCCTTCCGCAATATCGGCGCAGTAACCGATGTCCTCTGCAGTGAAGCGGAAATTCAAGGGCACAGCCCACGCCCCGGTTCTCAGAATTCCGAAATAGACAGGAAGCCATTCCAGGCAGTTCATCATAAGATGAATGACCTTGTCTCCCTTTTTGACGCCCTTGGCCATGAGCGCATTGGCGATTCTGTTGGCCATCTCATCGAACTCTTTCCACGTGATGGCCCTTCTCAGATTTCTTGCAGGCTCCCTTTCGATAAGGGCGATCTCATCCCCATACATCCTGGCATTCCTGGCCAGTATTTCCCCGATGATCATAAAGATCCTCCCAAGGAAGCTATATTTTAGCTACAAAATGATTATACGTTAGCCAACACAGAAAATGATGTCAAGCAAAAATGGAGGGGCCTTTGGAAATACTTTCAGAAGTAATAACAAAGGATTAGCTCAAGGCTTCAGTTACCCAGGCGGGCCTTGGCTATGGGCAGGAAAGGAGACGTGGTGTAGGTGTTCACGAAGTCTTCCAGAACCTCCCTGGCCTTCTCCGTTTGATTCGAAAGCGTGTACACCCTCGCCAGACTGAGCATGGCCTGCTCCTTGAAGAAGTCGTCCGGGCCGGAAATGACCGCCTTCAGGCCCTCGATCGCCTTTTCCAGCTCCCCCTTTTCCTCGTAACAGGCGGCCAGAGCCACGCTAGCCAATGACCGATACGGAGAATTCTGGGGGACGTCCTCGATAAATCGAAGGTACAGCGCTATGGCCTCATCGTATTTCTTATCCCGGTATTTGAGAAAAGCCACCTGCGGTGGCGCCAAACGGCTCACCTTTGAACGGCCGTACTCGGCCATGACCTTTTGGAAGAGCTCTTCCGGCTCTTTCAAGTCCTCTGCCTCGCCTTTCTCACTCATGCGCGCCATGAGGTCGTAGTAAGCCGTATTGTATGCGCCCTGTCCCTTTTTATTGATGTAATTCAGGTAGGTATTGATCCCCAGATAGACGACGACGGCAGCCAGCACGACAATACCCACATAGGAAAACTGTTTTTGGTGTTCGCGAACAAATACGGCTGCCCTGGCGGAAAAAGACAAAAACTCGTCGGGCTTCTTCAAGAGCTCTTTGCGGGTGACCTTCTGTTTTGCCATGGAAACTCAGTCCTGTGTCGTCAAGTGGCCCACTTGTTTAACAAAAGCCTTCACCTCCGTCAAGGCAAAAAGCAGAGCGTTTTTAATTTGAGAAGCGTGCTGAATCAAGTTATAAAATCGCTGTGCGATTTCATAAGAGAAGGAAACCTCTCCCCAAGAAGACCGCCAAATGCTTCGCAAGGATGACCGGGATCCCGCTATGGCCTATACGGAAAAATTCTTGAATGCCCTCAATTCACTCCCCGACGCTCTCGTCTATATGCTTCTGGGCCTCAGCGCCTTTGTGGAGAACCTCTTTCCACCCGTCCCCGGGGATACCATTACCGCCTTTGGGGCTTTCCTGGTGGGTGTGGGTAAGCTCACTTTCATGGGGGTCTATTTGTCAACCACCATAGGCAGCCTGCTGGGCTTTCTCACTCTGTTCTGGCTTGCCGGTTTCTTGGGGCGTCGGTTCTTCATTGAAAAGGACTTTTCCTTCCTTAAGGCAGAAAAGATCATGAAAGCGGAGGCCTGGTTCGAGAGCTACGGATACCTTCTCATTGCCTTGAACCGCTTCCTGCCCGGCGTTCGCTCCGCGATCTCCATTGCAGCGGGGCTATCCAGATTTCGGTTGCGGTGGGTCAGCATCTTGGCTTTGTTGAGCTGTGCCGTATGGAATCTGATTTGGCTCTTTCTGGGCCGCACCTTGGGAAGCCATTGGGATGTGGTAGAAGAGAGGATGTCGTCGCTCATGACGAAATACAGGAATGGAATCCTCATTGGATTGGCGGTCTTCCTTCTCGTCTTATGGCTCAGCAAAAGATCCAGCCGGTCCAAAAATAGGGAAGAGGAAAAAGAAAAAAGCTGAGGGTTTGATTTTATCTTTGAAAGATATATGTTATATGTCAAAAATGAATAAGGTAAGGCTTTGACTTGGCTCTGCAGGCCATATCACAGCCGTGACATGAAACTGAAGGGAAAGGAAGAATGACACGGGCCCGAATGCCTGTTCATTCCGGATTGAATCATGAATGCTGAAGCACCCACCCTGAAAAATAAGCGTACCATCAACTACTTGCGGCTTTCCGTGACAGACCGGTGCAATTTGCGATGTCTCTATTGCATGCCTGAAGAAGGGATCGACTTTGTACCCCACAGCGAGGTCCTCTCCTATGAAGAGATGCTCCGTCTCGTAAGAATCGCCACCCAGGCAGGCATACGCAAAGTGAGATTGACCGGTGGGGAGCCTTTGGTTCGCAAGGGCTTCCTTCACCTTTTGGAAAGCCTTTCCACCATCGAGGCCCTCGAAGAGATCACCCTAACCACGAACGGGGTTTTACTCAAGGAGTTCGCTGCTTCGATTAGAAACTGCGGTATTTGCCGCATCAACATCAGCTTGGATTCCCTCAAGGCGGACAGGTTTTTTCGTATCACGCGACGGGATTGCTTTGATCGGGTCTATGAAGGCATACAGGAAGCCGAGCGCCTGGGATTCAACCCCATCAAAATCAATGTGGTGGCCATGAGGGGGATTAACGACGACGAGATCCTGGATTTTGCCCGCCTGACCCTGGAAAAACCTTATCACATCCGGTTTATAGAGTTCATGCCCGTAGGCGAACACAACAGTTGGACCACGGACCGGTTCTTCTCCACGAAGGACGTTTTCGATACAGTCCAAACACTGGGAACCCTGAAGCCCATCCAGCACAACCCCATGGATGGCCCCGCTGAAAGGTACAAGCTTGAAGGGGCTGAAGGCGAGATCGGTTTGATCGGGGCTCTCAGCAGTCACTTCTGTGATCGCTGTAACCGACTCCGCCTCACTGCGGAAGGCCATCTCAGGGCGTGCCTCTTTTCCGACCGGGAAATCGATATGAAGGCCCCGCTCAGAGAGGGAAAACCCGACGCCTATCTTGTTGAACGGCTCAAACTGGCCATTGACAGCAAGCCCAAAGGACACGCCTTTCACAAGACTGGACCTCGGAAATGCGTCCGCCAGATGTCCAGCATCGGAGGGTGAGCGCTTAACGGGCTGCAGGGGAGTCGTGCTCGTGCGCGTGCGCGTGATCGTAATCGACCTGTCAAGAAACTGAAGGGCGTGGTATTTTTCGAGTACGATTACGAGCACCGCTACGCTGAGCACGAGCACGATTCCGGGAACTTGTCGCTTTCAGCGACCGCGGCAAACCGTGCTTCGCCTGTCGCAGCCAAGCGAACTTGTCTGCCTCAGGCAGAGATCCCACTCGCGGGAACCGTCCCGGTCCGGTGCGGGCGGGGCCAAGAAAGGCGAGGGGTTTCCACCATCCCCGGAGAAGAAAAGCCCGCCTTAATCGAGATAAACGGTTTCAAATCCCGGCGGTCGTTCCAGAACAAAAAGTTGATCGGGGATGGTTTTGTTGAAAACGACTTTTCCCTTGCTCAAAGTCAGTTTTTTCCCAAACCTGCCCTCACTCACTCTCACCATTTGAGCATATCGAATCCCCTTCTCCTCCTGAAAATCCGAGAAGACGAGACTGACCCCCGCATCCGGCAAAGAGACCTTTTCGGGTTGTAGGCTTTCGGAATGGAAGTGTATGGTTTCTATCACCTTCTCCTTATCATCAAGGATACTAATCTGATAGGCCTTCAGAGAAGCGACGCGCTCATAAGCGCGAAGCGCGGGGTAACCTCTGAAAGCCGCCCAGAGGAGCTGGTCGTCCAGTTCCCCGGGGAAAAAGCGTGACAACGCTTGCGTGGGAAAGGGGCTGACGTATATCTTCTTTTCAGCATAGGAGAGGACCTCCAGCCTCTCGCGAAGAACCAAGATGTGCGCGATGGGTTGACCCCAGGGGTGTGTCAATTCGATCTTTATTCTAAAAGGCTGTTTGGTCCCGGCAATGAGGATATGGGCTTCTTGCTCCCAGAGCGTGTCTTTGGCGATCAGGCGACCCATTCTGTAAAAGGAGAAGACCCTGTCGTCCTGTTCCTGGATACGGGACAGGATGTTTTCAAGCTGCTTGTCACTAAAGGGTTTCTGAAGGATGGACGGCGAAATGGAGGCACAACCTGCAAGAAAAACGATGACCAAAAAGGTTGGAAGAAATGGGATGCCGTGCTTTCTCATTCCTCTATGAATTTCTTAACCTCATCTATCCTCGCCTTCACTTTCTCAGCGTCGGGATGGTTCAGGGAGAGCGCCTTTTCGTACATTTCAAGGGATTTTTCGTACATCTTCTTCTTGAAATACACATCACCGAGATGTTCGTTAATGGTGGGATCGTTGGGGACCTGTGAAGCCGCCTTCTCAAGGTACCTCAGGGCTTCGTCATACAAGCCTCGCTGGTAGTAAACCCAACCGAGGCTGTCTATGATATACCCGCTGTCGGGCTTGAGTTTCAGGGCCCTCTGAATGAGATCCATCGCCTCATCCAACCGGATTCCTTGTTCAGCATAGGTGTAGCCGATGTAGTTGAGGGCATCGGCATGGTCTGAATCGATCTCGAGTATTTTTTTCATCTGCTCGAGACACTGTTCTTTATCCCCCATCTTATCCAGCACGACACCTAGCCGAAAAAGGAGTTCTATATTTCTTTCGTCCACTTTGAGCCCTTCTTCAATCACGGCCTTGGCTTTCTCGTATTCTTTCTTGGCCTCGTAGACGGACGCCAGCATCAAGTAGATTTCAGGCTTGTCTTTCTCTTGATTCAGTGCCTTCTTGAGAACGTCGATCGCTTCATCATAGGCTTCCTGGCTTTCGAGAATAAAGGCGATGTGGATTTGGGCGCTGATGTAATAATCCGAATCCTCTGCAATCATCCCAAAGTTCTCTATCGCATTTTCCAATTCTTCCTTTTCTTCATAGGCTGTTGCCAAATAGTACCTCGACTTGTGGTCATCAGGCCACGCAGCAAGAATCATCTTCAGCTCTTCGATAGATTCATCAAGCCTGCCATGACGAAGATATATGAGCCCCAGGGTTTGACGGCCTGGATCTCCGGGCTTCGTCTTCTTCTTGATCACCTCCAACTGTTTTTCAGCTTTTTCTTCCAGCCCGAGCTTAAAGTACACATCAATCAGCCTCTCTTGCACAACCACGTTGGCGGGGTAGAAGCCGAGCAGCCTTTCATAAATCTCCGCTGCCTTCTCATATTCTTTCGTGATCTGATACAAGCTGCCCAAATCAAAAAGAGCCGCCTCCATTCGTTTGTTCAACGCCAGAGCACGAAGATAAGCCTTCTTAGCCTCTTCATAGTTCTTCAATTCCAGATTAATCCGCCCCCTGTAGTAATGGGCAATGACAAGATCCGGGCTTTCTTCGACGAGCTGATCGAGATAGGATTGCGCGGCGTCATATTCCTTCTTCTTGATCAAAAAAGTGACCAATATCAGCCTTACCCGCTCTTGCTTCGGGTCGAGATCGAGGATCTTCCTGTACTCTTCGATGGCGGCATCGTCCTGTTTGGACAAGGCATAGAGTTCAGCGAGCAGAATCCGGTACTCGATAGTCGCCGGCGAGAGGGCCACGGCTTTTTGGGCGTAGACCCTCGCCTCTTCATAATCTTTCAACCTTCGCAATAAAAGGGCCATCTTTTTGTAGAGGTAGGATTCATTCGGGTCTTTTTGAATCGCTTTGAGCAGATAATCCCGCGCCTCTTCAAACCGACCGTTGGCTTCATGGTACGAAGCTATAGCAAAATCTGAATAGGCCTCCTGCAGCGTGTCCTTTTCATGGGCGACCCGCTCCCCAGGGGTGACCTCGCCGGGCTCGGCTGTGGGTGCCTCCGGTGGGAGCAGCATGCAGCCGCAGGTTATGGTCAGGCAAAACAAAAGACCCAACCAAGGGATGAGCCTACAGGAGTCTATAGAGCGGACATTGATGGAATCCATGGTTTTATTCTATCACAGCTGCGCCAGAACCTTCAATTGCTTGTGCACCAGGGTTCGGGAGTGCAGTCGGTTTTGGAGGCTGGCAGGAGAACCGGTTTCTATTTGATGAAGTTGGAATAATTCTCTTCAAAGTTGGGAATTTCTGCTATGAGCCATTTCTTGATATTCTTGATAATTCTCTCCTGTATTTGACGAACCCTTTCGCGGGAGATACTGTATTTGTCCCCAAGTTCCTGAAGGGTCACCGGGCTTTCAGCCATAATTCGGTTATCGAAGATGTCCAGTTCCTTTCCGGTGAGTTTCTCTCGGTATTCTGCCAGCTTTCTGAGAAGCAGTTCTCTGTTCTGCTTTTCAAATAGCTGTTCATCGACTCCCTCCGTGGGGTCGGGCAAAAAGGCACCGTACATTTCCTTCCCATTGTCCCCCACCGGGGCATTGAGCGAGATCTCACCGCCTCCGAGTCGCAGGCTCATCTCCTCGATCTCTTTTTCTTTCACATCCAAACGCTCAGCCAAGAGTCTTGGTTCAGGATCGAAACCTTGGGCAATCAGCCGGTCTCTCTCTTTGGCAAGGTTAAAAAAGAGCTTTCGCTGGGTCTGTGTCGTTCCGATTTTCACAAGCTTCCAATTTTCCATGATGAACTTCAAAATATAGGCCTTGATCCAAAAGGAGGCATAATAGGAAAATTTGATCCCCCGATAGGGATCAAACTTCCGGACAGCCTGAATCAGGCCGACATTCCCTTCCTGAATGAGATCCAAGAGGCTTTTTGTCCAGTATCGATGAAAATCCATAGCAATCTTCACGACCAGTCTCAGGTTTGACGTCACCAAAATATAAGCCGCCTTCTGGTCGTTCTTTTCTATGACCCGGACGGCCAACTCATATTCCTCCTCCCGGGTCAGCAGCCTGTAATTCTTGATCTCGAGCAGGTACAGCTGCAGCGGATCGTAGGGAATAAGGGCCCTCTCCTCCGGCTGAACAACTGGCCTTAGATCAAACCTTGAAGTGATGTCGTTCTGATTCACTTCCTCGACCGGTGTCGCTTTTTTCAGGCCTGTTTTCCTTTTTTTCGCCATAATCCTGTGTACTGTGCGGCTTTCAGCACCGGGAATTCATTTCATCCGGCTAATCGCTCGAGCCGGCCACAACTCGCAAATACTTTTTTTTGCCCGCCCTCAACACAATGGATCCCTGCTTAACATGATTAAAGTCAATAAGTTGATCAAAGGTTTCAATCCGGTGATCGTTGATGTACGCTCCTCCCTGCGATATGAGACGACGTGCCTCCCCCCGAGTTTTGCAAAGTCTCCCCTTTTCGAAAAGCAGATAAGCAGGGATACCCTGCTCGAGTTCCTCAGATCTGATCACCAAAGTCGGAACGGAATCAGAATATGAAGACACCGCCTGTCCAAAGAGTTGGCGAGAGGCTGCCCGGGCTTTTTCTGCCTCATCCTTGCCATGACACAGGGCGGTCGCCTCATAGGCAAGCACCTCTTTTGCAGCCCTGATCTCCTCTCCCTCAACGGCGCCCAGTCGCCTGACTTCGTCCATGGGTAGGAAGGTGAAGAAACCCAAGAAACGCTCGATATCCCGATCGTCTTGATTGATCCAATACTGGTAGTACTCGTAGGGAGAGGTGAGGCTGGAATCAAGCCAGACAGTCCCTTTGTGGGTTTTGCCCATCTTGATGCCGGAGGAGGTCGTAATCAGAGGGAATGTCAGGGCATAAATCGTCTCTCCTTCTAAACGTCTTGTGAGATCTGCACCAGCCAGAATATTGCCCCACTGGTCGTTGCCGCCCATCTGGAGGCGGCAATCGTAGTGCTTAAAAAGATGCCAGAAGTCGTAAGCCTGGAGGAGCATGTAGTTAAATTCTATAAAACTGAGCCCTGTTTCCAGTCTGACTTTGTAACTTTCGGCGGCGAGCATTCTGTTCACACTGAAATGCCGACCGATATCCCGAAGGAAGGCGATGTAATTCAGGTCCACCAGCCAGTCGGCATTGTTGAGTAACAGGGCCTTTCCGCCGCTGAAGTCGAGGAATCTCGAGAGTTGTTCCTTAATCCCCTTCGCATTTTGCTCGATCTCTTCCCGGCTCATGAGTTGACGCATTTCCGTCTTGCCGCTGGGATCACCGACCAGTGTAGTACCCCCGCCCATGAGAGCAATAGGCCTATGTCCCGCCCGCTGCATGTGGGCCAAAGACATGATGGGCAGAAGGCTTCCCAGATGCAGGCTGCTGGCCGTGGGATCAAACCCGATGTAACAGGTGATCGGCTTTTCAAGAAGCTTGCGAACCTGCTCCCGATCGCTGACCTGTTCAACGAAACCCCGTTCCTCCAAAGTGGCGTACACGTTTTCCAACTCAATCCTCTCCCTCTGGACTCTCGTAGCCTTCAGGAAGCTTCAAGCGGACGACCTGACCAAGCTCTCCCAAATCCCCTATCTTTTGGCCATCGAATTCAAATTCAATTCCCGCAGCATTTCCAACCACGATATGAAACCCTTTTCTTGCCTTCCATTGGGGGCGGCTTCCCGGTTGAAAGATGTATTCTTTGGCTTCTTGATCGTCGATGCGGACGCTCATCCAAGTCCGACCCTCTACAATCCCTTTCAGCACATGCCACTTGATGGCCTCGGCAGGCCCCGTGACAGCGTCGATCGAGGTCACCTCCTGCGCAGGACTCTCCTCCTCTCCCTGCGACCTCTCGGCGGGCCGCGCTTCCCCGGGTTCCTTCTCGACCGATGCAACAAAAGGGGGTGGGTTAACGCTCTGTCCATCAGGTCTTGTTTCTTCCATCGGCATTTCCTTCGCCGGTTCCTCTAGAACGGGCGGTTCCGCAGGCCGGATGGGTACTGCCACGGTCTCCTCCTCTTGGGTGGACGCCGGGGTGGACGCCGCCTTTTCTTCCGGCCCGAAGTCTTTCCAAAGAACGAGCAAAACACCCGCCAAAACAACGGCGATGAAAAGGAAAAGCCCATAAGGCCTTTTGCCGGTTTTGCGAGGTTCTAGGAGAGGCTCCGGCTTCTCCGATTCAAGGGTCGCCGCCTCTTCGTAGAGATCCAGCACCTCTATCTCATCCAACCCCAGAGCCTTGGCATAGGACCGTATGAAGCCTTTTACGAAAACAGGCGGCGGCAGCTTGTCCCAGTCCTCTCTTTCGAGAGCGTCCACCATGTGTCGCCTCAGCTTCGTCATCTCAGCAATCTGATCTTGAGAGAGGCCCTTTTTTTCTCGCTCTTTCCTTAGAAAAACGCCGGGCCCTTCGGTCTCAGGAGACTTCGTCTCCACCGCGGCGCCTTCATGAACTTGACTTTCTTTTTGATTGATCTCCGTCATTTGAATATCCCACATGCCCAACCGTGAGGAAGTCTGTGCCGGCGGTTCAGAAAATAATCTTGGTGTAACAAGTTTCCCGCAGTTCCTCGATCCAAGCGGTGTATCTCCGGTTCACCTCTTGGCGATAGAGGATGGCATAGATGGCGTTCCTCACTTCTTCAAGGGACTTGCCCTTGCCTTTCTCTCTCTCGACGATTTTTATGAGCTGGATGCCATTGGGCCTGACGATCGGCTCGCTGACCGTTCCAACGGGCATAGCTTCAAACATCTGCCTCAAATTGGGTTCAAGTTGATCTATGCGAAATGTGCCCAAGTCCCCCCCGTCATCCGCTCCTGGACCTTGGGAAAATTTCCTCGCCAGTTCAGCAAAGTCTTCACCGGCCTTCACTCTGGCCAGAATGTCCTGAGCTTTCTGATAGAGACCATCTATCTCTGCTTTGTTTTCAGGTTCCTTGCGCATCAAAAAAATGTTCGCAAGTCGGACTTTTTCATTGGTGCTGAACTGTTCTTTGTGCGTCTCGTAGTACTGTGTGATCGCCTCCTCTCGAATGATGATCTTTGATTTGACTTCGAATTCAATGAGCTTAATACGTTCAAGCTCTCCTTTCATTCTCTCTTTGTATTTCTCGTAGGTCATCCCCTGTTTTTCAAGGCCGGCGAGAAGGTCCTCATGGGTCAACTGGTTGTCTCTTTTTATCTGCTCAATGGCCGCTTCCACTTCCTTTTCCTGAACCTGAATGCCCAGTTCCTTGATTTTTTCCTGAGTAATCCTTTCATTGATCAACAAATCCAGCACCCCACGTCGCACAGCCAGATACTCGTCTCTGTTGCGAGTCTCAAGATCGGCAGGCGCGAAACCTGTCATCTCTTTGATCTTCTTATTCAACTCATGAAGGGTGATCACCTCATCGTTGACAATGGCGACCACCCGATTACACACTTCTGCAGAGAGAGGCCGCCACCATAGCAGGGTGATCACAAAGGAGAAGACAAACAATGTCCCGAAGACATGCTTTCCGCGCATTATCCCAACTCCAGAGTATTCAACACTTCGCGATTGATCTTAATCGGAATGGTATCCCTTAAGTCCTGGAGCCATGTACTGAAGAAAGCCTCCTTCCTCTGACAGGAGAGCTTCGATTCAATTTCGGCCACAGCCTCAGGCAAGGTTTTGGTGCCTTCAGGCTGCTTTTCCAGAACCTGAAAGACGTGGAAGCCGTAAGGCGTTTCCACAACCCCGCTGATTTCACCCACATCCAGGGAGAAAAGCACTTTACCCATGGCTAACTCCAAACTGTCTCTGTCAATCCAAGTCGGCTGGCCCACGTTTTCCATGCCCGGTTTCTTAGAAGATTCCATGATGAGTTCGCCCATGTCTTCCCCGTCATTCAGCCTCCTGAGAATTTCCACCGCCTCCGCCTTAGTGCCAGTGACAGTTTGCCTGAATTTAACCTGGGCCGGTCGGTTGAACTCTTCCGGGTGGGCATCATAATAGGCCTTGATCTCCTGAAAGGATACGGCTGTCATATCCCCTGAAACATCCTCCATTATTTTCTTCATGAGAAGCCTCTCTCGGATGCCCTCTTTCCAGTCATCGAAGTCAATATATCCCTGGAGCAACATCTCCTGAAAATCTTTCTCGGAGTAAGCCTTTCGGATCTCCTTCACCGCCGCATCCAGTTCTCCCTCTGAAATGACAATCCCCTCATCTTTGCCGTATTCCAAGATCAAGTAACGTTCAGTGATCCTGTTCACCAAAGGCTCAAGCACGTCCTCAGCCAACTTACCTCTCGTCTCCATCTCGTACGTCATTCTCTTAATCTCTTTTTTCAGTTGCTCCACCGTGATTTCGGTGCTCCCCACAGTGAGAACGACCTTTTCCTCCGTTTGCCTAAAAGAATCACATGAAGAAACAAGCACCGCAAAAGCGAAGAGAACATAGACCACTCTGTGATGGAAACCACCAAAAGCACCAACTCTCTTCATAGGCAAAGATCTTAACATGATATGAAATCGCAGCACGATTTAATTCGCCAAACTTTTACACTACCAGGACCATGGGAAATTGCAAGCATAATCTTTCCCCACCATGTGGGCGTAAGCAACGGAAACTACTGCCATAAAGATCTTTTTTGGCCACCACTGAAGCGCTCTCTGCTCTTGGAAGCGGGTCCATGAAGCGCATCTAAGGCGCAAGGTCGGGTGATCCTCCAGAGAAAATTTGCGAAAGTTCTGCGGGATGCCTCGACCTTTGGTCGGGGATGAATGCAGCCACTTGATCCCCAAGCAAAGTTGTGATTCTATGAGCCCCGTGTCCAGGCGGTGATGGCATCTTTTCTCTCCTACCCGGGCTCCCGGTCTGGTCAGCAGGACCACTTTTCAAACAGGAAAATCAAAAGCCTTGATCACACGTCGGGCTTCAAGAAGGGCTTCGAGAGGCCGGAGTCCGTCAATCTTGACCGCCAGCTTATTGGCGGAGAGGAAGCGGAATTTATTGGGCGCCTTTTCCACGGATTGGACCAGTCTTTGGGGATCCATTGGGGTTTGCGGTGAAAAAGTGAATGCAAAAGCGCCTTGAGAGATGTCCAGTTTGTGGATGCCCATCTTCTTCAGTAGCAATCTCACAGAAACCACCTGAACAAGATTGGACACTTCCGCCGGAGGCGGTCCGAAGCGATCATGCATCTCCTCCACCATTTCCGCCAGTTCCGGCTCTTCCCTAAGATTCGATAACCGGCGGTACAGGTTCAATCTCACGTCTGTGTCATGGACATAATCGCTCGGAAGATAGGCAGGAAGGTTCACGTTAATCTCAGGATTGATCTCTTCTTGCCATTCCTCTCCCTTGAGCTCCGCCACGCTCTGTTCGATGAGCTTCAGATAGAGCTCGTAACCAATGGCTGAAATATGTCCTGACTGAGAAAAGCCGAGAATATTTCCTCCCCCCCTAATCTTGAGATCATGCATGGCAAGGTGAAGGCCAGCCCCGAGTTGGGAAAAATCCATGAGCGCCCGCAGCCTTTTCTCGGCATCCTGCGTGAGCAGGGCATCGCTCGAGAGAAGAAGGTAAGCGTAGGCCGTTTCATCCGACCGGCCCACCCTCCCTCTGAGCTGATAGATCTGCGCCAGGCCGAAGCGATCCACCTCGTTGACGATAATGGTGTTCACGGAGGGAATATCGAGACCTGACTCGATGATCGTGGTGCAGACCAGGACGTCGATTTCCTTGCGGACAAAACGAATCATGGTCTCTTCCAGCTGCCGCTCTCTCATCTGGCCATGGGCAATGGCGATTCGTGCCTTCGGTATCAACTGCTTCAGCCGCTGGGCCACTTGTTCTATGGTCTGCACCCGATTGTGCACAAAAAACACCTGGCCTCCCCGTTGTAGCTCATTTTCGATACCTCGCACCACCAGCGTCTCGTCGTAAGGGGAGAGATAGGTCTGAATGGCCAGCCTGTCCTCGGGCGGCGTTTCTATGAGACTCAAATCCCGAATACCCATCAGGGCCATGTGCAATGTTCTCGGGATCGGTGTGGCCGTGAGAGCCAAAACATCCACCAGGGCGCGGTACTTCTTGACGGCTTCCTTCTGCTTCACACCAAAGCGCTGCTCCTCGTCAATGATCAAAAGACCCAGATCCCTGAAGCTCACGTCCTTTTGCAAAATCCGATGTGTCCCGATGAGGATATCAATCTTTCCTGACCTCACCTTGGCCACAACGTCTTTCTGTTCCGCCCTCGATTTAAAGCGGCTGAGAACCGCCACGCTTATCGGATAGGGGGCCATCCGTTTTGCAAAGGTCTCGCAGTGCTGTTCCGCCAGAACCGTCGTGGGGACAAGAATGGCCACCTGCTTGGCGTCCATCACCGCCTTAAAGCTGGCTCTGATGGCCACCTCTGTCTTTCCAAAACCCACATCCCCACATACGAGCCGATCCATGGGCTGGTCGGACTCCATATCATTCAACACCTCTTCGATTGCCCGGATTTGATCGGGGGTCTCTTCGTGTTCGAAACCGGTTTCGAATTCCCTGAAATAATTGTCTGATCTCGAGAAGGCAAATCCCCTGCGGTATTTTCTGAGAGCGGAAATCTCTACGAGCTGCTTCGCAATCTCTCGAATCGATTTTTTGGCTTTTTTCTTGGCAACATCCCACGAGCGGCCACCCAAGCGATCCAATTTATGATCCTGTTCATCGGCGCCGATATACTTCTGAAGGATGCTGATGCGGTCTGCAGGAACGTAGAGTCGGTCTTGGTCTACATATTCTATGATAACGAAATCATTGATTTTTTCCTCTACTTCCATCTTGCAGAGACCACCGTACCGTCCTATACCAGATCGCCGACCTTGAGCTGGCTAAAGGCGGTCCAGTCGAGCGTCTTACCTTCCACCCTGCCTGGAATTCTGGCGAAGGACCTCTTCGGCCCGAATATTTCATCCTCACTGATCACATAAATGCCCGCCTCAGGCCAGGCAAAACCTTTGCTGAGACGGCCTAGGCACAGACTCAGGCCTTTGCCAGGCGAAACCTCCGACCAGTGGGGCACAAACTCGTCCACTTTGACCTGGTAATTGGCGAGTATCTCTGCGAGGCGTTGGGCCTGCTGCTCAGTGCGGCAAACCAGCACCACCCTGGCACCGGAAGCCTTCCATTTGGAAACCTTTTCCGCGAGCGGCGCCATGGAAACCCTGCCTTTACCGGCGAAGCTGAGATCAAAACCCTCAAGAACTGTAAAGTTCCCTCTCATGTGGAGGGTTGGCGCCGCTTCCGTGTCAATCGCCAGTTCACTCAACCGAACGCGCTGGCATCTTTGCAGACGATCGAGCATCTCTTCCTGGGTCAAAAGAATGCCTTCAAGGTCCGGAAAAGGGCTCTTCCGTTCCTCCGCCTCTTCACGGCACTTTTCCACGTCTTTCTGGAACCTTTGGATGAAGGCTTCAGCTTCCTTTTCCCTATGGGCACCATCCATGAGGATGAGAAAGCCCTGTTCCGGGAGATAATCAAAGACTGTATCACAGCGTGCGTAGTAGTGGTTCAGCCAGGCCTCTTGACCTGGGAAGGACCCGGCATCGTTAATGGGTGCCGGAATCCGGCCCATGGATCTCGCTCTGAGGATATTTTCCCGGTTCATGATAATTTCATTGGCCGGTAGTATGGCGACCTCTTTCAGATCGCTGGTGGACCTCTGGCTGTGGGATTCGAAGTGGCGAATGGATTCCAACTGGTCCCCCCAGAATTCCAGTCGCACCGGGTCGTGATAGAGAGGCGGAAAAAGGTCGATCACCCCGCCACGGACAGCGTAATCTCCCTTCTCCTCCACCAAGGAAGTCCTGAAATAGCCGTTCTCTTCCAAACGCCGAATCAGGGCTTCCCTATCCACCTCGCCATCAACCTCCAAATATTCCAGAGCGTTCATCAGGGACTTTTTCGGCAAAACCCTCAGCAAACATGTCTCCAGAGAGGTGATGACGACAGGCTTTCTCCCGGAGCTGAGGCTGTACAGCCCCTGAAGGCGTCGTGCAATAAGGTCCCGGTGCGGGTTCACGCCTCTGAGGGGAGAAATATCATAGGCGGGGAGATCGTAGAGCCTTCTCTCCTCCGGCTCGCCAAGGGCAAGGGGCTGAGGCAGAAAGAACTCAAGCTCCGCATACAGTTTGCTCGCCTCTTTCGCTTTCGATAGAAGGATGAGGCATGGCCGTTCCAGATCCACCAAGAGGGACGCCAAGAGGTAGGCCCTCGCCGCTCCGGAGAAGCCCACAACGCGCGCATCCGGGATGCCTTCCTCAATCCATTTCTTCAAGCTGTTTAGCTGGTCTACGCTACCGATCATGACAAAATGCCCCAACGCGCTTGTCCGACAAAGTCGTTCCGGGTTTCGCTCTGGATGGGGACCGGGCTGGCCCCTTCGGCAGACTCAGAGCTTGCGCCGTAAGGTCAAAATAGTGAATTTGGGGGGCTATGGCAAGGTCGATCGGAGGGGGATTCCTGCTCGCAGGGAGGGAAAATGGACTGGAGGACCGCGGCGCTCCATCTGGCAAGCCGCATTTTCCCACATGCCTTCTGAGATGGGTTTCCACCCGAAGCCTTTGATTTTCGGTAACACTTTAGCCGTATGAAAATTCCGCGGGTGTTGGCCATGGGGGGCTCTTTTCAAAAACAGCAAAGCCCCTCATCACCGCCTCTGACATTTGTCGGTCTTTGGTGCTGAAAAAGAGCCACCTCCCTCGTCTTACCCGTAATAGTACAAGCCATAAGTGGTTCTTTCACCCAGCAAGCCGTCGATTTTCTCTTGAATCTCGGCCTTTCCTTTGCTGGCGTCCCAGGCCTTCCAGTTTTCTGCGGACTGCCACGTGCTGATCACAACGAAGTCCTCCGGGTCATCCATGTTCCTCAGGGTTTCACCGGAGATATAGCCAGGCTGGGTGGTTGCCTTTGACCTGAGTTCTAGAAGGAGAGGCAGCAGCTGAGCTTCCTTGTTCTTGGGAACCCTTCTTTTAATGATAATTTTGACCGCCATTTTTTCCTCCTTTCTTCTTTCATACACCCCGTTGGTGACAAAGACCGAAAAAAGAACCGTGGCTATTACATCACAAAGAAATGGGAAAAGCAATCTTGCCTACCCCGGCAGGGGCACCCTGCCGGGTCTCAAATCTCCATGCTCCCCGAAGCGCAACTTCCTCAAGAACGAAGACCCCTCTGATGCTTTTCCTATGTGGGCCTACTGGCGTGGCCGACTTTGCCATCACCCCAAGTTTGTCAGTCCAAGCAATTCGATTTTGTTTCTCGTTTTCAGTATGTTATATTGTCATTTGGGGCCGATCTTGGATGAGAATCCAAGGCCTTATGATCGCAGCCCCCGACCTGTGGCCTTCAGCGCGACCATGGCAGCGGATGCCTCTTCTCAAAAAGGAAAGAAAGCATGGACGAATATGTGAAAGTCGCATCTCTGGACAACGACATCGAGGCGCAGCTTCTACATTCTATTCTCACAGAGCGGGACATCCCCCACATGATGAGATCCTATTATGATACGGCTTATGACGGCCTTTACCAAACGCAAAAAGGGTGGGGATATGTCAGTGCACCCAAGCCCTATCATGACGAGATCCTGGAGATCCTCACAGATATTAGAAAGGAAGCCCATGGTTCACACGATTCCTCCACAAACGCCCGGGAGAAACACTGACTTTCCTTTCCCCTCGAAGCACGCCCGTCGCGCCCTCCCCCGCTCTCCCTGGATATACACAGGCAGGATTTTCAAAACGGCCCGATTCATGTTAGGATAGTATAAAGGTATCGGCGGCAAAGGCGAGTGACGCATGGCGCGCGTATTTTCCTCACCGTAGACCGATTTTCCGGGAGTGTTCCGTGCGAATCATCTTTTTTGCAGGAAAAGGCGGTGTGGGCAAAACCAGTGTTGCCGCCGCCACAGGCATAAAAGTCTCTGAAATGGGTCACCGGACCGTGGTCATGTCTCTGGACGTGGCCCACAGCCTCGCCGATATTTTTGATCTGGACAAAACCCTGCTGGATCAAAACAAAGGCCTCCCGATCAAGGTGGGGCAAAATCTCTGGATTCAAGAACTGGATATCCAGGAGGAGATTGAGAAAAACTGGAAAGAGATCCACAAATACCTTTCTACCCTTCTCAACACCACGGGCCTGGATGAAATTCTTGCCGAAGAGCTGGCCATCTTGCCCGGTATGGAAGAAGTCAGCCTGCTCCTTTACATTAACCGATATGTTCGACAGCAAGCCTATGACGTGATCATCCTGGACTGTGCGCCGACCGGGGAGTCCATTCGATTTATCAGCATTCCCACGGCCCTGGACTGGTACATGAAGAAGTTTTTCAAGATGGAGCGGGCTCTCGCCAAATATGTGGGCCCTGTGGCCAAGAGGGTTTACGATGTGCCTATCCCTGGAGACGAGTACTTCGATGCCATCGAATATCTCTTCGAACGCCTGAGCGGGGTGGATCAGATTTTGGCGGATCCCAAAATGACCACTGTCCGGCTCGTCACAAATCCTGAAAAGATCGTCTTGAAAGAGACCCAGCGAGCCTTCATGTATTTCTGCCTCTATAAAATCAACATCGATGGAATCATCATGAACCGCATACTCCCGGACGATGTGAACGATAGCTACTTCGAGCACTGGCGGGAAAGCCAGCGGGAGTACCTGGAGAAAGCGGAAGCCTATTTCAGCCCGGTCCCCATTTTCACCGTCAAGCTTTTCAAGGGAGAAGTCCTTGGGTACAATCGCCTCAAAGCTTTGGCCGAGCAGGTGTATGGGGAACGAAACCCCCTGGATCTTTTTTTCGAAGGGGAACCCTACGAACTGGTGAAGAGAGACGGTGAGTATCACGTCAGGATGAAGTTGCCTTTCCTGACCAAGGAGAACGTGGAACTCCACAAAATATCGGATGAGCTCATCATCCGGATAGGCAGTTTCAAAAGACACATGTTGCTTCCCAGACAGGTAGCCGCCTCCACGTCTGTGAAAGCCAAACTGGAAGGCCAGCATTTGTGTCTTTATTTCAAAGGAGAGAACCATGGGAAAGAAAAGAAACGAAAATGAAATGGTCGTGTGTCCTGTCGGCAAGTTTTTCATGGATCTCGAGCGGGTCTCCAAAAAGCAATCAAAATTCATGCACCACCTCTATCAGTCTCGTGTTGAATTTCTAAAAGCGATCCGATCTCTCGTCGATGAGAGAATTGAGGATCTGGAAAAAAGGGGACACGACAAGAAAGGCAAGAAAGCGACAAAGATCCAGGTGGAATAAAATTCTCTCAGAATTTTATAGGGGCAGCTCGAGATTTACCTTCGACCATGATTCTTGCTGAAGCGTGACAACAGGCTTCAGCCCCGGCCTGGAAGCGCTTCCACGGTCGTTAGGCGATTTCGACCGACCGCGTCAGCACGCATCGGCATGTCCTCCTGATTGCAAAGGCATTGACGAAATAGGACGGCCTCTGCTACAAAACCCTGAAATCGAACAGAGGAGAGAAGCGTTTCTTGGAATTCTCGACCATCAAAGGGTTCAAAGACATTCTACCTGCAGAGATCGGTACGTGGCGGCACGTGGAGTTGGAGACCAGGAGAATCTTCCGAGCCTTCGGATTCCAGGAGATCAAACCGCCCCTCCTGGAAGTGACGGAACTCTTCAGCCGTAGCATTGGCGAAGACACGGACATCGTCTCCAAAGAGATGTATTCTTTCACAGACAGCAAGGGCAAAAGCTTTTCTCTGCGTCCGGAGGCGACGGCATCCGTTGTCAGAGCTTACATCCAGCACAGGCTCTACCAAAAGAACCCGATCCAGAAACTGTTCATCATCGGTCCTATGTTCCGACACGAGAGGCCTCAAAAGGGAAGATTCAGGCAGTTCTACCAGATCGACGCCGAAATCATTGGAGACCCCGGCCCCAAATCCGATGCAGACATCATTGTGTTGGCTATCGCTCTGGTGGAGTCTCTTGGACTGACGGACCTTTCCCTCGAGATCAATTCTCTGGGATGCCCGCAATGCAGAGGCCCTTTCAGAGAGGAACTGAAGAACTATCTGGCTGAAAAGAAGGATGCTTTGTGCAAGGATTGTCGCCGGCGGGCCGCGACCAATCCCCTCAGGGTGTTTGATTGCAAGGTGCAGGGGTGCCGGGAGGTGGTATCCCAGGCTCCTTCTATCCTCCAGTTCATCTGCCAAGAGTGTCAGCATCATTTCAGGGTCCTTCAAGAGTACTTGGGCATTCTGGAAACGCCCTTTACCGTGAACCACATGCTCGTCAGGGGCCTGGACTACTACACCCGCACCACCTTCGAGATTCAAACGGACAGGCTCGGCGCCCAAAACGCAGTGGTCAAACGGACAGGCTCGGCGCCCAAAACGCAGTGGTCGGCGGCGGAAGATACGACGAACTATCAAAACAGCTCGGTGGGCCTGATCACCCGGCCATTGGTTTCGCATTGGGCGTTGAAAGGCTGGTTTCCCTGCTGGAAAACCCCAGTCCACAAGAAGCGCTTTCGCCTGATCTTTTCCTTGTCGGTCTCGGGGAAGAGGCTGAAAAAAAAGTATTCAAATGGGCCAATGATTTGCGCAGATCGGGGCTGTGGGTCGAGACGGAATATGCTTCCAAAGGGCTCAAAGCTCAGATGAAAAAGGCGGATCGTCTTGGGGCCAAGAAAGTGCTGATTGTGGGAGACGACGAACTTGACACTGGTAGGGCCGTTCTAAGGGACATGAACACGAAAGTTCAGGAAGACGTGAACCTGGACGACCCGGTCACGCATCTGAAAAAACGGTTATGACCTCTCAAAGAAAAGATTTGCAAAAGACGGCGCGTTCCCCAATAGACAGCCTCGGCGACTGGAAAAGAACCCACGATTGCGGAAGCCTCAGGCCCGAGCACATCGGCCAGGAGGCGGTGCTCATGGGATGGGTGAACAGCCGGCGGGATCTGGGCAACCTCATTTTCATCGATCTGAGGGACCGCGAAGGAATCACACAGGTCGTCTTTGATCCTCAGATCGACGAGAAGAACCACACCCGGGCCCATGGTCTTCGGAACGAATGGGTCTTGGCCGTGAGAGGCGAGGTCTCCGCCAGACTGAAAGGGCAAGAAAACCCGAAGCTTCCCACAGGGGCCGTTGAGCTCAGGGCCAAAGCGCTCAAAATATTGAATCGAACTGAAACCCCGCCCTTTCAGGTGGATGGGACGGTGGATGCCTCTGAAACGTTGAGGCTGAAGTACCGCTACCTGGAACTTCGGCGAAGAAGAATTTTTGAAAATTTTCGCCTCCGCCATCGTATGACTTCCTGCGTAAGAGAATATTTGGACAGGAACGGTTTCATCGAGGTGGAGACCCCTTTTCTCACCAAGAGCACGCCTGAAGGCGCCAGGGACTACCTGGTTCCCAGTCGAGTCAACAAGGGGCTTTTTTACGCGTTGCCTCAGTCGCCTCAGCTTTTCAAACAGCTCCTCATGATCGCGGGATTTGACCGCTATTACCAGATCGTGCGGTGCTTTCGGGATGAGGACTTGCGGGCAGACCGTCAGCCCGAATTCACGCAAGTGGACCTGGAAATGGCTTTTACCAATGAAGAGGGCGTGATGGCGATTGTTGAGGGGATGATGGCGGAACTCTTTCAGAACGTGATGGATAGAAGCATCGCCCTTCCCATTCCGCGTCTCGAGTACAGGGATGCCATGGACCGCTACGGCACCGACCGACCGGACCTCCGCTTTGGAATGGAAGTCAGCGAAATAACGGATCTTGTTCAGGACACGGGTTTCCAGGTCCTGCAGAGGGTCATACAAACCGGCGGCGCAGTCAAGGCCATCAAGGTGGAAGGCGGTGCCCAAGCCTTTTCCAGGAAAACCCTCGATGAGCTTTCCCAGGTGGTGACTGAGGCCGGAACCAAGGGTCTGCTTTGGGCTAAAGTGGATGGGGAAGGCTGGCAGTCTTCCCTGAGCAAGTTCCTTCATGACGAAAATAAGCAGGCCGTCAACGAGAGGCTGGGTGCGAGCCCCAATGACCTGCTGCTGATTGTAGCCGACGAACCGGGCACTGCGAGCCGTGCTCTTGGGGCGCTCCGGATGGAGGTTGCCCGCAGACTCGAACTCATAAAACCCGAAGACTATGCCCTGGTGTGGGTTAGCAAGTTTCCCCTTCTTGAATACAATGAGGAGGAAGGCAGACTGGAAGCGGTGCACCATCCTTTCACGGCGCCCCTTGAAGAAGACCTCCCTATGCTCCACCACGACCCTCACAAGGTCCGGGCCAGATCCTATGACATTGTCTTAAACGGAAGCGAAATCGGAGGCGGAAGTGTGCGAATCCACGACCTGGCGCTCCAGGAGGAAATGTTCTCGCTTTTGGGGATTTCAAGGACAGAGGCGGATCTCAAGTTCGGTTTTTTCCTGGAAGCCTTGAAATACGGCGCACCCCCTCACGCGGGAATCGCTCTCGGTTTCGACCGTCTCGTCGCCATCCTGGCAGGTGTCGAATCCATCAGGGAGATCATTGCCTTCCCGAAGACGGCAAGCGCCACCTGTCCCCTTACCGATGCCCCGTCCAAGGTTGACTCCAGGCAGCTCACCGAATTGGGGCTACGGCTCCTCGATCAACATGATCAGCTTCCCCTGCCCCTTTCTGAAGATGAATAGAAGGTTACGCTTCCAACATCACTCCCGCGGGCGGGCCTAAAGCCCGCCCCTACGACAGGGACAAGCCCGACGGGGGGGTTATCCCCGCCCTCATGGAGCCGTAACTGCTTGAATACCTATCATTCTAACCGCCAAAATGAGGTCCTAATAAGTTCCGATTCCGATTTTCTTTTTATTGACAAAACGCGAAAAATGACTAATATTGCAAAGCGGCGTAGCCGCGCTGCATAAAATTGCTTTGCAATTTTATCTTGACATGGAAAAAAAGTTGAGGCATAAAGCCCTCTTCTTTTTTTTTGACATTCCAGAAAGAAAGGACGTGATAACCATGGTTTGTGCAACGATTAAACCGGGTGTGGAGTGCTTTTTCATGAACAAAAACGGCTGCCAGTTTAACGGCGGGAGCTGCCATCCTGTCGTTGAGCAGTGCAACGGTTGCCAGAAAGCCAAGGAATTCCCTGCAGGCACCTACTGCCTCATATTCCCTGATCCTGCCATCAAGTGGCGATCAGGAAACTGCAACATGGCCACCCACCTGAGCAAGGCCGGAAATAATACGGCGCAAGGGAAAATTAACCCCCTCAAGGCCTCGAAGCGAGGAGCCCGCTAATCCATCAGAGTCTTTTGACCGATCGGTGGCGTTCCCGGAGAAAGCCAATTCTTGGCATGGACACGTCTGCACGGAACCCGCCGTCGCTCTTACAGGCTATGGCGCGCCAAGCAGTGTCGCGTC